>WNGN01000473.1_pt1 | contig 24761 bp, 20 predicted proteins | sample 5400561 | NCBI WGS metagenome assembly WNGN01 (sample SAMN13153379, study PRJNA577476) | soil metagenome | isolation source: 115 cm soil or saprolite under Garry oak tree replicate 2 | place: USA:California | collected 2016-06-15 | reverse complement strand
CGGGTACAGCGATGGATTCGCAGGACACGATGGAATTCAGTGCTCTCACTGGCGTGCATCCGATGATCGAAAAGTATCCGCTCGATCACGTCGCGGAAGCCTACGAGCAAATGCACAGTGGCAAGGTGCGCTTTCGGGTCGTCCTTACGTTCGCTGGGTGACGAATCCTGACTGGGGCTTTTGAGGACATTGCGGCTGATTCCCACACCATCAAACCATCCCAGGAGTTTTTGCATTCCATACGGCCAGGTAATTATTCCGGCGATAGTCCTAAGGAAAGTGACGGTGTAATTGAGGCCTGTTTGGAAACAGTATCTTAATCAAAAGGCGCCTTTCCCTGAAAAAGTAAGAACGAATAAATTTGTTCCTGGGCCGCCAAGTTTGAGCTTGCCGGAATGATACATACCCATCCCAGATGGAATAGTACCTATCATCCCGGATGGAACATAAGCATTATCATTTCCAGTTGTCGATTTCACGCTCATTCATCCGTCGTAGGGTTAGAAGGATAGGCAAGGGAAGTCCGGGGAGCTAAACCAATTTCGTTGAATTCAGGATGAACTGTCAAAGAACGCTATGCTGGAGAAATCATCTTCGCGATTGCCGGTGCGGTTCTTTTTCTCTCAACATCGCGTTAAATCGTTAATGCCAGCTTCACCGACTATTGATCTTCGAAGTGTTTTTCTTTGTGGGCTATTTGAAAACACCCACGAAAGGGTGGTCACTTAAAGCAAAAACATTTTTCGGGCTTTGCGATCCTGGATGTCGATCCGAACGGCCGCCGTTCGACTTATTGATGGAGGCCATTGATGGAGGTGAGCAAAAGCTGATTTTCAAGCAGGTCGCAAACCTCCGTTATTAATAATAGAACCGGTACCAAGCCGGTAGAAAGATAAGGAGAAAGGAAGTCATGGAAACAAAACCTACGCATGATCAAGCGCAACTACATTTGCAGGTTTACGACCTGAGGCGTGAAGCCCGGCTGCGCCAGGCCCGCGATTGGTTCCAACAGAACTACAAAGCGGAAACATTCGAAGACGCTATGCGCATCGCCCCGCCGGGAACTGAAAACGGGGCGTTCGTGGGAATGGTAATCGGTTATTGGGAACAAGCCTGCGCGCTGCTCAACTATGGTCTGCTGCACGAAGACCTTTTCTTTGAGACCAGTGGCGAGTTTTTCGGGGTGTGGGAACAACTCAAACCGGTGGTCCCGCAGTTTCGCGAGCGGTTTGCTGATAAGAACCTCCTCGCTAATCTCGAGAAAGCTGCCCAGCGCTTCGAAGCATGGTCCGAGCGCCGCTCGCCCGGGCACATTGCTGCCATGCGCCAATTTGTGCAGCAAGCGCGAGCCAAAACTGCGACCGCCAAAAACGCCTGATCAAAATCGATCGGCAGTGGGAATCCCCGCGACTCCGTTTCTTAGGGCGAGGTCGCGGGTTCCGCCCAGACCGAGGAGGTTCTCATGCTCAAGGTATACAAGAAGCTCATCTTGGTAAATATGCATGTCCCTCATTTTCCACGCATCCTTAAATGCAATCAGCACATACTTGGTCACTGGAGCAAGCCATGAAACGATTTGGTTAATGAAGTCGATCACTTTTTGCGTCCGTTTGTGTCAGGCTCCTCTGCCCAGAAAATCCACCTTGCACCGTTTGTGTGTTTCTCGCGAGGCGAAAGCAACCCGCGTTGCTCCAACAGAGTGCGTGCGCCGCGATACATATTCGCGAACAAACACTGCGTGATATCCGATGTCTCCCAGCCTTTTTTGAGAAGATCAGTTTTATTAAACGCACGTTCGATTTTCTTTTGTTTTTTTTCAAAGAGAGTAACCAACTCTTTACTCATCTCTTCGCAGAGCGCCCTAAACTCCGCGCATTCTTCAGCCTTGAAGACTGGAAAGTTCGGTTCATAGTAGCGCTCCGCTGGATGCGTTTTCTCCGACTCTACTGCCTCTCGTAGAAGTTCGCTGCACACCATATCCCTTACATGGGTGTGGACGCTGGGAGCGGAAAGACCGAGCGTCTCAGCGATTTGAGTAATCGTATTCGGTCCTTGCGCCAGGACATTCAGAATTTCCTCTTTGGTCCCGTTCGGCAAGAGTTTGTTCTTCGTGATCTCGGCCCATGGATCGCTGTAGCCTCCCGGCCGCGACGATACGCACTCGCAGGGAAACCGGAGTCCTTTGAAACCAGCACGTACACTCATAGCTTTTCCATTTCTGACGAATGTCGACTTGCTCGTTAGGGGTATTTACTAAGGGGTTGCCGGCAGAAATTATAGCAGCATGGATGCCTAACGAATCAAAATCTTATCGCTTAAGAACGACACACTTTTTTGATATTTGCTAAGAAGCTTATCCTTTACATTTTGATTTTTAGGGCTTACCCTAATTTTGTTCCCCGTACAACTAATCCCGAACGCCCGCTTTAAGGTCGGTTCCTGCTAGCTTACTAGCGGAACAGGACTAGGCAGCGCATTTCGTTGCGGCGAAAACATTCGCTCAATTCGAGTAAAGAGGGAGGAAGAGATGAATCGTCGACTCACCGGATTATTTCTTGTCGCACTTCTGATTTCGCTTTCTTTGTCAGCACTGCCGTACTCAAATTCAGCTTCGTCTCTAAATGAGGATTCGTACATGGCCGATGGGCTAACGATGGGAATCATCAATCAGTTTCCAAAGAAGTTTGAGTGAGTTTCCAAGTTTCAGTGAACGAGATTTCTTAATCAGGAGGTCATCTATGGCTAGCAGAGCAAGCATCGGAGGACACCCAATTCACCCGATGTTAATTCCATTTCCAATTGGACTTTTGGTTTTCTCTCTCATCGCCGATGTAATCTATTTGTGGCGAGGCAATCCTGTTTGGGAAAACTACATCGCTTTCTACACTCTGCTCGGTGGGATTATCGGCGCTGCGGCGGCGGCGATACCTGGCTTGATTGACTGGGCCACGCTCACCGATCGTGCCGCAGTAAAGGTCGCCAATTGGCACGCACGCGTGAATATTATCGGATTGGTAATCTTCATCGCCAGCTTTTACCTGCGGACTTCGAGCGGAGCTAAGTGGATCGTCAGTATGCCCATGCTGCCGTTTATTCTTTCGCTCATTGGCGTCCTTGGATTATCCGTTGCTGGATACCTTGGCGGCGAACTCGTTTTCCGGCACGGTGTCGCGACAGACGTGCCGGCAAGCGCACAGCCAAAGAACGAAGCGACGAGTCGGATACGCGCGGCTTAGAAGCATCGCATAACTGAACGCGGACGGATGAATAATCGTGAACTTGCATACGCGCTGGCGAGAATCACGTATGGCGTGATCTTCTTGTTCTATGGCATCGGCAAGTTCATGGGTGGTCTCTCCAATTTCGTTGGTGGGATGAACCAGCAGTTCTCCGGCAAACTTCCGGCGGCGATGGTGATGCCGTTCGCTTACTTCATTCCCTTTGCGGAGACGATCTCGGGAGCATTGATTCTCTTGGGGTTGTTTACTCGCGCGGGACTGACGCTCTCAGGACTCCTCTTAATAGGGTTGACCTTCGGAGTTGTCATCTTGGGGCAAGCTCCCGCCGTGGCCCAGAATCTCCAATATGTGCTGGTCAATTTTGTGTTGCTGTGGTTCGTTGATCTAAATCGTTATTCCCTGGACAGTTTAATTAGGCGTAAGCCATCAGCCGAATTCACGAGTTAAAATCGTGCGGAGGAGAGTTGAAATGAGTTCGACTGGCAATTACAAACCAAGGCAGTTCAATTTGAGCAATCTAAAAGGCATCTCGGATGAAACGCTGGAGATGCATTTCAAACTTTACGAAGGCTACGTAAAGGAAACAAACAAACTGAATGAAAACATTGCCGAGTTTGTCAAAGGCGGCAAGGTTGATCAGGAAGAGTTTGCGGAATATTCAGAACTAAGCCGTCGTCTTGGATTCGAGTACAACGGCATGGTTCTCCACGAATATTATTTTGACAATCTTACGAGCGGCAGCGGGACCGGTGATCCGACCGGACAAACCGGATTTCGGAAAGCAGCCACGGAATCGTTCGGCAGTTACGATATCTGGAAGGCTGAGTTTGTGGGCATCGGCAAGATGCGCGGCGTTGGTTGGGCCATCTGTTACGAGAATCCTGCCAACGGGCGGCTATCAAATCACTGGATCACGTTACATGAGACCGGCAATGTCGCAGGCTTTAACCCAGTGCTGGTAATGGATGTCTGGGAGCACGCGTTCATTCTGGATTACAAACCGGCCGATCGTCCAAAGTACATCGAGGCATTCTTCTGGAATATTGATTGGAGCGTTGTTGAGGGGCGTCTGCATCGATTGACTGCGCAACCCGTCGCTGCGTGAAGAGGAAGTCCTTTATGGCAGAAACGGCTGCGGACATTTTGGTCGAGAGCATTATCGATTGGGGCGTGGACACCGTCTTCGGTCTGCCAGGTGACGGCATTAACGGGATCATGGAAGCGCTGCGCACGCGGCAGGACAAGATGCGCTTCATTCAAGTGCGTCATGAAGAAGCCGCCGCGTTCATGGCATGCGCGTATGCGAAGTACACCGGCAAGCTTGGCTGTTGCCTGGCGACTTCAGGTCCCGGAGGTATTCATTTGCTCAACGGCCTGTACGACGCGAAGTTAGATCAAGCACCCGTGCTTGCGCTGACCGGCCAAACATACTCCGATCTTAAAGGCAGCAATTTCCAACAGGAAGTGAACATGGCGAGGTTGTTCGACGACGTGGCCGTCTATAACCAGGAAGTCATCAACCCAAATCAAGTCGAAATGTTGGCTGACGAAGCCTGTCGCCACGCCCTCAATCATCGTGGCGTTGCGCATATCACTTTTCCGGTTGACTATCAGGAAGTAAAGCCGTCCGGCAAGGGTTCAATGCACAAGCGTAAAGTTGCGACTACCAGCCGGTGGACGCCATCGCATGCTTGTCCGCCAGAACCTGAGTTGAAACAAGCCGCTGAGATTCTGAACAAAGCCAAAAATCCGGTGGTGCTCGTGGGCCAGGGAGCCCGCGGCGCGGGCGTGGAAGTAATCGAGATCGCCGAAAAATTGGGCGCGCCGATTGTGAAAGCATTGCTTGGTAAAGAGGTCGTGCCGGACGATCATCCGCTGTGCACTGGCGGTTTGGGTTTGCTCGGCACGACGCCCTCCGTCGAAGCAATGGAAGAATGCGACGCGCTGCTCATCATCGGCTCGTCTTTTCCGTACATGGAGTACCTGCCAAAACCAGGCGACGCAAAAGGCGTGCAGATCGATGACAAGGCCGATCGCATCGGTTTGCGTTTTCCAGTCGATGTAGGATTGGTTGGCGATGCGAAAGCAACGACTGCGGCTCTCTCTTCATTCATCAAACGTAAGCGTAAGCACAAGCTTCTCGATAAGGCACAGAAGGGCATGAAGGATTGGTGGAAGCTAATGGCCAATCAGGGCACGGCCGGCGGCGATGGTCCAATCAAGCCGCAGCGCGTAGCCTGGGAGCTTTCGCAACTCGCGTCAGACGACGCAATTATCTCGACCGACTCAGGAACGATCACGACCTGGATTGCGCGCCATTTCAAAATGCGCGGCACGCAGAAGTTCAGTTGCTCTGGAAATCTGGCGACGATGGCCCCAGGACTGCCTTATGCCATTGCCGCCAAGCTTGCTTTTCCTGAACGACAGTCGATTGCCTTCGTCGGCGACGGCGGCTTCACGATGTTGATGGGCGAATTCCTCACCGCAGTCAAATACAACTTGCCGATCGTTGTAGTAATCATCAAGAACAACACACTGGGTCAGATCAAATGGGAGCAGATTGTTTTCCTTGGCAATCCTGAATACGGCTGCGAACTGCATAATCCGAGCTTCGCAAAGTACGCCGATGCGTGCGGAGGTTTGGGTTGGACTGTAGAAAAGCCTGAAGAGATTCGACCCACACTGCAACACGCCCTTAGTTCAGGCAAGCCTGCAATCGTTGAAGTGGTCGTTGATCCGTTCGAGCCGCCCATGCCGCCGAAAGTGACCGCGAAACAAGCGCTCCACTTTGCGGAAGCGCTGGCGAAAGGACAACCCAGCGGAGGCAAGATCGCCTTGACGCTCTTTCGCGATAAGTTGAACGAATTGATATGAGATCCAATGGAGCACACGATTGCCAAGGCCGAAAGCAGACTCGTCCGCATCCCAGTTGATCCTCCGCGCGGCGACGCCATCCAGCAGTTCAATGCCCTCGAATTACCAATAGTCACAATTACTGACCGAGCGGGTCGGATCGGCACTGGTTTCGGTTACACGATTGGCGCTGGCGGCAGCTCGATCCTTGAATTGCTGCGCGCTGAGTTGCTTGATTGGCTAATCGGCCAGGACGCGCGACGCATCGCCTTCATTCACGAACATCTCAATAAAAGCATTCATGCGTTGACTCCCGGCTGTATCTCTTCGACGGCGTTGGCTGGGATTGATGTGGCGCTATGGGATTTGGCCGGTAAGCGCACTGAAACGCCACTTTCACTTCTGCTTGGTGGCGCGAAAGATCGCGTCCTTACATACAACACGCACGTCGGTTGGTTAAATCGACCGCTTGCCGAGATGGTGAAGCTCTGCAAACAAGCGGTAAAGAAAGATGGATTTCACGCGCTTAAATTGAAGGTTGGAAAGGAAGATCCTGAAGAGGACCGCGAACGAGTGGCACGTGTGCGCGACGCTGTCGGAACGAAAGTGAAATTGATGATCGATGCGAATCAATCCTGGTCTATTGATGAAGCAACACGACGACTGAAGTTGTTGGAAGAGTTCGATCTGGTCTGGATCGAAGAGCCACTGCCGGCCACAGACATTCAAGGATTTATTGAATTAGGAAAACGGACGCGCATTCCGCGCGCTGGCGGGGAAAGCCTTTATTCGGCCGCTGCGTTTTACGATTACATTCGTCAAGGAGCGCTGGATATTCTTCAGCCGGATGTTGCACGAGTAGGCGGGATCACTAATGCAATGAAGGTTTGTCATCTGGCCGAGTCGGCAAATCTTCACGTCGCGCCGCACGTTTCGCCCGAGTTGAGTGTAAGTATCGCTGCCGCCGTTTCCAACAGCATGATGATTGAATACGTGCCACAGATGGAACCAGTACTGAAGAGGAGAGTTCGGATCGAAGATGGTTACGCGATTCCGTCACACGCGGCTGGGCATGGGATTGAGTTTGATGAAAAGGCGATGACGAAGTTTGAAGTGAAGTAAGTGTTGTATGTAGGCAGCAGGATGGACTTTGATGGTTTCAGAGTGCCGTTAGGCACGAAATATTTATAGCCTACAGAGGTTATTTAATTTCACCAGCCCATTTATGGGCGACAGATGAATATGTCACTCCTAAAGGAGTTCAGGATTATTTTTTGGCCAGGGTTCTATAAATATTGCGCCGCTACGCGGCTGAGCAACCAGCGTTTATGGCAGCACTAGCCAAACAACCGAACGGCGGTTTTTTTCGGCGAACCTCTGGCGATGTCGATGCCCATGCACTCGCCTTAGAATTAAGGAGGCGAATTCACGGCGAAGTGCGCTTCGATGACGGCAGCCGTGCACTTTACGCGACCGACGCTTCCAACTATCGGCAAGTGCCGATTGGCGTCGTTATTCCACGTGACGCCGACGACGTGATTCAAACAATGACGATAGCGCGAGAATTCGGTGCGCCGATTCTCGCGCGTGGCGGTGGAACAAGCCTGGCAGGTCAATGCTGCAATGTTGCAGTCGTGTTGGACACATCGAAGTACATGAATCGAATCGTTAATCTCAATCCCGAAACGCGCACCGCGCGGGTCGAGCCGGGTCTGGTTTTGGATACGTTACGAGACGCAGCTAAGAAACACGGTCTCACCTTTGCACCTGATCCTTCGACGCACAACCATTGCACGATGGGTGGGATGATTGGCAATAACTCTTGTGGCGTGCACTCCGTGATGGGTGGAAAAACGGCGGATAACGTCGAGGAGTTGGAGATCCTTACGTACAACGGTCTGCGGTTGCGCGTGGGGAAAACGAGTGAGCATAAGCTTGCTGAAGTGATTACTGAAGGCGGTAGTCGTGGGGAGATATATCGAAAGTTGAAGGCACTGCGCGACAAGTATGCGGATCTGATTCGCGCTCGTTATCCAAATATTCCACGCCGGATATCGGGCTACAATCTTAATTATCTCTTACCTGAAAACGGATTCGATGTTGCGAAAGCCCTGGTTGGATCGGAGTGCACTTGCGTGATGGTCCTCGAAGCAACCGTGCGCCTCATTCCGAATCCCGCCGCGCACTCGCTGCTGGTACTTGGTTATGAAGATGTTTACAGCGCCGCCGATCACGTGATGGAAGCGATGGCTCATGAGCCGATCGGATTGGAAGGACTCGACGATCGCCTTATCGCAGACATGAAAGCGCTCGGCCTTCATCCGGAAGATCTGAAGCTGTTGCCCGAAGGCGGGGGCTGGCTGCTGGTTGAATTTGGCGCGAACACGAAAGAAGAAGCGGACGAAAAGGCTCGCGGTCTGATGAGAGAATTGAAGAAGTCAGAAAATCCGCCTTCGATGAAGCTATTCGATGACGAAAACCAGGAAAAGATGATTTGGAAAGTGCGCGAGTCCGGCTTAGGCGCGACCGCGCACGTGCCGAACAAGAAGATTACCTGGGAAGGTTGGGAAGACGCGGCGGTGCCGCCGGAAAAACTCGGCAATTACCTGCGTGATTTTCGCAAGCTATTGGAACGCTTCGGCTACGAGGGCGATCTCTACGGCCACTTCGGCCAGGGCTGCGTACACACGCGTACTGACTATGATCTGGAAACTCACGATGGGATTCAGAAGTTCCGTTCTTTTATAGAGAGTGCTGCGGAGTTAGTAATTAGCTACGGTGGCTCACTCTCTGGCGAACATGGCGATGGACAATCGCGCGGCTGGCTTCTGCCAAAGATGTTTGGACCGGAATTGGTCGAAGCCTTTCGGGAGTTCAAGTCGATTTGGGATCCCGAATGGAAAATGAATCCGGGCAAGAAGATCGACGCCCACGACGTGGTCGAAAACCTGCGCCTCGGCGCGAATTATCGTCCCGCTCATCATGAAACGCACTTCAAGTTTCCCAAAGACATCGGGGATTTCACGCGCGTGTCTTTGCGTTGTGTTGGGGTCGGCGAGTGCCGGCGCATGGAAAAAGGAACCATGTGTCCAAGCTATCGCGCAACCCATGAGGAACAGCATTCGACACGCGGTCGCGCGCGTTTGCTTTGGGAGATGCTAGAGGGCGAAGTTATCAAAGATGGTTGGAAGAGCGACGAAGTAAAAGACGCCCTCGATCTTTGTCTCGCATGCAAAGGGTGCAAGGGCGAGTGTCCCGTCTCGGTTGATATGGCGACTTACAAGGCGGAGTTTCTGTCGCATTATTACGAAGGCCGTTTGCGGCCACGCCATGCCTACGCTTTTGGTTACATCGATCGGTTCGCGCGGCTCGCTTCAACCGCGCCTGCCGTTGCCAACTTTTTTACTCAAACGGCTGGCCTGGCAACGATCGCGAAGTCAGTCGCCGGAATGCCGCAACAAAGAAGAATTCCCGCGTTCGCTTCGCGAAGTTTCACTTCATGGTTTCATCGTCGACAGAAACAACGTGGTGAACCGTTAAAAGCCAAAGAGCAAGTCATTCTCTGGCCCGACACTTTCAATAACTACTTTTTTCCGCGGACTGCGCAGGCCGCGACTGCCGTCCTTGAATCCGCAGGCTTTCGAGTTTCCATTCCAAAAAAACCTCTCTGTTGTGGCCGGCCACTCTATGATTTTGGCATGCTCGCTCGAGCGAAGCGTCTGCTAAAAGAAATTCTGCGGACCTTACGTCCGCAGATCGGCGCTGGTGTTCCGGTTGTAGTGCTGGAGCCAAGCTGCCTGGCTGTGTTCCGCGACGAAATGCCGGATTTGTTGCCGGACGACGAGGACGCAAAACGCCTTTGTGAACAGAGCTATTCCCTTAGCGAATTCTTCGCGAAGAAGGTGGAGGGCTTCGAGCCGCAAGAACTAAAACGTAAAGCAATCGTTCATGGCCATTGCCATCAGAAGGCATTGATGAAGATGGATAGCGAAGAAGAAGTGCTAAAGACACTCGGCCTTGATTTCGAGATTCTCGATTCGGGGTGTTGCGGAATGGCAGGCTCTTTCGGTTTTGAAAAAGATCATTACGACATCTCGATGCAAATTGGAGAGCTGGTGCTCTTGCCCGCAGTACGACGCGCCACGCCGGACACCATAATTATCGCGAACGGTTTTAGTTGCCGCGAACAGATTGCGCAGGCCACAAACCGAAATGCGTTGCACTTGGCGGAAGTCATGCAGATGGCTCTCGTCAATAGCGAGAGCGGAGCTTGAAGAATGAAGGCAAAACTGCTGAAGGAAACTCCCAGGACGTTCGCGCTGGTCTTCGATAAAGGAGACGAGGTCACGGCGTCTATATTGCAATTCGCCAAACAGAACCAACTAAAGGCGAGTTACTTCACAGCCCTGGGCTCTTTCAGCGATGCGACGCTGGGTTTCTTCGAACGCAAGCATAAAGATTACAAACGCATCGAGATCGAAGAGCAAGTGGAGGTCATGTCGCTCTTTGGCAATATCGCTCGCGACGAAAGCGGCCATCACAAATTGCACGCGCATGTAGTGATCGGAAAATCGGACGGAACGGCGCACGGCGGACATTTGCTAGGAGCGCATGTTTGGCCAACGCTGGAATTGTTTCTGACGGAAACCTCCGAAGAATTGGAGCGGAAGGTTGATGAAGAAACAAACTTGCCGCTGATTGCGATTGAGCAATGAAATGAACGAGAAGCCGGAAGTAGTAGTGATAACTGGAGCCTCCGCCGGAGTCGGTCGTGCCACGGTTCAAGCCTTTGCCCGGCGCGGTGCGCGTCTGGGTTTGATCGCGCGCGGACCGGATGGGCTCCAAGCTACTCGCGCGGAAGTCGAACAACTTGGAGGAAGGGCGCTCGTGTTTGCCGTCGACGTGGCCGACGCGGAAAAGATCGAAGAAGCTGCCGCGCGAGTTGAAGAAGAATTTGGCCCGATCGATATTTGGGTAAACAACGCCATGGCCTCCGTCTTCTCTCCGGTCAAAGAGATGACTGCGGAAGAATTCCGTCGTGTAACTGAAGTCACTTACCTGGGAGTCGTTTATGGCACGCTGTCGGCATTGAAACGCATGCTACCGCGCGATCGAGGCAGTATCGTGCAAGTTGGTTCGGCGCTGGCTTATCGCGGCATCCCTTTGCAGGCAGCTTACTGTGGGGCGAAGCATGCAATACAGGGATTCACCGAATCATTGCGCTGCGAGTTACTGCATGACAATAGCAATGTACGCGTGACGATGGTCCAACTCCCGGCTATGAATACGCCGCAGTTCAGTTGGGTGAAGAGCCGTCTGCCGCGCAAGCCGCAACCAGTGCCGCCCATCTATCAACCTGAAGTTGCCGCCGAAGCGATTATTTACGCTGCCTATCAAACTCGCCGCGAGATGGAAGTAGGAATGCCGACGGTGGTAGCGGTCGAGGGCAACAAGTTTTTTCCAGGCCTGATGGATCGTTATCTGGCGCGCACAAATTACGAGGCGCAACAAACCGATGAGCCCGTCGAGCCCGATCGTCGCGACAACCTCTGGTCGCCAGTGCCCGGTGATCATGGCGCGCATGGAACATTTGACGATCGCGCGAGCGATTCAAGCCCACAGCTTTGGGCGAACATGAATCGCCGCTGGCTGGCGTTGGCCGGTGGCGCTCTGGCGGGTTTAACTCTTGGAATCCTATTCGTGCGTGGCCATAAAAATAGTTCGTAGCAAGGAGGAAGCGTAGTGCCTGAGGGTCAAGAGAAACCGAATATTTGGAAAGGTATGGTGGTTGGCTTGATCGCTGGGTTGGCCGCGTCATGGACTATGGATCGTTTTCAAGATGTATGGATTGCGGTTTCCTCTCCAGATGATTCAAAGAGGAAAGAAGACCAACCTCGCGCATCGGAAGACGGCGAAGAAGGCCAGGATGACGCAACGGTCAAGGCGGCGTCGGCGATCTCCGAAGGACTATTCGAACACAAGTTAACGCGGGCCGAAAAGAAAATTGCCGGACCGGCGATCCATTACGCTGTGGGCGCGACCAGCGGCATCGTCTATGGCATTGCGGCTGAATTTCTGCCGGAAGTAACCAGGGGTTTTGGTCTTCCTTACGGAACTGCCTTCTGGATTGTTGTCGACGAAGGCGCAGTCCCGCTCCTGGGCTTGTCAAAACCGCCAACTGATTATCCGGTTTCGACTCACCTTTACGCGATGGCCTCTCATCTCGTGTTCGGAGCGACTGCGGAAGGAGTAAGGCGCTGGCTGCGTAGATAGTGTGACGTCATTTGCTGCAACTGAGGAAAATGAAGATCGAATTCGTTTGCGATCTCGCCGGAAATCCGAGTCCACTGCCACACTTCTGGGAATATTGTGTGGGCAGTGATCATGCGCCGGTGGCGCTGCGCGCTGATTGGCAACAACAACTCAGGCGCTGCCATGATGAGCTGGGCTTTGAGCGGGTACGGTTTCACGGGTTGCTATCTGACGATGTTGGCACATTGGTTCGTGGAAAGAACACGCTGATCTATTCGTTCTTCAATGCGGATCAAATTTTCGATTTTCTCATCACGATTGGGATGCACCCTTTTGTCGAGTTAAGTTTTATGCCGACTGCGCTCGCTTCAGCCGGTAAGACAGTCTTCCATTACAACGCGAATGTTACTCCACCCAAGGACTTCAAACAGTGGGCCGCGTTAATTAAAAAGTTAGTGCGGCACTGGCTTGATCGCTATGGCCTGGAGGAAATGGAGCAGTGGAACTTCGAGGTTTGGAATGAACCAAACTTGAATAACTTCTGGACGGGAACGCAGAGAGACTACTTTAAGCTCTATCGCTACACGGCCGAAGCAATTAAGAGCGTCAATTCATCACTGAGCGTGGGCGGACCGGCGACGGCAAAGAACGAATGGATTGAAGAGTTCCGGGATTTCTGCGAACGAAATAACGTGCCGCTCGATTTCATCAGCACTCATCATTATCCAACAGACGCTTTCGGCCAGCCCGACGACGACACTGAGACGCAATTATCAAAAAGCTGGCGTGGCGTTTTGCGCGATCAGGCTCTGGATGCCAGACGTTGTGCGGGCGATCTTCCGCTCTACTACACAGAATGGAATAGTTCATCAAATCCGTTCGACGTTCTCCATGATCAGCCTTATGCGGCGGCCTTTGTCGTCAAATCGGTAATGGATGTTGCCGGTGTGGTTGATGCTTATAGCTTCTGGACCTTTTCCGATATCTTCGAGGAGAACTATTTTTCCTCAACTCCGTTCCATGGTGGATTTGGTCTGCTTAATGTCCACGGCATCTCCAAACCCGCTTACCGCGCATTTCAATTACTTCACCGGCTGGGAACGAAGCAGCTATTGGTCGATGGTCTTCATGAAACGGTAAACGTCTGGGTTATAGGCGATGACGACAAGCTCAGTGTTCTAATGATCAATCATGCACTGCCCGGTCATACAATCGAAACGGAGCTCGTCTCGATGCGTTTGCTAAATGCTTCAGAGCCGCACGCTGCCTGGATTGAACGAGTGGACGAGGATCATGCTAATCCTCGGAACATCTGGCGCGAGATGGGAGCGCCTGATTACATGATTGATGAAGAAGTTCACAACGTGGCTGCTGCATCTGAGTTAGTTCGGAAACAACAGCGATTTAGATATAAAGACTCTAGCATTTCATTTGAAATCAATTTGCCGCCGCACAGTGTGGCCTCCGTTGAATTTGAATTTGCAGACTCTCTTGCCCGGTAGAAGAAATGAAAGCAATTCATCCATCGTTGAGTGCCGACAGTTTAGCCAGGCTGGAGTCGGACACGTTTAAGTTTTTCCTGCACGAAATGCATCCGACAACCAGCTTGATGCCTGAAAGTACACGCGAGGGAGCTCCTGCCTCGATTGCGGTCGTGGGTTTTGCGCTAACGGTTAATCCAATTGCCGTTGAGCGTGGTTATCTATCGCGCGCCGACGCGATAAAGAGGACCCTGGCGAAGCTTCGATTTTTTTACTACGGCCCCAACGGTGAAGGTCCCGACACGATTGGCCGAAGAGGTTTCTACTATCACTTTCTGGACATGGGGACCGGTCATCGCACCTGGAGTTCAGAAGTTTCAACAATCGATACAGCATACTTGATCGCGGGCGCCCTCGCGGCAGCGCAATACTTTGATCGTGATACAAGCGAAGAGCGCGAGATTCGTAATCTTGCCGAAGAGCTTTATCGTCGCGCTGACTGGCCGTGGGCTCAGCATGGCGCGTTGACCATCTCTCACGGATGGAAACCCGAAACCGGATTTATCAAGTATCGCTGGACTGGTTACAGTGAGGCTTTGATTCTCTACATCCTGGCACTCGCATCTCCGACGTTCCCAATTTCACCTGAGAGTTATCGCGCCTGGAGCAGGACTTACAAATGGAAAGACCTTTATGGCTTCCAGCATCTTTATGCCGGGCCACTTTTCATTCATCAACTGTCTCACCTGTGGATCGATTTTCGCGGCATTCAGGATGAGTACATGAAAAGCAAAGCAATCGACTATTTCGAGAACACACGTCGAGCGACTTACGCACAACAGCAGTACGCGATTCGAAATCCAAAACGCTTTAAGGGATATAGCGAACATATTTGGGGAATCACGGCGAGCGATGGGCCGGGCCCTGCGACGCGACGCATCAACGGCAGAACCGTAAACTTTTACGATTACAAAGGGCGCGGCATTCCCTTCGGACCGGATGATGGCACACTTGCTCCCTGGGCAATGATCGCATCTCTGCCATTTGCGCCTGAGATCGTTTTGCCGTCTCTCCATTACTTCAATCAGCAATTTCCTGAGATGACCAGCAAGTATGGTTTTAAGTGTAGCTACAATCCGACGTTTGCCGATTCGAAGGCAAACAAGAAGGGATGGGTTTCACTTGGCTATTACGGACTTGATCAAGGACCAATTGTCGCCATGATCGAAAACTATCGCACCGGATTCCTTTGGCGGTTAATGAGAAAGTGCCCCTACATAGTTGAGGGATTGCGTCGCGCTGGATTTGAAGGGGGTTGGCTTGGATCGTAAACAAATCGGATCGAACTGTGTTTGATGTTACATCTCACTCAATTCTGCAAGAACCCCAGTTCCCGATTGCGCTTGCCGGAAACCAAATAATGACATTAGATGAATGCGTGAGGCTGGTTGCTGTTCTGGTTAAAACTTCTCGATAGGCCTAAAATGAAGTTGCGAAGTCTATCGAGCCCCGCTTTAAAGTTCGGTCCGATGAAGGTAGGTTTCCGTACGGAACGCGATTAAGTGAATACTAAGAACAAAACATCTGAAGCGAAGCCAGCCGTTGAAGCGCTGGGTGAGCAGCGTGAGTGGCTGCGGGTAACACTCTCCAGCATCGGCGATGCTGTAATCACTACAGACACTAAGGGCTCGATTACCTACTTGAACCCTGTCGCCGAGTCTTTGACGGGATGGACCCAGGAAGAAGCATCAGGCATTCCGCTCGAATTAGTTTTCAAAATCATCAATGAGGAAACCCGGGAGACGGTTGAGAATCCCGCGATACGTGCGTTGCGCGAAGGCCTGGTTGTGGGGCTGGCGAATCATACCCTGCTGGTTGCTAAAGACGGCGCGGAACGAGCAATCGATGATAGTGCCGCGCCGATTCGCAACGCCAACGGAAAAGTCGCCGGCGTCGTCTTAGTTTTTCGAGACATCACCGAACGCCGCCAACAGGAACAGGCAATTCAGGATAGTCTCAACTATGCTGAGAGCATCATTGCCACGTTGCGCGAACCGTTTCTTGTCCTTGACGATAAGCTAAAGGTCAAGACAGCAAATCACCGTTTCTATGAAGCGTTCAAAGTCTCGCCAGAGGAAACCGAAAGCCAGTTTGTCTATGACTTGGGCAATAGGCAGTGGGACATACCCGAACTGCGGAGGCTGCTCGGAGAAGTCTTAAGCAATCACCATCCCATTCACGACTTTAAGATTGACCACACCTTCCCGACGATCGGTCGCAGGATCATGATACTCAACGCCGGTCGCTTCGAATCGGTGAACCATGGACCGCACTTAATTCTTCTGGCCATCGAAGACATCACAGAACGTAACCACGCGGAAGACGCAGTACGAGAATCAGAGGTTCGTTTTCGCCGTCTCTTTGAAACTGCCAAAGACGGCATCCTCATTCTCGACGCTTCCAATGGGAAAATCACGGAGGCCAATCCGTTTATAACGGAGTTGTTGGGCTACCCGACTGACGGGTTGATTGGCAAGGAACTCTGGCAGATCGGTCTATTTCAGGATATTGAAGCCAGCCAAGCTGCCTTTCAACAACTGCAAGAGGAGGGTTACATCCGCTACCACGACTTGCCGCTCGAAACCAAGAGTGGGCGAAAGGCGGAGGTGGAATTTATCAGTAATATTTATAACGTAGATCACCATCCGGTAATCCAGTGCAACATTCGAGATATTACCGAGCGCCGACTGTTGGAGCATGCACAGGCCCAAGCCGAAGCGCTGGCCGACTTGCATCGACGCAAGGACGAGTTTCTGGCGATGATTTCCCATGAGCTTCGCAACCCGCTCGCGGCCATCACGAACGCCGTCCAGATCTTAGATCTCCAGAAAGACGAACACCCAATCCAAGAGAAAGCGAGAACCATCATTCGGCGTCAAGCCGGGAACCTGGTGGTCCTGGTGAATGATCTCCTCGAGGTCTCTCGCATTCTCAGTGGCAGGATTCAACTTCACCAGGAAGATCTCGATGCGAGGGGTGTCGCGCAACAGGCAGTTGAAACCGCTCGTCCGCTGATTGATCAGAACAAGCATGAACTTACGGTATCCTTACCGCCAGAACCGATTTGGCTGCATGCGGACGCGCTCCGCTTCGAGGAAGTGATCGTAAACCTGCTCAACAACGCTGCGAAATACACTCCCGACGGTGGTCACATCTCGTTGAGCATTCAGCAAGAAGGCGTTCAAATGGTACTGCGCGTAAGAGACACTGGCATTGGAGTCGCCCCGGAATCACTCCCGCATGTCTTTGAGCTTTTTACTCAGGCGCCGCGATCTCTGGATCGCTCGCAAGGGGGTTTGGGTATTGGACTAGCAGTGGTTCGAAAGCTGGTGGAGATGCACGGAGGAACAGTCGAGGCGCAGAGCGCAGGCTTGGGCAAAGGAAGCGAGTTCACCGTGCGCCTGCCGGTGTTGTCGTCTCCTAGAGGGCGATCTCAGACGCTGTCCAAGGGAAGAGATGAACATTCTGGCGCCGGCTGGCGAGTACTGGTTGTTGATGACAACGTGGATTCGGCTGATTCCATCGCCATGCTGCTCCAATTATCCGGGCACGAGGTTCGCGTGGCTTACTCTGGTCAGACGGCTTTGGAAACTGCAATTGAATATCAGCCCGAGATTGTGCTGTTGGATATTGGATTGCCTGGAATGGATGGATACGAGATCGCTCGACGGTTGCGTGGGCACGCTCAATTGAAAGAAGTGAAGTTGATAGCAGTGACCGGATATGGACAAGAAGCAGACCGCCTACAATCCCAGGAAGCTGGCTTCGATTATCATCTGGTCAAGCCTGTTGACGCACAGAAACTTCAGGGAGTTTTGGTCGCGCTTATGAAGTCGTCGGACGGGCAGGACTCTTCTTAATTGCATTCCCGCATGCTTTCAAATACAACGGACTAATAAGACGGCTGAGAGCTTTACTCTGATTTTCCTCTGGCAAGCAAGTTCAGATTGCCTACTTCAAGGTGAAGGCCTGATTGCCGTTTGTTTGTGCGGTCCCGCCATTCAGCGTGCCGCCGGCGGGAATGTAAATCGTTTCGCCGATCGTCACCGCGCCGGTTCCGTGAACTGACATCGGCATCGGAGTCAGCACTGCCCATGTATTCGATGCCGGATCATAAGCCGCGGTTTGGTTGAACGTACCCCCAAGGCGCTCACCGCCAAACGCAAAAATCTTCCCAACGAGAACAGCGACGGCCATTCCGCTGCGAGCTGTAGGCATCGCCTTCAGCATCTTCCACGAATTCGTCGCCGGATCGTATTCTTCATTGAGGAAGCGGAGCGCGGTAATGCCAACAGCCCTGACCTTGCAACGGCGGCGGCTCGGCCCGCTAGTTCCGACTCGATGCTGTTGAGCAAACACCGAAGCGGCGCAAAGGAAAAGAGTGATTAATAATTGAAATAACATTCTCCTTCAGCGCAAAAATCTGGCCATCGCGCTATCTCGGGAAAATTTTAACAGGGGTCAGAGTAAACTTATCACAAACTGCAATGAAGAGAGTTATCGCAATCGCTTTTCTACTCGTCGCATTCGAAACTGTTTATTCGGTGCTCGCACCCTTGTCTTACGCCGTATCACAAAGCGCTATGTTTCGTGCGAACCTAGGGCGAACAGGTGTTTACAAAACACAAGGCATTAAACGACTGCACGGGGTTAAATGGAAATTCAAAACTGAGCGCGTCATAGAAGCCTGGTTTTCCTCGCCCACCGTTTCAGACAATGTGGTCTACTTCGCCAGCGATGACAGCTATCTCTACGCGCTGAATGCGCTGACCGGAGAACTCAAGTGGAAGTTCAAGACAGGTGGTGTGGTGTATTCCTCACCGGCAGTTGCTGATGGTGCTGTCTATGTAGGTAGCCATGATGGATATCTTTATGCCGTGAACGCGCAGACCGGCGACGAGAGGTGGAGATTTAAGACTGGCAATAGGGTCTATTCGTCGCCGGCGGTAAGCGATGCAACGGTCTATTTCGGCAGCGCAGATACGTACCTTTATGCAGTCGATGCCGCAACCGGAAGACTAGTGTGGAAGTTCAGAGCCGAAAGTTGGATTGAATCTTCTCCGGCGATAGCCGATGGCACGATTTATTTCGGATGCTGGGATGCTTATCTGTACGCCGTCGACATGGCGACCGGACAGGAGAAATGGAGATTCAAAACAGGATACAGAATCCTCTCTTCACCTGCCGTCGTTGAGGGCACGGTTTATTTTGGCAGCATGGATGGCATCTTCTATGCGGTGGAAACGAAGTCGGGGCAGGAACGATGGAGATTCAAAACGAAGGAGAGAATCAGATCATCTCCGGCCATACAAGATCAGACGGCCTATTTCGGCGGCGATGACGGACAGTTCTACGCGCTGGACACTGATACTGGAAAAGAGAAATGGCGAGTTAAGACAAGCGGCCCGATCATCTCATCGGCGTCGATCGCTGATGGCGTTGCCTACTTCGGTTGCGCTGATGGCCATCTTTACGCGGTCGATGTAGCGACGGGAAAGAGAAAGTGGAGGTTCAACGCGCCATTTAGTTGGATGAGGTCCTCTCCGGCTGTTGCCAATGGAATGATTTACTTTGGAAGAGATGACGGAAATCTCTATGCATTGCACTAACGCAACCCACTCTTGATTTGAAATCCTACACGGGCGATATCAGACTCGCTTGCGTTTCAGACAAGTGCTATAACCCGGAGAAATGAAATTCTGTCCGACTTGCAAGCATCGAATACATCGTCGTCGGACGATTCGCTGCCGCATCTGTGGCACGTTTGTGCGAACATGGCTGCTGGTGCTTTACATCTTCGTCGGGCTCGCCGTGTTTTTCATAGTCATTTCTATGCCACGGCGGTTCAATTTCGGTTGATAAGATCTGTTTACACGAAGCGTCGGGCGCGATCCCGCCATCCTTTGACTGCCTGGTAATGAATTGAACTGTACAGTCGGAAGACTACAAGAAATGGTTTTCAATATGATTGACATCCTGCTGCTGCTGCTCGTGCTGTTGAGCGTGCTCAATGGCTACCGCCGTGGCTTCATTCTTGGCGTGCTTGATCTGACCAGTTGGGTATTGAGTCTGCTTGCGGGTCTGCGCTTTTATCAGCCTGTCGCGCGCTGGCTCGCCGTCGATGTTGAATCGTTGCCGCAGATTTGGGATCGACCGATTGCTTTCATCTTAATTGCCGCCATCGTGGGCGTGGCGGTTCATCTTTTCGGCAATGCGCTTCTGAAACGATTACCGAAAGAGATTCACCACCGACTACCAAATCGATTGCTTGGCATTATTCCGGGATTAGCAAATGGGTTGATTACGGCGGCAATTGTCTCGGCGCTGCTCCTGGCAATCCCGCTAAATGAAGGCTTGCGCGAACGCGCCCGCGGAAGTGCGACCGTCAACCGTCTCGCAGTCTACACTGAACGTCTCGAAGCCGCGCTCCATCCAGTGTTCGGCGAGGCCATCGCTGAAACGCTCAATCTGCTAACGGTTCAACCTGAATCAAACGAGCGCGTCTCGCTGCCCTACACAATCGCGGCACCGCGCCCGAGACCCGAGCTGGAAGCCAGGATGCTCGAATTGGTCAATGGTGAAAGAATTGCGGCTGGACTTCGGCCACTCGCGCCTGATCCGGAACTCGCGCAAGTGGCACGGAAGCACTCCATGGATATGTTCGCGCGCGGTTATTTCGCCCACGCAACGCCGGAAGGTCGCGACCCTTTTGAACGCATGCGAGAAGCAAACGTACGATTCGTTACTGCCGGCGAAAATCTCGCGCTGGCGCCGACCTTACAAATCGCGCACACTGGTTTAATGAACTCACCCGGACATCGCGCTAACATTTTGCAGCGAGACTTCGGCCGCATCGGCATAGGGATCATGGACGGCGGCATTCACGGTCTGATGGTGACTCAGGATTTCCGTAATTGATGGCGCACTTTTTAGGGCTACGAACTCGGTGACATTCAAAAACGAGACTTCATCGAGACTTCATATTGGGAAACCAGATCGATGAGGAGGTTACCACGGACCACGAATCGACGATATCCTCAACAAAATTCAACCGAAATAGGCTCCAAAACGGAGTTAACTCCGTTGCGTGAATTCGGACTTAGATGATCAGTACCTGTAAGTTTATTGAAATGGAATGGTGCCGAGGGTGGGAATCGAACCCACACGACCTTGCGGTCAACGGATTTTAAGAAGGTTGGGGTATCGCTTCGGCTGGCTTTATATCAACACGTCGCGCCACCATCTTAGCCCCATCTTTGCTTTGCAGTACATGAAGCTGAGGTCTTTTCCTCAATCTGGTTTTGTGAGCGGGGAAGGTCGGTGTTCAGAGGCGCCAATACATTTTTGTTCTAATACCAATTGATGACACTAAAACTCACAGTACGCCGAACTCACATCAGCTTTTCGTACTCCTTCTTTGCCTCAATCAGGACCGGAATATCGCCGTCCGCATCTTTCCACAGCGCAAAGAAGTCCTGATAAGCCTTGCGCGCTTTCGCCGCATCGCCCTGCAACGTGGCGGCGCGTGCCAGTCCGAGTTGAGCAAGTGGATACAGCACCGACAGCGGAGCCTGTCCACGAGACCCGAGAATCTTCTGGAACTCAACCGCGGCTTCCGCCGCTTTGCCGAGTTTCAAATCGGCGTTACCGCGCACATACTGCGGCCAGTACTCCCCAGCGGCTTCGTAGCGAGTCGCCGCCTGTAACTCCGAAAGCGCCTGTTGGGCGTTGGCGCGATCAAGTTCCAACGCCGCGCGGATCGGAGGGAGCCAAATGCCATTAACAATTGTGAATTGGGGATACTGCTTCGCGAGTTCATCCATGAGGGATTTTGCTTGACCGACTTCACCACACAACGCCAGCGCCAGACTGCTACGCGTCAGAGACACTTGATTGCGTTCGAACGAGAGCGCTTGCGCCGCCGCCGACTTGGAAAGCGCGCACTGACCGAAAACAGCGGCACGCAGGGCTTCTTCAGCCGCATACTGCGCTGCCACTTCTTTCGCGTTGTTGTGCGCGGCGAGGTCAATCGAGCGGTGCGAAAAATCCTGCGCCACCCGCCACTGGCCGGCAAAGGACGCTGAGTTAGTTTGCCAGTCGATTGCTATATACTCATTCTGCTTTCCGCTCAACTGCTCAACTTCGTGCTTCATCGTCACCGCATCGCCGCGAATGAAGGCATTGTGGTAAACCCAGGTGTGCAGAGGTTCGCTGTCGAGCTTCAACTGCTTCAGCGCCCGATCAAGAACCGCCACAGATTCATCATAACGATTGAGTCGCATGAGCGCGCGGGCCAGGTTCCCATGCGGGGCGACCGTATTTGGATTGATGCGAATGGCTTCACCGGCTTCTTCTGCAGACTTCTCCCACTGTCCAATCCGGTCGTAAGCGACTGAAAGGTTGATGTACGGTCTCTCATCACGCGGGTAGGTCTGCTTATAGAGCTCCAGCACTTCAATATACTTGTCTAACTCTCCAGTGACATAGAAGTAGTAGAACGAAGCGATGCGAAACTGCTCAACTTCGCTCACCCGGTCACGCAATGGATACGCTTTGGCCGCGCTTTCGGCCGCTAGCTTGGGCTGTCCGGTGTTTGCGTAACTCACTGCCAATCCGCTGTAGGCGGAGGCGAAGTTGGGGTCCAACTCCAGCGCGTGTTTGTAATGCTCCATGGCCTCGAGCCATTTACCCCGGTTCGATTGTTCGGACGCCAGGGAGTAGGCTTTAAGTGCTTCCAGCGATGAGGTCGTAACTTCGAGCGGCGCATCAAATCTCTGGAGTGAGTTGAGCGATTCACCTAGCTTCTCACGCAATTTGGTCGCGGCTTGACTAAGGGCCTTGAGTATCTGCTCCTTGCTTTCGGCCTCGGCCTGTTCGCTGGCCAGTACTTCGCCACTCTGGCTGTTGTCCGCTTCCAGCGTGAGCACGTAATGGCTGCCGAGCGAAGCAATCGAGCCGGTGATGAGGGCCTTCAAACCCTGCCGCTCACAAATCTCTCGCCCGATCTCCTTAGTCACCCGCTCATCCGGCGAGCGGTTCATCAGGCGTAACGTCTGCCGCACGCGCGCGTCGGAGAAGAGATTCAAGAACGGGGACTGTCCGAGTTGCACAGCGAGCCCTTGTTTGAGCGTGCCATCAAAGACGCTATCCCCTGTTGTGTTGATGAAATCCGCGAGCAGGATCGTGTCTTTGTCGGTTAAGGTAGCGCTGCGTCGAGCGAACAGGAAATAGCCCACGGTCGCCAACACCAGGGCAAACACTACCGCCGCCGTGAGCGAAAAACCTTTCTTATGCCGCCTAATCTCGCTTGCGATGTACTCCGCGCTTGATACTTGATGAGTAACTTCACCGCTCGCAGTGCGGGCACCTGTTGCTTGTGAGGTAGCGGTCACGTGAGCGCTGGTGTGTGCAGCAGCGCTGCCGGATGTTCTGAACTCTGGCGGAACGGTGCGCTCGATCTCTGACTCCAGATCGAGTTGCCGTTTAAGTCTCTTCAGATCGACCAGAAGGTCTTTCGCTGTTTGATAACGCTCTTCGAGGTCTTTGGTCAGTGCCTTAGAGACGATGCGTTCGAGTTCCAGTGGCGCTTCCCGATCGTAGCGCGCCAGCGGTGGAGGTTCCTTATTGAGGATGAGACCGATGACTTCACTGGGTGTCTCAGCTTCGAAAGGAACATGCCCGGCCACCATCTCGTAGATGACCGTACCCAGACTCCATAAATCGGAGCGTACGTCAATGCGTTTCCCTTTTGCCTGTTCCGGCGACATGTAATATGTCGTGCCCACCACTGTGCCCGCACCGGTGTCGACCAGAGCTTTCGTCGGCGCTTCGGTGTCAATCGTTGAGCCTTCGGGCTGCGTAAGCTTGGCTAGACCGAAGTCCAACACTTTTATATAGCCATCACGCCTGACCATAATGTTCTCAGGCTTGATATCGCGATGGATGATGCCGGCCGAATGCGCCGCAGACAACGCGCCCGCCACTTGAATGGCGAGCTCGAGGAGGTCGTTTAGCTTTAAGTGCCCGTGCCTCATCCGCTGGCGCAGCGTCTCTCCGTCAATGAATTCAGTCGCAATGAAGTGACGTGAGTCGGTCTCACCAATCTCATAGATCGTGATGATGTTGGGATGATTGAGTGCGGACGCAGCCTTGGCTTCCTGTACAAAGCGACGCATGCGTTCCTGATTCGATACGACTTCCTCAGGCAGAAGTTTCAGGGCCACTTTGCGATCGAGTTTTTTGTCTTGCGCGAGATAAACGTCGCCCATGCCACCCGCGCCGATCTTGCTGATAACCGAGTAATGGGCGATCGTCGTATTTTGGGGAATCGCTTCACTCATAGTCTTATGAGTTTTTTTGCGGTTCAGTGCTTCGCTTCAAAGGAAGCCACATCTGCAGTTGGGCCATAATAACCCACGGAGGTGAATGTGTCACTTATTTGGGCGGTCATCGATTCCGGAAACAGGATGCGCCGCGTGGGTCGATTGCAATGGCTTGGTTAAAACACTCATGCTCTGACCAAGCCCTTCTTTTGTATAAGAATAGCGTCCGAGATGGTGGGATTCATTAAGGTCAAGCTGGCCTGCGGCACTGCTCCAATCGTTATTAAGTAAGGCGATTCTCGTCTCAACACTCACTTCAGAGTGGGCCACGCAACGGACGAAATATCCGTTGTCTCTTTCAAACCCGATTCCGAACGGAGGGTAATAGTGCCTGTAAACTACTGAAAACAAATTGGTGCCGAGGGTGGGATTCGAACCCACACGACCTTACGGTCAACGGATTTTAAGTCCAGCAGAAGGCATCTTACCTGATCTTACCAAACGAGATGAACCAATATTCACCGGATGTGCTGCCGTCAAAGTCATGCTTCGTC
>WNGN01000840.1_pt1 | contig 24803 bp, 22 predicted proteins | sample 5400561 | NCBI WGS metagenome assembly WNGN01 (sample SAMN13153379, study PRJNA577476) | soil metagenome | isolation source: 115 cm soil or saprolite under Garry oak tree replicate 2 | place: USA:California | collected 2016-06-15 | reverse complement strand
ATTGCTTCGCTTCGCTCGCAATGACGGCCGGGGCTATGGATTGCTTCGCGGAGCCTGTCATCGGGCGCGCATTCGCGCGGCCCGTTGGCTCGCAATGACGGTCTACAACTGAATCGTCTTTGGCTGTTTGAAAATTGAATCTGTGCACGTGTGAGCTCGCGTTACCTCGCCGCAAGCGGGGAGACGGAGTTCCAGGCGAAATCAGCCGGTCGGGAATTCGACCATGGCCTCCCCGGTCGCGACCTTCTCGTCGTTCTGGTTGCGCACCATGACGTCGATCAGAACCCAGCGCGAGTTCGCCGTGGCCTGTTTCGATTTCACGATGCCGGTCGGCTGGATGGTGTCGCCGGGCCGGACCGGCTTGACCCACCTTGTTTCAAGCCGGCGGTGAATGGCGCCGGCGGGATAGGCCCAGTCGGTAATCATCCGCGAGATCAGCCCGAAATTGTTCATGCCGTGCATGATGATGCCGCCGAAATTGGTCTTGCCGAAATCGCCCTTCATGTAATCGTCGTCGAGATGCAGCGGGTTGTAGTCGAGCGACGCGTCGCAGAACAGGCGGATGGATTCGCGGCTGACCGCGAATTTCGGTCCGTCGATGGTGTCGCCGGGGTTGAGGCTTTCGAATGTCGCTGTCATGAGTTCGCTCCTCGCCTACTGCGGCCGAATGGTCCAGCCGCGGCCCGAGCAGATCACCTCGCCATGCTGGTTGAAGAAGACATTGTCGTGCACCACGAACAGCCGCTCGCGCTTGATGAACTTGTCGAGCGCGCGGGCCTGCAGCGTGATAACGTCGCCGGGACGCGCCGGAATATTGTAGCTCCATGATTGTCCGGCATTGACGGTGCCAGGACTGCGCATCCAGTCGTCGGCCGGCGTGCAGGCGAACATCAGGAGGATGTGGATCGATGGCGGCGCGATCAGCCCGCGATAGACGGTGGTCTTCGCGTAGTCCTCATCGAAATACAACGGGTGATCCTCGCCAACGGATGCGCAATACAGCTCGATGGCGTCCCGCGTCAGCGTGTAGGGAATGGTCTTGCGCGGCTCGCCGGGGACGATGTCGTCCCAGACCTTTCGCAAATTGGCGTGTTTCCAGAAGTCGGTCTCAAAGGCGTCCGCCTGAGCCATTTCATCCTCCCTAAGCCGTCGCTATTATCATGCCGCCTTGCGGAATTTGTTATATGGTATAATCAATCCGCCACACTGAAAAATCAAGCAACCCTGCCGGGGAAAGCAAGATGGCCAAACTGAAGCTGCTCAATCCCGACGATCTCGTGGCGATCGATATCCACACCCATGCGGAAGAGCCGTGCGGCATGCATGCCGACGACGGCTACGACGACTTCCAGGCGCAGATGGCCGAATATTTCAAGTCGCCGAACAAGCATCCGCCGACCGTGCCGGAGACCGCGGCCTATTACCGCGCCAAGAAAATCGCCGCGGTGATCTTTCCGGTGGATGCCGAACGCGAGACCGGATTCCGCCGCTACAGCAATTACGAGATGCTGGAAATCGCCGCTGATAATTCCGACGTGCTGATCCCGTTCGTCAGCATCGATCCGCACAAGGGCAAGCTCGGGGTTCGCGAGGCGCGCAAGCTGATCGAGGAATTTGGCGTCAAAGGCTTCAAATTCCATCCGACCATGCAGGGCTTTTATCCCAATGACCGCATGGCCTATCCGCTGTACGAAGCCATCAACGATGGCGGCGCGATCGCGCTGTTTCACACCGGCCAGACCGGCGTCGGCTCCGGCATGCCGGGCGGCATGGGGATGCGGCTGAAATATTCCAACCCGATGTATATGGACGATGTGGCCGCGGATTTCCCCGATCTGAAGATCATTCTCGCGCACCCGTCGTTTCCCTGGCAGGAAGAAGCGCTGTCGGTCGCGACCCACAAGCCGAACGTCCATATCGACCTCTCCGGCTGGTCGCCGAAATATTTTCCGCCAATCCTGGTGCGCTACATCAACTCCATCCTGCAGGACAAGATGCTGTTCGGCTCGGACTGGCCGGTGATTACGCCGGATCGCTGGATGGCGGATTTCGCCAAGCTCGAGATCCGCGATGAGATCAGGCCGAAGATCCTGAAGGCCAATGCGCGCAAGCTTTTGAACATCTAACGCCAACCCACCGCGCGAGTGCTCCCGTGACCATCAAAGCCGTTGTGTTCGATGCCTATGGCACGCTGTACGACATTCAGTCGGTCGCCGCCGTTACCGAGACGGCGTTTCCCGGTTACGGCGAGATCATCACCCAGGTCTGGCGTATCAAGCAGCTCGAATATACCTGGCTGCGTTCGCTGATGCGGCGCTACGAGGATTTTTCGGTCATAACGCGCGACTCGCTGTCCTACACGCTGCGATGCCTGGGACTGAAAAGCGATCAGGCCGCGTTCGAGCGCATCATCGACAAATATCTGCATCTCGACCTTTATCCGGACGCGACCGCCGCGCTTGCGGCGCTGCGAGGCCGAAAACTGGCTATTCTTTCAAACGGCAGCACCGGCATGCTCAACGCACTGGTTCGCAACAGCGGTCTTGACCGCGTGCTCGACGCCACCATCAGCATCGACTCCCAGAAAATCTTCAAACCGAGCCCGGATGTCTACGCCCTGATCGAAGCGACGCTTGATGTGCCGCCCGCCGAAGTGCTGTTCGTATCGTCGAATCCGTGGGACGCCTGCGGCGCCAAGGCGTTCGGGTTGAACGTCGCCTGGATCGAGCGGGTGACGCCGGAAGCGATGGCGCTTGTCTGCGTCAAAAGCGACCTGATTGCCCCGCTCACGATGTTCAAGGCGATCCGCACACAGATGGACGAACTCGGGCTGGAGCCCGACTATCGTATCCACGCGTTGTCGGAATTGCCCGATCTGGTCGCCGCCCAAGAGTCTTGAATATGAGTCTTGAATATGAGCCTGGAATCCGTTCGCACGTTTTTTGCCGAGAAGGCCCCCGATATTGCCGTGATCGAATCGCCCGACAGTTCGGCCACGGTGACGCTGGCGGCCGCAGCCTATGGCGTCGAGCCGGCGCGGATCGCGAAAACGCTGAGCTTGCGGATCGGCGAGCGCGTCGTGCTGATCGTCGCCAGCGGCACCTCCCGGATGGACAACAGGAAGCTCAAAGCGCGCTTCGGCGGCAAGCCGAAAATGCTCGGCATCGACGAAGTGGCCGAAATCACCGGCCATGAAGTCGGCGGCGTCTGCCCATTCGGATTGAAAACGCTGCTGCCGGTTTATTGCGACGTGTCGCTGAAGGCGTTCGATGAGGTGGTGCCGGCCGCGGGATCGACCCACAGTGCGGTGCGCATCGCGCCATCGCGGATGGCCGAACTGGTCGACGCCGAATGGATCGATGTGTGCCAGGATCAGCAGCAGTAGCCGAGGGGCCGTCTATTCATCATCGTAGCGCCTGGGCCGATCATCGTACCGCCTCGACTGATCGTCGTAGCGCCTCGGCTGATCCTCGTAGCGCCTCGGTTGATCCTCGTAACGCCTCGGCTGATCGTCGCGTCGTCTCGGCGCCGCCTGCTGGTTCGCGCTGACGTCCGGTTCAAACACCGCGCGGCATGGCCTGCTGAGCTGCGGGGTGTTTTGCCGCAGGCACGCCACAATCCGGTTGGCGTCCGGTATCTGGTCGCCGCAAAGCCGGAACACATCGGGCGTACAGGCCATCTGCTGTTCCATTGTTCCGCGATTTTCCTGCGAAACAGCCGGATTTTGAACGGCGATGCCGCAGCCGACCGATATCGCAAGGCTCAGAACCATCCGGTACGCTCGCATCTCTGATCCTTCCGATTCAATTGACGTGCATTCCACGCGGGAAATGTTTCGCCTCAGGCTTGAAAAGAAATGAGGCTTGGGAAGGTTCGCGCCGTACAACTAAATGTGAAAATGACCGCCGTTTTTCGAAGAACGGAGACAAGAATACCGAGGCGCCTTCGCTACTCCACCTTGCCGATTTTTTTCACCGCCGCGATCAGGCGCGCAGAGTCCTCGGCGACGAATTTGGAAAATTCCGGCGCGTCCATATAGGCGACCGGACTGCCCGCGGTGTCGAAAGTTTTTGTCACCTCGGGAGTTTTCACCGCCTGCGCCATCGCCTCACGCAGCCGCGTCATGATCGGCGCCGGCAGCGCGCTCTGCGCGAACAGCCCGGCCCAGATGTAGAACTCGACGTCCTTGTAGCCGAGTTCTCTGAAGGTCGGCAGATCGGGAAAGCTCGCGATCCGCTCCGCGCCCCAGTTCGCCAGCACCCGCATCTTGCCGTCATCGACCTGCTGCTTCAGCGTGCCCGGCGCCGACGCCAGCGCCTGCACCGTGCCGCTCAACAGCGCGGTGAGCGCCGGGCCGGCGCCGCGAAACGGCACGTGCAGCAATTTGATGCCGGCAGAGGCCGCGAACATCTCCATCGCCACATGCAGCGTGCCGTAGGGGCCCGACGAGCCGTAGGGAATTGCGCCGGGGCGTTTTTTGGCGTCGTCGACAAAATCCTGCAGCGTCTTCCATGGCGCCGACGCCGGCACCGCGAGCAGAGTGGGATCGGCGAGCACGCGCGCCACCGGCGCGAATTGCGAGACCTCGTAAGCCACGGGACGGTCGAACAGCCGGTCCGCTTCCGGCAGCACCGCCAGCGACGACAGCGTCATCAATAACGTATAGCCGTCGGCATCGGCGCGCGCCGCCGCCGCGTTGCCGATCGACCCGCCGGCGCCGCCGGCGCGGTTGTCGACGACGACAGGCTTGCCGAGGATTTTCTCCAGCGCCAGCGCCACCGGCCGTGCCGCGAGATCGGCCTGGCCGCCGGCCGGGAACGGCACGATCATGGTGATATTGCGCGAGGGATAGGCAGTTTGCGCGAAGGCGGGATTTGATAGCGCGCCTTGCGCCAGCGGCAACGCCGCGGCGGCTTTCAACAGTTCTCGGCGGTTCATCGGCAGGTCTCCCCGGGAGGTTTTGTTCTGGTTGTTGGATGCAACGTAGCGAGACCGATGACATTGCGATAGTCGCGGGTAAGAACACGCGCGCCGTGCGATATTATTTTCCCCGCTTCTTCCCCGCCGCGAAATGCTGCGCCAGAAAATCCGCCAGCACCTCGACGCGGGCCGGACGGGGGCCGCCGGGCGGCGTCACCAGATGTACCGCACCCTCGGTCTGCTTCCAGCCTTTCAGGATCACCTCGACCTCGCCCGACGCAATGGCGTCGCCGACGATGAAGTCCGGCAGATCGGCGATGCCCAATCCGGCCAGCAGCGCCGGCATCAGTGCCTCGCCATTGTTGACGCGCAGCGGCCCGGCCGGCCGCACGCTCGCCTGCTCGCCCGCAGCGTTGGTATAGTGCCAGACGTCGGGCGTCGAGAGATACGCGTAGCCGAGGCATTTGTGCTGCGCGAGATGCATCGGATGCGTCGGCCGGCCATGCCGCTTGAGATACACCGGTGATGCTACGGTATATCGCGGCATCGCGCACAGCCGCCGCGCGATCAAGGAGGAATCCGGCAGGCTCGCGATCCGCAAGCCGGCATCGAAACCCTCACCGATCAGGTCGACCATGGCATCGCTCAGGTGCAGGTCGATCGCGACGTCGGGGTAAGCCTCAAGAAACTTCGGCAGAATCGGCGCTACCTTCCTCACGCCGAACGTCATCGGCACGGCGAGCCGCACCAGCCCGCGCGGCGTCGCCGACTGCGCCAGCGCCTCGTTCTCCGCCGCCTCGCCATCGAGCAGCAGGCGCGCCGCGCGTTCGGACAGCTTTTGCCCGGCATCCGTCAAGGCGAGCCGCCGCGAGGTGCGGTTGAACAAGCGGGCGCCGAGCCGCTCCTCCAGCCGGCTGACGGCCTTGGACACCGTGGCCCTGGACAGCGCGAGTTCCGCCGAAGCCGCTGCAAACGACCGCAATTCCACGACTTTTGCGAAAATCGCGAGGCCTTCGAAATCGGGAAGCTTTGCCAACCGCGCTCTCCCATTGCGACAATTATAGAAACAATGTGTTTCGACAGTTTCTATTTATGCACCATGCGGAAGCGCATATCCAGAGCCAATCGGAATTCAGACAACGGAGAAATCCAATGACCAAATCACAACCGTGAATGTGCTGCAGCCCAGCTCGATCGACACCGACATGAATCCAAGGGATGGCGGCGCGTTCGCGGAAGCCCAGCGCACGCAGCACGCTGCAACGCTACGGCACCGCGGAAGAGATCGCCGCCGGCGTCACATCAAACCAAATTCCAAACCAAGGAACATCCCATGATCGAACTCAGACCTTTTGCAAAACTCGGCAGCGCCGATCACGGCTGGCTGAAAGCCAGGCATCACTTCTCGTTCGGCAGTCACTATGACCCCAGCAATATGGGCCACGGATCCTTGCGGGTGTGGAACGACGACGAGATCGCACCGAACACCGGCTTTCCCGCCCATCCCCATGCCAACATGGAAATCATCACCTATGTCCGCGAAGGTGCCATCACCCATCAGGACAGTCTCGGCAACAAGGGCCGCACCGAAGCCGGCGACGTGCAGGTGATGAGCGCCGGCTCCGGCGTGCGTCACTCCGAATACAATCTGGAGCCGGCACTGACAAAAATCTTCCAGATCTGGATCGAGCCGACCACGGAAGGCGGCCAGCCGACCTGGGGGGCCAAGCCTTTCCCGAAATCGGATCGCTCCGGCAACTTCGTCACCATCGCCAGCGGTTTCGACGATGACAAGGACGCGCTGCCGATCCGTGCCGACGCGCGGGTGCTCGCCACCACGCTGAAGGCCGGCGAGAGCGCGGAATATGCGCCCGGCAAAACCCGCAATCTCTATCTGGTGCCGGCGGCGGGCGCGGTCGAGATCAACGGCGTGCGGGTCAACACCCGCGACGGCGTCGCAATCCGCGACGAGGCGCGGCTGAAGATCACCGCGCTGGAAGACTCCGAACTGGTGCTGGTCGACGCGGCGTAAGGCCGTTCTGACTCGTCATGCCCGGGCAAAAGCGCGAAGCGCGTCTTCGCGCTAGATGACCCGGGCATCCATCCCTTTTCGGACGAGTCTTTGGAAGGCGATGGATTGCCGGGTCATCTAGCGCGAAGACGCGCTTCGCGCTTTTGCCCGGCAATGACGAATTTTAATTCAATCTCAACCTCACGGAAACCAACCATGACAAAAGTTCTTGTTCTCTATTATTCCGCCTACGGTCACATCGAGACCATGGCGAACGCCGTCGCCGAAGGCGCCCGCGAAGCCGGCGCCACCGTCGACATCAAGCGCGTGCCCGAACTGGTGCCGCCGGATGTCGCCAAAGCCTCGTACTACAAGGTCGATCAGGCAGCACCGGTCGCGAAGATCGAAGACCTCGCCAATTACGACGCGATTATCGTCGGCACCGGCACCCGCTTCGGCCGCATGACATCGCAGATGGCGAACTTCCTCGATCAGGCCGGAGGCCTCTGGATGAAAGGCGCGCTGCACGGCAAGGTCGGCGGCGCCTTCACCTCGACCGCGACCCAGCATGGCGGCCAGGAAACCACGCTGTTCTCTGTTATTACCAACCTGCTGCATTTCGGCATGACCATCGTCGGCCTGAACTACGGTTTTGCCGGCCAGATGAAGCTCGACGAGGTCACCGGCGGCTCGCCCTATGGGGCAACCACGATCGCTGGTGGCGACGGCAGCCGCCAGCCATCCGAAAACGAGTTGGCGGGCGCGCGCTATCAAGGGCGCGTGATCGCGGAGACCGCGAAAAAACTGCATGGCTGATGCGTCGCGGGCGGCATTCTCCTCGGCAAATGCCGCCCTATTTCGATCATGGGACGATGGACTTCAGCCATGATCGAAATTCTTTTTATCTATCAACTGGCACGCAATCCGGTGCAGGCCGTTGCGCGGCGCTGGTGGTGCCGCAGCCTGTTCCGCGCGACGCGCGGCAAGCGTCGCTGCCCGGAATGCCGCAATTCGTGAATCCGCCGCCGTTCGTTCAAATGGTGACCCGGTCAATGAAAACGACGGAACCAGACCGCATTGAGGCGGACCCAGCCAAGAAAAAATGACCCGCATCCCCAACGCTTGCGAGTTCGCATATAAAGGCCGGGCCGGATCGCGCCCGGCCTGTTCGTGTCAGGAGATGCCGATGACAGCCGATTGCGGTGAACCATGAACGGCGCCTCACAAGCCCCTTGGCCGGAATTGCCGACTGCAGCCTGGCGCGAGACCTATGCGACGCTGCATCTGTGGACCCAGATCATCGGCAAGATTCGCCTGGTACGCTCACCCTGGCTCAATCATTCCTGGCACGTCGCGCTGTACGTCACCGCGAGGGGACTGACGACCTCGCCGATACCCGACGGCGTCAGGACCTTTCAGATCGACCTCGACTTGATCGATCATGCTTTGCGCGTTTCCACCAGCGACGGCGCGCAGCGGCAGTTTGCCTTGGCCGGACAATCAGTGGCGAGTTTCTATGCCGCGATCATGGCCGCGCTTTGGGACACCGGCATCCACATCGCCATCGACGAAATGCCCAACGAATTGCCGGAGCCGATCCGGTTTTCGGAGGACAAGAAACATGCCTCCTATGATCCGGCTGCGGTGCGGCGCTTCCTGCAAATTCTTGTGAACGCCGACCGCGTGTTCAAGCAATTCCGCACCGGCTTTCTGGGCAAAACAAGCCCGGTCCATTTCTTCTGGGGCAGCTTCGATCTCGCGGTAACGCGATTTTCGGGACGCCGAGCACCCCGCCATCCCGGCGGCATACCTCACCTTTCTGACGACGTCGCCTGCGAAGCCTATTCGCACGAGGAGAGCAGCGCCGGCTTCTGGCCCGGCAGCGGCGCGATCGATTATCCGGCGTTCTATTCCTATTCCTATCCCGAACCGGCGGGCTTCCGTGCCGTCAAAGTGCGCCCCGACGCGGCGTTCTTCAGCGAGGCCTTGGGCGAATTCATCCTGCCCTATGACGCCGTGCGCACCGCTGCGGCGCCGGATCAGGCGTTGCTCGAATTTCTGCAAAGCACTTATGAGGCCGCGGCCAACGCCGCCAAATGGGATCGCGATGCGCTGGAATGCGCACCGGGCCAGCCGGGCGTGGTGCGGCAGGTTTAATTCTCTTCCCGCGACGGTGGCCGGCCGAGCACGCGTCGCACATAGGGGGCTAGATGTGGATAGCGGCGAAGCTCGCGCGCGGCGCGCTCGCGCAGCGCGTTAGGCAATCCGCGCCAGCTTAGCGACGCCGTGATATCCACCAACGGCAGCGGCGCCACGCCAAACCGGCGCTTATAGGCGTAGTTCACAATACTGAAATCAAACTCTCTGATGCCGTCCTTGTGCAGGGCAGCCATGGAGCGTTCGATAATCAGCCGGCCCGGCGAACAGTTCGACCACTTCGCGCCGGCATTGCTGATACGCACCATCACGTAGCGTGAACCGCTGCGAACGCCGAGCAGGGTCGCGACCACCTCCTCGCCGACCGATAGCGCCGACACCACGACATAGCCGCTCTCAACGCCACTGCCGACCAGATTCCGGTAGAACGCAGCACAGGTCTCGTCATTGAGAATGAAATTCAACCCGAGGTGCCGCATTCGCGTGCCCTGCTGGGTCTCCATGGTCGAGAGAATCCGCAACGCTTCGTTTTTTTCGGTAACGATCTTGAACGCCGCGGCCGGGTCGCGCGTGAACACCCGCCAGCTTCGCTCCAGCTCCTTGCGCACGGCCCGTTCAAGGGTATAGCGCCACGCATCGAAATCATCGCCTGTCGTGACGATGTTGCCATTCAGCGAACACGGGCCGGCGCCATCGAGCAGCGCCAGCGGATTGGGTCTGCCGTCGAGATCGACCGGCATCTTGCGCAGTCGAATGAGATCGGCGCCGTCGGGCATCCGCCGCAGCGCGGCCTTCAGATCGCGCCACAACGCGCGCGCGCCCTTGGCGTCGCGCGGCGCCGCTACAGTCAGCATCGGCGCATTATAGTCGGTCAGCTCGAGATCGGCGAATTCGACGATCCGGATGCCCTTTTGCAGGCGGCGGATCAGCGGCAGCAGCGCGACCTGTTCGCCGGTCGCCGCATCGCAGATGATGGCAATCAGCGGCTCGACATCATCAGGGCCGGCAAACGCGCCGTACCATGCGTCAAGCCATTGGGGATGCTGGAACGGCGTCGCCAGGCTGAGATCGTTCAGGCACGTCGCCGCCTGTTTCCAGTCGCGGACAAACTCAACGCGGAACCGGGCCGCGCGAGAAATCGGGCGCGCGCCCGTTTTCACAGCCGCTGTCGTCAATACCGTCATCGCCGGTCTGCCGCTCTCACGCCGCCTTCGACACGTCGACGATCTTGCCGGGTTCGGCGGCGTCGAGGCGGAAGTCGATCGGGCTGCGCGCGCTGCGCTCACGCCGGACCCAGTTGCTGTCGCGCAGCAGCCTCCCCATCACCTTCTTGGCGAAGTACGATGGACCGCGCAGGTTCCGGCTCTTCGGCTGATAGCCGAAGCGATGGCGCAGCATGCCGTTGGCGAAGTTGACGGCCTCGGAGCGACGAATTTCGTCACTGCTGTAGGAAATGGTCATCGAGACGCTGAAGGTGTCGAGGTTCTCCACCCGATGCGGCGCGTTGAGCGGCCAGCTCAGCATCTGGCCGGGTCCGATATCCAATACCTTGGCATGATCGTCGTACCAGGCCTTGTAGGGAAGATCGACTTCGACATTGAAGAGCGTGATGTCTTCGAGATGCTGCGGCGTAATGAACGGCGCGGTGTTCGGGTATACATAGACACGCTTGCGTCCGGCGATCTGGACCAGGCTCTGCGAGGGCAGGTCGGCGTGGTAATAGACCTCTGCGCGCGGCGACGAGATCAGGATGCCTTCCTGATGGCCTTTCGGCACCTCGAAGCCGGGTACCTTGGCGGCGATTTCCTCGAACATGCGATCGACCAATTGGCGATACCGACTATCGACCGAGCCGACTTCGCGCAGGTTGAGCCAAAGTTCGCCGCGGGAGATCGCGTCGATCACCTCGCTGCCTCCGAGATTGCCGATGTCGCCTTCGCGCCATACGCGGCTTGAGCCACGGGCGCCGGTCTGCACAATGCTGTAGTGCTGGCGCGGATAGCCCTCGATCAGCCTGGCGAGATCGTCCATCGAGAACGCCGGCGAGTTGTGCATCTCATGCTCGAGGCGGATCGGCTGGTGACTCCACAATTCGGAGTGCGTCTCGTCCCATTTGCTGAAGATCTGGCTCGTCGTCATTGTCGCGCTTCTCCCGGCTTCCTGTTTCCGTTGGCTCGGTAACGACCATCCCGGGGCGCTTTTTTGCGCTGTCCCGAAAACATTCTGCCGTCGCCTCGCGGCACCGTCAGCTGTCCCGATATGAGACGGCTGGTCGACCTTCACCTGCTATTTGGCAAGAAAGGTGCCGCACCACCGACGAAACCGCTAGCCCGAAGATAATGTCCGGGATGTATGGCTAACGCGAGTGTTTTCGAAACGCCACGGCACCCGCACTGCACAATGACTTCAGATCCCGCGCGCGCGCCCGGGTTAACCTTGACGCGGTCGACTGGAACGAATCCGCCGGCCTCCGCTTGAGCTCTCGGTTTTGTTGCGCAAGGAGTTCCGTTTGAACACGCCCGATCAGGAAACGGTATTGCGCGCGATGGAGGATGCACGTCGCATCCTGGCGGAATATATCGCACCTGGCCAACACGACGCGATGCGCACTGTCGAGCGCCTGCTCACCGTGCTCGACAAGAGCGATGTTGTGCATGCCCTCGACCGAATGAAACGATGCAGAGTTCAGCGGCTGGTCGATTGAACGGGGACCTCCCGTATCGTCGCACGTTGACTGCGCCGCCGCGCGAATCTCATCGCGGTTAGGCTCGGGCTTCGCCCTGCCGTCGACGCGGCGTCCGGGCCGCCGCGATGCCCGGCTTCCCAGGTCGCGTGTGTCCCGATCGCAACAGCTTTCTCGTTCCTCGCATGGAACAGGACTTTGGACTCCACACCACCGGCGAGCGGCGTAATCTGAAAACACCGGGGCTGAGGGTGCGGTTTCAGTTCCAAAGTATTTTGAGCCCGGCGGGCCGCTGGTCATACTCCCGGCGGCCCCTTTTCATCGTCGAGCGGGCCTTCAGCGCTCTACAGCTCCTTGATCTGCAGCTTGCGGAATTTGACCACGCCGGAGCCGTGTTGGAGCGCGAACGATCCGCCTGAATGTTTGCTGTCCTGCACGTCGGCGGTTTTTTCACCCTTCAGCACGACAACAAGATGCGGACCCTGCGCCGTGATTTCATGGACATTTCATTTGCCGGCGGCCTTCGGCATCGGATCGACCTTCTACGCGTCTTGAACCGCAAGAATGAGACCGGTTAGCATGAACGCAATAAAGAGATGAGCTGGCGACAGCGCTTCAGTTCGCGGAAATTCAAGGGAGGAAACCATGAAGGCTACAAAGCGGTTTTGGCGATACCTCGCGATGCCGATCGCTCTCGTCGGCATGCTGAGCCTAAGCTCGGCGGCCGAACTCAATCCCGCCGCGGTGATCTACAAATTACCGGATCAGATTCCGTGGAGCCCGGTCGACGCCCGCGGCGCGCAGAACGCTGTCGTTGTCGGCGATCCAGCCAAGCCGGGGTTTTATGCCGTCTACACCAGGTGGACCAAGGGCAATCATTTCAGCCGGCCGCATTTCCATCCCAACGACCGTTACATCGCCGTATTGCAAGGTACCTGGTGGGTGGGCTCCGGCCCAAAATTCGACCCCGCCAACACGAGCGCAATGCCGGCGGGAAGTTTCGTCACGCATTTCGGCAAGCAGGTGCATTGGGATGGCGCCAAGGACGAGGACACCGTGCTTTTGATCATGGGCGAAGGGCCGGCGACATCGATCGCCGCGGAGGAGAAGTAGAGTCTAACTTCCAGAGAGTCTAATACCCAGCCAATGAAATTTGGTCTGTCGTCATTGCGAGGAGCGAAGCGACGAAGCAATCCAATCTTCCGCTTTGTGATAAGTAATGGATTGCTTCGCTACGCTCGCAATGACGGCGGCGTGTATTGTCGACACCGAAAGCCGGAGCCGCTGCTGGCCTTGCTGGCTACGGGCCAAATCAAGAGGCTGCAGCGTTGCCAATGGGGCGCATGAGGCGCACCATTGCATCTCGTCCGCCACGCTCTCCCGAGGCCCCGATGATCGGTTTCACACGGCCGCCCTGCGACGCCGGAATCATCCGCGCGACACCGGCTGCTCCGGCGGCGTTGTCGCGACGGCGCAAGCAACTGACGCTGGCGGCGACGATCCTCGGGTCGAGCATGGCATTTATCGACGGCTCGGTCGTGAATATTGCCCTGCCCGCCATCCAGCAGGCGCTGCAGGCGGACGCTGCTTCCACGCGGTGGATCGTCAATGCCTACTTGTTGCTGCTCGGCGCGCTGGTGCTGGTCGGAGGCTCGGCGGCCGATCTTTACGGCCGCCGGCGGATTTTCCTGGTCGGCATTGCAATATTCACCGCGGCCTCCATTGCCTGCGGACTCTCGCCCGACATCACGGTGCTCGTTGTCAGCCGCGCGGTTCAAGGACTGGGCGCCGCACTACTGATACCGGCCAGCCTCGCGATGCTTGGTGCCACTTTTGACGACCATGAGCGCAGCCATGCGATCGGGACATGGGCTGGTGTCGGCGCGCTGACGGCGGCGGCTGGTCCCGTGCTCGGCGGCTGGCTGGTCGATCAGGTGTCGTGGCGTGCGATCTTTCTGCTGAATGTTCCGCTGGCGGTTGCCGCGGCCGGACTTGCGGTCTTCTTTGCCTGCGAAAGCCGCGATGAAAAGGCAAAGCCGCTCGACTGGAAAGGCGCGGTCGCAGTCTCCATCGGCCTTGCCGCGATCACCTGGGGATTGGGCGCCATTCCGGCGTCTGGATTTCAGGACAAAGCCGTGCTCGGCGCGCTGGGCGCGGGAATAGCGTTCCTGATATTGTTCGTCGCGATCGAAGCACGCTCCCGCGAACGAGCAATGATGCCGCTGTCGCTGTACCGCTCGCGCAATTTCGCCGCAACCAACACCGTGACGCTGCTGCTCTACTTCGCCCTCGGCGGCGCGATGTATTTTCTCCCCTTCGGCCTGATCCGGCTTGGCGGCTATTCCGCGACGCAGGCCGGCGCGGCCTTGCTGCCGTTCGCATTGATCATGGGGTTCGGAGCATCGTTCGCGGGTACCGTCTCCGACCGTTTCGGGCCGCGGCTGTCGCTGACCACCGGGCCCATCATCGCTGGCTGCGGATTGGCGCTGCTCGCCTTTGCCGACCTCGGGAAATCCTATTGGATCGGCGTGTTTCCGGCGATCGGCGTGCTTGCGATCGGCATGACCATTACCGTGCCGCCGCTGACGTCGACGGTGATGGCATCGGTGGGTGAAGCTCACGCCGGCGTTGCTTCCGGCGTCAACAATGCCGTTGCGCGCGTGGCCGGCCTGTTTGCCGTCGCGGCGCTCGGCGCGCTGCTGTTCGCGAGCTTTTCACATCACCTTGCCGGAACACCACCCGCGCACGCCAACGAAGCATTGAACGCGGTTCTGGCCGGCCGGGCCGACGTCACCGGCGGCGCGACCGCCGCATTCGATCGCGCGCTGCGCACGGTGATGCTGGTGACCGCACTCTGCGCCGCGCTTGCCGGCGTCGCGGGCTGGTTGTGGATCCGGCCGATCGGTTCGGAAGCGACACCCTGAGACGCAACTTTTCAAGAAATCGCGCGTTGCGCATTTTCAATGAATCGACGGGCGTTGCAGATACGCGTATCATCTCGGAGGATCAGGGGGATTTCGATGCATCAGGCCGCAAATGTGCAATTTGAACGCGCCGTGCAGGAATTCGCCCGATGGCGCGCGGTCCCCGAAGACGCGAGATCGCCGGCTCCGGCATGGTGGTGGGGGTCGGCGTTCGAGGTCCTTGGCGCGCCGCAATCGATGCCGGCGGCGTGGTGTGCTAGTCTGGAATTGCCGGACAACGCCACCTACGCCGCGGGTGCGGTAATTCTTCTCAATGCGCTCGCCGGCCAGACGTCGCTGCCCTGGCCCGGCGAATTTCCGCGCAAGGCAGGACATTCGGGCTGAAAGACCACATCTAGACGGCTGCACTTCTCCGCCCTGGCCGCGGAGTTGGGTTCTCGAGTGCGGCGCTTGCTGCAGGCTGAAGCGGCGGAGATATTAGCAGAGGCGCGGAGCGAAGCAGTTCTGCCAACTGTTGGGATGGCACTGGCTTGCTGAACAGAAAACCCTGCATTTCATCGCAAGCGTGATCGCGCAAGAAAGTTTCCTGCGCGGCGGTTTCCACGCCTTCGGCAACGATCGTCATCCCCAGCGCCTTGCCCATGCTGATGATCGCTTGGGCGATGGCCTTGTCCTCAGAGTCATAGGGAAGATCGCGAACAAAGGAACGGTCGATCTTGATGGTGTCGATTGGAAATTGCTTCATCAGGGACATCGACGAATAGCCGGTTCCGAAATCGTCGATCGCAAGACGAATGCCGCGGCTCTGGATGGCGTCCAGCACTTTGACCGCCCGGGAGACGTTTCGCATCACCATGCTTTCAGTGACCTCGAGCTGCAGCAGCACCGGCGGCATGCCGCTGGCCGCCAGCGCCCCGTCGATATCCTGCAACAAGTCCTCATCAAGGAACTGCCTCGGCGAGAGATTGACCGCCATCGATACCGGTCGCAATCCGCGGCGCTGCCAGGCCATGTTTTGGGCGCAGGCTTCCCTCAAGACCCAGCGGCCGATCGGGACAATCAACCCGGTTTCCTCGGCAAGCGGTATGAACTGTGCGGGCGGCAACACGCCGAGATCGGGATGGGTCCAGCGCAACAGCGCCTCGACGCCGGTTATTAGCCCGGTCGTCATGTCCACCTTCGGCTGATAATGCAGCGCGAACTGATCGCGATCGAGGGCACGACGCAGCGCCGATTCCAGGGTCAGGCGCTCAATCGACTGGGCCTTGATCTCCTTGGTGAAGAAGCGGAAGCCGTTCTTGCCATCTTCCTTGGCGAGGTACATCGCCATGTCGGCGTTCTTCGTCAGCGTCTGAACATCGGCGCCATCCGAGGGGTACATGGCGATGCCGATGCTGGCCGTGGTATGACATTCGTGGCCGCTCAATTGCAAGGGTTCGCTGAGGACCGACAACAAGTCGCGGGTAATGCGTTCGACGTCATGACTTTCCGCGGCTTCCTCCAGTATGACGACAAATTCGTCGCCGCCCAGCCTTGCCACCACGTCGCTTGAACGCAAGGCATGTCGCAGCCGGTTGGCGATTTCCACCAGCAACATATCGCCCGCTTCGTGGCCCAGCGAGTCGTTGATGATCTTGAACCTGTCGAGATCGATGAACAGTACCGCAAACCGCCGCTGGTGGCGACGCGCGGCTTCGATCGCGTAGTGAAGCAATCCGTTGAACGTTTCCCGATTGGGCAGACTGGTCAGGCTGTCGTGCGACGCGAGGTATTCGATCCGCGCGTCCGCCTCGGTTTTTTCGTCCGCGCGGTCGAAGTTCTCAAGGGCAAACGACACATTGTCAGCCAGCCGTTGCAGGAGTTCGGCGAATTCGGTTGTAAAGGTGTCTTGTTCGGCGGAAAGAAACAGCATGACGCCAACTGGCTGCCCATGGATCAGCAGCGGAAATGCCGCGCCCGACTTTGCCCCATCGCTGCGAATGACGGCGTGGAAAGCACTGGCTTGCTGATCAGCCAGATAATCGTTGCTGATGCGAGCCTGTCCGGAACGGAACGCGGGGCCGCTAAGCCCGTTCCCCTCCGGGCGCGCGGCGCTGATCGAGACCTTTACGTTTCGTGTGGTCTCCGCGGTCGGCCCCGCCACCGCAGCGATGTCGAGGAAATCGCTGTCGGGATTGGCCAGACTGATGGTAGTCGAGGTGAATTTGCCGCCATTCGCCGCGGCCTCGCACACCATTTCGAACAGTTGCGTCCGCGATTTGGCTCGCATGATCGCTTCGTTGGTTGCGCTAAGCGCGGCGAACATTCGCGTCAGCCGCTCCTTCTGCTCCTCGGTCTTTGCCTTTTCCTCCGCGCGATCGAAGTTATCGAGGGCGAATGAAACGTTTTCTGCCAGCCTTCCAAGGAGCTCCACCAGATCATCCGAAAAAGCGCCTTCTTCACGGGAAAGAAACAGCAGCACACCGACGGCTCTGCCGCCATTTTCCAGCAAGGGAAAGCTTGCTCCGGATCGTGTCCCGTCTTCCCTTGCAATGGCTTGCCAATGAGTGGTTCGCTCATCGGCCAGGAAATCGTTCATGATGCAGGGTTTTTTTGTCCGAAACGACGTTCCGGTCAAACCCCGGCCTTCGGGGTCCGTAGCCGAGACCGCAAAGCGGCGGTTTCTCATGCGGTCGTAATTTATCCCTTTCGACGCGGCGATTCGAAGGAACTCCGCGTCCGGATCTGCAAGCGCGATGGTTGCGGAGGTGAATGTGCCTTCCAGGACAGCCGCCTCGCACACCAGTTCGAACAACTGCACCCGCGTCTTGGCCCGCATGATCGCTTCATTGGTCGAACTGAGGGCTTCAAACATCCCTGTCAGGCGATCCTTTTGTTTCTCTGCCTTCGCTTTTTCGTCCGCACGATCGAAATTTATCAGGGCGAAGGCGACATTTTCCGCAAGGCGCTGCAGAAGTTTGACCAACTCGGGCGTGAAGGTTCCTCGCTCCAGGGAATTGAAGATGACCACACCCTCCGCGCGGTCGCCATTAAGCAATGGCAGCACCGCGGACGATGCTACGCCGCAACGACGCGCGCTGTCGTGCCAAAGCATGGTTCGTTCATCGGCCAGAAAGTCGTTGGTGATGCAGGGCTGCCCCGTTCGAAATGCAGTCCCGGTCAGGCCGCGTCCTTGAGGCAGCCGATCCGCAATCGCGAATTCCAGATTCCTCATCTCGCCTGCATTTGGCCCGTTCGAAGCAATGACACGAAGAAAGTCCGAGTCGGGCTCGGCGAGGGCTACGGTCGTGGAGCTGAACTTCGCACCTTGCACCGCGGCCTCACAGACCAGATCGAACAGCTCCACCCGGGACCTCGCCCGCATGATCGCTTCGTTGGTCTCACTGAGAGCCGCGAACATTCGCGTCAGGCGTTCTTTTTGTTCATCGGCTTTCGCCTTTTCGTCGGCGCGTTCGAAATTATCGAGGGCGAACGAGACGTTCTCCGCCATTCGCGCTAGGAGCGCGATGATCTCATTGTCCGCCGCCCAGGATTTACTGACAAAGAACATCAATACGCCGACGCTGTTGCCGGCCTTGATCAGCGGAAACGCGACGCAGGCGACGACACCGGTCTTGAGTCCCGCCTGCTGCCATGGCCGTCCCTGCACCGAATTAAGGATATCGTGATTGATGCAAGGCTTCTGCGTTCGAAACGCTCTGCCGCAAACGCCGGTCCCATAGACGTTATCCGGATCGATCGAAAAGCGCGTCTGCGTGATCTGTTCGACGATCTCACCCGTTCCGGCGACCGGCTTCAGCCAGATCGAATCCGGCTCCGCCAGCAAGACCACCGTGGCAATGGATTCTCCGCTGTGAACGGCGGCATCGCAAACAAGCTGGTAAAGTTCCTGCGCCGTCTTGGCGCGAAGACTTGCGTCGTTGGTAGCGCTGATGGCGCCAAACATCCGGTTTAATCTTCGCAAGGCTCGCTCGCTGCTCTTGCGCGCGGCCTCACGGTCGAAGTTGTCGAGCGCATATGAAATGTTCGCCGACATGCGTTCAAGCAGCGATACCATCTGGCCGTTCAGCGAACCGGCTTCGCGCCGGGTGACAAGCAACACGCCGACGCTGCGGCCGTTGCAAATCAGCGGCAACGCCGCCGCCGCCCCGACCTGCGCGTCGCATGCGCCCTTTCGCCAGGCCAGCGAGCGGGTGTCGTTCAGGAAATCATTGCTGACGGTCAGCTTCTGATCGCGAAAGGCTTGTCCGCAGACTCCCGAACCTTCGGGGGTGTCCGCTACAATGGAAATATCGATGCTGCGCAGTCGTACGATGTCTTCGCCGAAGCCGGTGGCGAACCGCAGCACATGGGTGCCCGGTTCCGCCGAAAAGATTGCCGTAGCCAGGAAGTCTCCGCTGGAAAATGCGGCTTCACAGACCTGCCGGTACAGCTCCTCGGGGCATTTTGCATACAGAATGGCTTCGTTGGTTGCGCTCAACGCCGCGAACGTACGCGCGATATTCGTCTCCAAAGGCGTCAGCTCCGTGCGGCGGCATTTGCCGGCCCTTTGGCGTATTTATGCGTATGGGACGCCTAAATGGGCGTTATTGGAGGGCAAGGATGCGCCGGCGACAACAAGCAAGACCCGACCCCGTGCGGGCGTGACAAGAGGAAATTCCCATGCCGATCGTCCAGGCCGACCGTCTCATAGGCATTGGTGCGGCGCTGCTCAGGGCCGCCGGCGCGTCGGACGAGGAAGCCAGCGCCGTGGCTGTTGGATGCGTCAACGCCAACCTCGCCGGCCACGATTCGCACGGCGTGATCGCGATCCCGACCTATATCGACCGCATCAAGGTCGGGCATATCGTTCCCGGCGCGAAGTGGACCATCGTGCAGGAATCGCCGACCACGACCGTGATCGATGGCCATTGGGGTTTTGGATTTCATGTCAACGCCAAGGCGATGGCGCTGACGATTGAAAAGGCCAGGACCGCCAACGTCGCGGCCTGCACGGTGTTCCGGCAAAGCCATGTCGGACGGCTTGCCGCTTACCCTGCCATGGCGATGCGGGAAGGCATGATCGGCCTCGCCACCGCCGATTCCGGCCGTTCTCCCAAGCACGTCGCACCGTTCGGCGGCCGCGAGGCGCGGCTCGGCACCAATCCGATTTCGATCGCCGTACCGTCGGACCTCGAGGCGCCGTTTTATCTCGACATGGCGACATCTGCGGTAGCGGCCGGAAAGATCCAGCTCGCCGCCGCCCGCGGCGAGGAAATCCCGCGGGGGTGGATCGTCGACAGCGAAGGACGGCAAACCACCGATCCCAGACAATTCCGCAACGGCGGCGCGCTGCTGCCGCTCGGCGGCACCGAAGGCTACAAGGGCTCGGGCCTGGCTGCGATGGTCGAGGTGCTGTGCGGACTGCTCACGGGCCTGGGTTTCGGCGTCGAGCCCACCGGCCGGCACAATGACGGATGCTTCATGGCGGTGTTCAACGTCGCCGCGTTCCGACCCCTGAAGGATTTCAAGAAGGAAGTCGCCGAGTTCGCCCGATATCTCAAGGCGACGCCACCGTCCGAAGGTTCACTTGGCGTGTTCTATCCGGGCGAGGTCGAGTATATCCGCGAGCAGCAGCGCAAGGTCGCCGGCATCGAGGTCGAGGATGCGACCTGGGACAAGTTGCGCGCGCTGGCGGGCGAATACAAATTGGCCGCCGAGCTCGATCTCGCGTGACACCTCGTTCGACCGAGACAGGGAGAGCAGCATGACGCGGCAAATGGCGATGGTTGGATTCCTGCAGGCGCAGAACTGCACCAACCTGCCGAGCTCGTGGCGCCATCCGGAATCGCGCGACGATTCGATGTCGGCGGATTACTATCAGGAGATAGCCCGGATTCTCGAATCCGGAAAATTTCACATGGCATTCTTCGACGATCGTCTGGCGATGCCGGATCGCTACGGCAACGATCACAGGCACACCGTCGAATACGGCATCCGCTGCGTGAAGATGGATCCGATCGTGGTGCTGACCACGATGGGAATGGTTACCGAGAAGCTTGGGCTCGCATCGACCGGCTCGACCACTTATTTCGAACCGTTCGACGTGGCGCGCCGCTTCGCCACCCTCGACCTGATGACCGGCGGCCGCGCCGCCTGGAACGTGGTGACTTCCGTCAACGACGGCGAAGCGCATAACATGGGGAAGGACGCCCATCTCGATCATGATTTCCGCTACGACCGCGCCGACGAATTCATGGAAGTGGTACTTGGTCACTGGGATTCCTGGGAAGACGGATCGCTCCTGATCGATAAGAAGTCAGGCCGGTTCGCCGACCCCGACAAGGTCAAGCGCCTTGATCACAACGGGAAATTCTTCAAGTCGCGCGGACCGTTTACGGTGCCGCGCTCGAGCCAAGGCCATCCCGTGATTATTCAGGCCGGCGCCAGCGGCCGCGGCCAGCGGTTCGCCGGACGCTGGGGCGAAGTCATATTCACGGCGGCGCGCAATCTGACGAACGCCAGGCAAGGCTACGACGCGATCAGGAACGAGGCCGCGAAGGCCGGCCGCGATCCCGACCAGATGTTCCTGTGCAATCTGACGACACCGGTGTCCGGCGCGACCAAGTCCGAAGCCGAGGACAAGATGGCGCTGATCGAAAAGCTGCCGCTGGAAATCGATGCGCTGTCGCTGCTGGCGGAAGGCCTGAACTTCGACTTTGCCGCCAAGGGCATCGACGAGCCGCTGACGGGGGAAGAACTGCAGAGCATGCAGGGGATGATCGGCATCCGCGACGGTGTGCTCCGGACCAGCGGCAAGACCAATCCGAGCACGCGCGATTTTGTCACTTTCTCGGGCCGCGGCCAGACCCAGGATGCGATCGTCGGCGGCCCGAAGGAGATCGCGGACAAACTCGAAGAGATGTTCGTCGGCCGCGGCTGCGACGGCTTTGTGATCGCGGCCACCTATGTGCCGGGGTCCTACGCCGATTTCGTGCGTCACGTCGTCCCCGAATTGCAGCGACGCGGTCTGTTTCACAAGGATTACGCCGGCAAGACCTTGCGCGAAAATCTCGGCTTGCCGCGCCCGGCCGCCGGCGCATGGAAAAGTCAGCCGCGCGGCGCGGCGGAATAACGAATAAAAAGGAGTGCGCATGCGTTGGCTCAAATTCACGGCGGACGGACAAACATCGTGGGGAATCGTCGAAAAAGACCGCGTGATCGCGGTCAGCGGCGATCCGTTCGGCGAATGGCAGCGCACGCCGCGCGCGCATGCTTTGGCGGATGTGAAGATCGAATTGCCGCTGATGCCGCGCACTTTCTATTGCGTCGGCCTGAATTACCTCAAGCATCTCAAGGAGGCCGCAGACAAGCGCGGCGAGGTGCCCAACGTTCCGGACCGGCCCGAGATCGGCTACCGCGCACAGAACGCGCTGATCGCGCATGACGAAGAGGTGGTGATCCCGACAACCGCCACCGAAAAGATTCACTACGAGGGCGAACTGGTCGTTGTGATCGGCAAAAAAGCAAAACACCTCTCCGAGGCCGACGCGATGTCCTGTGTGTTCGGCTACACCATCGGCAACGATGTCAGCGAACGCAGCTGGCAGAAGGCCGATCGCGGGCTGTGGCGAGCCAAAAATGCCGACACCTTCAAGCCGATGGGACCGTGGATCGAGACCGACGTCGACCTCGACAAGATGGAAACCATCGTGAAAGTGAACGGCAAGGAGAGCAATCGCTTCCGCACCAACGACATGATCTTCGGCATCAAGCCGTTCATCGTGGAATTGACAAAATATTTCACGCTGTGGCCGGGCGACGTGATCTGGATGGGGACCGACGGCGCCTCGCCCGACCTGAAGGCCGGCGACGTCGTCGAGATCGAAATCACCAGCATCGGCACGCTTCGCAACCGATTTGTCGCGGAGACGCTGCCAGGGAAGTCGTAAGGCATGAGCCGTCACTCTACCGCGCACCATTTCCTCGAAGGTCTGGTCGACCTCGGGGTGGACTACATCTTTGCCAATCTGGGTACCGATCACGTCTCCCTGATCGAGGAGTTGGCGCGCTGGGACCAGGAAGGCCGCAAGCATCCCGAAATGATCCTGTGCCCGCACGAGGTCGTCGCCGTACATATGGCTGGCGGCTATGCCTTGGCGACGGGACGCGGCCAGGCGGTTCTGGTGCATGTCGATGCCGGTACCGCCAACGCCTGCATGGCGATCCAGAACCTGTTTCGTTACCGGTTGCCGGTCATGCTGTTCGCCGGACGCGCACCCTACACGCTGCACGGCGAATTGCCGGGATCGCGCGACACTTACGTTCATTTCGTGCAGGACCCGTTCGACATCGCCAGCATCGTCAGGCCTTATGTCAAATGGGAATACTCGCTCCCCTCCGGCATCGTGGTGAAGGAGGCATTGGCCCGCGCCAGTGCGTTCGCGCAAAGCGATCCGCCCGGCCCTGTTTACATGATGCTGCCGCGAGAAACGCTCGCCGAACAATGGGACGTTGCCGACATGCCCGCCTATCCGCCTGCGCGGTATGGCGGCGTGCACACAGGCGGCATCGAGCCGGCGCGGGTCGATGCGATCGCGCAGGCATTGATGGCGGCGGAAAACCCTATCGCACTGACGGCCTATCTTGGCCGCAAGCCGCAAGCCGTCGCCGTGCTGGACCGGCTGGCGCGGAGCTGCGGCATCCGGGTCGCCGAATTCAACTCGATCGACCTCAATATCTCGCAGGCCTCGCCCTGCTTCGCCGGCTTCGATCCCCTGCCCCTGTTGGAACAAGCCGATCTCGGCCTGCTGCTGGATTCGGATGTGCCGTTCATTCCGCAATATGCCAAGCGTGTCGGCGCCATCAAATGGATCCAGATCGACATCGATCCCTTGAAGTCCGATTTTCCGATGTGGGGATTTCCGACCGACATGCGTATTCAAGGCGATTGCGCCACCGTGCTGCAGCAGGTACTCGATGCGGTGGAGGCGCGCGCCGACGACGCCTGGCGCCGCCGTGTGGCCGAACGCATTGCAAGCTGGAGCGGCGCGCGTGAAGCGGCCGGGAAGCGCCGCGCCACCGCCAGCGCCAACAAAGGCGTCCTCGGCGCGCTCAACCCGGCCTACTTGTTCGAAACGCTAAGCGCAAAGCTGTCACAGGACGACATCGTCCTCAACGAAGCCATCCGCAACGCGCCGATCCTGCAGCAGCACGTCACGCGAACAAAGCCGCAGAGCTACGTTGGCCTCGCCGGCGGCGGACTTGGATTCTCGGGCGGCATGGCGCTGGGGTGGAAGCTGGCGCAGCCGGATCGCCGCATCGTGCAGGTGATCGGCGATGGCGGATTTCATTTCTCCTCGCCCGACAGCGTCTATTCGGTGGCGCAGCAATATCAGCTCCCAATTCTGACCGTGGTACTCGACAATGGCGGCTGGCAGGCGGTGAAATCCGCCGTGCAGCGGGTTTATCCAAAGGGCATTGCCGCCGAAACCGATCAGTTTCAGTCGCGGCTGACATCGGGCCGTCAGGGCGAACAGCGGGATTTCTCCGCCGTGGCGCGGGCGTTCGGCGCACACGGCGAACGCGTCACCGAGCCGGACGATCTCGCGCCAGCCATTGATCGCTGCCTCGCTGCGCTCGACGACGGCAAGGCCGCCGTGCTGCACGTTCACGTCACGCCGCTTTGAAATAAGTCCGTTTGCAACACCAAGGGAAGGCGAACTCCATGAAAACGCCGAGACGCTCCCTGATCGGCAAGTATCTCGGGTTGATCGCCTTCACCGCCATTGCGGCCGCCTCTGCTTCCGCGCAGGAAGACCCGTCGAAATATCCGACGCGGCCAATTCACATCATCGTCGGTTTCACCGCCGGCGGCGGCAACGACATCATCGCACGGATCTTTGGGCAAAAACTGTCGGAAAGCCTCGGCCAGCCGGTCATCATCGAAAACAAGCCTGGTGGCGGCGCCATCGTCGCCACGGAATATGTCGCGAAGTCGGCACCGGACGGCTACACGCTGCTGGTCGGCGCCAGCGGCATGGCCATCAACCCCGCCGTTTACGCCAAGCTGCCTTACGATTCCGTCCGTGATTTCGTGACGGTGTCCGAACTCGCATCGTTTCCGCTG
>WNGN01000685.1_pt1 | contig 24829 bp, 10 predicted proteins | sample 5400561 | NCBI WGS metagenome assembly WNGN01 (sample SAMN13153379, study PRJNA577476) | soil metagenome | isolation source: 115 cm soil or saprolite under Garry oak tree replicate 2 | place: USA:California | collected 2016-06-15 | reverse complement strand
ATGATCTGCCGCTCACCAAGTGTGCTGCCAGTCATTATGTGCCGGTCTATTGTGGTGAGTAGGAGCTTTAAGTCAAAGTATTGGCCTCGCACCGATTTGGTGCCTCGGTGGCTCAGCCTGGTAGATGCGTCTTGCAACAGAGAGCATCCGCCTCGTAAGCGGAATGGCATTGATCATGCCCCGCAGGGTCGCGGGTTCAAACCCCGCCCGAGGCTCCAAATTGCGAATTCTCTGGCGTCCGTTTAGCCCACCTGCGCAGAGGCGTGGCGATATTCGACAATAGAAATTGCGCCTGGCTGCATGACTTCCTTCAACTAGGCTTATCTTTCACGATGTGGTTAACTGGGAGACGTGTCTCCGGTTCTACTTGGAAAGGTCTTAGGTCTACGGGAGGATGCAAGGTCTTGGAACCGACCTTTGCCTTACCGTCTTCCAGCTCACATTCTATGCAATATGTGGCCAAGTCGCTGTGGGAGGAGCTCCCCGTGTTGTAGGATACCTATAGAGAGAGAGTCCCCCGAGGATTCTGTTCTTCAAGCGTATCTTGACGCAAGGGTAGTATAGCACTGTGGACAAAAAATTCTTGTTGTTTGGTCTGCTAGCACTTTCACTCCTTACAGTCTCGACCCGCGCCGCTACGGTCCAAGTTTCAGCGGTCTCCGCATTACCTAGTGTTGTTGTTATTGTGATGATGGAAAACAAGAGCATCAACCAAACCTACGGGGCAGGCTGCCGCGGAAACTGTAGCTTCATCACCCAGCTCGCCAATACGTACGGTCTTGCTGAATCCTATTCCGCGACGGGTCATCCCAGTCTTACGGACTATCTTGATATCACAAGCGGGGGAAATTACGACTATGCCCCCTTCAACAACTCTTGCTACCCGCAGACCACAGGCTGCTCTATCTCGACACCAAGCATTGTTGACAGCCTGGAAGCCTCAGGTAGGACATGGAAAGCCTACATGGAAGACTACACCGGCGGCGGATGCACCCGTCACCATAATAATGATACGCTGAATACGTACGTGAACGACCACAATCCCTTCCTTTTCTACAACGGAATCTATGGAAGCCCAGCAAGATGCTCTAGAATAGTCGATGCAAACCCGGGAGCAGAAGGGTATCTGGCGCTTCCCACCGCCCTGTTCTCCGACTTGAGCACCCTGACGAGCGCCTCCAGCTTCATGTGGCTGACACCCAACCTATGCGATCAGGGGCATTCAACGTGCACGCTCACGGCCTCAAACACCACAACATGCCCCTCCACCTCGCTACCACAATGCGTTTCGCAGGCAGATCAATATCTTAGCCTCCTCGTGCCCAGAATCCTCAACTCAGCCGTCTTCCAGACCCAAAATGCCGCCCTCTTCATCACCTGGGACGAAGGTGTAACACACTATCCGAAGGACTATGTGGCAGCAATCTGGGCAGGCCCAGGGATACAACCGGCCTACAAGTCATCCCGTTTCTACTCACACTATTCTCTGCTCAGCACCCTAGAAACTATGTGGGGAATGCCCCCGCTTACAACATTCGAGGCCAGCGCAGCAGCGATGAACGAATTCTTCAAGCCTACCCCAGCGTCCACATTCGGCGGGGGAGGAGGCCGCCGTCCTCTGGCCATATGACCGCCTGAGCCTGCAGTGCGAGACCTGCACCTCTCACCGTAGTCTTCGAGACGCTTGACAGAGAAGGCCCAAGCCCCCAGTTTGCCTTCACGACCGTCACCTCCACCAAAATGTCGCTCCTCTTCCTATCGGAACCCGAAGAACCACTCTGTCAGAAGCAGGGATGCGGAAGGACACGAAACCATAGAACCGAAATACTCCGGTCAAAAAAACTGACTCCCCCAATTATGTCCAGGGAAGTCTTTCAACCGGAACGTATGACGCGAGACAAATAACCAACATTAACTATTGAAACTAATCCCTGACTGCGAGTCGCGCTTGGTCTTGAATAGTCTCGATGAAACCTCGAACTGCTCATCGATGGTGAGTGGCACAGAGTCGATGACTTATTACCCGAGCTAAGAACGCCAATGGGATTGTCTCGCTAGCAGCCGTCGTGATTGGGTCGATCTCTCTCGAGAAGGATTCCTCTAGGACTCTCTCCAATGCCTTAGGCTGGAGAGGGAGTTTGGGTTGCTGGGCTCGCATGGGCCTTTCTCTCAGTCCCTATTGAGGAACGGTGGTGAACCACGATGGCAACAACGATACCCGATAGAGCCAGAATTAGTAGTGCAAGATAAAGGTACAGAGAGAACAATCTCGAGCTTCCTGGGGAAACGACACTAACTGTGAGTGTACGAGAATTATTTGAAAACTCTGTCTCTCCAGTTACGGGGCTCGAGACGGCCTTTAGAACATAGAGACCTGGCCTGATACCCGTTGTGTCCCATGTGAACGATAGGACTTGAGAGCGTTCCGTGGGAGGGCTTGTACTGGTCTGATTCGCCACACTCGTATCGTTCGAGTAGATTTCGACGGCGAATGTTTCAGGTAGGTCTCCCGTATTCAGGATGGTCACGTTCACTTGGACCTTAGTCCCCTGTGTTATCGTCTTGTCATTGACGTTGAGCTCCTCGACGGCAACATCGTGAAGGATAGGTATGATGGCGAAATTCTTGTATGTGATGAGTGTCCCCCACTGACCCGATTTGAGCGCTCCGTACACTCCCGCGTTAGGAGTGGTCGTCCATGGCGCGGCAACCCAGAGTAGCCGTCCGAATCTTGGACTATTATTGTCCTCATAGTTGATGATGTCTTGTATGTAGCGGAGGCTGACTGACGCATACCCTGCTGCGCCAGAGACGATGGAGGGACATGATGAGCTACAGTATGGTCCTCCTTCAGTGTTGAGAACTGGCCATCCCAGACCGGCCGTCTCGGCCAGCATAGTCAGATAGTCATTCTTTGCTGCCGCGTCAGCGGTTGCGTTGCTCCAGCCGTCCCAGACTCCATTGCTGTCGGTATCCACGAATTTGATTTTGGGATCAGTCATAAGCGGTGTCTCTACGGGAGGGACTGTTCCGTAGACAGGAATGTCAGCCGCATCGTACCTATTGTTGGCGTCAGCGTCATAGACTATGGATTCGCTCTTGTTCCATGTCTCAGTTGGGACGGTGGTTGCGTTTACAAACCTGATTTTCGGATCGTCCACGAGGATTGTGTTGTCTGATATGATACCGATGATTGCGATGTCCCCGGAATCGTATTTTCCATCACTATTCGAATCGTAGGCCACGTGTTCCACATACGCCGGATAGTAAAGGTAGGTGTGGAGGCTCTCGAAGACCCTCCGTTGGGTGTCGTTTACATTTGGGTATTCGAGATACCAGTGAGACCTGTCCATAGAGCAGCCCCAGCTGCAAAGGTTCTGGACGACCACCCAGTGAGTATCGCCCATTCGACGGGCATGATCCAGCCACGACTGGTACTGAGCGGCAGCATAGCTTGTCTTGTTCAACTCGCACTGTAGAGGATTACTCTTGCACCATCCAGTGGCGCTGACAGCGAACGTCGACGAATCAGGCTCGTTGAGGGGCTCCCAGATGATCCTCGTATACTCGTGCATGAACGCTCCAACCACACCTGTCGGGCCGCTAACTGTGTTCGGTCCAAACCAGAAGTTTAGCCAGCAGTCTGTAAGAGTAGTGTTTGCAAAGTCTGCTGATCCGTGGTAGTCAATGAGTATCCACAGACTGAAGTATTCCGCGATCTTGACAGCCCTTATGAGCTGGGCTTGGCTGTAGTTGCCCATGAAATCCTGAGGCGATGTGGCTGTGTTCAGACCGTACAGGACGGAGCAGTAGGGTGCGAATGAAACTCTGATCGCGTTATATCCAAACTGGACCTCTGCTTCTGTTCGTGCTACTTGTTCAAAGTTGCTAGCGTTCTCCCGGGGAAAGACGAGTGACGAGGGTCCGGTTAGGTTCTGGGCCGTGTCCATAAGCCGGGTCCCGCCCCAACCTCCTAGAACGGGAGTCGAGGTTGGCACTGGCGCTTGAGCCATGATTGAAAGAGGGAGTAGAAACGTCGATGATATTGCAAGAGCAGTTACCAGAATTGTTGCCAGGAAGTGCCAAACCGCTCTATTCTTGCCCATACTACACGACCGCACATGCTGGGAGCGAGTCCGTCCTTTCGGACGGACGATGTCGCAAGCCTACCGCTACAACATCGCTACCTACTGGTGTCACATCGTAATCTAAGTACTTGTCTGATGACGTTTGAGAGGCGACGGAAGCGAAGAGCGCTCGACGTCCCCTATCGCGGAAACATCCTTGGCCGGAAACTGAGCCTATGCTGGAGTGTATGAGATCCCCGCGTGCTAGCGATCTTTAGTCTTCCTCAAGGTCGACGAAGATGTTGCAGGTTGGGAGCTTCATCTAGCTCCACGTCAGCTACTTGCCTCACGTTGGCTTCCATGCAATCCCTCCCAGATCCGAGGAGGTGGAGCTGGTCAGCTTATTCACAACACTACCCGACCATGAGAGGATCGTGCCGTGCTGGCCTACGATGTAAGCTATTCCTTGGAACCAGCTGATAGAGTAAAGGTTCTGGCTTGTTCCGCTGGACAATGAGGCCAGTTTGATTCCGTCATATGTCCACAGTAATCCTGAGTCGCCCGCAATCACTGCGATGGTGCCTGTGGGGTTGAATGAGATGAAGCGGAGGTTTTTGTTGATTGGAGTGAGTCCAGTTATGTTGAGGCTGCTGAACGCTGTGCCGTCGTACTTCAGAACGACTCCATGACCGCCGCCTGCGAGTGCGTAGAGACCGTTGGGGTTCCAGGCAACCGTGAACAGCGGCTGGCTGGTCCCGGAGGACAAGATGCTGATCTGGCTGGTTGTCTGGTACAACAGGGTTGTCCCCTTGTCCCCTACTGCTAGGGCGGTGTTGCCGTTGGGATTCCAGCTGATCGAACGTATGGTGTTTGTGTTCGGGTCCGGAATCTGCATTACTGAGAGACCGTCATACCTGACTAGAATCCCCCCTGAGCCACCTATGAGTGCGTACGACCCATCAGGCCTCCAAGCTACAGTGTTGAAGTTCGGGTTGGATGAGAGGCCCGTAGCGATTCTGGTAATAACAGTGCCATCGTACTTCAGGATGACGCCCTGGTCGCCGACCATCAGAGCATAGGAACCGTCAGGCTTCCAGGCCACCTGTCTAAGCGGGCTCCCGACGGGTTTTCCGACTTGGGTCATCGTCCCATTCTGGTAGTACTTGAAGACCCTCCCATCATAGGAGACGACAAGTGCGTAGGGCGGTGTCTGTGCAACAGCCAAGGTCGCGCTTCCAAGGGCACCAGCATGTGTCGAGTCTCCCCCATAGGTTCCAGTTATTGCATGGTGGCCCGCGACGGCTGGCGTGTAGCCGACTGAGCAGCTGGCGACTCCGACCGTGGCTGTGCCGGCCAGAGTGCAGCTAGACGGACCAAACGCGCCAGTGGAATTAGAGGCAAAGCTGACAGCGCCCGTTGGAGTGATGACAACACCCATGTCACGATCGGTGACCGTGGCAGTACAGCTCGTAGCTGTGTTGTTGGTTACAGGATTCGGCGAGCAGCTGATAACCGTCGAGGTAGACCGCTGGTTAACAGTGACGGAAGCACCACCACTACTACTACTCGTGCTGTGGAACGAGTCACCGGCGTAGCCGGCGAATACAGTGAGTGTTCCTAGTGAAGTTGGGATGATGCTCACAGAGCAGCTGGCAGAGTTGCCGCTTGGATTAGACAGGACGCAACCCGCTGTCGGAGTGAAGGTGACTGCACCGGTCGGTGCCGTCGCCCCTGAAGCTGCAGTGTCTGTCACAATTGAAGTGCATACCGTTGGTTGATTGATTACCACATTGCTGGGTGTGCAGGAAACAGACGTTACAGTAGGATCAACGGGTCTCACGTTGATTGTGGCCTCGCCCAGACTGGTGTTGTGGGTAGAATCACCATAGTAGGTCGCCGAGACATTGAGGGCTCCCGACTCATTGGGCGTGATGTTTCCTGAACAGAGGCCGCCTTGAAGTGTACACAGAGCTCCAGGACTAAAGCTCACAGTGCCAGTCGGAGTGCTAGCCGTTCCTGCCGAAATGTCAACAACTGTGGCTGAGCAAGTCAGGGCTACGCCCACAGTACCTGAAGCAGGACACGAGACAGTCAGCCAAGTGTCACGCAGAGTCACGGCGACCGTCATGGATGTGAAGGCAGATTGCCCGCCCGAATCCGTCGTCATCAGAGTGACGTTGTACGACGCGAGAGAAGAGTACGCGTGTGTGACCGAGGTTCCGGCTGCCGCGTAGCCATCGCCAAACGACCAGCTGAAAGAATAAGGTGATGTTCCTCCTGTCGCTGATCCAGTGAAGGTAACCTGCTGTCCAACTTGAGGAGAGGGGGGAGAGAAGATGAAGCCTGATGACAGGGGTAGCGGGCTTGCGACAGAGATGATCTGCTGGGAAATAGCGGTCTGTTGAGGAGAGCCACTGTCACTGACGGTCATCGTGACTGTGTATGATCCTGCCAGCGAATAAGTGTGGGTTACAGAGTAGCCTGTTCCTGCCGATCCGTCTCCAAACGACCAAGCATAACTGTATGGAACTGTCCCACCACCAGCGGAGGCTGTGAAGTTCACTTGTTGTGATACTTGAAGGGACGAAGGACTATAGCTGAAGCCAGCAGTCAGAGTCGCTGGGCTGGTGACCGAGACGGACTGTTGGGACATCGCTGCTTGCTGCGGAGAGCCGGTATCCATTGCTGTTAGAATGACGGTAAAGGTCCCAGAAGAATAGTAGGTATGTGTAGTGGAAGAACCCGACCCTGCGGATCCATCCCCGAAATCCCAGTTGAAAGAATAAGGAGATGTTCCACCTGCGGCCGAGGCTGTAAATGTGACGGGTTGCCCTTGCGTGGGGATCGATGGGGAGAAGCTGAAGGTCGTCAGAAGGGGTGGAGAGACATTGACGACTGAGGCACTGGTGGTTACGAAGTTATTCTTGTCCGTAGCTGTGAGTTTCACCGTGTAGGATCCTGGAAGAATGTATGTGTGGGTCGTTGGATTGATTGTGGATGTAGAGCCGTCTCCGAGGTCCCACTGGATCGAGTAGGGTGGTTTTCCCCCTGAGACTGTTCCCGAGAAGGTGACGGGACTGCCTGCAACGGGGAACTGAGGGGTTATGGTAAAGCTCGAGGTGAGAGGTGACGATATGACGAACCCGTCTCTGAAGGAGCCGGTGGTATTTAGAAACTGGGCGATGATCTGGGTAGGTGTCACTGTGTACCTTACAAACCCCCAGGTTGCCCCGGCTACTAGGCTTGTGCCTGTTCCATTCCAGTAGCCGTTGGAACCCCAGGCCCGTGTGAAGTATCCGGCTTCGGGGTTTGATGGGTTTATTGCTTCTTGTCCCTCGCCCATTGTACCCTGTATGATTAGGATTGTGCCGCCAGCCTTTAGATAGGTCCCCGTTGAGCCATCGTTGACCACACAGCTTGGCTTGTAGGAGTTGACTACCGCGCAACTCAACTGTTTGCTCCTCTCGTAGCTGTGAGAGTGGCCCAAGAGAACAAGGTCCACTTTCTTCTGAATTAGAAGATTCATTATGTCAGATCCTGAGTCGCAGCCGACCTGGCCGATTGAGATGCAGGGTTTGTGCATCCCGACAATCACCCAGGGTATACCCTCTGCCCTGGCGGCGTCTATAGTGTCCGAGAGCCATGAGTAATGCGGGGATCCTACGCTGTAATCGTAGAATCCGCCATTGGTGAAGTTGAGGGCTGGAGATACGAGAATCAGACGGGCGAGAGGGTTGTTTGCTGGGTAGTCGAAATAGTATTCTTTGCCATAGGTCCCCTGGATCGTTCCGATCTGGTCGGGCAGGCAGGCTGCGAAATTGTCGATGAGGCCGTTATGTTCCTCGTTGCCATCCTCATGATTCCCTGATATGATCTCGAAGGGGAGGTTGGGTCCCACCTTCGACCGGACGTAGCTGCACCACGAACTCTCCGGCACTGTCTCGTTGTAGCTGAGATCTCCGAGTGCTAGGAAGAAGTTCTGGATCTGAGACCCCAATTTCAACAGATTCGCGGTCGTCCTGAAATTTGCCCCAAAGTCTCCGCCTGCAGAGAACACAAAGGCACCTACGCCCTGGACCATAGTCGGCGAGGCGATGGGCTGGTTGGAACTATCCCCTGCAAAGACCGCTTGAAGGTAGTATACTCCCCCGTTCTGGAGGCCTATAGTAGCGGCGTATTGGCCAGTGGTATTGGTGGTTGTAGTGGTGATCGTGGTCCAGGTTATGGAGTCATTGGACTCTCTTAGTATGACGGTCCGTTGAGGTAGGACCGTTCCGTTCGAATATAGGGATAGAGTCCCGTATAGGTTGACGGGGCTATTCGGAAGGGACGGGTTGGGATTCGAATGTATGTCGAGGCTGGTCATGGCCTTCTGCGAAAGTGCGGCTCTCAGAAAGAAGAGCTGTCTCTTGCTGGACGTGCCGTTGACGTACAGAGCGTCGAAGTTCACGGTTGTTGCGGTTCCGGCAAAGACGAGTCCTTGGTTGTTTGTCCCTGGGTCCACCGTGGTCAAGGTGGAATTCCACGCGCTGCGGGCATATCTAGTGTAGGCTACCCGCCCGTAGCCGCCATCCGTTGATGATGCCACAAAGAAGAGGAAGTAGTCCCCGGTCTGGGGATGTACTTGGATCCTCGCCCAGTCTTTGTCTGTTGTCACTAGGTTTGGGGTGTCGAGATGGGTCTTCTGATCGAGTGAGTCTAGGGTGAAGACCCCATAACCCTTGCTCGTTGTGGCACTGTAGCACGTGACTACAACCGAGCGGACAGGGTCCCAAGCAACCGCCGGGGCGTCTTCAATCCCAGTTGATGCGTTCGACTCAAATGCGAGGTTGGAAACTCCCCATGCCCAGTTGGTCCCGTCAAAGGTCGCTTTGTTAAGAACAAGTCTGTACGGTGCGCCGGAGCCAGCTCGGTTCCCGATGAGATAGACGTTATAGTTGTCCGGTCTTTCAATGATGTTTGGGATGATCGGAAGGATGTTGGACGAATCCACGATCGCATCGTCCGGAACGAGTGAGGAACCGGTAAAACTCATCCATCCTACGCCAGATTTCCAACGGAGGGACTTGACTCTAGAATCGGTTCCATTGACCCACCAAGCAGCTAGAATATCGCCGTTGTGTGCGAGTATGGCCGTGGGATACTTTGCCTTCCCCGAACCGTCAAGGAGAGTTGAAGAACCAAACGATACCCCGACAATGTTGAAACCCGAATCCCTCTTCAAAGTCACTGGAATGTCAGTGATCTGACCTGTGGCCGTGCCTCCCATCACGACTATTCGTAAGGACGATGAAGAAACAAGAACCGCTGCTGGGCTCGAATACGGGACTGTTGGAAAAATCGTTTTTGTCGGAAGCGCCCAAGAGCCTCCGGCCGTTGGATCAGAATTTGCATAGGTGACTGCTATCCTCCCAGAGCTGTCAACGTAGACTGCTATCATTTTCCCATACGAGTCTTGGAACAGCTTTTGGCCTGTGGTACCAATAGAAGAGTATGCACCGCCTGCATCACTGGCGATAACATTGGTCCTCGTAGAGATGATATCGCTAGTCACAACGATGACTTGAGAGCTCGATGCCTGCTGGGCGGGGACTGAGCTGTCTGTAGCGGTTGCTGTCACTGTATAGGCTCCGGTCTTGGAGTACGAGTGACCTACTCCGGAGCCTACCGCCGTCTGACCATCTCCAAAATCCCAGCTGAACGCATAGGGGGACGTTCCGCCCGACGCGGTTGCCGTGAAAGTTATGGGGTCTCCTGGCCCGGGGAGGGAGGGGCTGAAGCTGAAGCTTGTTGACAGAGACAGGCGCCACGCTGTGAAGGGGTGGAGTTCCCAGTGTCCGTTTCCCTCAGGATCCCAGTAGACGAAGCCTTGGACATCGAGCGGGATCCTGTTTGTTGACACATACTGGGCTATTGTGCTATTGTTGCAGGGTCCGCTGGCTGGTCCACAGTATCCCGCGGCCATCCAGTCTTGGTCAAACTCAATGTGAACATAGCCGGCAGTCGTCCCCATCGCCAGGATATTGCCTTCACCATCACAGACCTTGACGCCATTTGGATAGCTTCCTGCACCGTTGACGGCGTTGTATTTGGTCGAGCAGTCGAGAGGTTGGTAGTTCGAGCTGTTCAGGTATACATTATCGACCTGCACGAAGGTCGAAACGGTTTGACCGTTGATGTTCGTGAGAGTGCATGGTGGAAATAGTGCCCGCTTGTTCGGCACACCCCCGGACGTGGAGCTTGTCTGCCAAGAGCTACCTGACAGTTTTTCGCTTGGATACGAGGGGCCTAGGATGTCTTGAATCGTCACCAAGCTGGGTGTGCATGGTACGTTGGGATTCCAAGAGGTGACACCGCTTGCTGATGCGACCGGCGGAGGAAGAACGGGAAAGAATAAGGCAGCCGCGGAAAGGAGCGTTAGAATAGTGGCGATTAACGGTTGACGCGTTCTCATACAAAAATTACGCGGAAGGGTCTCACTGTTTCCCATTCTATTAAAGTGTGCGCTGACCAAAGGTAGATAATGGTATAGGCCGCAATCCTCGGATAGAATGCCTCTTAACAATTGCCACCACATAAGGCCTCGCGAATCTTTTGGGCCTCGGCAATAGCGCCCCCGCTCATACATTAGCTCTTGCGGTCCCAAAACCCCAAGGCAAGTTCCTTCGACCCCTCTTGTAGCTTCTGGGCAGAAGCTGACCTTGACGTCGATGTCAGGGGAAGCGCGATGTGAGGCATTGAACTTGAATTTGCACCCAAGCGCGAGGTTTTCAACTCTTAGGTCAAAACGCACACTCGAAAGGTTCTGTATCTGGATCGTCCCGCTGATCCCCCGCTGTAAGAGACAGCACTTAGTGTACTCTCGGCTATGGCGAGACGCGAAGCATGCAAAGATAATTCAGCCCTGACATATCGCCCTCCGGAATTCCTTCGTCTCTCAGACGAGCATTAGGTTCCGCCGGGGTGCCCGGCAAATCTCAAGCTAAGCACGCAAGATTCTCAGATTCAGTAGCAGGGTGGACAGATTCTATTCTCCGGACGTGATTGGCTGGTGATGGTGAGTGCTGGGTTGTGTCCGAAGTAGAGATACCCGTCTACAAAGTTCTGGTGCGAGGATACGAAGATGAAGTAGAGACCCGTCCAGGGCATAGCAAACGATGACTTTGGAGGAGTCCATTGCATGGTAACGTTGACACTCTGGCCCACAGGGATTGTAATGGGCAGCGAGTTGTGACCCTGGCCTCCCGAGAGAAGCTTCCATGTGATGGGTCCAGCAATTGGACTGTTGCTCATGTAGGCAGCGACAAGGCTGACTGGTATGGACCCGGTGTTTGCTAAGTCTATCTCAATGTTTCCAACGCAGATTCCGCCGAAGCTTCCAGACACGACATTGTTCCCGGCCGCACACCAGCGATTTAGTCCGTAAAGCACGTTCCCATTCACGGTGTTCCCGGAGATGACAATTATGCCATTCTGGTCAAGGTCTAGAACACCGATATTGTTGTTCATGATCTGGCCGAAGTCTGCACTTTCAATCTCCATTCGGCCCGTGACGGTGTTGCCCGTTACGATGGCCTGATGGCTGACTTCAGACTCTATCTGACCGTTGACCGTGCTGTTTATCATCGCGAAGCTGCCTCGTCCGCCCTCGTAGATGGCATTGTTGCATCCGTCTCCGCATACGTTCGTATCTCCGGAGGTGTTAAACGAGGTCCCTACGATGTTCACGACTTGGTCGTTGTACAATCCCGTAAAGTGGACAACGTTGGCGTTCCTTAGAGTGACGCTGGCCGAGTAGTTAGCAGCTAGATCACCGTTGATGGTCGTGTCAACAACCGTCAGGTTTGAACCTGATGACGCGAAGACGTTTCCAACACTCGCTGTAATCACACAGACATCGTTGATGGGGACAAAGATGTTCCCACTGTATGGTGAGGTTATGGGCGAGGAGGCCGAGCATACTTTGTAGGGGCTCCAAGGAGACGGGCTAGATCTCACCGTCTCCGGTATGGATGGGGCAAAGGTCGCAAAGATTCCCCACAGGGTGGAGAATTTTTCCGCATATGCAGCCCCGGAGTTGTCCTGTCCGGTGTTGGACTGAAAGGTTGGCACAACCCAGACGAACACAATTGCGGACATTACTATCACGATGAGGACCATCATCACTTCTGCAATGATCGTGCTGAACCCTCTTCTCGAACGTATCAGCTAGCCTCGCACGATCATCCCAACCAATGGATTGCTCGGTAAGCCAAAGGGAGAATGTTACCGTGTTCTGTCGGGAAGGGAGTACTACCCCGGTCTCAAACCCTTGAACCAAAAGAGCGAAACCATTTCGGAGGGCCGCTCGGAGTCTCGTGACCAATCCGGGATTAATTTATGAATCCATCTCGCCTCAACTCATTGAGTGGCAGGACGTTCTTTGAATCCGCCGGTCGTCCAATAGGCTAGACAGATCATCCATGGAGCCTGATCGAGCGGGATAACACAGTCGCTCTTGGAATAAGCGCCTTAGTGGACTCTCCATGCTGTCCAGGGGTGGATTTCCCAGTGCCACGGGCAATTCGTGATCGATTGGCAAGTACCGTCCCAGTAGACGAACCCCTGAACATCAACGTTGACCGGACCGGCGGCCAGCATCGCCACTAAAGTGGCGTTGTCACAATAGGTACCCACACTGCAAACTGGAGACGCGGGAGTCAGTCCTGTCTGTCCAGCGTTAAACCAGAATTTATCCATCTCGCCATGCACGCATGCAATTGAATGAGGGGCTGTATTGTCAGCGATTGCACCGTATGTTCCAGTACAGCTTACTCCTACCGCACCGCTTGTTTCGTACAGATTGCCAGTGTTGTCACAGAGAACACCAGTGACGAACCCACTGGTAAAATTCGTGCAGTCATCCGGTTCAACATATAGCTGTCCAACCCAAACATTGTCCAATTCAACGAATGTCGTCATACGCATGCCATTTATGTTGAAGGCTGAACACGGTGGTGTGAGGCTCCGTTTTTCCATGTTGGCATCACCATTTGCAGTTGTACCTATGCCACCAGTATTATTCCCAGTCTGATACTGGCTTCCGACGAATGACTGGTTAGGGTATCTGATCCCTAGGATATCCTGGACGGTTACTTTTTGTGCCATGCAAGATACGTCTGGATTCCATGATGGGACAAGCGGTGGCAAAATGTTTCCCGAGTTGGAAATAGCTAGGGATTGCCCTGCGATGACAGTAGTTAGGAAGATAACCATCAAAAGAAAGGTGGTGAAGATTGGATTTTTCATTGTCGGCTCATACTATTGGATGGTGACGTCACCGAAGTTTAGGCCGTTCCCCGTTGAGATTGTTTGACTCGCTGTGAATGTCATGCCTACCAACATGAATGCACCAGCCGAGACTGATTGTCCATCTCGATCCGAGCTGAATATGAGTCCTGTAGGCTGGGCATTTCCTTTGATGCTCAGAGTGTGTGAGGCGGTTCCACTGTTTTCCAGGCAAACATGAATTGTGTATGAACCACCCTGTGGAAGCGACCAATCATTGATTGCAAGTGCTGAATCTATGTAATTGCCAGATATAGGACCACAAGATGTGCCTGATGGAAATTCGCAAACATTTCCACCCGTTCCACCGGAGGAGAACGCTCCTGCGGCACAAGAGGGTGATGCAATTAACAGGTTGTATCCTGTTGTGATGTTGCCAGTGTTAGAGACATTTACCTGAGTTGCGGCATAAGCAAACGTACTCAGACTGATTACCAGGATAAGGAGAAGGAGTGTGAATGGTCGTTTCACCCTAGCGCTTGTTCCAGAAGGATTCCTTCGAGACATGAGTGTTCTAAGTAGAACAACGGCTACAACGCAGAGCACAAATAGGTTAGCGAAAATTACTATGTCCAGAATGCTACTCATTTCTGACGTTTCACCTCCCATCCTCGTTTACGAATCTTGCAATAGGGCAGGTTTGACAATTGCTTAAGCAGGCTGAAATCGTCACTACCCTCAGCAACCCTGATTGTTCTTGAGGCCTGTCTCTTTTATCTCTTGATTAGTTCCCGCTACATTCTTCTCTATGATTCATGGCAAAGATATCCTCAACAACACTCAGATTGCTCCGCGTCTCGCAGGGAACAACCTAAATCAACAGCTCTAATCTGGAGGGCTACTAGTGTAATGAGTTCTGAAGACGCGTCTAGGAATTCGACCAAGTTTAGACGAGACTCTTCTAAGTGGAAGAGACATTGAGAAGGTTCTGAGCTTAGGTCGAGAGAATCATAGTCTCCGATGGTCGAAGAGTTCCGAGCACTGGAAAGTCATTCTGGCCCAAGCAGATGGGGGAGGCTAGCTGGGTTTCCAGGCCCAGCCTCTGAGGCTGGTGGCCGTGGTGTTAGCGAGCTTGGCTATCACTCCGTTCGTATAGGTCATACTTGACCCGCTCCCACCTGCGATGTACGCCGTCCCGCCGAGCCAGTCTATGGAGTAGAAATTGCTTCCCACCGGGCTTGTAAGACGGGCTAGCAAACTCCCATTATAGGTCAGAACCAGGCCAGAGTCTCCCACCAGCAGGGCAAAGCTACCGTCCGGGTTCCAGGAGATGGCATGAATAACGATGGTCGGAGAGATGTTGAGACCAGTGACGTTGAAGGCTTGCACGCTGGATGTTGTTCCATCATAACGTAGAATTGTATCGTTCACGCCGCCTATCAACGCATACCGCCCGTTGGGGTTCCAGGCCGAGGAATACAGATAGTTGGTGGACCCGGAAGGGATCTGCGTGATCTGCCCGGTCGTCTGGTAGATCAGAACGCCGCCTCCGGACCCGACCAATAACGCCTGGTCTCCGGCAGGATTCCAGCCTATTGAGCGTATGGCGATGCTGAATGGATTCGTGAGCCGGATCAGAGTCCCATTATACTTGAAGAGTATACCCCCTGAGCCGCCAATGAGGGCATAGGAGCCATCTGGCCTCCACCCCAAGGCGTACAGATTGCTAGTCGTCTGCGTGAGTATCGTTGTGAGCCGGGTCCCATCATACTTCAGGAGAACCCCAGAGTCACCGACGATCAGAGCATAGGATCCATCAGGCTTCCAAGCCACCTGACGCAACGACGTCGTGACAGGCTGGCCGATCGGTGTGAACGTCCCGTTCTGATATGTGAAGACCCACCCCTCATTGGATATGACCAGAGCGTAGGGCTGTGCAGTCTGTGGTGCGACCGTCTCAGTCGCACTCCCATTACTTCCTACATGAGTCGAATCGCCCCCGTAGGTTCCGGTTATCCGGTGAAGACCAGTCGCACTGGGCGTGTAAGATACTGAACACTTGGCCACTCCAGGGGTGCTGGTCGAGACCAGGGTGCAGCCGGTCGCGCTAAATGTACCGGTCGAGTTAGAGACAAAACCAACACTGCCAGACGGCGTACTGGCGGTGCCAACGTCCGTATCAGTCACGGTAGCAGTGCAATCGGCGGCCGCGGAGCTAGCTACGGGGTTGGGTGAGCAAGTAATAACCGTGGAAGTAGCCCTCAGGTTAGCCGTCACAGTGGTGACGCCAGTGCTGGTACCGTGAGAGGAATCGCCACCGTAGCTGGCGGATACAGTCACCGAACCAGTCGAGGTTAGTGTGATGGTTATAGAGCAACTGGCAGAATTAGAGGTCGGATTTTCAAGCGTGCAAGTTCCACCCGGGGTGAAAGTCAGGGGGCCTGTGGGAGCGGTTGGAGCAGAGAAAGTATCGGTTACAGTCGCAGTGCAAGAAGAGGGCTGATTGACCACTACTGTACTGGGACTGCAGCTGGCCGTTGTTGTGGTCGGGTGCTGTTGTGTCTGGGTGACCCCTAGGTTGAATGTGCCTGAGCTAGTGTCGTGGTTCATATCGCCACCATAGCCGCCCGTGATCACGTTGGTTTCTGTCCCGGACGAGCTGGGGACGTAGGTTACGGAGCAGCTTCCTGACGATAGAGTGCAAGTCGGAGTGCTGAAAGTTCCGGCGCCACTGCTTGACCAAGCGACATTGCCCGTTGGAGAACTGCTAGTTCCAAGTGAGGCATCCGCAACAGTTGCTCTGCAGAACGTGGTCTGATTTACGATCACGGAAGTCGGAGAGCATGTAACGGAAGTGTTCGAAGAACGCGGACCAACAACAAGTGTCTTCGCCACGAGAACCGACTGGCCCTTAGAGTCCATCGTGGTTAGAGTGACGTTGTAAGATCCGCGCGAAGAGTATGCGTGCAGGACTGAGCCACCGGTATCGGAGGCACTGTCTCCAAAGCTCCATGAGAACGTGTAGGGGCTTGCTCCGCCAGAGGCTGTTGCATTGAAGCTGACCGTCTGACCGATAACGGGACCGGTGGGTAAGTATGTGAAAGAATTCGTCAAGGGTGGCGGAAGTGTTGCGATGGTAAACTTGTAGGTAAGTGACTGTGTGCAGCTGAGGGGTAACACTGTGGAGTTGCTGTAGACCACAGTTGCTCCACTCGCAACCTGCAGATTCTTGACACTGTCACCGACGCTACAGTCCCAGTTCGCATGCGTGAACAACAGCGTATTACTACCCTGGACTACATACGATGTGATGTTGAGAGAAAACGCTGTAAACACATTCGCGTACGCCGTAGTGTCGCTTGTTGGAAGAGAGGCTAGGAACTGCCCGTTCAGGGTGAGGGTGTGTTCCCTACCCCCATCCCAGTCGAAGCCTTGCCAGGAGAGGTTGTACTTGCCTGACGCGGTCGGTGAGAAAACGGACAAGGATTGAGTTACCGTCTGGGTGTTAGGTGTCGGTGACGCCGAGTCCTTGACGGTAAGGCTTACCGTGTAGGTTCCCTGAGCAGAGTACGAGTGGGTCACAGAGCCACCCGAGCCAGTTGAGCCGTCACCAAAATTCCAGCTGAAACTGTAGGGTGAGACACCCCCGCTAGCGATCGCTGTGAAGGAGACCGAGACTCCGGGCGATGGATTCGATGGAGAGAAGCTGAAGCTTGCTGAGAGGGGTTGCGGATTTGACGAGAGTTTCCAAGCTGTGAAAGGGTGCAACTCCCAGTGGCTAACATCCCAGTATACGAATCCCTGGACGTCGAGGGAGATGGTTCCTGACGAGACTTGTCCGGCGAGCATGTAGTTGTCGCAGACCGTTCCTGTGCCACAGTAGCCTGCGGCTTGCCAGTCGCGGTCTATCTCGACATGAATAAAGCCGCTGGTGGTCCCGATCTGGAATATGTTGCCCGTGGCATCACAGTACGTTTTTCCTCCGGGATAGCTGCCACCGCCGTTGACCGCGTCGTAGACGCTGCTGCAATCCTCAGATTTCAGGCTCACGAGGTATACGCTGTTTATCTCAACAAAAGAGGAAATCATTTGGCCGCTCTTATTCGTAATGGCGCACGGTGGAGAGAGCGAGCGTTTGCTGGGGACACCTCCGCTGGTAGAACCAGTCTGGTAGGAACTGCCTGATACGGACTGCGAAGGATATGAAGATCCGAGAATATCCTTGACCCCGGCCAGCGTGGCGGCGCATGGAACCTTAGGGTTCCATGAAGTGCTATTGGAGGCTGGAACAGTTGGAACGTTAACCGCTAGGATGAGACTTTGAATGATGACGAGAATGATTAGAACAAAGACTCTGAAGGAGTTGATATGTCGGCCGCGTGATCCGGCGCCTAACTTTCCGACGACATTTCCCAAGTAGAGGAACATGCGAAACATCGCCATATCATTTATTTAATCTGGATCCCCTGATGATACCTTACGATATAGCGGGATAGATGCTTGAGCAAACTTCTTCCTTGTTTCCGGCGAGAAACATGCCCGATGAGGCGGGCAATAACCAGTCAGCACCATTACATGTCATAAAGGTAGAAGAAATCCACACTAGCACTCCTCAACACTCTCCCGATCCATCGCGTTGGATCGTCAGGGCATCTGCTTCTTGCGCGGAGCCTGTGACAGTTTACGAGTGATTTGGATATACTGTATCAAAGAGCTGTCTAGGGATTACGATACTTCGCAGTCGTGTGAAGGCAAAGAGATGAGAATCCAGGGAGCGGCTAGTATCTTTCCGGGGACCCAGTCCTGATGGTTTACTACTCGTTGTCCGTGGCGGGAAAATTCCGGATTATCTAGGAAACAAATTATGGGATAATTACTGCTGTTCGGTGTAGCGTTTGGATCTTCTTCTCCACTTGCGCAATCCCCAAGCTAGCGATGTGCTCGCAGACACGGCGATCCCAGTCCCCGTTAGCCACAGAACGATTGGGCTGAGTGGTGAGGAACCGTTCGAGGGGGGTTGCGATTGCGGCTGGGATGGGGGTTGAGAGCCGGCCGGGTAGACTGCCAAAGTTTGCATTGGGGCACCACACCGTGTAGAAGAAGGATTGTTGTTCGGATCTCCAGTGTAGTCTGCAACCCAGTAATAGGTTCCGTTCGTTTGAGGTTGGAATGGTGGAGAAACATATGCCCCATTGCCATTTCGAACATCGGAATGGCCTGTAAACACAGCTGTTCCCGTGCATACGGGTTTGTCGAAAATTGAGAACGAGATGTTTCCACCTGGATAGAATCCATCCAACAGGGTCGCGGTATCAGACGCGGACAGCGGCGACGACCCTAGGGTGAGGGTGGAGGGAGAGACCGACGCCAAGATTGCCGGAAACGCTCTGATAACATCTATTGCAACCGTCCCTCCCGAAGAGTTGGTTCCGTCCGTTACAGTGAAACTGGCAACGTAGCCGTGGGCAGGACGATTATCACCGGGTCCCCACCTGAAACTTCCCGTCGAAGGAGACATGCCACTTGTTGTGAAAGTCGCCCCCAGATCGTTGCAGTTGACGCACGACAATGTTAGCTGCCCCGGCGGGCTGTTGGGATCTGTAGCGGTCACGTTGAACAACAGCACATCAGTAACGATCACAGTCTGATTGCCGGGAATCGTGAGGATCGGCGGCTCGCGATTCGGGGGATTGTTTGGTTCGAAGACTGTTATCGAGACTGTCGCGTTGGAGTTCATGGTGCCGTCGGAGACCGTAAAAGTGACATTATAGGATCTTCCTGCCTGACCATTGTTCGGGGTCCATGCAAACAATCCAGAAACCTGGCCCAGACCTGTTACTGTCGGGAAGCTGGCTCCATCTGGGCAGCCAGCGCATGACAGCGTCAAGTTCTGAGGGGGAAGGTCTGGGTCTGTAGCATTGACCCAGAACGACAGGGTCGACCCTGCGGTGACACTCTCACCAGTAGGCGCTTCGAGTGAGGGGGGATTCTCCTGCGCTGGAGGCTTGGCCGGCTGGAATGAGAGAAGGGTTCCCCATGTGTCTAGGGCACCGCAGCAGGACCCTTCGCCAGCCTCCCACCAGAGCCATCCCATGCTGCTTGACTGCATCAGGTTAGTGAGATGCTGGATAAAGTGGAATGTTGTAAGTGAGTAGCTGGCATCGTCTGTTCCAACAGCATCTGGCGGGCTATCACAGACATTGTTGCAACTGTAGTAGACAGCGCCACCCTCCGTATCCAGGATGGGCATATGATATTCGACAGTTGACTGTAACATGGCACTGTAGTAGGTGTTTGCTACGCATTCAGCAGTATCATTGCCCCACGTATAAGTGCCGCTCGGGCTGCAGCTCCCATAGCCTCCCTGCTTCCAACTGTCATAGAAGAAGTACGGATGGATTGATAGAAAAGTCTCGTTCAGCGGATCAGTCGCAACAGGGTAGCACGCGACGATAGACAGTATGTCGAAGGAGCAACTCGGGTTGCCCCCGTTGCTCCAGGAGTTCTCGATAGCTATCCAGTGAGTATCCCCAAGACTTCTCGCCTGAGTAATCCAGGCTTGATAGGCGGAGGAGAGCAGGGCTACGGAGCCCGCGGGCTCGTTGATCGGCTCCCATACGATCTTGCCATAGTTCCAGATAGTAGAGAGCACGCCACTCCAGAAGGTCAACCATTCAGTCTGGCAGGTTGGATCTGTCAGGTCATTGTAGCTGTGATAGTCGAGAACTACCCACATGTTGTAGTGCTGGTCCATTTGTATTACCTGGCCGAAGAGTGTGGGATCCCAAGATCCTAGTTCTCCGGAGGAGCAGTGGATGTTCGTGCCTCCGCTGAACCCGACTCTCACAGCATTGTAGCCTGACTGGTTCAGCCTCTGCAGCGTGGCCTGCATCTGCCCATTTGCAGCCTCGTCCAGAGTGACTCCTCCCCATCCTTGGATGGCAGGATTCGTGGTTGGAGCCGGAACGAGTCTGAGGTTCGGCGCGACCGGGTCGAGAAGGTTCATCAACGCTGAGCCCGCGTGGTGGCTAGTGGGCTGGCTGGGGAGAATCTGAGTCATGGCGATCCCGAGCAACGCTAGAGAACAGAGCAAGAACACTCTAGATCTCCTCCAGGAAGGAGACATACATCGCACTACCAAGGACACTACAACAAGCCCGGACTGTTGTTCAGATGGTAATTTAGAGAGGTTGATTTGACATTTTGCCTTATCGTTACTGCACCATGTCGGCCTTCTCCGGCTTCACTGTTTCTGGCCACAAAGAAATGAGCTCTAGTCGAAATTGTGTTTATCCTTGGCAGATGCCATAGTTTCCGTGCTTTCCACCTATGCTTGACGCAACGGACGTGTACAGGATCGTGAAGTGAGAATTATAATTCAGTCTCTTGAGCGCTTTGGTGTGCTGCTTGAATAGGATGGTATTGGACTCCTATTCCAACTCGCAATATTTGTTTGTCTAGGCTGGCTACGCTGCTCCATACGATTGCGATTGTACGGACCGGAACGCGCTACTCACTTCGGTCTGCGTCGTTAAGACTTCGAGACCGACCCCAGTCAGTCTCAATCCCAACATTTCCAAAGACCGTCGAAGTATCAGGTCGAGTCTGTCACCGTGCCGTTGATTGTGGAGTTGAACTCGACTATTATCCATGGTTGGGCCCAGTTTTCAGGGCCTTCGCGGGAGATAAAGCATGAGCAGTGCGTCGGATTTCAAGGAAGCCACATTCATAGTCGGAAGACTAGTTCGAATTTCGAAGAGGAAGGCGGAGATAGAATCCGAAGATGAGGATAGAGAGTTATCTTTACTGAAGTTCAGACTGGGGGACGAAATGAACATAGACATTGGCACAATAGATGAAGAATCATGAAAACTCCGACCCTTAGCGGAACTTCAATGCTACGCTTTTTCAACCTCCGCTAGCTCTACTTCTGTGTCCAAACCTCCGGGGCCAAAGAATCAGCAAATCATCCGTCTCTCGGTGACGTACACGCCGGTGAACGTTAGTTGGAGGTTTGTCATTGAGTTGTTTACCTGGACCGATAGAACCCGAGCGCCTATGTCCAGTCACCAATTCGCCCAGTATTCTCGTAACTTCACATTAGGGTGGGAGAGTCCTTGCCTGCATCAGGCAGGCTCATATCCGACGCATGCCATGCCGTAGTAGCTGGGCACTTGATACGATAGGAGTTGAGATCGTGACGGGACGACCTCGGTTACTCCTGCCAGCAGAGTCATCTGCCAGAGACTGTCGGGCTTGGCCCTCTCTACAAGTCTCGGGTCGAGACGTAGGATGCGTTTGAGATCGTTGTCTCGTATTGCGTCAACGACAAACCTATCGTACTTGGATGCCGCGCGACTGAAGCCGTAGGGACCTGACTTGGAGTGAGCGTGGGCTTGATCTGCACTGGCAATGAAAACAAACCCCTTTCTCCTGTCCTCGCTCATCAACCGGCCCAAGAGCTGTCCGAAGCGATAGTTTGTGCGAATCGGAATCTCTCGAGAGGGCGCTACTATCACAATCTTCGGCCTTGTTCTCTGCCTCTTGAGTAGGAACCATAGAGGGACGAGTGTGCCCCAGTCCATCGGGACGTCTGACGCAGGTCCTGAGGCAGTTCCGTAATTGGCTCCGACCACGGGGAGGCGCTCCGCCTCCGACTCTCGAACAATCTTCTCCGCGAACTCTCTGTCGCAAAGTGCGCTGAGGGAGACGGAGTGCTTCGAAGATCCCTTCAGTTGGCCTGAGGAGTTCTCGGAGATGACTACAGCGATCCTTGCCATGAGCCGCAGATTGTGCGGGCTTGCTATGACAATAGTGTGGGGCCGGAGCTTGTGGATTCTGCGGGCTAGGATTAGCATTGCTCGGCGCGTCTCCTCGAATCTTGGCAACATCGAGTTTGACGCAAGCTCAGGGATTATCTCTCCTCCGTGAGGGGCAATGCACGAGTAGAGTAGGGTCATCCGGGACCAGCACTCTAAGCGCTTAAGGATGCGAAGTTTAAGCTATTGCGGGTCCCGAAAACCAGAGCTGAACACACGGTCTGAGCGCGAGAATGTCTAGGAACGTCGTCAATCTCTAGATATCCTATTCCACCGGAAGATCCAAAACGAGACCTCAAAAGGCAAAAGGATTATACGGCCGGTCGACCGCTCGCCTCCATTAAGGAACGCCTAACAGTTTATGACAGAGCATGCTACAATGCCGGCGCCTGCGCAGGCCCAACAAGAAATCGGTCCCCCTCTTCAACCCAGGAAGAGAATACCGCTCGCGTCTCCAATAATCGATGCTGAGATGAGGGAAGCGGCGCTCTCCGCACTCGAGAATGAGAAACTTGTGATGGGCGAGAGCGTCCACAAGTTCGAAGAAGAGTTCGCTAGATACTGCGGAACGAAATACGCAGTATCAACTGGCTCAGGAACCGCCGCGCTATCGATCACTCTACAAGCCCTAGGCATCAGCCACGGCAGCGAGGTGGTCACAACACCCTTCTCTTTCATCGCGACAGCCAACGCCGTCCTCCACGCCGGCGCGGAGCCTGTCTTCGCAGATGTGGAAGACTCGGGAATAAATCTCAGTCCGGGCAAGGCTCGAGCGAAGATCGGTCCCAAGACCCGTGCGCTTATCCCCGTCCACCTGTACGGTCATCCAGCCGCAATGGACGAGTTTCTCAAGATCATCAGCGAGACAGGCCTCAAACTCGTCGAGGATGCTTGCCAAGCTCACGGTGCTGAGTTTGGAGGTAAAAGGGTCGGCTCGATCGGTGAGGCGGGATGCTTCTCGTTCTATCCTGCGAAGAACATGACCGTTGGCGGAGACGGCGGAATGATCACCACCGACAATGCCGAGCTCGCGGAGGCTGCGGGGAGCATAAGGGATTGTGGGCGAGACAAGAACAGCAAGTACTACATGGGCCGGATCGGTTATACTTCTAGACTCAACAGTGTCAACGCAGCGATTGGCAGGGTCCAGCTGAGAAGGCTGGACTCCTGGAATGAGGCGAGGAGACGCTTGGCGGCCCTTTACAGGAGACATCTCGAAGGCGTAGATGGAATCGTCCTACCTCCCTCTGAGAGGCAGGGTGAGAAGCCGGTCTATCACCTATTCGTAATCCGGACGAGAATGAGAGAGCAGGTGAAGAAGCATCTGGAGAAGAATGGAATCGAGACGGGGGTACACTACCCTCTGCCAATCCACCTTCAGACACCTTACAGGCACGAGTACGGTTACACGGAGGGAGCCTTCCCGCTGAGCGAATCGCTCTCGAACGAGGTGCTGAGCCTGCCGATGTATCCAACACTGCAGGAAGATGATGTGGTCAGGATCTGCAACATTCTGAAAGACTCGTTGAAGGCTTAGACTGGCCCCAAGAAGCTGGATCAGTAGTCTATCTTCGTTTCAGTAGCGAAGAGGTTAGTAGAATCGAGGGGAGTAGGATTGCTGCGCCAACAAAGAATATGTTTTGTATCCCTTGGTTACCCCCTTCCTCGGCCACAAATCCGCCTAGGATATTACCGACCGCCATCCCGATACTCAGGACGACACTGTATATCCCGTTGGCTGAGCCTCGTCTCGCCTTGCCAGATATGTCGCTGACGTAGCTGAGAATCGCAGGTGCGATTGCAGACGCCATGAAGAAGAGCGGTGCAAGATACAAGGCATACTGGAGAAAGTTCGGAAAAGACCATCCGAACAGGACTAGAAATCCCAGCTCGCCGATCGCGCCCATGATCATGATCTTTGTCCTGCCTACCTTGTCGGATATGTGGCCGAAGACTATCGCGCCTAGCGCAAATAGTCCGCCGATCACCCCGAGAAAGATTAGCATCTGTCTGGTTACTGTGAAGCTTGCGCTCGCGAACGCCTTCGGCAACAGGAAGTACATTCCCAGAACAATCGTCTGGCCAAGCCAGACGGGAAGAACGGGCCGAAGCCGCGCGCCGATTCGCCTGTGACGGACCCCTGGCTGATTAAGCTCAAAACTCCTCACAGGCTCGACGAGAAACTTTGTCGCAAGAAGAGAGGTGGCGAAGAAGATTCCCGATGTCACCCAGAAAGCCTCAGACAGTCCATAGTGACTGTTTGCGAACTCGCTGATCAGGAGGGAGCCGAGACCGAAGCCGAGGCCATACCCGCCTAGGTTTGCGAGGTCGAAGCCTCCCATCTTCGTTCCTCTGCTCGTCTGTTTCGTCGCATCGCCTAGCAGGGTGAGTGATGTGACGGCGGCCATGGCAGCGGATATGCCCATCAGAGCATGGAGTAATGAAACATTCAACAGATTCTGGGTAAATCCGATAGCCGCGGTCAGAACCGTTATCGTCGCCATTCCTGCCAAGTGGAGTCTCTTCCTGCTCACCCTGTCGGCCAGTCGGCCAACGGGCATTGCAGAAAGCGCCTCGGCAATCGGATACAACGCCAAGATTATCCCGACCTGGAAAGGTTGCGCGTTCAAGTAAAGAGGGAAGAGTATGGTTATTGAGCCGAATCCTATCCGGGTG
>WNGN01001794.1_pt1 | contig 24889 bp, 23 predicted proteins | sample 5400561 | NCBI WGS metagenome assembly WNGN01 (sample SAMN13153379, study PRJNA577476) | soil metagenome | isolation source: 115 cm soil or saprolite under Garry oak tree replicate 2 | place: USA:California | collected 2016-06-15 | reverse complement strand
TCAACTCATGCCATACTATAGAAACTTTGCGAGCCACATTTCGCGAGTCTGCGACGAAAAAAGGTCACGGAGCAGGATTCTGTGGGAGCACTATCGCCAGTAATACCGGCAAAAGCACAATAAAGGCAGTGATCCCCAGTGACCAGAGCGCAGCGCGAGACGACTTCGTTGCACCAATTTGCTGCCAGGCAGCCACACGCCGTAAGGTAAGCACAATCGCAACTACAAAGATCACAAGAGCAATTCCCAGGCCGGCAATCAGGGAGATCAAAGCCGCTTGTCGTACGACAAAAAATCCTGACGGATCGAATAACTGGCGTATCAGGGCGGTGACCGCCAGGGCGATGACGACCATAACTACCAGCAGAGCTAAAGGAACGAAGCCAATAAGTAGGCTGCGCCACGTATTGTTTTCCGAAGAAGACGATTGAGCTCGCATTGATACCTCGGCGTTAGATGATTGCAAAAACATAAAAACCTCCTTTGTGATCGTTTCAAGCACTTCCTTGCATCCATCCTGAGCGAAGCTAGACGCGCTAGCGTCGTTGGATGGATAGATATCAAACTGCCCCACTATCAGGTCCGAGGGCTGTCGTATAAAAAGCGATAATGCGATCGACGTACACTTTTCCCTCTGTGTTGAAAGATTGAGCATGGTCAGCACCCGGCACAGACCATGTCTGTACATTGGCGTTAGGAGCAGAACGAGCAGCGGCAGCTAGTATATCCATATTCGACGGTGGAACGTAATGATCGTTAGCGCCCTGAATGAAAAGTATTGGACGCGGCGCGATCTGGGCTACATAATCAACCGGGCGATCGGCATAAAAATTCACCCCAAAGAGCGCCTGGGTCGCCAAAAGAGTGCCGGGAGTGAACATCGGTGGAAGATGACCGCCTTTGGGAACCTCACGTTCCAGAATGGGGATCATATCGGCAAAGGCGCAGTCTGAGACGATGGCGCGAATAGCTGGTTCCTGCACCGCTGCCATAATCAGCGAAGCTGCTCCCAACGAAACACCCCAACCGCCAATGACCCGAGGACGCCCCAATGCGGGATAAGGAAGTGGACCTGACTGCAAGAAATCGACCGCGCCCAGGACATCACGCTGTTCAAAGTAGCCGAGTGAGAGCGGCGCGGGAGGTGACTCACCAGAGCCACGCATATCGAAAGCCAGCACGGCGAAACCATTCTTTGCAATTGCACCACTGAGATTGAGCAGACCAGCAACCTTATCAGCGCGGTTGGTACGCGTGCCGTGCACGAAAACAATTGCGCGTTGCGTCGTCAATTTCCCGTTCGGCAGTACGCCGGGAATGAACCAGCCGCGTAATTGTACATGATCAACCCGGCTGGGGAAAGTGACGTACTGAAACTGCAGGCCCAGCGAGGCAGGTGTGGCATAAATCGGCTTCTGAGGTACATAGACCAGTTTAGTAGAAATGTAGAGCGAGATAGCCCCGTAGAGTACGGTTAGCACGGTTGAGATGATAAGCAGTACGACCACAAATCTGCGCAAGCCGCGGTTCGCTTTGATTGGTGAAGTTTTGACGTTGGAAAATGATGTTGACTGCATAGACACCTCTCTCTTCTGCACAATCCTGGATGAAGATAGTATTATCACCAGGCGCGCGAACAACTGTGTGCAGTATACTTGAAAAATACTTCAAGTGTACAGTGTCATTTGCCCCATTTCTTCATTTAATTTTATGCTAAAAAAGCCCCTAAAGTTAATATTGACTTGCTACTTCAAAGGCCAGATCACTTCTGTTCTCCATTCAGACGGATTAGGCGGTCAGAGCTGACAGGAAGAAGGGCATGTGACGGTTTTGTTATGATGAAACGGTGCATTGTGACAGCATTGTGTAATCAATGCACTATCCTCGTAATGAAGAGAACATTTTTAACCATAAGTGAAAGGAACAGATCATGGCAACTGACAATACTGAGATGCGCCACTTCACTGTGCGTGAATATCCAACGATCGTCGTCGACAACGATTTCGGCAGGATACATGTCAGGGGAGCACAAGCAATCAACGAAGTAAGCATTCAAGCGACAAAGCGAAGCTGGATACTGATTGGTGAAGTATCCGCGCCCGCCCGTATCCACTATGAGCAAAACAATGATGAGAACAGTATCACGGTTACTGTCGAAAGAGTGGGCTGGTCAGTCACCGAGACCGACCTGGACATCACGGTCCCTTGGAACGCTAATCTGAGGCTCGCAACGAAGGCAGGGAGTATAGATGTTGCTGGCGTGAGCAGTCAGATGTTCGTGCAAAGCAATGCTGGCTCGATTACTGTACGGCAGAGTACGCTGGGTGGAAGCTCAACCTTGCAAACAACTGCTGGTTCAGTTCATTTCGAAGGGGCTATCGATCCACACGGGACCTGTCAATTTGTGAGCAATACCGGTTCAGTTCATGTCATCTTACCACGTGATGCAGCCTATCACGTGGATGCACGAACCGACATCGGCAGCATCACAACGAATATTCCAGGCCTGCCGGTAACGCGCTTGAACTACATGAGCAGTGATGCTCACTATGATGTGGGTGAGCCGCCTCGTGCGATGATAACGCTGATAAGCAATCTGGGCTCGATTTCCTTGCAGCAGGGATTTTAGAGCCTTCCTCATCCAAACTTGAGATTGTTCAGCACCTAAGGCAAGGTTCAATGGTGAAGAAGAGTCCTTGACAGTTTGAACAGTCACACCGTGTCACCCTGAGCGCAGCGAAGGGTCTGTCGCGCTGGGCAGAGAGATGCTTCGCGGAGTTTACACTGAGCGTAGCGCATGTGCTCAGCATGACAGGGCTGGACCTTTCTGTTGATGAGGAACTGTCAAGTTCATTTGAATCATGCCTAAGCGGGGAAACTTGCACAAAAACGGGCAAATGCTGCGGCGACCAGTCGGCGAGTTTCCTCGAGAGTACCACTGTTATTGATGACTTCATCTACCAGCGCCAGTCTATCAGCAACCAGCGGTTGGGCATTAATACGCGCCTTTGCCTCTGCTTCACTCATATCACTCCGTGCCATCAACCGCTCCAGCTCCTGCTCCTTCTGCACAAATCACCAACCACTTACTCTGACAAAAAGCCCCGGAACCACCTTCTAATAATTTTACCGCGTCAATAATGGCAATACCCGAAGCACTTACAGAGGCCAATTCGCCGACCAGAGCAATACTCACTGCCGGGTGAACTATGGCCTCGAGCCGCCGCATTGCACCAGCATCCTGGAAAACAATTTCCCCCAGCGCTTTGCGGTCAACACTGCCATCAGGAGCCATGACTGTGCCCCCGAAAGCCTCCGCCACCTTTACCGCGATAGGTTGGCCAGCCTCATACAGCTTATGCACCACAGCATCTGCATCGATATAACGCTCCGCTCCCATTTCGAGCAGCATCTTCCCAACGGCAGTCTTACCACAAGCAATATTGCCTGTCAGCCCAATAATACGAGGCATCTCAGCTACGCTCCTAACAGTATCGTGTCCTTGTTTATGACTCTTATACAAAATAATCTGACCATCCGTAGGTGTATGGATTACCCACTGACGATGTGGGTAATCCATACAGTAGGGGCCGATTTATCGCGCCCAGCGCCGCTTTATCGGCCCCTCCACTGTCACCCTGAGCCGCAGCGAAGGGTCTGTCGCGCTGGATTTTCCGCTCTCCAGATAACAAAAGTTAACCAGCATCAACAGCATCAACAAGTATATCACAGCCTTAATAGAGGGTTAGCACGCGTCACGCGTTCACATGTAACTCAACCCTCCAAAAAGTACTTATTCGTGCACAATTGTTGCATGTGTGACTAACGTGTATCGTACAATAGCAAAGTTATTTGCTGGTCTATTAGACGCGACTAAGGAGCAAGCTAATGGGCAGACGCCTGGGACTTGTTATTGGAATCAATTCCTATCAGGATGGAGCTTTCCAGCCGCTGCAATATGCTGAAACCGACGCACGAGCAATCGCTCAATGGCTGGTAAATACGCAAGGTGGCAACTGGTCACCCGCTGATGTACAACTTGTTCAGGGCGCATATGCGACCCGTGAACTGGTTGAGACGCTGCTCACCCAATTGTGCGTAAACGTGGCAGGTCCAGGAGATATTGTCTTCGTTTACTTTGCCGGTCATGCATTCCTGGATGATGTGAACGGCGATGGGTACCTGGCTCTGGCAAATACTCTCCATCAGCAGCCCGCAACGGGCATCCACCTGCCCACCGTAACCCAGCAATCAATGGGCCACAGCCGCGCAGATCATGTTGTTTTTCTGTTTGATTGTTTCCAGGCAGGCCAGTCCTGGAGTAAGTTGCGTATGGCGCCTTACGACAACAAGCCACTAATTGGCCCAAACGTCCTCAATGCCTTGCAACAAACTGGCAATCGTTTGATACTCTGCTCCTGTCGGGGCAATGAGTTTGCCCACGAAACAGGTGAAAAAAATCTGGGTGTTTTTGCTCACCGTATGATTCTCGGCCTTTGCGGTCCCGCCAGCAACCCTGCAACCGGGCAGATCACACTTCAACGTCTCCATTCGCTCCTCTTAAGCTCACTTGGTGAACAACAACGCCCCCAGCTCTTTGGGAAAGAGCTTACACCTCTTGTTCTGGTTGGAGATTTGCCAGCTGCGCCAATAGCTATCCAGCAAAGTGGACAGCTTCCTGATCTTCAAAGTGGTCCATTACCTACTCCCTTATCACCAAACGATCCTCAGTCCCCACCGCTCCAGGGCGCTACTGTGGGTACACTCATGAGTCAAGCGCCGCAGAGCGCTACCACTACCACACAGATGTCGCAGATGTCACCATCAACCTCAGGTCAACTCGCGCTCCCATCGGTAGCAGAACAACATTGTGAGATGCTCCTGAGACAGGCACAGCAATCGATACAACAGCACAATCCCGCAGCAGCATTCAACTACGTGGATCAGGCGCTGGTAGTTGCTCCAACTAACACCTCGGCCCTCATGCTCAAGGGGCAATTGCTCGGAACTGCTGGTCGCTTTCAAGAAGCACTGAATGTAGTAGAGCAGCTATTGAGAATAGACCCCGGCAACGCCCTGGGGTGGAGCATGCGAGCAGCACTGCTATCAAACATGGGCCAGTATCAGATGGCTTTACAAGTAGTAGAACATTCCCTCGAACTTGATCCAAACAACCCGGAAACCTACTCTGTAAAAACAAACATCATGGGTCAAATCGCCGCGTATCAGAGCCAGAGTAACAGTAATAAACTGGTGATCTCACCGCCAAAAAAACGTGAAGGGTCCTTTGTTATTGACATGGGCCTACAAGTTTTAGGTCTGATATTGGGTATTGTTGGTGTGACCGGGGCTTTCCTCGGGGGAGTAAACAAAATTGGCACGGGTCGCATCTATGCAATAATACTCCATCACCCGGAACTAATGGTGCCCTTCCTCTTCTCCGCTATCTGGCTCGCGGCTGCAGCCGTTATCCCGCTGCTTGTAAGCCTTTTCGGCTTTATTGGCGGCCTGATAGTCGGCGTGAGAAGAAAGAAACGCTAAACAAGCTTGCCGCTAGCTCACCTCTTCCGCCAGCCGCTCCCACTCTGTAAGAAGTTCATCCACATGTGCCCTGGCTTGTTCATATTCAGCTGTAAGTTCCGTAAGTCTGGTCGCATCTGCTTTGAGCGCTGCCTCGGATAACGCTTCTTCCAGAGCCTTGACGCGCTCCTCCGCCTTCTCAATTTCACTCTCTACATCTTCCAGAGTACGCGTTTTAACCTTGCTACTCTTCTTACCCTTCACTCTAGAGGCTGGCACAGCAGCTTTTGTCGTTGTTGTTCCTGCGTTCCCACTTTCGACGCGAGCAGAGATGGGAACTTCCAATACAATCGGTTGTTTACGAGTGCGGTATTCGGTATAATTCCCCATGTAGGGGATCAAGACACCGTCCTCAATGACCCATACCTTGGTCGCCAGGCTATCGATAAAGTAGCGGTCGTGCGAGACAAAGAGCAGCGTTCCCTCAAACTCCCCTAAGACTTCTTCGAGAAATTGACGCGATTGAAGATCAAGGTGGTTAGTCGGCTCATCTAATACCAGCAGGTTGGACCCCTGGAGGGTTAGTTTCGCGAGAGCCACACGGCTGCGCTCTCCACCGCTTAGTGCGCCAATTGGTTTGAACACATCGTCCCCTGAGAAGAGGAAACGTCCAAGAAATGTACGTGCGCCCTCTTCGCTCAATGTTGTCACCTGGCGGATTTCGTCGATGATGTTCCGTTCGTCATCGAGACCAGTATGGGTTTGTGAGTAATACCCGATACGTACATTGTGACCCAAAAACAACTGTCCACCAACGGGCGGCAGTCCACCAATGATCGTACGCAAAAGTGTCGTCTTACCAGAGCCGTTTGGCCCAAGCAGACCGACCCGGTCACCTCGTAATAGTTCCAGGTCAGCCACCCTCACCAGTTCTGTACGCTCTTTCGCTTCACTGATATAGCCAACAGCAAGCTTTTGTGTCGATATGACTACCAGGCCACTGTCAACAACCGGGGTAAACTCGAAGCGCATCTCTGGAAAATCCTGGGGACGCTCGACACGCTCCAGGCGATCAAGGAGTTTTTGCCGGCCTCGCGCCTCACGGCTACGTTGACCAGCCTTGTAACGGCGAATAAACTCCTCCGTATGAGCAATATGCGCCTGTTGCGCTTCATATTCACGCAAACGACGTTCCATGCGCTCATCGCGCAAGTGCAGATATTTTGTATAGTTGCCGGGATATTCTTCAATTCGGCCAAATGCCATCTCTATAGTACGCGAAACAACCTTATCGAGAAAGTAGCGATCGTGAGCGACCACAACCATAGCGCCTTTCCAGCCGCCAAGGTACGTCTCCAACCACTCCAGGGCCTCCAGGTCAAGGTGGTTGGTTGGCTCATCCAATAGAAGCAGATCCGGCTCTTGTAAGAGCAGTTTGCCCAGTGCAGCACGGGTTTGTTGCCCACCACTGAGCTGGAGCACTGGAGATTCTTGTTGCTCACGCGTAAAGCCTAAACCATCGAGTACCTGATCGACGCGATGTTCATACGTATAACCCCCAGCATGTTCGAGACGCGTCTGCAGTTCAGCATAGCGTTGTAGCAATTGTTCATGCAGGGTTGGATCCGAAGCGGCAGCCAGTGCCATGCCAAGCTCGTTCAGTTCATGCTCCCAGGCGCGCACTTCCGCGAAAACGGTGAGCATCTCTTCACGCAATGTGTTCTCGGCCTGAAAGTCCGTTACCTGCAAAAGATAGCCGATACGTGTATTGCGGGCCACAGCGACACTGCCCTCGCCTGGTTTCTCGCGGCCCGCTAATATATTCAGCAACGTGGATTTCCCGGCACCATTGGGACCTACAAGTCCAATGCGATCATCTTCATTGATCTGCAAGCTCACATCACGAAAAATGCGTTCAGCGCCGAATGATTTTCCTACCCGGATGACACTTACTATTGGCATACGTCGTTTCTCACCTATTGATCAATTCGCTATAGTGATATATCTTTAACAAAGCGAAAATAGCGTACCATACTGAAGCAAGCCCTGCAAGATGAGCTTCAAATGGGGGTGTATGAATTTGTTGTAGGCAAACGAGCAAACAAGGGATCGGTGACACTCCGCTTGGGCTAAAGCCCAGCGGCTTCTCGTTTCAACGCCGAAGGTGACTCACCTGATTGCTCAGGCCCCTCTCTTCGGCTCGACGATGGCCCCGTCCGGGCCAGCACCTGCAATCCGCGTTGCAGGATGTTTCTTGCAGCATTCTCGTCTCGGTCGGCAATGTAGCCACAGAAAGGGCACACATGCGTACGGACACTGAGAGATTTTTGCACATACTCACCACACGAGGAACATTTCTGCGAAGTGTAGTGAGGAGCAACGGCAACGACCTGACGCCCAGCACTTTCAGCCTTGGCTTCAAGATATTGTCGGAATATCCCCCAGGATGCGTCGGCAATGGAAAAGGCCAAACAATGGTTACGTACCATGCTGGCAACCTTCAAATCTTCAATAGCGATGGTTTGATAGCCATCGACGTAGTAGCGGGAAGCTTTATGGAGCGTATCCTGACGCTGGTTGGAGATGCGCTCATGGATACGAGCGACAAGGTGCCTGGCTTTCTTACGCCTCTGGCTGCCCTTCTTGCACCTGGCAAGTTTGCGTTGAGCCTTGGCAAGCTTCTTTGCACTTTTCTTGGCATGTTTCGGGTTCTCAATAATGTTCCCGTTGCTATCGGCTACCAAGTAGCGAATACCCATATCCAACCCAACGGTATTACCCTTCTTGGGCAAGGGTTGAGGTTCCGTCTCACAGACACATTGCACATACCAGCCAGAGGGGCGCAAGACAATACGGGCAAATTTGAACGTGCCCTCCAATGGACGATGGACGATCACACGAATGCGTCCGCCCATTTGCTTAGGAGCCTTGAAACGCCCATTATCCAGGCAGTTGGCGGCATCACGAAATTGGATGGTATTCCAGGCATGCGCACCCTTGAAGCGAGGGAAGCCAATCTTTCGGCCTTCCTTACGGCCCTGGAAGAAGTTGGTAAAGGAGCGATGAAGACGTTTGATGGTGGTATCCACGACCACAGCAGGCAAATCAGGATGAGCCTCTTTGCCGTGGCGCTTATCTTGTTCGTACAGATGCATATGTTTGCCTGTTTCCTGGTAGTGCGTGATAAGCTCTTCCAGACAGGCATTGTACATCTTGCGCGATGCAATCAGAGTATTCATCAAGGCTTGTTCTTGTGCCCTGGTTGGACGAAGGCGATACTCAAATGTCCTCATGCTCAGATTATAGCGTGTTTTGACTATATAGTCAAGGCAAGGGCTAAAGCCACACACGCCTAACCACTGCCATTGAAATGGCGTGGCTTGCGGCGGCCTAAAGCCCGATCTCTGTCAGGATCAGTGACCTGGAGCTGCGCTGAAGCGTCTTCCTTTTTAGGAATAAGGAAGCAGTATGCGAACGGTTGCCAGCTCACGCGCTGGTCGCTGGGCAACAGCGCCTGAACGAGCTGCGTCAACCGGCGCGGGAAGCACGAGGCGATACAGCGATGGACGGTCATCAGCCATCTCTACCGCAGGGAAGCAACCCAGGTGCGCAGGCAGCCAAGGCGCCGCGCAGTTGGAAATTGGGGCAGCGAGCAGCGCAGGCAGCCCTCGTCTTTTTGTTGTGCGTCGGCGGCTTTCTCTCGCTGTTTCCCTGGGGACGCGCCGTGACACGCAGCGCTTTGCTGCTCCCGGCGCTGCTGAGCGCCTCCGCACCGGCACCGCTGGTGCTGGCCGGCGACCCCGTGCGTTTCAGGCGTCTCACGCTCTCCTCGACCATTGGCCCGGTCTTTCTGGACATCTACGAGCCGGCCACGCCGCCACCGCTCATCCCCGGTGGGCGCGAGGCCATCATCAACGTGCCGGGCGCCGGCGATAACCGCACAGTCCCACAGCTCGTCAACCTGTCGCAATCCTTGGCGCACGAGGGCATCGTCGTCGTCAATGTTGGGACGCCTACACTCTTCAACTATCAGGTCTCGGCGCGGGACGGTGAGGCCGTGGTGCAGGCGTTCGAGCTCATGGAGCACTGGCCAGGCGTGGACCCGCAGCACATCGGCATCATCGCTTTCAGCGTCGGCGATTTGCTGGCTTGCGTGGGGGCAGCCGACCCGCGCATCCGCGACCGTGTGGCGTTCCTTGCCCTGCTTGGCGGCTATGTGGATGTGACCAGCCTGCTGCGCGCGGTTGGCAGGCGCGCCCAGGTTGTGAATGGCCAGACACAGCCCTGGCAGCCGATCTCGATCGATCTCTACGTGCTGGCCCGCAGCGTGAGTGGCCTGCTCTCGTCTACCGACCAGCGGCTCTTGCAGCAGGCCTTCCCACTGGCGACCATCGCTCCCCCACTCTCCGCGCAGCAGCAGGCGCAGCTCTCACCAGACGCCGCGGCGTACTATCACCAACTGGAAGGCGATGAGCCCGGCAACGTCGACCGCAATCTCGCCGCGCTCTCGCCCCAGATGAAAGCGCTGTTCACCCAGCTCTCACCGCTGTCGGTCCTCGGCCAGATTCGCGCGCCGATCCACTTGCTGCACGACCGCAACGATCCCTCCATCCCGTTCACCCAGGCTCAGGAATTTGCAGCGGCGCTGGCGCGCCTGCATCACCCCTACGACTTTGCCTCCTACGGGATCTTCTCGCACGTCCAGGTCCAGTCGAACCTCGGCCTGGCGCAAGTGCTGGGCGACGGCACCAAGCTGCTAGGGGCGCTCGACAGTATTCTGCTGGTCGGCTCGTGAGCGTCCTGGCGGAGCAGAAAGCGAGGTACGACGATGCTGCTCCTTTCCCTCTTCTGGGTGTTGTTGGGCCTGCTCATCGGGGCGCTGGCAAACGTGGCGAAGCTGCGACCGGCGGCGTGGGTGCGTGGTGGACGGCTGGGTATGCTGGGGCTGGGTGCGCTGATCGCCGTGTTGGGCGGGTGGCTGGGCACGTGGGTGCTGGGCACACTCTTTGCCACGGCGACCGCCCTCTGGATCGCCGTGCTGGGCGTGGCGCTTCTGCCCCGGTTGATCACGTGGTGCGCCCGTTTCCTGCACACCTAACGCAGGCAGGTGGACCCGCTCCGCGCCAAGGCCCAGCTGGTCTCCAGGCGCAGGTCACTCACTGGCGCGAGACACAGATCAGGGATTTGCTCCCTCTATGCCATGCTATCCTTGCAATCGATGTGCTCAATCGAACTGACAGTGCTTGCTGGTCTCATTCGTCCAATGTACTTGCTTGATTGCCTACAACGATTTCATGCACCCTTCAAATGGTTGGCTTGAAAGATACGATATGGTATACTGACAATGCAGGCCTTTCTTTGCGAAGAAAGGAGCGTAGAAAGAAAAGAAAGAAGGCGGTGCCTCCTCCCATGAAAGAGCAGTCTCTCGACAACCTGTGGCTGGCACAAATGCTGTTCGATCTTGGAGCAGTACAGTTCGGAAATTTCACAGTGAGCGAATCCGCAGTAAGCTCGCCTGTTTTTGTGAACCCCAAGGTACTCATCAGCAACCCAACCGCATTACGCGTCGCCAGCAAATTGATGCAACAAGAAATTAGCCTGGCTCAATCTTTGCGTCGACCGCGAGTTCATCCCTTTGGAGTAGTAGCTGGAGTACCAGTCGGCGGATTGATCCTGGCTTGTGCCTACTCACTGGAAACCAACATTCCCCTTATTTATGCTCGCAGTCACCCGGAGGGCACCGGGAAACGCGGAATTGAGGGCCATTTCACCCCCGGCGACACTGCTCTTATCATCGATGACCTGATCACCAGGGGAAGTAGTGCCCTGGAAACAGCTGCGTTGCTAGAAGAAAACGCTTTGAAGGTGAAGGACGTCATCGTACTCATAGACCGTGAGCATGGCGCTGCCGAGCGATTGCATCATCATGGCTACAACCTGATCAGTATTTTGAAACTGGATATAATGCTCAATCACTATATGTCCAGGGGCCTCATCTCCGAGGAAACCTACCGCACTTGCGCGGAATACCTGCGCGCCAAACAGATAGAAAATCATTCTTCGTAACGATATCGCGAAGAGAGCAGGGGATCCACACCAGGCGATGGTGTAGATCCCCTGTTTTCTATGTTCTGGAACAATCGCAAACGATCATGCATCGCGGCGACTGACCTTAGACCCGCTTAGACCCGCTCAGATTGCGGAGTTGGAGGCACGTACGGCGGTAGAGTATGACGGCCATCGCCATTCTCAGCAGCCGCAGCCGTAGCCGCATGCCTCAACGACAAAAGGATTGGTTCAACAATGTCAAGCGGCAGGGGGAAAACGATGGTCGAGTTCTTCTCAACGGCGATCTCCGTCAATGTCTGGAGGTAGCGCAGTTGGAGAGCGCTGGGCTGGGAACTAATGACATTCGCAGCCTGTGCCAGTGCAGCCGAAGCCTGTAATTCGCCCTCGGCGTGAATGACCTTGGCCCGCTTCTCTCGCTCTGCCTCAGCTTGCTTCGCCATGGCACGCTGCATCGCACCCGGCAAATCAATATCTTTGATTTCCACGGCGGTCACCTTGACACCCCAGCGCTCCGTATGCTCATCAATAATGGCTTGCAATTCGCGATTGACTTTGGTGCGCTGCGCCAACAATTCATCCAGTTCCGACTGGCCAAGAACGTTGCGCAGCGTTGTCTGGCCGATCTGCGTCGTTGCCTGGCCATAGTTCACCACATTGACAACGGCTGCAATCGGGTCGACCACGTAGTAGTAGACCACCGCCGCGACTTTAATTGTCACATTATCGCGGGTAATGACATCTTGAGGTGGCACCGTCAGGGTAACAATACGAAGATCAACCTTGATCATACGGGTAATAATTGGCGGCACCCAGAACACGCCTGGCCCCTTTGCGCCGGTCAATCGTCCGAGTATAAAAATCACACCACGCTCGTACTGCTGCACCACGCGCAGTCCAGACAGGGCAAAAATCACCAGGACCAGGACAATTGTCCCTATCACGATTAAAACAATAGGATCCATAGAAATCCTCCTTCATGACGAAAACATTATTCAAGAGAAGTGTTAGAAAGTGTATCGACATCTAAAGCAGGTTGTTGGTGCCGCACCGGTTGGACGTGCAATAGTAATCCTTCAATAGCCACGACCTGCACTTCGGAACCTGCGTCCGCAGAGGCAGTAGGATCATCCACTATTGCAGACCAGGTCTCTCCACCGTAGCTTACGTGTCCCATAGGCACGAGCGGGGTCAGAGCCACAGCTTTCGCGCCAATCATTCCTTCAATCCCGGTAGTGATGGGTCGGCGCAGCGCTCGCACCACAATGGCGATTAAGGCAAAGCTGATAAGGCCAATCACTCCGGCCATAGTATACACCACAATTGGATTCACCTTCGCCCCATCATATGGGCCACCGCTATTAAAGAAGAGTAACGACCCAAAGATCAGTGAGATGATAGCGCCAATCGTCAGTACACCATGTGCAGGTAGGCGCAGGTCAAGGACAAGTAACACAAAAGCCAGCACCATCAAAGCCAAACCGGCCCAGTTGGGAGAGAGTGATCCCACTGCAAAGAGGAAGAGCACAAGGGCTATACCTCCTATCACCCCTGGTATAATAGCACCCGGATGAGAAATTTCCAGGTAAATGCCTATCATGGCCACAATAAAAAGCAGAAAGATCACGTTCGGATCAACCAAGAAGGAATAGAAGTAGTCGAATGCGCCCGGTTGAAGCGTTTGCACACTGAGCCCGGCGGTATGTAATGTGACAGGCCCATTAGCTAGCTGAGCGGTACGTCCATCCACCTGGTTGAGGAGATCACCCAGGCTTGCTGCCCTCAGATCGACAAGTTTATTGGTGTAGGCTGTTTGATCATCATACGAGGCAGCCTGTGTAACCATCGCAGTGGCTAATGGAACATTGCGACCATAGCGATTCTGAATGCCCGTTATCGCTGCTACAAGGTCATTTTCCAATTTCGCCTTGAGGGTGCTCCCGATATTGGCGCCAGTACTGGCAATAGGGCTTGAAGCACCTATGCGGGTTGTAGGAGCCATCGCGGCAATAGGAGCGGCAAGCGTGACAAAAGCTCCCGCGGAGGCGGCGAATCCACCTGTTGGCGAAACATAGGTGACGATAGGCACAGTACTATTCAGCTCTGCCTCGGTCATAGACTTCATCGAAGTAAGATCACCACCAGGAGTATTGATCTCGATCACAAGAGCCTGGGCGCCATCACCCTCGGCGGTAGTAATAGCCTTGTTGAGGAAACTCAATGAGGCCGGGTTAATCTCAGTATGTAACGTCATCACATCAATATGAGGCGATGCGGCATTGGCTGTACGGGCAGACAGCGAGAAGAACAGCAAGACAACAATAAAACTCCCCAAAAGAAGCAAGTAGAATTGAAGAGCATGACCATGGCGCGAATACATAGCGTTATTCCTCCAACTATCAGGTAATTGAACGCGCCCAACAGTACGTGTTACACTCCCGAATTATCATAACACAAGATGCTGAAAATCAGGACATTCTCTTATGCCATTGCTAATTGCTATAAGTAAATATAGCATATTGTTATTTCTTTGTCAAGGGAATAACCATCTTTTTTTCGAGTAATTGGGAGCCAGGATATATGATATTTTTTTTATACTATATAGGAAAGTACGAGCAAAAGTTACTTGTTTTGCTCACCAAACGTCTTGGAAAGTGCATATCTTCAAAAGAAGAAAATAAATGCACGATGCGGATACAGGTGCATAGGGATTCTAACACCGCCGTTGAGAAGGTGTCAAACACAACTACTCACGTGGCTCTATGAAATTTCATAGGTCAAAAGCATAGCGCCAACACATAAATTGTAGGGGCGACCCTTGGGTCGCCCTGCGACGGGGCTTTGCCACCATGCATGCCCGTGCATGCGAAGCCGTAGCATAGTAGGGGCGACCCTTGTGGTCGCCCTGCGACGGCCTTGGCCGCCCGTGTCCGGGGGATGGTGAAGACCGCGGTCGGTCTGGGAGCTAGCTTTGTTACAAGAACAGGCATCACGTAAAAATACGGCCTTCATGAAAAAACAACTGATCGTTGTCTGGGACGCTCTACTTGCGAGAAACGGCATAGTAGCCTACATGCCGATTATTGTCGTGACTATTCTCATGTTCTGCGGAGCTTCCTGGCAAATTTTCTGGCCCTCAACAGACGCCGCCCGTTACCAGTGTTATGCACTCGTTTTCTGGCTGGGGGGTGGCGCCACACAGTTGTTACCCGTCTCGCAATGTGCGTTCCTGCATGCCTCCACTATAATATACCCACCGTTTCATATGCTCCCACTAGAATATCCTCCACTGACACTGGTAATATTTTCTCTTTCATTACTGGCGCCCATTCCTTATTATCAACTAGTGTTTGCGCTTTGGATGGCGCTCACCTCCATGTTGATCTACTGGCTATTACTCCGTTACGGCCCACGCGGAGCGGCTTTGACGTTCGCGCTGTATGCCCTGGTCGGCGCGTGGGCCACTGCCGAAGGACGCTTTGACCTGGTCCCAGCAGCCCTCACACTCCTCTGTGTGCTAGCGGCTGAACGCAAACACTGGACCGCCGCGTATATTGCACTGGCTTTCGGCACGCTGCTCAAAATCTATCCGCTCCTGCTTCTGCCGGCTTTATTTATAGCGGAACAGCATGCTGCGCGGCGATTACACAGACCGGCGGAGACAATGACACTCACGTCACTACCCATGGAACTCTGGTGCACACTGCGTGGCATAGGCAACTGGCGCTGGAAGAATAGCCTGGTCTTCTTCAGCATACTTTTCGGAGTAACCGCTATTTTTGCGCTGCTAGACTTCCAGGGAGCGGTTGTCAGCCAGCTCAACTACTTTGCCCACCGCCCGGTGCAAATTGAATCCACTGGCAGCACGATTCTGTGGATCACGACACAGTCTGGCTATCCCGCGCATGTCGAGTTTACCTTTGGCTCGTTGAATATCGTCAGCGTGCTCGGCAATACTGTCTCCTCATTCTTCCTGCTGGCCTTTGTCCTGGGATACGTCTATATCATCTGGCTACAATGGCGCGGAAAGCTCGATATCGTACAGTCCTTCATCGCGCTCCTCCTGGTGTTCATCGCCACAGGCAAAGTCTTCAGTCCACAGTATCTTATCTGGGTGATGCCATTACTGGCCTATAGTTGCGCTCTCGATGGCTTCTGGCTGCTCTTCTGGGGCAGTATTTCACTGCTGACCACAATTATTTACCCGTATCTTTACACACGCACGACCAACGTGCTCGCTGTACAGTACGTCCCAGGATTTATTCAGAGTGTCGCCGTGCGGGACGCGCTCTTCGTTTTAGTCACGCTTGCCTACCTCTTTAACTGGTTACAAGTGCGCAAGCGCAAACCACTCCCCGAAAGACGTCCAGGAAAAGAGACCAGGCCGCTGCTCGAAAGCTAGCCGCGCTTCTTGCGCAAATCGCTTCTAATTTCGTACGACTTCTCCGCGTCTTGCAGGATGCAAGTATCGACTTCCTGAACGAACATAGCCTCTTGATTATGCTCCAAACGCGCCAGGGCACCCTTAAAAGGCACTGTAATTTGCGAACGACCGATCAGCCTTTCTTCCACTCCCTCAAAATTCAGGCTGCCCGCCGCGTTGGCATACACCAGGATCAGCTCATTTTCAAAGGCACGCGTCACGCACAATGCATTCACCAGTTTGATCTCAGCATTGGCATCGTGCTTCATACCCTCGCCCGCGTCCTCATAGCACCAGTAACTGGGGCAAATGACAAACTCCACATCCTGCTGCACCATAACACGAAACATCTCAGGAAACATCAAATCCCAGCAGATGATCAGGCCAACCTTGCCAAAGCTCGTTGCAAATACGGGGATCTCGTTTCCTGTCGTGACATAGCTTCTCTCCGGCAGCCAGAGATTCACTTTGCGGTATCGTCCCCTGATCTCACCAGTTTTATCGATATAGTATGTCGTATTAAACAGCCGGCCAGCATCCTCCTCGATAATTGAACCAGGCACAATATCAATGCTATACGCTCTGGCCAGCTCCTGGAAATGCCTGGCATAGTGCTGCTCGCTGTCAGCGTAGGCTTTATTGCCCGCCAGGGGGCCTGTGATAAAATCTTCAGGGAATACAATGAGCTGAGCCTGCTCTGCTACGGCAACCTGGATAAACTGCTCGGCCTTTTTGAGATTCTTCTCTGGCTCAAACTGCTGAATCTCAATCTGCACAACGGCAATGTTACATTGCATAGAAACCTCACATGTGTTTGGTCTTCTCCTGGACGACTTCTCGCTTCTCCGCTGTCTCGAAATCCCCCTCCTTCTCCTACAGATACCATCTCTACCACCTCTACCACCTCACCCCTTCAACTACCCCACAAGCTATATCATACTCCGGTTGGTACCCCAATTCCACCCTCACGATTCCTTGACAATATCCAGGGCAATGCCATACACTTGCTTACATATTAGACACAGGGATTTTCATCTTTGGAGGCCACTTCATCTAACCGAGGCCTGGTCATAAATGATAGTGTGAGCTTTAGCGTATACTGTTGCCAGACTGAAAACAAGAAGGGTCGCGAAGGAAAGGAGAGCATCGATGCACCATACCCCTCCCAGCGTTTGTTCTTCGGCTCTACAAGCCATTGGAAACACACCTGTCGTCCGATTACAAAAGGTGGTTCCCCCCAACAGCGCCGAAGTGTTAGTCAAACTCGAGTATTTCAACCCAACCGGATCATACAAAGATCGTATGGCCCTCTCCATGATCGAGGAGGCCGAAGCACGCGGCACGCTAAGGCCAGGCATGACCGTCGTGGAGTACACAGGGGGGAGTACTGGCTCCTCGCTGGCATTTGTCTGTGCCGTCAAGGGCTATACCTTCAAGGTCGTCTCATCAGATGCGTTTGCTCGCGAAAAACTGCAAACCATGCGTGCCTTCGGTGCAGAGCTAACTATCGTGCCAAGCAAGGGAGGCCAGATCACGCCGGACTTAGTTCCACGCATGATCGAGGAGGCACGCAAACTCGCACAATCGGAGGATACCTATTGGACAAATCAATTATACAATGCTGACACGCTCAAAGGGTACGAGCAGATTGGCCAGGAACTGCTGGAACAGGTAGATGGGCCAATTCATGCCTTTTGCGGTGCTGTCGGGACTGCTGGAATGCTCATGGGTGTCGCCAGAGCGTTGCGTGGAGCCAATAGTCCGGCGCGGATCGTCGCCTTGGAACCAGCCACCTCAGCCGTCATCTCAACTGGCAGGGCTGGAACGCATCACGTCGAGGGGATCGGGATCGGGTTTGTCCCCCCGTTGCTTGACAAGGCCTACTACAACCAGGCCCGAGGAATTGATGAGGGAGAAGCACGCCACATGGCTCGGCACCTGGCACAAGAAGAGGGCATTTTCGTGGGAGTCTCCACTGGCTTAAATGTGACAGGTGCGCTCCAGGTAGCGCGAGAACTCGGCCCGGGGCATACCGTCGTGACGGTAGCGGTTGATACCGGGTTAAAATATCTCGCTGGTGATCTTTACGAGGTGTAACCTTGGGAGAGGGGAGAGAGAAAGCCAGGCTGGAGGCTTGCCCCAGCAAAGCTGTGCTCCTATCCTTGTGTTAGGCACATGCTGTAGTCTTTCAGAAAAGGGTCTGGACTTATGCATCGGTCTCAAGGCCTTTCTTAAGGCAGCCTGATGAATTATGACCAGGCCTCATCTAACCCGTTTACTTTTCCTGGAGGATGGAAATTATGCCTGTCTCTGTCACCAATTCCAGGCTGATCTATGATGCGCTCAAGGCATGCGACGTAAAGATCATGTCAGCCCTGCCCGAAACCTGGCTCGTGCATCTCATCCGCATGGCGGACGAAGACCCGAACACAACGCTGATACGCATCGCCAAAGAGGAAGAAGCCGTCGGCATTTCGGCGGGTGCGCACCTGGCAGGCGTCAACTCCGCGCTGTTGATGCAAAACCACGGCTTCCTGGCAGCGATTAACCCCCTTGTTTCCCTCGCGTTACTCTACAAGATTCCCTTGCTCATGCTAATATCCTACCGTGGGACCTTCGGCGAAAAAGACCCCTGGCAGACACAGGGCGGCCTTGCCACCGAACCAATTTTGCGCGCCCTCAACATTCCCACCTGGCTTCTGACCGACAAAACAGATATCCACCGCCGTATTAAGGATGCGCAGACACTGGCTCATGCAGCGCTGCACCCGGTTGCCGTGCTGCTGACACGCGAAATCATGTGGGAGGATTGACGCCAATGCTACGTGTAGACGCTTTACAGGCCATATACCCGGACTTAGAGCAGCGCATCGTGGTCACCATTATGGGCGCCGTTGCCGCCGAACTCTACACCATCGGGCACCGCCACAACTTCTTTTACCTGGAACACGCCATGGGCCTCGCTTCCTCGATGGGACTGGGTATCGCCATGGCTATGCCCGCACACAAAGTAATTGTCATCGACGGCGATGGCTCGCTGCTGATGAACCTCGGCACGCTGAGCACAATGGCCCGCTACAAACCGGGAAACCTGCTGCACATCGTCTTCGACAACGAAAGCCTGCTCTCCGTAGGCGGCTTTCCAACCGCCACCAGTGCTGGCACAGACCTCGCTGGCATCGCCAGGTCCTCCGGAATTCCCAGTGTGCTAGAGGCCAACACCATCGAAAGCCTCACCACCGGCGTCAAAGACGCGTTGGCCAGCAACACATTGACAACCATCGTCTCGAAAGTAGAGGCCATCGGGCCAAAGTCCTTTCACATGGATTTACCCTTATTGGAGAACCGCTTCCATTGACAACCATCGTCTCGAAAGTAGAGGCCATCGGGCCAAAGTCCTTTCACATGGATTTACCCTTATTGGAGAACCGCTTCCAGTTCAAACGCTGCCTGGAAGCACTGCAAAAACAAACGAACATATAAAATATACATACAAAAAACAAAACCACCAAAGGAGCCGAAAATGGACGTTTTAGCACAATTACTCGAAGAGCTGGCCGCTGGCCGCCTGAAGATCGTCGACCTGACCACTCCCTTGGACCCGGAGACGCCGGTCATCGATCTACCTCCCATGTTCGCCCCGTCACCCGGGCTGACACTGACAGAAATCTCCCACTATGATAGTCGCGGCCCCGCCTGGTACTGGAATATTTTAAATCTGGGCGAACATACCGGCACCCACTTTGACGCACCCATCCACTGGGTCACCGGCAAAGACTTGCCCAACAACGCCACCGATACCATCGAGCCACGCAAGTTTATCGGGCCAGCATGTGTCATTGATATCACCACCGAGGTGCAGCAAAACCCGGATTTCTTGCTGACCATTAACCGCGTCGAGCAGTGGGAAGCCACCTATGGCCGCATTCCAAAGGGAGCGTGGGTCCTCATACACACGGGCTGGAGCCAGCGCAAGGGGCGTGAAGCATTTCTCAATGTTAACGAGGATGGTGCACACTCCCCCGGTTTTCACCCCACCTGCTCGGCTTTCCTGGCCAGAGAGCGGGATATCCTGGGAGTCGGCGTAGAAACCGTAGGCACCGACGCCGGCCTGGCCGGCGGCTTTGATCCACCCTTCCCCAGCCACTCCTACATGCACGGTGCAGGCAGATTTGGCATCACCAGCCTGATCAACCTCGATCAGTTGCCGCCCACTGGTGCAATCGTGATTGCCGCCCCCCTCAAAATAGTCAACGGCTCTGGCAGCCCCTTGAGGGTGATTGCGATTACGTGAATAGGAGCGACGAGCGAGGCCGTGCTAATTGCATATCTCTGATTATCGGCTTCGCTCTCACATCTTTTACCCTCCATGGATGCTGATTTCTTTCTGAACTTGCTGCTAACCTCCCAACGATTCAGCCCCATTTCAGCTATCCATCTTATTATTATCTCAGAAAGCAAATATGATATGATGAGCGCGTGCAAGGATGCTTTACGTGCTCAGATCGAAGGAGGCGCTACGCCATGCAGAAAAAATCAGCCCTAAGGCTCATTGTAACACTGAGTGCGTTACTTTCACTCCTGGCAGCTTGTAGCACAAACACGTCAACGAACAACACAACGACAACGGTAGCCCCGACTGTCCCACCAGGGGAAAACATTTACGTTCTTGATGGATATACCCCTCTGGGAAGCGCATCCTACGCTCAGCAAATCGTAGCAATGCACCCTGCAAGCGCTAATCCCAGCAGTCTCCTCTCTTTACCAGCTGGCCTGAGTTCGCAGGATCATCAGAGACTCTACACTGCAACACCGGCAAACGGTCAGACAACCATCTCTGTCATCAATACCCAGAGTGGGACAAAGACGCATACCTTTACCATTCCTGGCACGTATTCCACCGCTTCCGCGAGTTATGACAGCGCCGTTCTCTCGGCCAATGGACAGTGGATGGCGCTGCGAGAGCTAGGACAGAGTGCAAATGTAACGACGATCGAGCTCGTCGATACCCAGGTAGGGAAAGTGATGCAGACAATTCACCTGAATGGCGATTTCACCCTCGACGCCATCTCTCCCGCCGGGAAAGCGCTCTACCTGCTTCAGAGGCTCAACGACTCTCCCGGGCACTACTACGTCCGTGTCTACAATGTCGGTGAGAATGTCCTTGAGGACACACCCATCGTTGACAAGACAGCTTCATATCCCTCCGGCGATCCCAATATGACCGGCGTAGCATTGACACGGCAAGTGTCAAACGCCGGAACATTCGCCTATACACTCTACATTGACACACGGCGCAACTATGCCTTTGTTCACGAGCTGCCGCTCAATGACCAGGTCTACCCGACAATTGCGCACTGCATCGACCTGCCCGTCGGCAAGTCCGCCGATCTACTGCACTTCTACACTCTCGCCCTCTCCCCCGATGGCGGGACGCTCTATGCGGCAAACGGCGCGCTTGGTGTGGTCAGCAGCATCAATGTCACAAATGGTGATCCCCTGGGCATTTTCAATGATAAAGTCCAGAACACCGCCCACTTTAACCATGGCAATGCAAGTGTCAGCAACATCGAGAGAGGAAGAATGCTCTATAACGGTGCAGCGCTCTCATCAGATCAGAAGACCCTATACTTCGCGGGCATCCAGGGTTTATGGGCAGTGAACACTTCTAATCTCAATATACAGAGCCATTACCTGGCGCAACAGACTTTGACAGGCGTTGCCCTCAGTAGCGATAACCAGACGCTTTACGCGGTCGACCCGGCAAAAGGTATAACCTTGCTAAGCGCCACAACTGGGCAAATACAGAAGGTGATGCAAGGTGCTGCCCATAGTCCCTGGGGCATTGCATGGATCGTAAATTGAGGCTGCAGGTTGTGAAGAGCGACGCGAACGGATGAGACGAGAAACATGAGCAAGGGGCAAGAGAAAAATGCACATATTCTCATTGTCGACGACGACAGCCGCGTGACCAGCGCCTTGCGTCGCACGCTGGCTTACGAGGGCTACCAGGTTTCATCGACCTTAGACGGCGAAGGGGCACTGGCAATCGCTCGCACCAAATCTCCCGACCTGGTAATCCTCGACCTCATGCTGCCTGGCATCGATGGGCTAGAAGTCTGCCGGCGGCTGCGTGCAGTAGATGACGACATAACTGTGCTCATGCTCACCGCGCGCGATGCTGTAGCCGACCGCGTGGCCGGCCTGGAAACCGGGGCGGATGATTATCTCGTTAAGCCGTTCGCGCTCGAGGAACTTTTGGCACGGATAAAGGCGCTTCTGCGCAGGCGCATTCCTCCAGACATCCAGCGCGAGGTACTGTGCTTCGCGGACCTCGAATTGGATACCGCTATGCGACAGGCAAAACGCGCTGATCGCACCATTGAACTGAGCACAACCGAATATGAACTACTGGTCTTATTCCTGCGCAACCCGCGCATCGTCCTGACCCGCTCAATACTCATGGATCGCATCTGGGGCAGGGATTTTGAAGGCGGACCAAATGTCCTCGAGGTCTACATCGGACACCTGCGCAACAAGTTAGAGCAGAACGGTGAAAAACGGCTGATTCAAACAGTGCGTGGCGCTGGCTACGTACTCCGTGTTGCCGATTAAGCAGTAATAGAGGAAGTGATAGCCATGTACATTCCCCTACAGCTACGCTTGACGCTTTTTTATACGCTCGTACTGGCCCTGGCGCTCTGGTTCTTTGGGCAGATGGTCTACACCCAGGCAGCACAACGCGCCTATCGTGACCTGGACACAACCCTCAGTAGCCGGGCAGCCAGTGTGAGATTGGGCAAAGACCTTTTCATTGCCAACCCGCCTTCATTGCCTCTTCTCCTGCCCAGCGTTGACAGCGTGGGAACACAGGGAGTCTCCATTGAAATCCTGGATGACCGGCTTACTCTCCTTGCAACGACCTCTGGCTCCTCAACAGGCGGCCCGCAGACGTCCGTAGGCGATAATAGTACCAGCCCCACTCCCTGGGATGCCAAAGCAGCTCACACAGCTCTAGAGCATGCTGATTCACAGAGTGGCATTTACAGCACTGTTACCTACCAGGGTCAGCACGTGCGCGTCTATACCCTGCTGAACAATGACCTTGGTCAAAGTCATGTCATCCAGGCAGCACGGTCTGAGCAGGATATTGAGCAATCGTTGACCGATTTACGTCTCCTGCTCATTCGTGGCGGAGCGTTGGTTGTAGTGCTCGCTCTGGTGGGAGGCTGGTTTATCAGCTGGGGAGTACTCTCGGCGGTGCACCGTATGACCAGGACTGCCCAAAATATCAGTACCTCAGGCGATTTTCACCAGCGAGTACCGGAAAGATCCTGGTTTGGACGGGATGAACTAACCACCCTTGCCGCCGCATTTAACCAGATGCTCGCGAACCTGGAAGCACTCTACCAGCAACAGCAGCGCTTTGTCGCCGATGCCTCGCACGAACTACGCGCTCCCATCACTTCTATCCGCTGTAACCTCGATCTGCTGGCAAAAGCGCCCGACCTCCCGGCTGAAGAGGCCCAGGCAGCGCTGGCCGACGCCCAGACCGAGGCCAATCGCATGGGGCGCCTGGTAGGTGATCTCTTAACCCTGGCCCGTTCAGACTCCGCCCGGCAATCGCAACAATCTCAGGATGTAACCATAGCTAATGGCTATAAGAAGAACGGCGAGGAGAAGCAGCTGGTCGACCTGGATAGCCTCTTGCTCGAGGTCTTTCGCCAGTACCATCCTGCACTGGAAAACGGTAACATAGAACTGAGACAGCAGGGGCCAGGATTGCTGCTGCAACATATTACACCGGCCAGAGTGCATGGGGATGCAGATCAACTGAAGCAGGTTCTGGTTGCATTACTGGATAATGCGCTCAAATACACGCCGTATGAAGGCTCCATCTCACTATCGCTAACTACGGATGAGCACTACGCTATCGTTAAAGTGATCGACACGGGCATTGGTATCTCTCCCGACGACTTGCCGCACATTTTCGAGCGCTTTTATCGCGCCGACCGCGCCCGCTCCCGCAATCGTGGGGGCAGCGGCCTGGGCCTGGCTATTGTACAGAGCATCGTACTGGAGTATCAAGGAACAATTGAGGCTGAGAGCGCACCTGGAAAAGGGAGCACCTTTACGATGAGACTTCCGCTGCCAACATAATAGTCTGCAAGCGCAAATTCGATCACCGCTTTACTTATGTCAACCAGCACGATGAACTTGCGCCCTCTCCTCTGCGAAAAACATGCGCAATTTTTACACACCTCCTCTAAATTGGGAACATTTCGTCATTGTTGCAAAGTAGAAGGTTAAGATTTCTCAATGCTAGATAGGTACTTTTCTGCTAGAAAATCATATGCCAATGAATGGACCTCTCCCCGATGAGGTAATATCATCTTGTGTTATCTGTACTCAAAATAATTCAGAGTGTTTCATAGCGTACCGGTGTCCTTCCTGAAAGGAGGAGGAAATTTCTATGCAGCAGCAATACAGGCGCAAAGCTGTCTCGTCATTTGTGCGACGTAAACGTTTTTCACTGTTCATGCTGGTTGGCTCGAGCGTGCCAGTTGCGCTGACGCTCATCGCCTCGACAGTATTCATTCTGCCGCGCCTGGGTTCTCGCGCCGCGGCGGTCAATGGCGATTGTACTTTGATTGTGCCTTCCAATCCTCTTTCTGCTCAGGGGCTGGCCACGCCCTATCAACTCGTCGCAACTGATCCGGCGAACGGACCATGTAACGAGTCGAACAAGGCGCAGGCGGCCTTTGTTCAGGGCGCGGTGATCGATCCGGCAACTGGCCAAATCTCCATTTACAATCCGCTCGTCATTGACCAGGGAACCCAGCCCGCGGCAGCTCCCGTAGTGGCACAACTCCCAGCCAA
>WNGN01001370.1_pt1 | contig 24897 bp, 21 predicted proteins | sample 5400561 | NCBI WGS metagenome assembly WNGN01 (sample SAMN13153379, study PRJNA577476) | soil metagenome | isolation source: 115 cm soil or saprolite under Garry oak tree replicate 2 | place: USA:California | collected 2016-06-15 | reverse complement strand
ACGCGCCGAGCATGTAGAAGCTGGCGTGGGCGAAATTGAGCACGCCCATCATGCTGAAGATCAGCGTCAAGCCGCTCGCCATCAGGAACAGCAGCATGCCGTAGAGCACGCCGTTGAGGGTCGAGATGATGACGAGCTCGAGCATGCGTCAGCCGCTCCGAGCGAGCCGCAGTCGCCCCCCTCCCCTTGAAAAGGGGAGGGATGGGGTGGGGATCGCGACCCCCTCCCGACCGCTGCGCGTTCGACCTCCCCCTTTCAGGGGGAGGTGTTCGGAGCCAGCCGCCATGCAGTTGCCTTCCTCTCCGCCGAACGAGTTCGCAATAAGCATCTCGGCGCCGATGTTATGTCGATCGCAGCTCCACGGCGGGACTTCACCGTCCTCAACTCGGGCGGTTCATCTTGCAGCTGGTCGGCACGATGGTGTTGTTGGTGTCCACCTTGCCAACCACCTTCCAGCCCCAGCCGGTGTTTTCCTCGTCGAACGGCTGGTCCTTGCCGATCGGGCCGAGGTTGGCAATGTAGATCGGCTGGAAGAACTGATGGTCGTCGGCCCGCATGAAGCCCTCGCCGCCGCTGTGCACCTCGATCTTCATGCCCTCGAGCTTGGCGGCGATCTTTCCCGGCTCCGCCGAGTTCGCTTCTTGAATGGCCTTGACCAGCATGTTCATCTCGTTGACGGCCCGCGGATAGAGCAGCGTCTGCCCGATCTTGGCTCGGAATGCTTTCTCGAAGTCCTGCGACGGCTTGTAGGCGATGTTCGGATACCCCTCGGCGATTTGGAAGACGCGATCGGGCACGTTCGCCTGCTTGATCGCGGTGGCGCCGCCGAGGCTGCCGGCGTAATAGGTGTACCAATCGACCTGCAGGCCGGCATCGGCCGCGGCCTTGAGCATCAGCGCGAAATCGTTGGCCCAGTTGCCGGTGACGACGCTGTCGGCGCCGGAAGCCTTGATCTTGGCGATGTAGGGCGAGAAGTCGGTGATCTTCTGCAGCGGATGCACCTCGTCGCCCACGATCTGGATGTCGGGGCGCTTCTCCGAGAGCATCTTGCGCGCCGCGCTGCGCACCGCCTGGCCGAACGAATAATCCTGGTTGATCAGATAGATCTTCTTGATGTTGGTGCGCGTCTTCATGTAGTTGGTGAGCGCTTCCATCTTGATGTCGGAATTGGCGTCCCAGCGGAAATGCCAGAAATTGCATTTCTCGTTGGTGAGCACCGGGTCGACGGCGGCGTAATTGAAATACACGACTTCCTTGCCCGGATTGCGATCGTTGTATTTGCCGACCTGGTCCTCGAGCGCGGCGGCGACGTTCGAGCCGTTGCCCTGGGTGACGATGCGAATGCCGGCGTCGACGGCCTTTTGCAGCTGCACCAGGCTTTCCTGGGCGTTGACCTTGTTGTCGTAGCCCACGACTTCGAGCTTCTTGCCGAGGACGCCGCCCTTGGCGTTGACCTGCTCGGCGAGATACTGGAAGGTCTTGAGCCCCGCCTCGCCGGTGCTCGCGGCAAGCCCGGACAACGGATCGATGAAGGCGATCCGAACGGTTTCCTGGGCGCCCGCGGCGGAGCTCAGCCACACCGCCGCGCCGGCCAGCAACGCCGCTTTCAAATGCACGGAATTCATTGCACTCCTCCCGTTTGATCGATCCTTGTTGCGCAATCTCATGCGCGGCCGACGCCTAGATGATCCCCGGGGGCGCGCGTAGTCAAGCGCCCGCCCGGGCCGGATGCGGCGAACCATCACTTGCCTGCACGGGGCTCGCTTCCTCGCCGGCTTTTGGCGTAAATCCCAGCCCGGCCATTGGACGACGGAGGGATTCATGCGGGTGTTTGCGGATTTCGACGCCGTGAAAGCCGCCGTCGGCGAGGACATCGGGGTCAGCGATTGGGTGCTGGTCTCGCAGGAGCGCATCGACCGCTTCGCCGAGGCGACCGGCGACGACCAATGGATCCACGTCGACGTCGAGCGGGCCCGTCGCGAGCTGCCCTACGGCACGACCATCGCGCACGGGCTGCTGACGCTGGCGCTCGTGCCGTCGTTCTTTCGCACCGTGCTCCGCGTCGAGGGCGTGAAGAACAGCCTCAATTACGGCTCGAACCGGGTGCGCTATCTCAGCCCGGTTCCGGCCGGCTCGCGGCTGCGCGGCCGCATCGGCATCGCGCAGGCGGTGGATGTCCCGCCCAACGGCCTGCGCGTCACCTACCACACCACGGTCGAGATCGAAGGCAGCGAGCGTCCGGCCTGCGTCGCCGACACCATCGGGGTGCATTTCAGGTGATCAGTAGTCAGAAGTCAGAAATCACGGCCCGATCACCCTACTGACTTGTGATTTCCGATCACTGTCTCCTGGACGACGGCTGGTATTTGCGCAGCTCGAGCTTCGCCACCGTTTCGCGATGCACTTCGTCCGGCCCGTCGGCCAGCCGCAGCGTGCGCGCGTGCGCCCAGGCGAAGGCGAGGTGGAAGTCCTGGCACACGCCGGCGCCGCCGCACACCTGGATGGCGCGATCGAGCACGTTGAGCGCGACGTTCGGCGCCACCACCTTGATCATGGCGATCTCGGCGCGCGCCGCCTTGTTGCCGACCTCGTCCATCATCCGCGCCGCGTGCATGGTGAGCAGCCGCGCCTGGTCGATCTCCATGCGGCATTCGGCGATCCAATGGCGGCTGACGCCGTGATCGGCGATCGCCTTGCCGAAAGCCGTGCGTGACAGCGCGCGCAGGCACAAGGTCTCGAGCGCCCGCTCGGCGACCCCGATCGAGCGCATGCAATGGTGGATGCGCCCCGGCCCGAGCCGGCCCTGCGCGATCTCGAAACCGCGGCCCTCGCCGAGCAGGATGTTGGAGGCCGGCACCCGCACGTTCTCGAAGACGACCTCGGCGTGGCCGTGCGGCGCATCGTCGTAGCCGAACACGGTGAGCGCCCGCATCACCCGGACCCCGGGCGTGTCCATCGGCACCAGGATCATCGACTGGCGCTTGTGCGCCGGAGCGTCCGGATTGGTCAACCCCATGAAGATCGCGATCTTGCAGCGCGGATCCATGGCGCCCGAGGTCCACCACTTGCGGCCGTCGACGACGTAATGATCGCCGTCGCGGCGGATCTGCGACTGGATGTTGGTGGCATCCGAGGAGGCGACCGCGGGTTCCGTCATGGCGAAGCAGGAACGGATCTCGCCCTCCATCAGCGGCTTGAGCCAGCGCTCCTTCTGCTCCTTGGTGCCGTAGCGCGCGATCGTCTCCATGTTGCCGGTGTCCGGCGCCGAGCAATTGAACGGCTCGGCGCCGATCGGCGAGCGACCCATGATCTCGCACAGCGGCGCGTATTCCTCGTTGGTCAGCCCGTCGGGGAACTCCTCCTTGGGCAGGAACAGGTTCCATAACCCTTGCGTCTTTGCCTTGGTCTTGAGCTCGTCCATGACCGGGAGCGCGCTCCACCGGCTCGGCATTTCGGAAAGCTGGCGCCGGTAGACTTCCTCGGCCGGCAGAATGTGCTTTTCCAGAAAGGCGCTGATGCGCTGGCGCAGCTCGGCGGCGCGGGCACTGGGCGGGGTGAGCATGGTTTCCTCCTGAGACGATGAACCGGGCTTCGGCAAGCGATGCGTTTTATGGGCGGGGGCACGCCGCGCGTCCTTGGTCAAAGCATAGTCCGGAATTCCCGGGGGAGGCTAGGGCATCATGGCGTGGTGCTGCATAGGGCAGCAGAACCGCGAGTGAAAAGCTCGCGCGGGCGAGCTGGAATTACCCCGCGGGAATTTGCTATACGTGGACCATGACAAAATTGCTCCAAAAAGCCATCCAGCAGGTTGAACAGCTTCCCGAGGACGAGCAAGACGCCGCGGCTGGAGCTCTGATCGATTACCTCGCGCACATGCGAGACCTACGGCTTACGGACGAGCAGCTTGCCGAAGTCCGCCGTCGCCGTGCCAACAGGAACCGACCGGCCGTTCCGCTCGCCGAAGTCCGCGAACGGCTGCGGCAGCTCGGGAAATGAAGATCGCGCTCGATCCGGAGGCGATCGACGATCTCATAGGAATCTATCGATGGATTGCCCAAGACAGTCCGGCGGCTGCGCGAGCCGTCAGTGCGTCAGTAGCCTCGCATCCTCGCCAGCCGGTCGGCATGGAATTGCACATCCCCGAACAGCTCCTGCACCACGCGGATGCGTTTCATGAACAGCCCGATGTCGAGCTCGTCCGTCATGCCCATGCCGCCGTGCATCTGCACCGCCTCCTGGCTGGCGAGCTTCGCCGCCTGGCCGGCCTTGGCCTTGGCGACCGAGGCGATCGGGCCCGCGCCGTCGAGATTTTCGTCCATCGTCTGCAGCGCCTTGAGTACGGCCGAGCGCGCCATCTCCAGGTCGACATAGACCTGCGCCGCCCGGTGCTGCAGCGCCTGGAACTCGCCGATGGCGCGGCCGAACTGCCGGCGCTCCTTCAGGTAGGAGACGGTGCGGTCGAACGCCTCCGAGCCCGCGCTGACCAGCTCGGCTGCAAGCCCGGCGCGGCCGATCGAGAGCACGCGCTCGAGCCAGGGCGCGCCCTCGTCGACTTCGCCGAGCACCGCGTCCGCCGTCACGTCGACATTCTCGAACGCGAGCCGCGCGGCGTTGCGGCTGTCGACCATGATGGTGCGCTCGCGCGCGAGGCCGGGCGTCTTGGCATCGACCAGGAACAGCGTCACGCCTTGTTTGTCCTCGATCCCGCCTGCGGTGCGCGCCGCGACGATGAGGAGATCGGCGACGTGACCGTCGATCACGAAGGTCTTCGTGCCGTTGAGCCGGAAACCGTTGGCGTGTCGGGCGGCGGCAAGCGCGATGCGGCTCGGCTTGTGCTTGGCGCCTTCGTCGATCGCCAGCGCGGCGACGAGCTCGCCGGCGGCGATGCGCGGCAGATGCTGGGCTTTGTGCTGGGCGGAGCCGGCGAGCCCGATGGCGCTCGCGGCGACGACCGCGGTCGAGAGGAACGGGGAGGGGGCGAGCGTGCGCCCCATTTCCTCGAGCAGGACGCCGGCCTCGACATGACCGAGCCCGACGCCGCCGAATTCCTCGGCGATCAGCACGCCGGCCCAGCCCATTTCGGCAAACCCGCGCCACAGCGCGCGGGAAAAGCCGGTGTCGTCGCGTTCATCGCGCAGCTTGCGCAAATGCGCGACCGGAGCCTGCTCGGCGAGATAGCCGCGCGCGCTCTCGCGCAGCATCTGCTGCTCGTCGGAAAGGACCAGAGGCATCAACTCCCCTCCCGATGGGTCATTCCGGCCGAGCGCGAAGCGCGAGAGCCGGAACCCATGAACACCGTCCTCTTTGTAACCGCAAACCTCGTGTTCATGGATCCCGGCGCTCGCTCGCTACGCTCGCTTGGCCGGGACGACGGCGCACCAATTGCTGATCCTGAAACGGCCCCACTTCACGCGCCCGGCAGGCCCAGCAGGCGCTTGGCGATGATGTTGAGCTGGATCTCCGAGGTGCCGCCCTCGATGGAATTGGCCTTGCTGCGCAGCCACTCGCGCGCGGCCTTGCCGTCGTGCGAACGCGCGCCCTCCCATTCGAGCGCGTCCGAACCGCCGCCGTCCATCATCAGCTCGTGCCGGCGCTTGTTGAGCTCGGCGCCGTAATATTTGAGCACGGACGAATAGGCGCCGCTGCCCTGTCCGGCCTTGGCCATGTCGGCGGCACGCTGCATGCTCAGCAGGAAGCACCAGCCGTCGACCTCGAATTCCGCGATTTTCGCCCGCAGCAGCGGGTCGGCGAGCACGCCGTCATCGTGGCCGACGGTTTCGGCCGCAAGCTCGCCTAGTGAGCGCCCGATCTGCGTGATCCCGAAGGCGCCGATGCTCTCGCGCTCGTGGGTGAGCAGATATTTGGCGATCTCCCAGCCCTTGTTGCGCTCGCCGACCAGGTTCCCTTTCGGCACTTTCACGTCGTGGAAGAAGGTTTGGCAGAACGGCGATTTGCCGGAAATCAGCGAGATCGGCGTGGTGGACACGCCCGGGCTCGCCATGTCGAACAACAGAAAGCTGATGCCCTCGTGCTTCTTGGCGGCGAAATCCGTGCGCACCAGGCAAAAAATCCAGTCCGCCCTGTCGGCGTACGAGGTCCAGATCTTCTGGCCATTGACCAGGAAATGATCGGCCTTGTCCTCGGCCTTGGTTTGCAGCGAGGCGAGATCGGAGCCGGCGTTGGGTTCCGAATAACCCTGGCACCAGCGGATTTCTCCCCGGGCGATCTCCGGGAGATATTTTCGCTTCTGCGCCTCGGAGCCGTATTTGAGCAGCGCCGGACCGAGCATCCAGATGCCGAAGCTCGTCAGCGCGGCACGGCAATGGAGCCTCGCCATCTCCTCGCGCAGCACCTTGGCTTCCTCGCGCGTGAGCCCGCCGCCGCCGTATTGCTTCGGCCATTCCGGCACGGTCCAGCCGCGCTCGCCCATGCGCTCGAGCCAGACCCGTTGCGCGTCCGACTGGAAGCTCGGCTTGCGTCCGCCCCAGCAAACGTCGTCCTCGTTCAAGGACGGCCGGCGCATCTCGGGCGGGCAGTTTTTCTCCAGCCAGCTGCGGACTTCGCCGCGGAATTGCTCGAGATCGCTCATGGTTCACCTTACAGCGTGGCAGCATGTTGGCAAAGAAGCTCAAACGTGCCGCGGCTCCAAGCGTCGCACCTTGATCTTGTCTCGACGCGTGCGGATCTGGGCGAGATCATGCGCTGCCTGCATCCTGAGCCAGGCATCGGCCGTGCTGCCAATCGCCTTTTCGAGACGCACCGCCATCTCTGGCGTGATTGCGCTCTTGCCGCTGATGACGTTGTAAAGCTGCTGCCGGGTGATTCCGAGGCCCTGCGCTGCGTCGGCAACGGACAATCGCAGATCCTCGATGTTCTCCTTCACCAGGCGGCCCGGATGCGGCGGATTCTTCATGGGCATGTCGGCCTCCTAATGGTAATCCAGCAGATCGACCTCGAATACGTTCCCGTTCTCGAAACGGAAGACGACGCGCCAGTTCGCCCGCACCGTCACCGACCAGAAACCCTTCAGGTCGCCGGTCAATGGGTGCAGCCTGAAACTATGCACGTCGACGTCCTCGATCTTCTGGGCGAACGATCATCTTCGCTCAATGAGCAAGTAAACTGTCAATTAACAATTGTCAAGATCGCCGCGCGGGAACGTCGCGCGGACGGCGCTACCGGCTCTCGGTACTCAGGCAGCGGCGGCGCCGGGGGCCTTGAGCGACGCGAAGCCTCTGCCGTCGGCCGCGAGCTTCGCGAGCAGCGGCGCCGGCTGCAGCGTCTTGTCCCCGGTGCGCTGCGCGTAAAGCGCGAGCCGATCGCGGATCTGCGCGAGCCCGACCTGGTCGGCATGGAACATCGGGCCGCCGCGCCACACCGGCCAGCCGTAGCCGTAGACCCAGATCACGTCGACGTCGCCCGGGCGATACGCGATGCCCTCGTCGAGGATGCGCGCGCCTTCGTTGATCATCGGGTAGATCATCCGCTCGATGATCTCCTGCTTGTCGATCGGCCGGCGCGCGATGCCCAGCCGCCGGGAAGCTTCGACGATGACCTGCTCGACCTCCGGATCCGGGACCGGCGCGCGCGAGCCCGACTGGTACGAATAATAGCCTTTGCCGGTCTTCTGGCCGAAGCGGCCGGCTTCGCACAGCGGATCGGAGATCTCGGCGCGAACCCCGCGCGCGCGCCGGATGCGCCAGCCGACGTCGAGCCCGGCGAGGTCGCCCATCGCGAACGGGCCCATCGGGAAGCCGAACTTGACGACCGCGGCGTCGACCTCTTGCGGCAGCGCGCCTTCGAGCAGCAGCCGCTCGGATTCCGTCGATCGGCGCGCCAGCATGCGGTTGCCGACGAAGCCGTCGCAATTGCCGACCACGACCGGCACCTTGCCGAGCTTGCGGCCGAGCGCGATCGCGGTCGCCAGCGCCTCGTATGACGTGGCCTTGCCGCGCACGATCTCGAGCAGCCGCATCACGTTGGCCGGGCTGAAGAAATGCGTGCCCAGCACGTCCTGCGGCCGTTGGGTCGATCGCGCGATGGCATCGACGTCGAGGGTCGAAGTGTTGGTGGCGAGCAGGGTGCCCGGACGCGCCTGCCGGTCGAGCTCGCCGAAAATCTGTTTCTTCAACTCCATTTCCTCGAACACCGCCTCGATGACCACGTCCGCCTCGGCGACTGCCGCGAGCTCGAGCTTGCCCGAGATGAGATTCATGCGCTTGTCCATCTCGGCTTGCGTGAGCCGGCCGCGCGAGACGGTGGTGCGGTAATTGTCGGCGACGCGGTCGAGCCCCTTGTGCAGCAGGTCGGCGCCGGTCTCGATGATGGCGACCGGAATGCCGGCATTGGCGAAGCTCATGGCGATGCCGCCCCCCATGGTGCCGGCGCCGATCACGGCGGCGCGCGCGAACGGCCGGGGATTGGTCGAGGCCGGCATGTCCGGCACGCGCGCGGCCTCGCGCTCGGCGAAGAACACGTGGCGCTGCGCCTTGGACTCATCGCTCACCACCAGCTCGCGGAACAGCGCCTGCTCGCGGGCGAGCCCGTCGTCGAACGGCAGCTGGAACGCGTTGCGCACGGATTCGACACAGGCCGATTGCGCCCGCCTGCCGCGCGCGCGGCCGACGATCTTCGCGGCGGCTTCGTCGTAAGCTGCGGGGTTGGCCCGCGCCGCCGCGATCTTGTCCTCGCGGTCGCGCACGAGTTTTACCGGCTTGCCGACCGCATTGCGCGCAAACGCGATCGCGCCCGCGATCAGATCGCCGTCGAGCACCGCGTCGAGAATGCCCTGCGCCAATGCCCGGTCGGCAGGGATCATGTCGCCGGAGGTGATCGCCTCCAGCCCTTTCTCCGGCCCGATCAGCCGCGGCAGGCGCTGCGTGCCGCCGGCGCCCGGCAGAATTCCGAGCTTGATCTCGCGTGGATTCGATCGCGGCGATCACCTCGTGCAGGCCGGGCGGCTGCATGGGCTTGCCGAACTCGCTGATGTCGGCGCCGGCGGAGAACGCGCGGCCCGCCCCGGTGAGCACCACGGCCTTTACGGCCGGATCTTTGACTTGCTCGAGCGCATCGATCAGCCCGGCGCGCACCGCGTGCTTGAGCGCGTTGACCGGCGGATTCTCGATGGTGATGATTGCGACGTCGTTGTCGCGCTTGAGATCGACGCTGGCGTTCACGCTGCCCATGGTTTCCTCCCGACTGGGATTTCTTAGTAGCCCGGATGGAGCGAAGCGAAATCCGGGTAGGCCGATCCCGCATTCCGCTACGCTCCATGCGGGCTACAACATGGTTTGTTTGTTCACACCCCCACCTGGGAGATGAACTTGGTCACCAGATAGCCTTCGATCGCCTCCGAGCCGCCTTCGGAGCCGTAGCCGGAATCCTTGACGCCGCCGAACGGCACTTCCGGCAGCGCCAGCGCGGCGCTGTTGATGGCGATCATCCCGGTTTCCACCGCGGCACCGACCGCGGCCGCGGTCTTGGCCGATCTGGTGAACGCATAAGCGGCCAAGCCGTAATTGAGGCGATTGGCCTCCGACACCGCCCCCTCGAAATCGCGGAACGGCGCGATCGTGGCAACGGGGCCGAACGGTTCCTCGTTCATGATCCTGGCGTCCTGCGGCACGTCGGTCAGCACGGTCGGCTCGAAGAAGAAGCCCTTGTTGCCGATCCGCTTGCCGCCGGTGCGCAGCTTGGCGCCTTTTTGCGTGGCGTCGGCCACGAACATCTCCATCGCATCGACGCGCCGGCTGCTCACCAGCGGTCCCATCCGGGTCGAAGAATCGAGCCCGTCGCCGACCTTGACGGCCTTGGCGGCGGCCGTGAACTTGTCGACGAATTTCTCGTAGAGCGGCTCCTGAACCAGCAGCCGGGTCGGCGCGATGCACACTTGGCCGGCATTGCGGAACTTGCCGCCGGCGAGCACCTTCACGGCCTGATCGACGTCGGCATCCTCGAACACGATGCCGGGCGCATGGCCGCCGAGCTCCATGGTGACGCGCTTCATGTGCTTGCCGGCGAGCGCCGCGAGATGCTTGCCGACCGCGCTCGATCCGGTGAACGAGATCTTGCGGATCACCGGGTGCGGGACGAGGTATTCGGAAATCTCCGAGGGCACGCCGTAGACCAGATTGATCACGCCCGCGGGCAGCCCGGCGTCGACGAAGGCGCGCACCAGCTCGGCGACCGAGCCGGGCGTGTCCTCCGGCCCCTTGATCACGATCGAGCAGCCGGCCGCTACCGCGCAGGAAATCTTGCGCACCGCCTGATTGATCGGGAAATTCCACGGCGTGAACGCCGCGACCGGACCGACCGGCTCCTTGACGGCGAGCTGATAGAAGCCCTCCGCCCGCGCCGGTATCACCCGCCCGTAGGCGCGCCTGCCCTCTTCGGCGAACCAGTCGATGAGGTCGGCGCCGGCGAGGGTCTCCATCTTGGCTTCGCCGACCGGCTTGCCCTGCTCCATCGTCATCAGCCGCGCGATCTCGTCGGCGCGGCTGCGCAGGTTCTCCGCCGCCTTGCGCATCAGCTTGTAGCGCTCGAACGCCGAGACCTTGCGCCACGCCTGAAAGCCCTTCCCGGCCGCCCGCGCCGCGCGCTCGAGATCGGCGGTTTCCGCGTGCGCGATGTTGCCGATCGATTCCCCGGTCGCGGGATTGAGCACCGGGATGGTCTTGCCGCCGGACCCTTTGGTCCAGCCGCCGTCGATGTGAAGGGAAATATCCGGATACATCGTTTCCTCCTGCAACGTTTCAAGGCGTCAGTACCGAGCGTCCGACCATCGTGCCGCGGCGCAGATCTTCCAGCGCCTGTTGTGCCTGATCGAGCGGCCGCCTGGTGACCGGGATCGGCGGCACCGATTTACGCCGCACCAGGTCGAGCAATGCCTTGAGCTCGGCGAGGCTGCCGACGTAGCTGCCCTGGATGGTCGCGGCCTTGATCGGGATCAGCGGCAGCGACCACGGCGCCGCTCCGCCGAACAGGCCGACGATGACCAGCTTGCCGCCGCGCGGCAGGCAATCGAAGCCGAGCGCGCTCGTCTGCTCGCTGCCGACGAGATCGATTGCCGCGCGGACGGACGCGCCGGCCGCCTGCGTGATCTGCCGCCGCGCGTCCGGCGCCGCGACATCGACCGCCGCGATGGCGCCGGCTTCGAGCGCGGCCTGCCGCTTGCGCGCGTCGATGTCGACGACGATTGCGCCCTTGCCGCCCATCGCCTCCAGCAGTCCGAGCGCCATCAACCCGAGCCCGCCCGCGCCGATGATCAGGATCGGCTCGCGTTCGAATATGTCCGCGACCTTGCGCAACGCGCTGTAGGTGGTGACGCCCGAGCACGCGTAGGGCGCCGCGGTGGCCGGGTCGAGTCCCTGCAGATCCAACAGATAACGCGGATGCGGCACCATGATGTGATCGGCATAGCCGCCGTCGCAATAGACGCCGAGCGAGCGCGGGGCCGCGCACAAATGCTCGTCGCCGGAAAGACAGAGCGGGCATTTGCCGCAGCCGATCCAGGGATAGACGAGCCGCACCTCGCCTACCTTGACGCCCTCGGCTTGCGGACCCAGCGCGACGACCTCGCCGGCGGTCTCGTGCCCCATGGTCAGCGGCAAGGGAATGCCGCGGTCCTTGAGCAACATGCGCTTGCCGTGGCCGAGATCGTAACCGCCTTCCCAGATATGCAGGTCGCTGTGGCAGACCCCTGCGGCCTTGACCCGCAGCAGCACCTCGGTGCCCGACGGTTTCGGCGTCGGCACCTCGATCATCTCCAGCGGCATTTCGAACTCGGTGACCCGATAGCTTTTCATTTTCGTTCCTCCCGGATTACCGAGTAGCGGCATCAGCCAGGGCGCGCAAGCTTGCCGGCCGGCCGGCCCGCCCCAGCAATGCCCGCAAATGCTCGCAAGAGTGCACGCGCGCACCATGGTTCGGCCGCAAACGAGGCTAGCTTGGCAACGGTCCTCGTTGCCTCGAAAAACCGATGCTCAAGCTCGTATCCAGGTTCGTGCTGGAAGTGCTTCCCGCGGGCTGCGCCGCGTTGATCGCCGGCGCGCTGCTCCTGGGTCATCATCCTCTGTCGTTTGGAGCACCGGGCGGCGGCGCGCGGCAAATCCTTGCCGTCGATGGTCCGATTGCGTCGGAGGAGATTGCGCAGCGGATCGAAGACGAACATGCGGCGGTCACGACGCGCAACAAGGAGAGCGCGGCAAAGCCGGTCGAGAGCAGGCCCGAGCCGACGCCTGTGTCAAAGCGCAGTGTTTGGAAGCGTCCGCGCAGCGTTGCCAGGCTGACCCCGCCGACCGCGTCCGCGGCAGCGCCGATGGTCGTGCCTTCCGCCCCGGCAGTGCCGCCCATTGCCGACGGGCCGGCGCTCCCGACCGCGAGCGTGTCCGGCAGGCCGGAAGCTGCCGCGGACCCCGCGTCCAAGCCGGAGCCCAAGCGCGTGCTCGGGATGGCGATCCCGGCGCCGGTTTCGGCGATCGGCAGCAAGCTCAATCCGGCGCCCGTGCTGCGGGCGGGCGAAAGAATGCTCGAGAGAATCGTGGTGGCGGCGAAATCGGTCGTGCCGGATTTCTTGCGATAGCGCTGCTCGCGTCCGTGCGGCGATTACCAACCTCTCAGGGAACGCGTGTCTTCGATCCCCGGTGCTTGCGCTTTTCCAGCCAATACGAGCAATAGCCGGCCGGCACCGCATGGTTGGCAAAACATACGTAGCAATTCTTGGCGCACCGGGTTTCGCGCGTGTCCTTGCAGATGCAGCCAGCGGCGCTCGGGCTTGCGGCCGCAAGCATCAGGACCCACGCCAGTGCGATGCGAGCACCGAGTTTGGACATCGAATTCCCCATCGGGCTTGACCGGTTTGAAGTTGTAGCACGTTATCCTCCCGCTTTCCGCCTTGCTCCATGCGGGCTACGCGTCGGACTGCACGGCCAGTGCCTGCAGGCCGACGAAGGTGGCGTCGGGATGGACGATCACGCTGGTGGGGATCGCCGCCAGATAGGGGCGCATCCGGCCCTTGTCTTCGAACCGCGCGCGGAATTCCGATCGTTCCAGGTATGCCAGGATCCGTGGCGCGATGCCGCCGGCGATGAATACGCCGCCGCGCGCCCCATACGTGAGCGCGATGTTGCCCGTCACCGCGCCGAGCAATGCGCAGAACATGTCGAGCGCGGCGCGGCACGTTGCACAGCTGCCCTCGAGACCCGCTTGGGTGATCGCGGCCGCGTCGCGTTGCGGGAGCTTCTGCCCGTCGATTGCCGCGATGGTGCCATAGAGATTTTCCAGCCCCGGACCCGACACGGCGCGCTCGCAGGACACGTGCCCGAAGCGCGCGCGCAAATGCTGGATGACGCGGTCCTCGCGTTCGGATGAGCCGGGCAGATCGGCGTGCCCGCCCTCCGACGCAAGCACGATGCCGCCTTGCGCGCCCGGAACGTAGCAGGCGACCCCGAGGCCCGATCCCGGTCCGAGCACCGCCATCGGCGTGTCCGGCACTGCGCTTCCTGCGCCGATCCGGTGCAGGTCTTCCGGTTCGAGGTGCGGCAGCGACCATGCGGTCGCCTCGAAGTCGTTGAGGATGCGCGCGCGGCGCAACCGGAACTGCGCGCATAAATTCCCCCCATCGATCTCCCATCCGCGGTTGGTCATGCGGGCGCGGTTGGCCTCGACCGGCCCCGCGACGGCCAGGAGAGCTCCAGTAACGGCGGGACGGCCGCGCTTGGTCAGGAACGTTTCGACCGCATCGGGGAATTGCGCGTATTCGGCCGCCGCCATCCATTCCACCGGGCCGAGCGCGCCGTCCTTGAACAGCCCCAAGCGGGCGTTGGTGGCCCCGATGTCTCCCAGAAGCACCAGCTCGTTTGCCATCGGATGTTGCATTCGGCTCAACCGCGCCGGCCAAGCTTGTCACGCCACGTCAGCGCCGGGGAAGTGTCAGTGAAGGCGCGAGCATGGCACATTGGCAAGCCGTTCGGCATACCGGGAAAGGATAGACCACGTTCATGGCGGCGAGTTCCCAGGACCGTGACGCATCGGACGGCTTTTCCCCGCGGCTCGCAACATTCTATGCGGCGATGTTCGTCTTTGCCGGAATCGTCATGCCGTTCTTCCCGGTCTGGCTGCAGGCGAAGGGGCTCGATTCCCGCGCCACCGGCATCGTGCTCGCCGCTCCGATGCTCATGCGGCTCGTCTCGGTTCCACTCCTCGCGCGCCTTGCCGACCGCTGGAGCGCGTTCCGGGCGGCGCTGATCGCGGCTTCGGTCGGATCGGTGTTGGCATATGCGCTTCTGAGCCAAGTTGCCGGCTTCGTCCCGATCCTGCTCGCGGTCGCGCTGGCGTCGGTCGCCACGGCGCCCGCCTTGCCGCTTACCGATGCCTATGCGCTCAAGGGGCTCGGGTTGCGCGGGCGCGCCTATGGCCCCGTGCGGCTGTGGGGCTCGGTCGCTTTCGTGGCCGCGAACCTCGGCGCCGGGCTCGTGGTCGATCGCATCGCCCCGATCCATATCATTTGGCTGCTGGTCGCGGCGCTGGTGATGGTGGCGGCGGTTTCGCTCGCGCTCCGGCCGCTCGCCGCCGCGCCTCCCCCGAGGGAAGAGTTGGGCGTACCAGGTCGCAAGCTGCTGCTCTCGCCCGGCTTCTGGGCGATCACGGCGGCGGCGAGCCTGATCCAGGCGAGTCACGCGGTCTATTACGGCTTCTCGGTGCTCGACTGGCGGGCGAAGGGTCTCGATGCGACCTCCATCGGCGGCCTGTGGGGGCTCGCGGTGATTGCCGAGATCGTGCTGTTTGCCGTGTCGGCGCGCTTGCCGAAACGCTTGGGTCCGCTCGGCTTGGTCGGGCTCGGCGCCTGCGGGGCCTTCGTCCGCTGGGGCGCCATGAGCTTCGATCCGCCGCTGGCGTTGTTGCCGCTGCTGCAATTGCTGCACGCCTTCTCGTTCGGCGCCACCCATCTCGGCTCGATTCAGCTGTTGGCGCGCATCGCACCGGACCGGCAATCCGCCACCGCCCAGGGCGATTTTGCGACCGTGCTCGCCTTGGTGATGGCGGGCGGCATGGCGCTCGCGGGCGTGCTCTACGCGGATCTCGGCGGGCGCGCGTACGCGGCGATGGCACTCGCCGCGGCGCTGGGCGGCGCCTTCGTGCTGCTGGCGCGCAGATTTGTGGGCGAACCGCTTGCGTAATTACGCCCATTCGACCCGGCCGGCTGCAGGCGACGCGGGAACCAGTAACGTTCAGCCTGCGTTCAGACGCGCGTGCCTAGCGTAGGAATCCTCGGACAGGGCTGGAAGATCGGGGCGGCCTCCAGCCGGGCTCCCAATGGGTCCGAGAAAAATGGAGGTTGCTGCCATGAGTGATCAAGAGAAGTCGGAACCGAAGAAGATGTCGCGCCGGCAGGCGCTGTCCATGCTCGGCCTGGCGGCCGCGGTAGGCTATGCCGTGCCCAGTATCCTCACGGTATCCGACGCCGAGGCGGGTGCCATTGTCGTGCATCGAAGCCGCCGGCGGCGGCGCTCGCACCCCGATTGGTGGTACCGGCGCCGGAGGCGCTCGCACCCCGACTGGTGGTACCGGCGCCGGCGCACCGGCCGATATTGAGCTGACGCAAGCTCGGGGTCGGCGAGCCCGCCGGCCCCGAGCCCCCAACTCTCGCGCGTTCTGTTATCGTCGCCGATATGGGCGAGCGGGTGCCCGAGCGCACGCGTCGAGCCGCGCGTCGGCGCGCGATCGATTCCGAGCGGACCATCGTGCTTGCGCTCGGCGCCTTCGGCTGGACCCTTGCCTTCACCGATTGCCCCGAGGTGGTCGAGGGTCTCGAAGCGATCCTGACCGGCTGGCGTTTGCAGCGGCTCCCGTCCGCCGCGTCGCAGCGAGCGGACGCGCAGGTGAGGCGGACGCGCACCGGATTCGCTTGGCGCTCCAGGCGCATGCCCAAGCCGGCGCTCTGGAACGAGCACCCGCCGGTTTCCGCCATGCAGGTCGTCTGCGACGTCCATGACGTGCTGTTCGACTGGTTCCTGAAGGCAAGTCCTCGGCATCTTTGTCTGCACGGCGCGGCGGTGCGCATCGGCGGCGGACTGGTTTGTTTCCCGTCGGTGCAAAAGACCGGCAAGAGCACGTTGTGCGTTGCGCTCGCGGCTCGGGGTCACACGGTCTATGGCGACGACGTGCTGGCGATCGAGCCCGAGGAGAGCCGCGGCGTCGCGCTGGGCATCGTGCCGCGGTTGCGCAAGCCGCTGCCGAAGGGTCTCGGCGCGCGGCTCATTCGGTTCGTGACCGAGCGCGCCGGGCCCACCGACCGGCGCTGGGTTTATGCCGAGCTCCGCGACGGCGAGATCGCGCCGCTGGGAGCAACCGCCCCGATCGAGGCCTTCGTTCTGCTGCAGCGCGGCACCCGCGGCGCCAAGCTCGAGCCCGTGGCGAAGAGCGAGATGCTCAGGGAGATTCTGCTGCAGAATTTTGCCCGCCGGGTGCCGCCGGTGGAGACGCTCGACCGGCTGATGCAGCTCACCGAGCGCGTGCCGTGCTATCGCCTGCGCTACGGCGCGGTGATGGGCGCGGCCCGGCTGATCGAGCAGCGATTCGGCCGAGAGCTGGCGCACAGCGCGCTCAAGCCGAACCTTTCGGATTCCAGACGCAAGCCAAAGCCGCGTGCGCCGATCGCTCCGGCCCGCAGGCATGACCTGGGCGGCCGGTTTCGCCGTGCGCCGGGGGTGGAGACCCGCGAGGTCGGCGGTGAAATTTTCGTCGCGGCGCCGGGGCCGAAAACGATCCATCATCTCGATCGCATGGCCTCGGCGGCCTGGCGCGCGCTGGCGCAACCAAGGAGCGCCGAGGAGCTGGTCACGCTGTTCGCGGCGGCTTTTCCCGACGCGCCGAAGCGCAAGATCGCCGGGGATGTGAAGAAGCTGCTGGCGTTTCTCAAGGAGAGCGAGCTCATCGTCGGAGCCGGCATCCGCCGCGGCAAACTCCCGGCACGACTTCGAGGGCCGGTGTGAACAGAGGCGCCGTAGTTCAATCTCCATCTTGAGCCGGCGGGCGATGCCGACGGACGGCTTATCGAGCAGCAGCGAGCGCGCGGCCGATCGCCGGCGTCTGCTGCTGGCCGCCCGAGAGCGTGCTCGCCAGCGGCAAACAACGGCCGGACGCCGTGCAATTCGCCGCGGAACTTCGCAGGGGTGGAAGCTTTGTCATGGGCCTTCCCGGTGCCGGGAGGGCAAGCATCCATGATCAACCGGAAACAGGAGGCGGATGTGACCCATAGAGAGGTTGTCGCCGTTCGCGGCGACATTCACGGCGCGGCTGCCCACCGCTGGTGGGTCTACGCGCTGCTCGGCGTGCTGTTCCTCTTGATGGCCGCGTTCGTATTCGGGCATCTGATCGCCGCCTCGATCGTCAGCGCGATCTTCTTCGGCGCGGCGCTCACCGTGGGCGGCGCCTTCCAGGTCGTGCACGCCTTCTGGGAGCGCGGCTGGGGCGGCTTCGCGCTCAGCTTGATCGTCGGGATTCTCTACCTCATCGGCGGGCTGTGGCTGATGGCGAACCCGCTGGCGACCTCCGCCGCCTTGACGCTGTTCATCGCCGCGGTGCTGCTGGTCTCCGGCGTGCTGCGCTTGGCGCTTGCGTATCGGCTGTGGCCGGTCGGCGGCTGGATGCTGGTCCTGTCCGGGATCATTGCCATCCTCGCCGGGCTGGTGATCCTGGCCGGCTGGCCGGCGAGCGGCCTCGTCGTGCTCGGCATCCTCCTCGGGCTCGATCTGCTGACGTTCGGCCTGTTCTGGCTGGTGCTGGCGCTCGCGCTACGTGAAATACCGGCGTAGGCCGAAACACGGACGACGCATCGATTGCCGGGACGGACCGCCAGGGCTTCCCCGGCTGACGCATCTTCCTCCTCTGTCGTCCGGATCACAGCCGGTCCCAGTCCCGTGTCCGGGCGTTGGGAACGCGCCAGCTGCCCCGTGGCGTATAGGTCGTGGTGGCGACCCGCGGCGGACCGCCGAAGCGGGTGACGATGAAGGCGAACAGCGCCCCGAACGCGAAGCCGCCGATATGGGCCCACCAGGCGACCCCGCCCGCGAGATTGGGCGTCATCAGCTCGATCGTGCCCTGAAACAGCTGCAGCGCGAACCAGATGAGCGCGAACAGCACCGCCGGGATCGGCACGAACAGCGGAATGAATACCAACAGGATGATCGTGATCACCCGCGCCGCCGGATAGGTGACGGCGTGGGCGCCGATCACGGCCGCGATGGCGCCCGAGGCCCCGAGCACCGGCTCGGTCGACTCGGGATGGGCGGCAAGATGCACCACGCTCGCGGCCAGCGCTCCGGCGATGTACAGCACGAAGAACCCGAGCCGCGTGAATCGCGCCTCCATCGCCGGCCCGAAGATCCACAGGAACCACATGTTGCTGATCAGGTGCAGCCAGCCGCCGTGCATGAAGGCGTTGGTCAAGAGCGGCCACCAGTTCGACGGATCGAGCCCCGCCGCCCTGGCGAGCTCCGGCTCCGTGTAGCGGGCCGGGATCAGCGCGGCATGCACCAGCACCGATTGCAGCGCGCGCGGCGGCAGGCTGAGCATCCACAGAAACACCAGCGTGTTGGCGGCGATGAGCCCGAGCGTGATCAACGGCCGGGCGGCGCGTGGGGCGGTGTCGATGAGCGGGAACAAAGGCTTCTCCCTGCGGGCGCGCGTTTGCCGCGCGGCTTGCGGAGGATCCACGACCGGCTGGCCGAAGCAGGCCCGATCGACTGCCGCGGCCGGGTCCATTGCCAACGCCGCGGCAGCGCGCCGAATGTCGATCCCGACCGCGATTTCATCCGCCGAGGGGCGGCCGTCCCGAAAAATCCATAAATCCCTGGGACAGGAGGACGTGATCCTCTACAACGCCTTACCCGAAACCTCGTTGCGACCCCGCCGGCGACCGCAGCCCCAACTCATTCATGCTGTGTTCAGGTGATCCTGACAAAGTCGCCTGAGCCCCGCAGCGCCCTCGACTAGAGGCCCATGCGTTCCTTCGACGTGTATACTCGGCCGCTGCGGCGGTCCACCGACTTCTCCGGCCTGCAGACGGCGGTGCTGTTCGTCGTGTTCGCGTTGGTGGCTTCGATTCCGGTCATCACCCATCCGGTGCCGCCGCTCACCGATTACGTCAATCATCTCGCCCGCATGCACGTCATTGCCACGATCGGCACCGACTCCGACCTGTCGCGCTTCTACGAAATCGATTGGCAGATCATTCCCAACCTGATGATGGATCTGGTGATCCCGCAGCTCGAGCGCTTCATGAGCGTCTATCACGCGGGGCAGGTTTTCACCGTTGCGACCTTCGTGCTGATCCTGTCGGGCACCGTGGCGCTCAATCGCGCGCTGTTCGGCTCGTGGTCGGTGCTGCCGCTCGTGGCCTTCCCGTTGCTCTACAATCACGTCTTCCTCGTCGGCGTGATGAACTACATGTTCGGCCTCGGCCTCGCGCTATGGGCGCTCGCCGCCTGGGTATGGCTGCGGGAGCGGATCTGGCCGTTGCGCCTGTTGGTCTCCGCCGCCTTCGTGCTGGCATTGTTCTTCTGTCATCTGTTCGCGGTCGCACTTTACGGGATGGGGCTGTTCGCCATCGAGCTCCGCCGCTTGTGGGACTTGCGCGAGCGCCCCTGGGGCGCGCGAATCGCCGATTTCGTCGCGACCGGCCTGCCGTTTCTTCCGGTCGTGCCGCTGCTGCTCAAGAGTCCGACCTGGCAGCTCGCCGGCGAGAACTATTGGGATCAGCAGGGCAAGATCGACGGCCTCCTCTACATCATCGAGGTCTATTCCGACCTGGTCGCGTTCCTGCTCACCGCCATTGCGGCAGCAGCGATCGGCTGGGCGGCGCGCCACCGGCTGCTGCGCCTGCACCCGGTCGGCTGGCTGCTGCTGGCGATTGCGAGCGTCGTGTATCTGGCGATGCCGCGGGTAGTGTTCGCGACCTATATGGCCGACCAGCGGCTGCCGATCGCGGCGGCGTTCATGATCCTGGCCTGCGCCCAGCTCGACCTGCACCACCGTCTGGTCCGCCGCGAGTTCCTGGCGCTGCTGCTGGTGCTGCTCGTCGTGCGCGTGATCGAAGTCGACGTGAATTGGGCGGAGCTGTCGCGCGAAACCCTGGAGTTCCGCGACTCGGTCAAGCGCATCAAGCGCGGGTCGACCGTGCTGGTCGCCTATGCGGATCGCTCCGCGGGCGAGGACGTGCGCGAGCTCAACCTCGTCCATGCCGCCTGCCTCGCCATGATCGAACGCTCGGCGCTGGTCACGACCGCGTTCACGGTGCCGGGCAAGCAGATCATGCACGTGCGCCCGCAATATGCCGCGCAGGTCGATACCGAAGACGGCACGCCGCCCGCGCTGGACCAGCTTATGCTGGCCATCCAGCACCACGGCGAGGCGCAATCGTACTGGGAGCTGTGGCCGAACCGGTTCGATTACGTCTACGTGCTGTTCACCGACGAGGATACCCGCAATCCGGCGCCGGAGTTGCTGACCCTGGTGCACGAAGGCGAGCGCTTCCGACTCTATAAGGTGAACAAGGAGCGCACCGCCGTCGGCCGGCGGTGACGGTTCAGGCCGCTGCGAAGCTGCGCGCGCATGTTCCCCTCAGCGCGGCGCCGCGCCGAACGCCGAGAACCGCAGGTCGGGCGCGCTTGAATTGTGGCGGGAGGGGACCGCGCGGCCGGCCCGGAGCTCGACCGCGCTCGCGCGTTCGAAGCGATCGATCGGCGTTTCGCGCCAGGCTTTGCCGCCCGGCTCGCGCCAGGCAATCCGGGCGACGTCGGCATTGGTCTCCATCACGAACATCGAGCGCAGCGCCGCGAACGGCCGGCCAACGACGGGGTCGAGGCTGACGTCGAGCGCGATACGGTCGCGGTCGAGCTTCGCTAACCTCAGATTGGCGGTGCCGCCCCGCGCGAACTTGAGCTCGAAGCTCAGCGCGACCGGATCGAACGCGATGCCGGTCAGATCGACGAACGGCCGCTCCTCGGTCTCGATCGGTCCCACCAGGAACGAGGAGCCATAGGCGCTCCAGCGCAGATGCGCGGGCGGCAGCGGTCGCGCCCGCCAATAGCCGTCCGGCGGATAGAGCACGAGCACTTCCTCGGCGCGCTCCTCGAACCGGTGCCAGAGCTGGATGAGGTGAAGCCCGGTCTCGACGCGATCGCCGGCTCGGACCGGCACCGCGCCGGGCCGCCAGAACGCTTCGAGCCGGTGGCCGATCAATTGCCATTCCTGGCTTTCATAAAGCGTGACCCGCTCGGGCTTGCGGGCGGCACCGGGATCGACGGCGAAATCGCAATGGGAAAAATCCGCCGCCGCGCGATCGGCGACGAGCGTGCCGATATAGGCCGGATGCGCCGCTTCGATGCCGAAGCGGCGAACCTTGTCGGAAGCGAGCTTAAGCGTGACGTTGTCGCGCTCGGCGCAGAGCGTCGGCTCGCTGGCGTTGACGACGTCGACGGCAAGCTCGTCCGCAGCGCTTGCCGTCGCGGCGGCGAACCCGGCGAACAAGCTCGCCGCGGCGGTGATGAGCAGGATCGCAGGTCGTGAACGCTCAGTCCATCGCCGCATAAATGTCTCCGGAATTCGCTGCCGCCGGCAGCGCGCGGATCCAGGCGGCAATCTCCTCCCGGGAGCGCCAATCCGCGAACGCGAAGACCTGCTCCTCGCCGACCGCGGCATTGAACCTCGCGTAGCCCAGCGCGGCGCAGCGTTCCAGGCACACGAGCGCCGCCTCGCGCTGGATCGTGGTGAACTCGAAGGAAAGCGCGGCAACCGGACCGGTGAGTCCGGCGAGTGCCTCCGCCTCGAATCCCTCGACGTCGATCTTGACGAAGGCCGGCGTTCCATGGCGCGCGATCAGCGCGTCGAGCGTGGTCATCGGCACCGCGATGCGATCGATCCATTGCTCGCCCTGCCAACCCGGCGCACGGCGGGCAGCGCGGATGAAAGCGTCGGACGCGGTGCTTACCGTCGGGTTGTCGAGATTGAGTTTCAGCACCAGCTCGCCCTGGTCGCGGCCGACCGCGACCGGCTCGATCACCACCGATCGATCGCGGCCGTACAGCAGCTTCAGGGTTTTCACGAGCAGCGGCTGCGGTTCGACGGCGACGACGCGCGCGCCGAGCCGCCGGAATGCGGCGACGCGGTCGCCGACGTGCGCGCCGATGTCGAACACCAGATCGCCGGGCTCGATGAATCCTGCATAGAGGCGATCCATCGCGGCGTGGCGCTGCCGGCTGCCATAGTAGATGCGCAACGAGCGCAGGACGCCGCGCGCCGCCCGCATTCCGGCGAACATCGTGGTGCCGGGTCGAGCCGGAACCTGGGCCGGATCGAGCGCCGGCAGCGCGAGCGCGCGTAGCGCCGGCGGCGGATCGGTCTCTTCCGGCAGCCGAACGAGTTTTTGGCGGACCAGCGCGCGCCCGAACGCCGGCGAGGCCGTGAGCACCGCGAACGGAATTGCCAGCGCAAGTCCCGCGGCGATCAAGCAAGCATAGGGAATTGCCGCCGGGACCGTCGCCGCCAGGACGCCGAGCGTTGCCAGCCCCGTTACGGTGGCGGGCCACAAGTTTCGCGCAGCGAGGCCGAGCGGCACGGAATGGTCGTCGCGCGTCTGCCCGGTCCAGCCTGTCGCGCGACCGAACAGGAGCCCAGTCAGAAACAAACTGTGGCAGAACCACAGGATCGGCGAGAGCAGCAGGAAGAAAACGGTTTCGATCACCAATCCTGCGGCAAAGCGTGCCGCTCCGCCAAATGCCCGCCGCAGCGCGGGCCGCGCCAAGACGTCGATCGCGGTGGCGATCTTCGGCGCAAACCACATCGCCAGCAGACTGAGCAACAGCATCCAACCGAAGTCGGCGCGCAGCACGGCGGCGGGATCGCCCGAGCGCGCCGCCGCTGCGCTGCCCAGGAGCAGCAGCAGGATCCAGGCCGGCGAGCCGAGAAACATCAGGAGCGCGATTGCCAGCTGAAACCGGCTGACCGGCGCAAGTCCCGGCAGGAACAGAAAGCGCCAATATTGCAGGTTGCCCTGGCACCATCGCAGATCGCGGCGGATGAACTCGATCAGGGTGGGCGGATTTTCCTCCCACCCGAGCGTCTCGTCGGGAAGCACGCGGACTTCGTAGCCGGCGCGGCGCATCAGCACCGCCTCGATCTGGTCGTGGCTCAGCACGTGGCCGCCGAGCGCGCCTCGCGCCGGCAGCACGGGAAGCGCGCAATGCGCCATGAACGGCGCAAGCCGCAGGATGGCGTTATGGCCCCAGTAGGGCCCGCAATCGCCCTGCCACCACGCGCTGCCGATGGTGTAGGAGCGCATGCCGAGCCGCATGCCGAACTGGAAGATGCGGGCAAAGGCGCTGGTCGAAGGCATGCCGACCACCAGGCTCTGCAAGATACCGAGGGTGGGGGCGGCCTGCATGATGCGCACGAGCTGCAGCATGCCACGCGTCGTCATGAAGCTGTCGGCATCGAGCGTGAGGGCGAAGTCGTGCCGGCTGCCCCAGCGGTCGCAGAAATCCCGGATGTTTCCCGCCTTGAATCCGGTGTTCCGCGCCCGCCGGCGGTAGGTGAGCCCGATGTGGGGCTGCCATGTGCGGGCGAGGGCGCCGAAGCGTTCCTCCTCCGCGGTTGCGATCGTCGGATCGCTGGTGTCGCTGAGCACATAGACGTGAAAGCGGCCGGCGACTTTCGCCTCGGCGAGACCGCGCAGCATCGGCTCGAGGTTGCGCAACACCCGATCGGGCATCTCGTTGCGGATGCAGACCAGGATGGCGGTCGACGCGGTGACCGCTTCATCGCCGCGCACGCGCGCCGCAGCCGGGAACACCAGGCCAACGGGATCGCGGGCGAGCCGCATGATCAGGAGCCCGATCACCGCGTTCCAGAAGCCGACGACCGTCCACGGCAGAATGACCGCGAACAGCGCCAGCAACAGCCAATCCACGAAGCCGTATCCGCCGGGCGAGAGCGCCGCGGCGGCGAGCCACAGCAGCGCCGCCATGGTGAGCGCGTTGAGCCCCGCGACCACGGCTCGGCGCGCTCCGATGCCGGGATCGGCGGCTCCGACCGCCGCGGAGCTGGTTCGTTCGAGCATGCCCCCCGTTCCCGGATGCGTTTTTGGTTCTGGCAGGATATAGCGGGCCGGCGATCTGCAAGTCCAATCACGGGATGGAAAAGTGGCGAGCAGTCGGGGGCAGGCCGCCGCGGCGCTATGGTACGTCGGCCCGGGCCGCGGCGAAATTCGCGAGGAGCCCGCCATCGAGCCGGGGCCGCATGACGTACGGGTGCGGGCGCTCCACGGCGCGCTCAGCCGCGGCACCGAGCGCCTGGTGTTCGCCGGAAAAGTGCCCGAAGGCGAGTTCGAGCGCATGCGCGCGCCGTTCATGGGCGGCGCGTTCCCGTTCCCGGTCAAATACGGTTATGCCGTCGTCGGCCGGGTCGAAACCGGACCGAGCGAGCTTCGCGACCGCATCGTGTTCGCGCTGCATCCGCATCAGAGCGTTTTCACCATCCCGGTCGGGGCAGCAATCCCGGTGCCTGCCGGCGTGCCTCCGCGGCGCGCGGCGCTCGCCGCCAACATGGAGACCGCGCTCAATGCCGTTTGGGACGCAGCGCCGGGACCCGCGGATCGCATTGCGATTGTCGGGGCGGGGGTCGTCGGCTCACTCATCGCTTTCCTGTGCGGCAAGCTGCCGGGCGCCCGGGTGATCCTGGTCGATATTGCCGGGTCACGCGCCGAGCTCGCGAAACGGCTCGGGGTCGGGTTCGCGCTGCCGGCCGCGGCGCCGGCCGATTGCGATCTGGTGTTTCACGCCAGCGGAACCGCCGCCGGGCTGGCGACCGCGCTTGGTTTAGCCGGCGAGGAGGCGAGTGTGA
>WNGN01000912.1_pt1 | contig 24964 bp, 26 predicted proteins | sample 5400561 | NCBI WGS metagenome assembly WNGN01 (sample SAMN13153379, study PRJNA577476) | soil metagenome | isolation source: 115 cm soil or saprolite under Garry oak tree replicate 2 | place: USA:California | collected 2016-06-15 | reverse complement strand
GGATCGACCAGCTATTTGGCCTTGGCGACCGCCTTGGGCTTGGCGGCGGTGGCCGCCTTGGCCTTGTCGTCGCGCTGGAGGCCCCGCACCTCGTCGACGAACTGGCCGACGTCCTTGAACTTCCGGTACACCGACGCAAAGCGCACGTAGGCCACCGGGTCGAGCTTCTGGAGGTGCTCCATCACGATCTTCCCGAGCTCTTCGCTCGAGATCTCCTTCTCGGCGCGATCGTGGAGCTGCGACTCGATCTCGCCGACGACGTCGTCCACCGCCTGGACGCCGACCGACCGCTTCTCGCACGATTTCAGAATCGAGGCGCGGAGCTTCTGGCGGTCGAAGGGCTCGCGCCGGCTGTCCCGCTTGACGACGTGCGGCAGGACATCCTCGATGTACTCGTAGGTCGTGTACCGCCGCTGGCACTTGAGGCACTCGCGCCGGCGCCGGATGAACTCGCCCTCGCGCCCGACCCGTGAGTCGACGACCCGATCCTCCGTGTGACCGCAAAACGGGCATTTCACCGGCCGAGCCCCCCTCTCAAGCGCGCCGCTCCGTGTAGAGCGGAAAGCGGTTCGTCAGCTCCTGGACCTGGTCGCGGACCGAGGCCTCCACGGAGGCCGCCCCGAGCTTCGAGAGCGCGCGGTCGATCAGGCCCGCGATCGCGACCATCTCCGGCTCGCGCATCCCGCGCGTGGTGACCGCGGGCGTGCCGAGGCGGATGCCGCTCGTGACCATGGGGCTCTTCGTCTCGAACGGGATCGTGTTCTTGTTGACCGTGATCCACGCGCGGTCGAGCGCCTCCTGCGCCTCCTTGCCCGTGACCCCGCGGCTCGTCAGATCCACCAGGATCAGGTGGGTGTCAGTGCCGCCGGAGACGAGGCGAAAACCGTGCGCCAGGAGCGCCCCCGCGAGCGCCTTCGCGTTCTTCACGACCTGCTTCTGGTACTCACGCCACGCGGGCTCCCGCGCCTCCTTGAACGCGACCGCCTTCGCCGCGATCACGTGCATGAGGGGCCCGCCCTGGACGCCGGGCATCACGGTCTTGTCGAGCGCCTGGGCGTGCTCGGGCCGGCACATGACCATCCCGCCGCGCGGCCCCCGCAGGGTCTTGTGCGTCGTGGTCGTGACGAAGTCGGCGATGCCGACCGGCGAGGGGTGGAGCCCCGCGGCCACGAGGCCCGCCGGGTGGGCGATGTCGGCCATGAAGTAGGCGCCCACCTCGCGCGCGATCTCGCCGAAGGGCTTGAAGTCGATCGCCCGCGGGAACGCGGAGCCGCCGGCGATGACGAGCTTCGGGCTGTGCTTCTTCGCGAGGTCGCGCACCTCGTCGAGGTCGATCAGCTCGGTGTCCTTCCGCACCCCGTAGGCGACGATCGAGTAGAGCTTGCCCGAGTAGTTCACGGGGCTTCCCGCGGTGAGGTGGCCGCCGTGAGAGAGGTTCGGGCCGAGGACGATATCGCCGGGCTTGAGGACGGTGAAGTAGACGGCCATGTTGGCCTGGGCGCCCGAGTGGGGCTGGACGTTGGCGTGCGGGGCGCCGAACAGCTCCTTGGCCCGCGCGATCGCCAGGTCCTCGACGAGGTCCACGACCTCGCAGCCGCCGTAGTAGCGGCGCCCCGGGTAGCCTTCGGCGTACTTGTTCGTCAGCACCGAGCCCATCGCCTCCAGCACCGCCTCGGAGACGAAGTTCTCGGAGGCGATCAGCTCGAGGTTCCGGTGCTGCCGCTCGGCCTCCTCGCGGAGCGCCTTGGCGATGTCCGGATCGACGTCAGCGAGTCGGCGCATCCGACTGCTCCTTCCTGCGGTCGAGCGCGGCCAGCTTCTCGACCCGCCGCGCGTGCCGGCCGCCGGCGAACTCCGCTCCGAGCCAGGTGGCGAGGATCTCGAGCGCGGCCTCGCGGGCGGTGACGCGCGCGCCGAGTGCCAGGACGTTGGTGTCGTTGTGCTCGCGCGAGAGCCGGGCGGTGTAGGCGTCGGTGCAGGCCGCCGCGCGGATGCCGGGCACCTTGTTGGCCGCGATCGCCATGCCGATCCCGGTGCCGCAGACGAGGACGCCTCGCTCGGCCTTGCCCGCCGTGACCGCGCCGGCCACGGCGGCGGCGTAGTCGGGGTAGTCCACGGACTCGGAGGACTGGGTGCCGCAGTCCACGACCTCGTGCCCCCGCTCGATCAGCCAGGCCTTGAGGTCTTCCTTGAGAGGTAAGCCGGCGTGGTCGGCGCCCAGCGCGATCGCCGTCATACCGCGACCATACCTGTAGGGGGTGAGGCGTGTCAAGCAACCTACATATCGGGGGCGATCCCTCGCCGCCCACGCACGGGCCCTCAGGTGGACGCTGCCGTCGGCGCGGATCGGCAGTTCTGCACGGATTCGCTCGCAAAGCGTCGTGCGGGCGCCTCGCGGACGTAGCCGCTCGCCTAGACGTCCGTCGGGGACCGACTTACTCGGTGAGCGCGGCGTGCGCCCGCGCGGGAAACTCGAAGGTCTCGGCGACGGCGCCCGCCCGCCCCTGGGCGACGAGCCGCGGGACGTCCAGCCGCGCCTCGACCGCGCACACCTCGTCCTCGGACATCCGCGTCGCCGGATGCGCCGGCACGAAGAGCGTGCAGCAGTCGGCGTCCGGCTCGATCGAGATCTCGAAGGTCCCGAGTCGCTGCGCCTCCCCTGTGATCTCGAGCTTGTCCATGCCGATGAGCGGCCGCAGGATCGGCATCCCGGCGGCCTCGTCGATGCGCGCGATGTTCTGGAGCGTCTGGGAGGCGACCTGCCCGAGGCTCTCCCCCGTCGCGAGCGCCAGGGCGGCGCGCTCGCGGGCGAGCGCCTCGGCGATCCGGACCATCAGCCGCCGGTAGACGATCACGCGGGCCGGCGGCGGCACCGTGAGGACGACCTCGCGCTGGATCTCGCCGAACGGGACCTGGAGCAGGCGCGACTCGTACTGCCACTCCGTGAGCCGCTCGACGAGCGCCCGCGCCTTCGCCTGCGACGTCGCCGGCAAGTACGGCACGCTGTGGAAGTGCACGAACACGACGCGGCAGCCGCGCTTCATCATGCGCCACGCGGCCACCGGCGAGTCGATCCCGCCCGAGAGCAGCGCCACGACCGTGCCCGAGGCGCCGACCGGCAGGCCGCCGGGCCCCGTCATGGGGTCCACGTAGACGAACGTCTCCGACGGCATGACCTCCACGTGGATCTCCAGCTCGGGCTCCTTGAGATCCACGCGCGCGGCCACCTTCTCGAGGACGAAGGCGCCGAGCTGGCGGTTCAGCTCGACCGAGGTCAACGGGTAGGTCTTGAACGCCCGGCGGGCGCTGATCCGGAACGAGGCGAACGTCCGCCCCTCGCAGAGCCGGCCCACCACGGCCTTCATCGCCTCGAGCGTCGAGGGGACGCAGTACGCGAGCGCGGCGCTCGCGACGCCAAACACGCGCAGGATCCGGTCGCGAACCTTCTCGGGCGCCGGGTGGTCGTCGAGGTCGAGGAGGATGCGGCCCGAGAGCTGGCGGAGACGCACGGGGCCGAGGTCCGACGTCGTGCGGGTCAGGTTGCGCGCGAGGTGGCGAAGGAAGAGCGGGCGGTTGCCGCGCTTGAGCCCGACCTCGTGGTAGTGGACGATGACCGCGGGTCGCAACCGGCTCACGCGAGCCTCGCCGCGATCTCGCGCGCCCGCGCCAGCTCCTCGGGGGTGTTGACGTTCATGAAGACGATCGCGGGATCGCGATAGCGCGCGACCTCGCTCTCGGCGATCTCGACCACGCGGACTTCGTCGAAGAAGCCGACGATCTTGAGCCGCCCGGCGACGAGCCGCGCCTCGATCGCCCCGAGGCAGCTCTTCCGGTACGCGGCGTGGAGGGTCTCGAGCTGCGCGCCGACGCGCGGGATCACGACGTCTCCCGATCCGGCGCGCTCCACCACCAGGCGGGCCACGTCGGCGTGGAGAAACGGCATGTCGCAGGCCACCGTGAAGGCGGCGTCGCCCGGTGCGGCCAGGAGCCCCGAGTAGATCCCGCCGAGCGAGCCGTGGTCGAGGTAGATGTCGGGGACCATCGGCAGCCCGAGGAACGTGTAGAGCTCGGGTGTGTTGGTAACGATCAGGAGGTCGTCCACCGCGGGCTTGACCGCATCCACCACGCGCTCGATGATCCGCCGGCCGCCCAGCTTGAGCAGCGCCTTGGGCCGCCCGCCCATGCGCGTGCTCTTGCCTCCCGCCTGGATGACACCCGTGACTCTCACGCGTCACACCTTCACCGCGCCCTGGCGCAGGACGCGCGGCGGCTCCACGGTCGTGTCGAGGACCGTCGAGGGCTCGCCCCCCGCCGTGGGACCGCCGTCGAGCACGAGGTCGATCGCGTCGCGGAAGTACGCGAGCACCGCCGATGCGGTCGTCGGGGGCTCGAGCCCGCTCGGGTTGGCGCTCGGCGCTGTGACGGGGGCGCCGAGGGCGCTGACCAGGCCGCGCGCCACCGGATGCGGCGAGAGGCGCACGCCGACCGTGCCCGTCCCGGCGGTGACCTCCTCCGGAACGCTGGGCCGCGCGCGCAGGACGAGCGTGAGGGCGCCGGGCCAGTGGCGCGCCATCAGCGCCCGCGCCCGGGCGCTCACCTCCACGACGGTCTCGGCCATCGCGATCGAGTCCACGAGCAGCAGCACTGGTTTGGTTTCGGGTCTCCCCTTGAGCTCGAAGATACGCCGGCTGGCCGCGCGGTCGAGCGCCGCCGCGCCGAGGCCATAGAAGGTCTCCGTCGGGAACGCGACGACGCCGCCACGGCTCAGCACCGCGGCGGCGTTGCCCAGCGCCACGCGCTCGGGCGTCCCCGGGTCCACGCGAACAACACGCGTGCGGGGCGCCTTCACGTCCCGGGCGTCGGTCTCTTGATCTGGTCCGCGACCCGGCGAGCGCGCTCTTCCACCTCGTCGGCAAGGCGCCGGCGATAGGCGTCGAGGCGCTTGCCGAGGGCCGGATCGCCCTGCGCCAGGATCTGGGCTGCGAGGATCCCGGCGTTGGCGGCTCCCCACTTGCCGATCGCGACCGTCGCCACCGGGACGCCCTGCGGCATCTGGGCCATGGACAAGAGCGCGTCGAGCCCCCCGAGCGGTGTGGCGGCGATCGGCACGCCGATCACCGGCAGCGGCGTGAGCGACGCGAGGAATCCGGGGAGCGCGGCCGCGCCGCCGGCGCCCGCGATGAGGACGCCGAGCCCTCGCGCCTGGGCGCTCGTCGCGTACTCCTGCGTCCGCGCCGGTGTCCGGTGCGCGGAGGCGACGACGACCTCGCTTCCCACCTCGAGCGCGTCGAGGACCTTCACGGCCTCGAGCATCACCTCCAGGTCGGAATCGCTGCCGAGCACAATGCCCACCCGCGCGGGTCGGTTCACGCCGATCTCCTTCTCCCGATGTCGCTCCGGTAGTGCATGCCCTCGAACCGGATCTCCCCGATCGCGCCGTAGGCACGCGCGATGGCGGTCGCGAGGTCGTCGCCCACCGCGGTGACGCCGAGCACACGGCCGCCCTCCGTCACGAGACGCCCGTCGCGGAGCGCCGTGCCGGCATGGAAGACCCTCACGCCCGGGCGGGCCTCAGCGGCCTCGACGCCGTCGATCGTCACGCCCGTCCGGTACTTGCCGGGGTAGCCGCCGGACGCGAGGGCGACGCAGACGGAGGCCCGAGCGGGCCAACCACCCACCTCGGGCCACGAGCCGCCGTGCGCAGCCGCGACGAGCAGCGGCACGAGGTCGCCCGGTGCGCGCACCAGGAGCGCCTGGCACTCCGGGTCGCCGAAGCGGCAGTTGAACTCGAGAACCTTCGGTCCCTCGGCGGTCAGCATGAGCCCGACGTAGAGCACGCCCCGGTAGGGCGCGCCCTCCTTGGCGAGCGCGGCGATCGTCGGTCTCACGATCGTCTCCATCACGCGGCGCTCCATCGCCGCATCAAACGAGGCCACCGGGGAGTGGGCGCCCATGCCACCCGTGTTCGGCCCCCGGTCGCCGTCGAAGACCGCAGGCACTCGCCGATGGCCTCGTCGGCCTCGGGGAGGGTCCGGCACACGATGGCGCCCTTGCCGCCCGCGAGCCCGTCCGCCTTGATGACGAGCGGCGCGCCGCGCTCGCGACAGTAGCGGCGGGCGGGGGCGGCGGCGTCGAAGGTCGCGAAGCGCGCCGTCGGGATCTCGTGGCGCTCCATCAAGCGCTTCGCAAAGACCTTGGAGCCCTCGATCGCTGCGGCCTGCGCGACAGGACCGAACACCGCGAGGCCCGCTTCGGCGAACCGATCGGCGAGCCCGGCGACGAGCGGCGCCTCCGGCCCCACCACGGTGAGGTCGATCCGCTCGCGCCGGGCGAACGCGAGGAGGCCATCGAGCGCGTCGGCGGCGAGGGGGACGCACACGGCGTGACGCGCAATGCCCGGGTTGCCGGGCGCCGCGAAGAGCGCCTCGACGCTCGGGCTCTGGGCGATCTTCCAGGCGAGCGCGTGTTCCCGGCCACCGCCGCCGATTAAGAGAATCCGCATCACCTTCCTCGCCGGCCCCTGCGCCCCGCTCGGCTCGCGCCCCGACCGCGCTCACCTCGCCCCGCCACGAGAATCCTCATGCGCGATCGCTCATTCGGACTGGCTCTGGTCGGGCGGCTCGACGAGCTCGAGGTGCGCGCGCGCAATACGCGCCCAGGGGCTGCCCGCGTCGAGTTCGAGGTAGCGCTGCCAGTGCTCGATCGCCTCCTGGCCGCGTTCGGCGCGCGCGAGCGCGCCCGCGAGATTGAAGTGGGCGTCGGCATAGTCGGGCGAGATTTCGAGCGCCTCGCGGTAGTCCGCGATCGCCTCCTCGATGAGGCCACGGTCCTCGTGGAGGCTTCCCAGGTTGTACTCGGCCTCGCAGCAGCGCGGGTCGTGCTTGAGCGCGGACCGGTAGGCGGCCTCCGCCTCGTCGTAGCTCCCGAGCCTGTGCAGCAACAGCCCGAGGTTGTTCCACGCGGCGGCGTAGCGCGGATCGATCGCGACGACCCGCCGGTACGCCTCGATCGCGTCCTGCCAGTGCGCGGGGTCGTTGTCCCACTCGCTCGCGCGCTCGAACCACGTCTCGGCTTGCTCGATCGGCGGCGCGAGCGGCCGGACCAGGCCCGTCACCAGGGTGGCGTTCGCCGCCTTCTCGAGCCCGCCCTCGTCGAGCGCCAGGACGAGCTGGCCGCTCCGCGGGTCGAAGCGAACGCGGTCGGACTGCGCCAGGAGCCGGTCGCCCTCGAGCACGAGTCGCAACTCGACCAGCGGCTCGACGAGGCTCGGGTTCTGCCGTCGGAGCGCCGCGAGCGTCTGCTTGATCTGCCTGACGGAGGCCCCGGCGTCGAGGAGCGCGCTGGCCGCGCGCAGCGCGAGCAGGTCGCGGAAGGTGTAGCCAGACTCGCCGCGCAAGAGCTCGAGCCGGCGGAGCTGGGCGGCGCGCTTGGGGGTGAGCGTCAGGATCCGCGTGAGCTCGCGCACCCCGTAGATCCGCTCGGGCTGGCGCCAGGTCATGGGCCGCTCGCTAGTGGCCGAGGTGGCGGATTCCCGTCACGACCATCGCCATGCGGTGCTCGTCGGCTGCGGCAACGACCTCCTCGTCACGCAGCGAACCCCCAGGGTGGATCACGGCCGTGGCTCCGGCCTTCGCAACCACGTCGAGGCCGTCGCGGAACGGGAAGAAGGCGTCGGAGGCGCACACGGTCCCGGCCGTCTCGAGGCCGACCTCGCGGGCGCGCATCACGGCCAGGCGCGCCGAGTCCACGCGGTTCATCTGGCCCGCGCCGACCCCCACGACCTGGCCACGGGTCGCCAGCACGATCGCGTTCGACTTGACGTGCTTGGCGACGCGCCAGGCGAAGCGAAGCGCGTCCATCTCGGCAGCAGTCGGCGGACGCTTCGAGACGGTCTTGAGTGCTGCCGCGTCCAGATCGCTCAGGTCGGCTTGCTGGGCGAGCAGGCCGCCGAGAACGCTCCGGTACTCCGTGAGGCGTGGGGGAAGGCTCGCGCGATCGCACGGGACTTCGAACACCCGGCACTTCTTCTTCGTCCTCCGGAGCGCGTCGAGCGCGTCGGGCGCGAACGCGGGCGCAAAGAGGATCTCGACGAAGGTTCCGGCGAGCGCTTCCACGACGCCCATGTCGACGGCGCGGTTCACGCCGACGACGCCGCCGTAGATCGACACCGGATCGGACGCCTTCGCCCGGGTCATCGCCTCACCGACCGTGGCGCCGAGCGCGACGCCGCACGGGTTCGTGTGCTTGACGACGACCGCCGCAGGCTCGTCGAACTCGAACACGAGGGCGAGCGCCGCCGAGAAGTCGAGGGCATTGTTGTAGCCCAGCTCCGGCCCGTGGAGCTGCGTCATCGCCGCGAGCCCGAGGCGCGGCCCGTCGAGGGGCGTGTAGAACGCCGCCGCCTGGTGAGGGTTCTCCCCGTAGCGGAGCCCGAGCCGCCGCTCGGCGTCGATCCTGAGCACCGCGGGAAACTTCTCCGTTCGAGCGCCGGCTCCGCCGGCGGAATCGATCCTGGGGGCGGTCTCGGAGGGGGCCGTCGAGACCCCCTCCGACGAAAGATAACTTGCGATCGCGGCGTCGTACTCGGCCGTACGCCGGAACGCCTCCTGAGCGAGGCGAGCGCGCGTGGCCTCGGAGAGCGCCCCGCCGTTGGCGCGGAGCTCGGCGAGCACGCGCGGGTACTGGGACGGGTCGGTCACGACGCCTACGCTCGCGTGGTTCTTCGCCGCGGCGCGGACCATCGCGGGACCACCGACATCGATCTGCTCGAGCGCCTCGGCGAGCGTGACGCTGGACCGCGCCACCGTCGCCTCGAACGGGTAGAGGGCGACGACGACGAGGTCGATGGGCAGGATCCCGTGCTTCTCGAGCGCGTCCACGTCGGCGGCAGCGTCCCGCCGCGCCAGGATGCCCCCATGGATCTTCGGGTGGAGCGTCTTGACGCGGCCGTCGAGCATCTCGGGGAAGCCGGTGACGTCGGAAACGTCACGGACGGGGACCCCGGATTTCCGTAGCAGCGTCGCGGTGCCGCCGGTCGAGAGAATCTCGATACCGAGCGCGGCGAGCGAGCGGGCGAACTCGACCACGCCGGTCTTGTCGTGGACCGAGACGAGCGCGCGGCGGACTTTCATCGAATGAGCACCTTGCGCCCCGCGATCGTGAGCCGCCCTTCGGCGAAGAGGCGAACGGCTTCGGGATACAGGCGGTGCTCCTCCACAAGGATGCGGGCGGACAAGGTTTCTTCCGTGTCATCGGGGTGCACGGGCACGCTCGCCTGTAGAATTATCGGCCCGGTGTCCACACCCTCGTCGACGAAGTGCACGGTGGCGCCGGCGACCCTGACGCCGTGCTCGAGCGCCTGGCGCTGAGCATGGAGTCCCGGGAACGCGGGCAGTAGCGCGGGGTGGACACCCACGGCGCGCCCTGCGAAGGCACGCACGAACACCGGCGAGAGGATGCGCATGAACCCGGCGCTACAGACGAGACCGACCTGGCGCGCCGTGAACTCGCGGACGAGCGCCAGGTCGAAGGCCTCGCGGTCGGCGAAATCCTTGGGATTGATGAAGCGTGCCTCGACACCCGCGGCGCGTGCACGCTCGAGGGCCTGTGCCCGCTCGCGATCGCTGATCACGACGACCACGCGGGCGGGAAAGCCGGGACGCGCGCACGCGTCGAGAATGGCCTGGAGGTTCGAACCGCGGCCCGAGGCGAGGACGCCGAGGCCGAGCGGCGTCGCCCCGGACGTCACGCCACGACCTCCACGCCGCGCTCGCCCGCCACGACCTCGCCGAGCCGCAGGACGCTCTCGCCGGTGTCGCGCAGGACACCTGTCGCGAGGTCGGCGTCCTTGGGCGGCAGGACAATCACGTAGCCGATCCCCATGTTGAACACGCGGAACATCTCGGCCTCGGCGACCTGGCCCGCGCGCTGGAGCGTCGCGAAGACCGGCGGAGGCGTCCACGCCGTGCGCGAGATCCGCGCGCGGCACCCGTCAGGCAGCACGCGCGGGAGGTTCCCCGGGAGGCCGCCACCCGTGACGTGCGCCATCGCGTGCACCTCCGCGCGCTCCAGCAGCGCCAGCACCGGCTTGGCATAGATCCGGGTCGGCGTGAGCAGCTCGTCGGCGACCGTCCGACCGGTTCCCGGCAGGAGCGCGTCCACCCCGAGCTTCATCATGTCGAAGACGATCCGGCGCACGAGCGTGTAGCCGTTCGAGTGGAGCCCGGACGAGGCGAGGCCGAGCACGACGTCGCCCGGGCGGACCCGAGAGCCGTCCACGATCCGCGAGCGCTCGACGATGCCGACGGCGAAGCCCGCCAGGTCGTACTCACCGGGGGCGTACAGGTCGGGGAGCTCCGCGGTCTCGCCGCCGACGAGGGCGCAGCCCGCGAGCCGGCAGCCGGCGACGATGCCCTTCACGATCGTCTCGACGCGCGCCGGGTCAAGACGCGCGGTGCCGATGTAGTCGAGGAAATAGAGGGGCTCGGCGCCGTGGACGAGGACGTCGTTGACGCCCATGGCGACGAGATCGATGCCGACCGTGTCGTGGCGGTTGGCGAGGAACGCGACCTTGAGCTTGCTGCCGACGCCGTCGGTGGAGGAGACCATGACCGGCTCGCGGTAGCGCGAGGGCACGCTCACGAAGGCAGCGAAGCCGCCCACGCCCGCGAGGACCTCGGGACGCGCGCTGGCGCGCGCGAGGGGCGCGATGCGGCGGACCGCGTCCTCGCCGGCGTCGATGTCGACGCCGGTCGCGCGGTAGCTCAGAGGCTTCATCGAGTCGCCGGGGCCGTCCGTCAGCCGTCGAAGAGGCGGAGCTGGTCCGTCGCTTCCGGCTCCATCCCCACGCGGTAGTCGCCCGTGAAGCACGCGTGGCAGAAGTGGCTCGGGTCGGCGCCGGTCGCCTTCAGCATGCCCTCGAGCGAGAGATACCCCAGCGAGTCGGCGGCGAGATAGCGGCGGATCTCCTCGGGCACGTGGCTCGAGGCGATCAGCTCCTTCCGCGTCGGGGTGTCGATCCCGTAGTAGCACGGCCACTGGATCGGCGGGGACGAGATGCGCACGTGGACCTCGCGCGCCCCGGAGCCCCGGATCATCTTCACGATCTTCCGGCTCGTCGTGCCCCTGACGATCGAGTCGTCGACGACGACGACCCGCTTCCCCTCGAGCATCTCGCGCATCGGGTTCAGCTTCACCTTCACGCCGAAGTGGCGGATGCCTTGCTTGGGCTCGATGAACGTGCGGCCCACGTAGTGGTTGCGGATGAGCCCCAGCTCGTACGGCGTGCCCGACTCCTCGGAGTATCCGAGCGCGGCGCTCGTCCCCGAGTCCGGCACCGGGATGACGATGTCCGCCTCGGCGGGGTGCTCGCGCGCGAGCTGGCGGCCCAGCGCCTTTCGCACGGTGTGCACGTTCCGCCCCCAGAGGATCGAGTCGGGCCGTGCGAAGTACACGTATTCGAAGACGCACTGCAGGCGCTCGGCGGGCGGGAAGGGGCGGATCGTGTGGAGGCCCGCGTCCGAGACGACCGCGATCTCACCGGGCGCGACGTCGCGCTCCCCCCGGGCCTCCAGCAGGTCGAGCGCGCACGTCTCCGAGGCGACGACCCAGGCCTCGCCGAGGCGGCCGAGCGTGAGCGGGCGGAAGCCGTACGGGTCGCGGATCGCGTACATCGTGCCGGGCGTGAGGATCAGGAGCGAGTAGGCGCCTTTCACCTGGCCGAGCGCGTGGACGATCTGGTCCTCGAGCGGGCCCGCCGGTGCCCGGGCGAGAAGATGGAGGATCACCTCGGTGTCCGAGTTCGACTGAAAGATCGCGCCGTCGCGCTCCATGTCCCGGCGGAGCGTCTCGGCGTTGGTGAGGTTGCCGTTGTGGGCGATCGCGATCGGCCCGCGCGCGGTGTTGGCCGTGATCGGCTGGGCGTTCCTGAGATTGGAGCTTCCGGCCGTGGAGTACCGGACGTGGCCGATGGCGCGGTGGCCCGGCAGGCGGCGCAGGCGCTCGGGCCCGAACACGTCGGCCACCCAGCCCATCGCCTTCTCGGTATGGAAGTTGATGCCGTCGGTGGCCGCGATGCCCGCGGACTCCTGGCCGCGATGCTGGAGCGCGTAGAGTCCGAGGTACGCGACGTTGCTGGCCTCCGGATGGTTCCAGATGCCGAACAACCCGCACTCGTCGTGGAACCGGTCGTCCTCACGCCATGTGGCGCTCAAATCCGCTCCTCCACGCGCGTTCGATCCGGTCCAGCGCGACATCCACGATCGTCTTGGCTCCGAGCCGGAGCGCGAGCCGGTCGCCCCCGGTGGTCCCGATCCACCGCCACGGGATGGCCGACTCCGCCATCAGAGCCTCGAACTCGCGCACCCGCGCCGGCTCCACTGTGACTACCGCGCGCGACGGTCCCTCGCCGAACAGCACCTGGTCGGCACGGCCGGCCGCGTCGAGCGCGGCCTCGCAGCCAACCGGCTCGCGGCCTGACACGCAACCCTCGGCCAGCGCCACGGCCAGCCCGCCTTCGGAGCAGTCGTGAGCCGCCGTCACCAACCCCGCGCTCACTACCGCGCGAACCGCCGCCTGGACCTTCCGTTCCAGCTCGAGATCGAGAGGCGCGAGCCTGCCGGCCAGCCGCCGGTGGGCCCCCCAGAGATACTCGCTGCCGCCCAGGCTCACGCGCTCCGGCCCGAGCAGGGCGACACGGTGACCCGCGCCCTTGAACCACTGGGTCGCCCGCCGCCCCGCGTCCTCCAGGACGCCGACCACCCCAATGATCGGTGTCGGCAGGATCGCCTGGCCGCTGGTCTCATTGTAGAAGGAAACGTTGCCGCCCACTACCGGGATCTCGAGGGCGCGGCACGCCTCGGCGATGCCGTCGATCGCCTGGGCGAACTGCCAGAGAATCTCCGGCCGCTCGGGCGAGCCGAAGTTCATGCAATCGGTCACCCCGACGGGCGTGGCGCCCGAGCAGGAGACGTTGCGCGCCGCCTCGCAGACCGCCATGGCGGCGCCCCACCGCGGGTCCAGGACGACGTGGCGCCCGTTGCCGTCGGTGGAGACCGCGAGCGCCCGCGGCGTGCCCTTCACGCGGAGCACCGCCGCATCGGAGCCGGGCAGGACGAGCGTGTTGATCCCGACCTGCTGGTCGTACTGGCGAAAGACCCAGTCCTTGGACGCAATGCCCGGCGACGCGCAGAGGGCCAGCAGCGCCTCGCCGTAGTCGGCGGGCTCGGGCAGCGCGAGCGGGTCGAAGGCGAGCCGGTCCGCGAGCCACGCGGGCGGCGCGGTCGGCTTCGTGTACCTCGGCGCCTCGGCGAGGAGGCTCACCGGGACGTGGGCGACGACCCGGCCGTGAAGCCGCACGGTCAGCGTGCCGGCCGCGGTGACGCGCCCGATCTCCACCGCATCGAGCTCCCACTTGGCGAAGATCCGCCGGACCTCCTCCTCGCGTCCCCGCACGGCGACCAGGAGCATGCGCTCCTGCGACTCGGAGAGGAGGATCTCGTACGGCGTCATCGCGACCTCGCGCTGCGGCACTCGCCCGAGCTCGACATCCATCCCGGTGCCCGCGCGCGCCGGCATCTCGGAGGTGCAGCACGCGAGGCCGGCGGCGCCCATGTCCTGGATTCCGACGACGGCGCCGGTCTTCATCGCTTCCAGGCACGCCTCGAGCAGCACCTTCTCGGTGAACGGGTCGCCCACCTGCACCGTCGGCCGCCGCTCCGAGGCCGAGTCGTCGAAGGTCGCCGACGCCATCGTCGCTCCGTGGATCCCGTCACGGCCGGTCTTGTTGCCGACGTAGAAGACCGGGTTGCCGACGCCCTCGGCGCGCGCCCGGAAGATCTGGTCGGCGCGCACGAGCCCGACGCACATGACGTTGACCAGCGGGTTACCGGCGTACTCCGGCGCGAAGGCGACCTCGCCGCCGACCGTGGGGCAGCCGAAGCAGTTGCCGTACCAGCTGATGCCCGACACGACGCCCTCGACGAGGCGGCGCGTCTTCGAGTCGTCGAACTCACCGAACCTGAGCGAGTCGAGGAGGGCGATGGGGCGGGCACCCATCGTGAAGATGTCCCTCAGGATCCCGCCGACACCGGTGGCGGCGCCCTGGAACGGCTCGATGAACGATGGGTGGTTGTGGCTCTCGATCTTGAAGACGACGGCCCAGCCGTCGCCGATGTCGATCGCCCCCGCGTTCTCGCCGGGCCCCTGGAGCACGCGCGGCCCCTCGGTGGGGAGCCGGGAGAGGTACACGCGCGAGTGCTTGTAGGCACAGTGCTCCGACCAGAGGGCCGCGAAGAGTCCCAGCTCGGCGTAGGTTGGCTCGCGGCCGAGGCGGCTCGTGATCCGGTCGTATTCTTCGGCGGTGAGGCCCGAGTCCCTCGCGAGGTCGAGCGTGACCTTCGGTGGAGCCCCCGTCAACCCGGGCTACCGCTTGAGGAAGCTGCCATCCTCGACGAGGCTTCCGAGCAGGGACTGGAACAGCAGGAGCCCGTCCGTGCTGCCCATCGCCGCCTCCGCCGCCCGCTCGGGGTGCGGCATGAGCCCGAGCACAGTGCCCTCCGGGTTCACGATGCCGGCGACGTTCTCGACGGACCCGTTGGGATTTGCGGCCCTGGTCACCCGTCCGTCCGCGTCGGCGTAGCGGAAGACGACCTGGCTACGATCCCTGAGCGTCCGGAGCGTCTCAGGATCCGCGTGGTACTTGCCCTCGCCATGGGAGATCGGCATGGTTAGCACCTGTCCCAGCCGGAGCCCGCGCGTAAAGGGCGTTTCGACGCTCTCCACCACGAGGTGCGTGGACTGGCAGCGGTACTGCAGGCACTCGTTGCGCATCAGCGCGCCGGGCAGGAACCCCGCCTCGCACAGGATCTGGAAGCCGTTGCAGGAACCCAGGACGCACCCGCCGCGGGCGACGAGGTCTCGCAGCGCTTCGACGACTGGTGAGCGTCCCGCGATTGCCCCGGCGCGCAGGTAGTCGCCGTAGGAGAAGCCGCCCGGCAGGACGACGCAGTCGAGGTCGTCGAGGTCGCGGTCCCGGTGCCAGACGTACTTCACCGGCTGGTGGAGCACTTCGGAGATCACATAGTGGAAGTCGCAGTCGCTCCACGTGCCCGGGAAGACGACTACGCCGAAACGCATGGCACGATCATCTTACCGGACCGCACGACGAGGAGCAAGGTCGTCGGCCATCTCGATCGTGTACTCCTCGAGGACGGGGTTCGCGAGAAGCTGCCGGCACATCTCGCCGACCCGCGCTCGGGCGACCTCCGGCGTCGCCGCGTCGAGCTCCACGTCGATCACCTTGCCAACGCGGAGGTCGGCGACCTCTGCGAACCCGAGGCCGGCGAGCGCGCGCTTGACCGCGGCGCCCTGGACATCGAGGATACCGGGCTTGAGACGGACGAGCACCCGGACCTTCACTGTAGCGATGTCCGCGAGCCCGGCGCCGTAGGATCGACGAGGCGGCGGTAGACCTCCTGGTACGCCTCTTCCACGCCGCCGAGGTCACGACGGAACCGGTCCTTGTCGAGCTTCTCCCGTGTCTTCCGGTCCCAGAGGCGGCACGTGTCGGGCGAGATCTCGTCGCCGAGGTAGCGCCGGCCGCCGGCCCGGCCGAACTCGAGCTTGAAGTCCACCAGGAGGAGCCCGCGCCTCAGCAGGTGGGGCCGGAGGACGCGGTTGATCCTCAACGCCATACGCCTGATCCACGCGAGCTCCGCCGGGGTGGCCAGCTTCATCATCCGCACGTGGTCGTCGTTGATCATCGGGTCGCCAAGCGGATCGGACTTGTAATAGAGCTCGACGATCGGCTGCCCGATCGGTGTGCCCTCCTCGAGTCCGGTGCGCTTGGCCAAACTGCCCGCGACCACGTTGCGCACGATCGTCTCGATCTTGATGATGTCGAGCCTGCGGCAGAGCATCTCGCGGTCGGAGAGCGTCCCGAGGTAGTGCGTCGGCACCTTCGCGCGCTCGAGCCGCGCGAACATCGCTGCCGACATCCGGTTGTTGACGACACCCTTGCCGACGATCGTGCCGCGCTTGAGCGCGTTGAAGGCCGTGGCGTCGTCCTTGAAGTACTGGACGATCAGTTCCGGGTGGTCCGTGGCGTAGACGATCTTGGCCTTGCCCTCGTAGAGCTTCTCGCGCGTCTCGACGTTCACCGGCGCCCTCCGTGTGCTCATTGAATCAGCCCGACCCGTCGGAAGATGGCGTCCACGTTCCGGAGGTACCACGCCGGGTCGAAGCAGGCCTTCAGCTCGTCGCTCCCGATCCGTTCCGTCACCGCCGGGTCGGCCGCGAGCAGCTCGAAGAACGGCCGCCGCTCCCTCCAGGCGCGCATCGCGTGACGCTGGACGATCTCGTACGCGACCTGGCGGGCGAGCCCCGTCTCCGTGAGCTTCAGCAGCACCCGCTGCGAGTAGACGAGCCCGTGGCTCAGCTCGAGGTTCTCGGCCATCCGTGCCGGGTCCACCTCGAGCCCCTCGACGATGAACGTCGTGAGGGAGAGCAGATAGTCCAGCAGGATCGTCGAGTCCGGCAGGACCACGCGCTCGACCGACGAGTGGCTGATGTCGCGCTCGTGCCACAGCGCGACGTTCTCCAGGGCGGCCAGCGCGTTGGTCCGGAGGAGCCGGGCCAGCCCGCAGATCCGCTCCGCCAGCTCCGGGTTCCGCTTGTGCGGCATCGCGCTCGAGCCCTTCTGCCCCTCGCCGAACGGCTCCTGCGCCTCGAGGATCTCGGTGCGCTGGAGCCCCCGCACCTCGAGCGCGATCGTCTCGAGCGACGCGGCGGCCACGGCGAGCATCGCGCAGAACTCGGCGTGGCGATCCCGCTGGACGATCTGCGTGGAGACGAGCGCGGCCTCGAGCCCGAGCTCCCGACACACCTCCGCCTCGAGCTCGGGCTCGCCGTGGGCGAAGGTGCCCACGGCTCCCGACAGCTTGCCGACCGCGACCACCTGCCGCGCGCGACGTAGGCGCTCGAGGTTCCGCTGCGCCTCCGTGTACCAGACCGCCGCCTTCAGCCCGAAGCTCGTCGGCTCCGCGTGGACGCCGTGGGTCCGGCCGACGGTCAGCGTGTCCTTGTGGCGCAGAGCCAGCGCTCGAAGCGCGTCCTGCAGGCGCGCCTGTCCCGCGAGGAGCAGGTCCGCGGCGTCGCGGAGCTGGAGCGCCAGGGCCGTGTCCCAGACGTCGCTCGTGGTGAGGCCGATATGGACGAAGCGGGAGTCGGGCCCGAGCTGCTCCTCGAGGCTCGTGAGGAGCGCGATCATCTCGTGCTTGACGCGCTCCTGGATGGCGAGGATCCGCGCGATGTCCACGCGCGCCGTCCGGCGGATCCGCGCCATCGCGTCGGGAGGAATGCGACCGCGGCGGGTGTACGCGTCGCACACGGCGAGCTCCACCCGGAGCCACGCCCCGTACTTGGACTCCTCGCTCCAGAGGCGTCCCATCTCGGGGCGGGTGTAACGCTCGATCACGCCCTCACCTTAGAGCAAAAATCCCCGGAGCGAAAGTCTCTGCGCTCGAGAAGGGCTGACTGGAGCGATCGAGCTGCACGCTCGATCGAGACGCGGGATGGGGGGCTTGGGGGGCCATGTCGGGGCCCCCCAAGATCAATGGTGCAGGAGCTCGCGCGGGAGGTTCCGGCGATCGAGGGGCCCCAGCGTGGTCAGGACGAGGCGGTCCTCGTCGAGGAGCTCGGTGACGAGCGCCTGCACCTCCTCGTGGCGGACGGCATCGATCGCCGCGAGCATGGCGTCGATCGTGAGGAACGAGCCGAGGTGCATCTCGTGCTTGGCGAGGCGGTTCATCCGGCTCGAGGTGGACTCGAGCGACAGCATCAGGCTACCCTTGAGGTGATCCTTGGACCGCGCGAGCTCCTCCGCCATCACCCCGCTCTTCTTCAGCTCGCGGATCTCCTTGAGGATCGACTTGAGGACCTTCGAGAAGTTCGGCGCGTCGGTCGCGGCGTAGATGTAGAGCGTCCCCGTGTCGGCGTACGCCTGGACGCCCGAATGGATCGCGTACACGAGCCCCTGGCGCTCCCGCACCTCCTGGAAGAGGCGCGAGGACATGCTGCCGCCGATCACGTCGTTCAGGACGAACAGGGCGTAGCGCTCGGGCGCGGAGTGGTGCAGGCCCGGGAAGCCCATGATGACGTGGACCTGCTCGAGCGGCTTGTGGACGATGTTGACCCCGGACTTCATGACCGGCGGCGTATCCGTGCGCCGCGTGGAGGCGCGGGCGAAGCCGTCGAAGCCCCTGTCGAAGAGGTTCACGACCCGGTCGTGGGTGACGTTGCCCGCGACCGCGATCATGATCCGCGGCGGCACGTACTCCTCGCCGAAGTGGGAGAGCACCGCGTTGCGGTCGTAGCCGCTCACGGCCTCACGCGTGCCGAGGATCGGGCGCCCGAGGGGGTGGCCCTCCCAGAGCTGCCCGGCGAAGAGGTCGTGGATCAGGTCGTCGGGCGTGTCCTCCACCATCTTGATCTCCTGGAGCACGACCGACTTCTCGCGCTCGAGCTCCTCGGCGTCGAAGACCGGGTGGAGGAGGATGTCGGTCAGGAGATCGACCGCGAGCGGCAGGTGCTCGTCGAGCACCTGGACGTAGAAGCAGGTGTGCTCCTTGGTGGTGAAGGCATCCATCTGGCCGCCGACCGAGTCCATCGTGCGCGCGATGGCCTCGGCGGTGCGCGTCTGGGTCCCCTTGAAAACCAGGTGCTCGATGAGGTGGGACATGCCGACGCGGCCCTCGGGCTCGTGCCGGGAGCCGGTCTCGACCCACACCCCGACCGCGACGGACCGGACGTGCTCCATCCGTTCCGTGACGACACGGATGCCGCTCGGAGGGACGCTCTTCCGGTATCCTTCGCTCACGGGGACCGCCTTTTCAGGCGCGCGGAGGATTCGCCGCCTGTGGGTTCTTGAGCTTTTCCTTGTCGGCGAGCGCCGGCTGCTCGCGCAGCGCCATCTTGCGGGAGAGCCGCATCTTGCCGTTGCCGTCGATCTCGATGACCTTGACGAGGACCTCGTCACCCTCGGTCAGCACGTCCTGGACCGAGCGAATCCGGTTCTCGGCGATCTGCGAGATGTGCAGGAGCCCCTCGGTGTTGGGGATGACCTCCACGAACGCGCCGAACTCGACGATCTTCTTGACCTTACCGAGGTAGATCCGGTCGAGCTCGACCTCGCGGCAGATGTCCTGGATTATCGCGATCGCCCTCTGGACCGACGCCTGGTCCGACGAGAACACGGTGACCCGGCCGTCGTCCTCGATGTCGATCTTGGTGCCCGTCTGCTCCTGGATCCCCCGCACGACCTTGCCGCCGGGGCCGATGATCTCGCGGATCTTCTCCTGACGGATCTTGATCGTGACGAACCGGGGCGCGTAGGGGCTGAGCTCGGGCCGCGGCTTCTCGATCGCCTCGCGCATCTTGGCGAGCACGGTCTGGCGGGCCTCGCGCGCCTGACGGAGCGCCGCACGCATGACCTCGAGTGAGACGCCGGCGATCTTGATGTCCATCTGGAGCGCCGTGATCCCCTTCTCCGTTCCGGCGACCTTGAAGTCCATATCGCCGTAGTGGTCCTCGCTGCCCAGGATGTCGGTCAGGATCCCGAATTTGTCGCCTTCCTTGACGAGCCCCATCGCGATGCCGGCGACGTGGGACTTGATCGGCACGCCCGCGTCCATGAGCGCGAGCGACGCGCCGCACACCGTCGCCATCGAGGAGGACCCGTTGGACTCGAGGATGTCCGACACGACGCGGATCGTGTACGGGAAGTCCGCCTCCGCCGGAAGCACCGCCTCGACGGCACGTTCGGCGAGGGCGCCGTGGCCGATGTCCCTCCGGGAGGGCCCGCCGAACCGCCGGACCTCACCCACCGAGAACGAGGGAAAGTTGTAGTGGAGCAGGAAGCGGCGCCAGGTCTCGCCCTCGAGCGTCTCGATCTTCTGCTCGTCGGACTTGGTGCCGAGCGTCGCGGACACCAGTGCCTGCGTCTCGCCGCGCGTGAAGAGCGTCGAGCCGTGGGCCCGCGGCAAGTACCCCACCTCGATCGTGATCGGCCGGATCTCGTTGAGCTTCCGGCCGTCCAGGCGGAGGCCCTTCTCGACGATCAGCCGCCGGACCTCTGCAGCCTCGATCGCCTCGAAGGCGGCGCGCGCGTGATCGCGCTTCGACTCGTCCAGGGCGAGCGCCGCCCAGACCTCGTCGAACACGCGGCTGACCGCCCCCGCCCGTTCCTGCTTCTCGGGCGTCGCGAGCGCAACCGCGAGCTTCGGCGCCGCGAGCGCCCGCACGCGCGCCTCGAGCTCCCGGTCCCGCCCGGCGTTCGGGTCGAGCGGCCAGCGCGGCTTTCCCGCCCGCGCGACCAGGTCTTTCTGGAGCCGGGCGAGGCGCCTGCACTCGGCGTGGCCGAAGGCGATCGCCTCAAGCATGGTCTCCTCAGGCACCTCGTTGGCGCCCGACTCGACCATCAGGACCGCCTCCTCAGTGCCGGCGATGACCAAGTCGAGGCTCGACACGGCCTGCTGGGCGTTCGTCGGGTTTGCGACGAGCTTGCCGTCCACCAATCCGACCCGCAGCGCGCCGACGGGACCGTCGAACGGGACGCCCGACAGGCATAGCGCCACGGAGGCGCCGTTCATTGCCAGGATGTCGGGATCGTTCTGCTGGTCGGCGGAGATCGCGAGGCAGATGACCTGAACCTCGTTACGAAAGCCACCGGGAAAGAGTGGGCGGATCGGCCGGTCAATCAGCCGGGACGTCAGCGTCTCTTTCTTCGAGGGCGCGCCCTCCCGTCTGAAGTACCCGCCGGGAATCCGGCCACCCGCGTACATGCGCTCGCGGTACTCGACCGTGAGCGGGAAGAAGTCCTGAGCTTCCTTCCCGGTCTTGCCGGCGACGCACGTGGCGAGCACCATCGTGCCACCGTAGCGGACGACGACCGCTCCGTCAGCTTGCCTAGCAACCTTGCCGGTCTCGATGGAGAACGGCTCGCCGTTGATGTCGGTCTGTACGGTATGACTCATCTGAAAGATCGTCCTCGCGTGTCGGCCGGAATCCGGCGAACGCCGTGTCGAGCGGGCGACAGCGCCCACCCCATATTCGCTGTGTCCGAGGACCCGTCCATTGGCGCCGTCACCGGCGGATCCCGAGCTTGTCGATGAGGGCGCGATAACGCTCGGCGTCCCTGTTCTTCAGGTACTCGAGCAACCCCCGGCGCTTGCCGATCAGCATCAAGAGGCCACGCCGAGAATGGTGGTCCTTGGTGTGCTGCTTGAAGTGATCGGTGAGGCCGTTGATCCGCTCCGTCAGGAGCGCGACCTGGACCTCCGGCGACCCGGTGTCGCCCTCATGGACGCGGAACTGGTGGATCAAGCTCTTCTTCTTGTCGACGGTCAGCGGCATGGGGAGCCTCCCCCAATCGCCACGCCCCGGGGAGCCACCTCCGCCAGGACGGGTTCAAAACGCCTTTTTTTGTCCACAGATAGCGGTTAGGCTACCACGGGGATTCCGGGAAGTAAAGTTTAGGCTTCAAGAGCCCCGGCGAGCGGCGAGGACGTCGAGGGCGATCTGGCTGCGGAGGGCCTCGACGCTCGAGAACTTGCGCTCGTCCCTAAGGCGTCGGAGGAACGTGAGCCGGACCCGGCGGCCGTAAAGATCCCCCGTGAAATCGAGCAGATGGGCCTCCACCGCGAGCTCCGTCTCACCGAAGGTGGGCCGGACGCCGACGTTGATGACCGCCTGATAGTGCGCGCCCTCCACGTCAGCCTGGCAGGCGTAGACCCCAGCGGGCAGGAGGAGCGGGCGCGCCGTCCTGACGTTCGCGGTCGGAAAGCCGAGGGTTCGGCCGCGGCCCGCGCCGCGCACGACCTCGCCCTGGATGGAGTAGGCGCGCCCGAGCAGCCGCGCCGCCCTCGGGAGGTCTCCCCGCTGGAGCGCGCTCCTGATCTCCGAGGACGACACTGGAACACCGTCGACGGTCATGGGGGGGACGACGTGCGCCCTGAACCCGAGCTCGCCCGCGAGTCTCTCGAGCAGCGCGGCGTCGCCACGGGCGCCGCGGCCGAAGCGGTGGTTGAAGCCGACGACAATGTCCTGCGCCTTCAGGGTCCCCACGACCACGCGCCTGACGAAGTCCTCCGGTTCCACCACGGCGACAGCGCGGGTGAAGGGGACGACTACGGTCGTGTCGATCCCGGTCTCGGCGATCAGCTCGAGCCGCTCCTCGAGGGTGGTGATGGGGACCGGAGAGCGCTCGGGCTGGAGCACCTCGAGCGGGTGAGGATCGAACGTGCACGCGAGGGCCTGCAGGCCGGAGAGCCGCGCCTGAGCCACGGCCGTGCCGAGGATCGCACGATGGCCCAGGTGGATGCCGTCGAACGCGCCGAGCACGACGACGCTCGGGTCGGCCTCAGGCGGGTAGGACTCGAGTCCCCGGACGATCCGCATGGAGAATTCTGACGGGTTTGATCTGGCACCCGTCCGCCGCGACCGTGCCGATGCCGAGCAACCCGCCGGCGGCGTCGTGGACGCGGACGTGGGAGCCGGCCTCGCCGCGCGCCGGCGCTCGGACCTCGACCGCCTGGCCATGCACGAACGCGGCGGCCGTCCGCTCGTCGAGGGTGACACGGCGCCAGCCCGCCAGCGCGGACTCGGGCGGCTCCACGCGTGACCAGAGCACCGCCGCATCGCCGTCGGTGACATCGGCCCAGGGGATCGCGTCGGCGAGACCGAAGGGGCCCACGCGGCACCTGACGAGCCGCTCGACGGCACCGCCGTAGCCGAGCGCGGCCCCGAGGTCGGCGGCGAGCACGCGCACATAGGTGCCCTTGCCGCAGACGACGCGAAGCGTAGCCCGCGGCGGGGCGACCTCGTCGACGACGATCGAACGGACGACGACCTCCCGCGGCTCGCGGTCGACCTCGATTCCCTCGCGCGCCAGCTCGTAGAGCCGCCGCCCCGCGTGGTGGACCGCCGAGTACATCGGCGGGACCTGCTTGATCCGGCCGACGAACGGCCGGCACGCCTCCTCGAGCAGGTACCGCTCCAGCCGGAAGACCGCGGTCTCCGACAGGACGCGACCGCTGACGTCGAGGGTGTCGGTCGTGAGCCCGAAGCGGACCGTCGCGACGTACTCTTTGTCCTGGTCCATGAGGTACGGCGTGAGCTTGGTCGCCTCGCCGATCAGGACGGGCAGGACGCCCGTCGCCCCGGGGTCGAGCGTGCCGGCGTGGCCGACCCGGCGGACGCGGAGTCGCCGACGAACGAGCGCGACGACGTCGAACGACGTCGCTCCCGCGCCCTTGTCGACGACGAGCACGCCGGAGCGACCGACCCTCACGCTCATCTCGCCGATCCCCCGGCCTCGGGCGCTTCGGGAGTGCCGGCGAGCGCAGCGCGGACCGCCGCGAGCACGACCCGCGTCGCCTCCGCAAGCGGCCCCGCGATCGTGCACCCCGCCGCGTTGCGATGGCCGCCGCCTCCGAACCGCGCCGCGATCCGCTGCACGTCCACGTCGCCCTTGCCCCGGAGGCTCACCTTCACCTGGCCGAGAGACTCGCGCAAGAGACACGCGACGCGGACCGTCGCCACCGAGCGCGGGTAATTGACGAGCTCTTCAGACTCGATGAACTTCTCTGGCACGGAGCCCGACGGCAGCGCGAGCCACGCGAGCCGCCCGTCGTCGCTCACCTCCACACGTGCGAGCGCCTCGCCGAGCCAGCGGAGCGCATCGGGGGCGCGGCGCTCGTAGAGCCACTCCGAGACGAACGCGGGGGCGGCCCCCGCATCGACGAGCGCCGCGGCGGTCCGGAACGTCCGCGGTGTCACGTTCGAGTAGCGGAACGAGCCCGTGTCCGTGTGGAGCGCTGTGAACAGATTGGTCGCGATCGGGGGCGTCAGCGGGGCGCCGAGCCCCACGAGCAGCTCATAGACCATCTCGCCGGTGGCGGCGGCGGAGACGTCGATCCAGTTCACGTCGCCGTAGCGCCGGTTGTCTGGATGGTGGTCGATGTTCACGACGGTGGCCGCCGCGCGGCGCGCCTGGTCGATGAGTCCCTCGGTGCGCTGCGGGTTCGGGCAATCCGTCAGGACGGCCACGTCGAACCTGCCGTCGAGGGTGTGGAGCCGCTGGTACCGCTCGACGCCCGGCAGGAACACGAGCGCAGCCGGCGCCGGATGCGGGCCTCCGTACGTCACGCTCCAGCCTCGGGCCTCCAGCGCCTGGCCGAGCGCGAGGAGCGTGCCGAGCACGTCGGCGTCGGGGTGGACGTGGCCGAGCATCAGGGCGCGGCCCGCTTGGGCCCGGAACGGAGCCAGCACGGCCTCGGTGGGCGTCGTGCCAGTCAGGGTGACGGCGCCGCTCACGATGTCGCGTCTTCGTTGAGCCGCCGGAGCAGCGCCTGGATGCGTGCGGCGTGCTCCATCGAGCGGTCAGCCCGAAAGTCGAGCTCCGGCGTGACCCGGAGGTCGAGGTGGTGGCGGAGCCACTGGCGGACGAAGCCCCGGGCGCTCCCGAGCGCGGCCAGCGACGCCGCCCACTGGTCCTCGTCGCCGAGGACCGAGACAAAGACCCTCGCCACGCGAAGGTCTTTCGAGGTCTCGACCTCGGTCACCGTGACGAAGCCGAGCCGCGGGTCCTTGAGCTCCCGCTGGAGCAGGGTGGAGATCTCCTCTTTGATGAGCTGGTTCACGCGGTCGAGCCGCTTGCCCTGCATCAGAGGACCTCCACGAATGTCTCGATGACGCGCCCTTCCACGTTGTCCTCGATGAAGTCCATCGCCTTGGAGACCACTTCGGTGGCGTGCCGCGCGTCGCCGGAGACGTAGGCGATCGCGAGGGTCGTGCGCTGCCAGACGTCCTGGTGGTCGACCTCCGCGACCGAGACCTCGAAGCGCGCGCGCACCCTCTCCTTGAGGCCCTTCAGGACGTGCCGCTTGCCCTTCAGCGAATCGACGTCCGG
>WNGN01005023.1_pt1 | contig 24989 bp, 21 predicted proteins | sample 5400561 | NCBI WGS metagenome assembly WNGN01 (sample SAMN13153379, study PRJNA577476) | soil metagenome | isolation source: 115 cm soil or saprolite under Garry oak tree replicate 2 | place: USA:California | collected 2016-06-15 | reverse complement strand
ATTTTTCCGCAGACTCTGCAACAAAGAACCACGGCGGAGCAGGTGAAAGCGCGCGTCGAGGCGTCAGGCAGGTGGAAGCGGCCGATTGCGACGACGATCGAGCCTGCCTCCACGTGGTACAGCGCCGAGGCGTACCACCAGGATTACCTGCGCAAGCACCCAGACGGATACACCTGTCACTTCCTACGGGACTAGAAGACTAGTACCCGCGGCGTCGACCGATACCAACGTATCGCCGACACCAAGGTCCAATCGATTCGCTCCGTCGTCGCTCGTACACTGGATACTCACAGGGGGAAGGAACATGGCAAGTCTAGAGTATCCCGGCTCGAAAGGCGCGTCTCTGCTATCGGTCGCTGCCATCGTGCTGTGCGCAACAACCGCTGTGGCACAAGGCGCAAAGGACAAATGTCGGCCTGCGGTTATCCCGGTCGCCAGTGAGCCCCCGGCGAGGATCGTCATCGATGCTCCGCTGCCCGATCCGCTCGCCTCCCGCGGAGTGGTGATTATCGAATACTGTACTGAGAACCTGCACCTTGTGCCGGTGTTCGGCGCCAATGCTCTGGCTGTCTCGCCGCGCGTCGGACACCTGCATGTGACAGTCGACGATGCCTCATGGCGCTGGGCGGATGCGAGTGGTAACCCCATCATCGTGATGGGTCTTCCCACCGGTCCGCACAAGGTGCTCATTGAATTGGAGGACGCAAACCACCACACACTCGACAAAGGCTTAGTCACCTTTGTCATTCCAGAAAAGTCTGGGGCCAAATAGCGTCTCATGAAGTAGGGACATACAAATGTCGGAAGAGATCAACCATGATCGTCGCCGCTTTCTTGGCACTGCGGCCATGGCCGTTGCGGCCTCGCGGCTCGGCATGTTCGGTTCCGCAGTGCGGCAGATGACGGCCGCCGCGGTGCAATTGCCCGACGAAGGTGAGTTGCCTTCTCTCAGCAGCGCGACCGCGTGGCTCAATTCGCCGCCACTGACGGCGGCCGGCCTCCGCGGAAAGGTCGTCTTCATCGACTTCTGCACGTATACCTGTATCAACTGGTTACGCACACTTCCCTACATCCGCGCCTGGGCCGAGAAATACAAGGATCAGGGATTCGTCGTGATCGGCGTGCACACGCCGGAGTTCGCATTTGAGAAAAACGTCGAGAACGTGCGCCGAGCCGCGAAGGAGATGAGAGTCGATTATCCGATCGCGATCGATAACGACTATGCGATATGGCGGGCCTTCAACAACGAGTATTGGCCGGCCCTCTATTTCGTCGATGCGCAAGGGCATATCCGACATCATTACTTCGGCGAGGGGGAATACGAGCAGTCGGAAGTGACCCTACAGCAATTGCTGGCCGAGGCCGGACACGGCGGCATCGGCCACGAACAGGTCTCTGTCGATGCCCACGGCATTGAAGCCCCAGCCGATTGGAACAGCTTGCGGTCTCCGGAGAACTATGTCGGCTATGAGCGCACCGAGAACTTCGCGTCTCCCGGTGGAGCGGCATCGGACACCCGCCGTGTCTATGCTGTCCCCGCGCGGTTGAAGCTCAAGCAGTGGGCGCTTTCCGGTGATTGGACGGTCGGGAAACAGGCCACGGTGCTCAACAAGGCCAACGGGCGGATCGTGTGCCGCTTTCATGCCCGGGATCTGCATCTCGTCATGGGACCGGCGGCGCGAGGAACGTCCGTGCGCTTCCGCGTGCTCATCGATGGACAGCCGCCGGGGCCTGCTCACGGCCTTGACGTTGACGAGCAAGGGAACGGCACGGCTACCGAGCAGCGGCTGTATCAGCTGATCCGACAACCCAAGCCGATAGCCGACCGGCAGTTCGAGATCGCGTTTCTCGATTCGGGCGTGGCGGCTTTTGCGTTCACGTTCGGCTAGAGAGACAAATGTCCGAAGACATCAACTATCATCGCCGCCGCTTTTTGGGCAGTGCGGCCACGGCCATTGCTGCCACGCAGCTCGGCAGGTTCGGCTTTGCGGACCTACTATCCAGCACGCAGGGGACGAACATGTCATTCGGTCCAGTGAAGCAGATCGATGCCGGGGTTCTCAATGTTGGATACGCGGAAGCCGGCCCCGCCGATGGTCGGGCGGTCATTCTACTGCACGGCTGGCCCTACGATATTCACAGCTATGTCGACGTCGCGCCGTTACTGGCGGCGCAGGGCTACAGGTCGATCGTGCCGTATCTGCGCGGCTATGGCACGACGCGCTTTCTTTCGACTGACACGCTCCGGAATGGCCAACAAGCGGTACTTGCTCTTGATATCATCGCCCTCATGGATGCGCTCAAAATCGAGAAGGCGATCCTCGCCGGCTGTGATTGGGGAGCGCGCACCGCCGACATCGTGGCGGTGCTCTGGCCTGAGCGCTGCAAGGCGCTCGTTTCCGTGAGCGGTTACCTCATCGGTAGCCAGGAAGCCAACAAGATGCCGTTGCCGCCCAACGCCGAGTTGCAATGGTGGTACCAGTTCTATTTTGCCACCGAGCGCGGTCGCGCCGGGTATGAAAAATATCGGCGCGACTTTGCGAAGCTCATCTGGCAGATCGCCTCGCCCAAATGGAACTTCGATGATGCCACGTTCGATCGCAGCGTAGCGGCCTTGGACAACCCCGATCACGTCAGCATCGTGATCCACAACTACCGCTGGCGGCTCGGCCTGGCTGAAGGCGAGCCGCAATATGACGATCTGGAAAAGCGGCTTGCCCAAGGCCCGGTGATTACCGTGCCCACCATCACCCTCGAAGGTGATGCCAATGGTGCGCCACACCCAGATGCCGGTTCTTATGCGAAGAAATTCTCGGGTAAGTATGCGCACCGAGTCATCAAGGGCGGCGTCGGGCACAATCTGCCGCAGGAAGCCCCGCAGGCCTTTGCCAAGGCTGTCGTAGAAGTCGACGGTTATTGATCGGCGTTCGCCAACCCTGCTGTGAGTCTTGCTGTGAGTTTCTCACGACACTCGGTTGATGTTCGGGCTTGCTGTTACGACACCGATGCCCAGAACCTCGCGTGATTGCTACTGGGTGTCGTAACTCGGCCCTCTAGCGATTCGCATGGGGTTCAGGGGGTCGCGGGTTCAAATCCCGCCGTCCCGACTCTCGCAACGCGTGGCCCGGTCGTCAGTTCGAACGGCCGGGCCGTGTTCTCCTCCAGGGCACCTCGAAGCATAGCCCGCATCAAGCCGGCAGCTTGCGCTTCCCACGACGTTGGCGGGCGACTTGGTCCGCGAGAAAGACCTTCATGAGCGACTGATACGGCACGTCGCGTTCGTTGGCCAGGGCCTTGAGCTCCTCGAGCAGCGGGACCGGCAGACGAATGGAGATGGCCGCCGTGGACGGGCGGAGGTCTGGTAGGGCGGGTCGGACCGCCCTGCTCCAGTCGAAGTAGTCAGCGGTGTCGTGCTTCGCCCAGAAGCGGCGCTCCTGGTCCTCGTTCGCGAAGCGTGGCAGCGGCTTCCTAGCCGCTCGCTTAGCCTTGCTCATAGATCCTCCGTTCCCGTCGGCTCATGTCTCGGGCCGAGATGACTCGGATCAGAGTCCCCCGGATTGTGAAAACGACTGCTAGCTGGCGCGCTGCGTTGGTTTGTCCCAAGGCGGCGTAACGTTGCTCGCGCTGCGAGTGTTCGATGTCTGGCGCCACGAGGAGTGGGCGGTTGAAGAACACCTGCTCGCACTCTCCCTGGGAGACTTGGTGCAGGTCCCAATTCTTGTCAGCGTTGCCGACGACCCACTGAAAGCCGGAGCACTGAACCAGGTCATCGGGAAAGCCGGCCACGTGTTGTGTATATGCTGAATATATACGCCTGTCCAAGCGCCGGTGGCGTTCGGACCAGTTACGTTTCCGCTACGTTGGAGCCGGGAATCGCCCGGGTTCGGCGACCTCCTGTACGTGCATCAGGGGGTCCTCTGAACGAACGGCCCCCGAACACTGCTCAAGTGGTCCCGCCTTCGAGCCTGGTGAGCCGCCCAACCAAGCCAGGAACCTTAGAACGTGAATTCCACTCCCAGCCGCGCCTGCGTCGGTGGCTGGTAGCTCCGCACCTGGCCATAAGTCGGATTGAGGTTGATCGGGTTGCCGTTGGCGTCCTCGTCCACATAGTGGAACGGCTCGAGCCACACCGGCCGTCGCGGAGATCCGACGTGCAGCCAGTCGAGCGTCGCCCGTGCGGCGACACCCGGCCCAAGACTGAACGGGTAGGCAAGCCGGAGATTCAAGTCCCAGATCGCGGGCGTGCGGCCGGCCGAGCCGCGCGGCACCAGGAAGGTCGCGCGCGTGTACGTCGGGTTCACCCCGAAATCGTTGAGCGGAGTGCCGGACTGCCACGTGACAAATGCCCCGGTCGTCACACCGAAGTGCCATCGGTACGCGCCTGAGAGCTTCAGGACGTGCGTCCGATCGTTCGGTAGCAGCCCCGTGCTGTTCTTCCGTTCCTCGGCGATCTGCAGCCCGCCGAAACAGCCGGGGCACGCGACGCCGTAATCAGAGGCGTAGAAGCCCGTAAAATTCCCATAAGCGCGTGACAGAACGTAGGAGAATCGAGCCTGCAGGTCTCGCGCTGCACATTCTGCCGAGAGCTCAAGCGCCGTGTAGCTGCGCCGCATCTTTGGGAGAAAGCTCAAGGCACCCTCGCCCGGAACGCCCAACACCCAGTACCTCGCATCTGCGGTGTCGAGGCCGAATCCGAAGGCCGAGAGCAGGTCCCGCCGCATCACGCGGGCGGTGAGCTTCAGGGAGGCACCGACGAGACGCTCGTACCCAAGCGCGACTTCCCGATGGTGCTCCACCTTGAGGCCGCTGATGTTCGGGTACTGCGTAGGATAGGTAGAAACGTCCGCAACGGAGTCCGGCGCGGTGCCGGGGAGGCGCGGGTCGGACGAATAGTAGGTCCACGATTCCGGATACGGAACGTAGAACCCTGAGGCGATGTCCAGGGGCTGCTGCTGATAGTAGATACCCCACGAGCCGAATAGGCGCTGTGTGCCGAGACGACCGAGCTGATAAGAGGCCCCCAGCCGTGGCTGCCACTCGTTCGGAAAGCTCTGCGCCAAACCGGACGAGCCATACACGTACTCCCCGGCCCACCGCAGTCCCGCATCCACCGTCAGCCGCGCGCCCATGCGCCACGAGTCCTCGACGTAGAGCGTGGGTACCCGGTTGTGCACCGTCCACGGAACGAGCGTTGAGTCTTTGACCCAGAGGGCGCTGTCGAGCCGCAAGACGAGGTGCGAGACTGAGGTATCGCTGAAGCGATTGTCCTCATATTCCGCTCCCGCGACCAGCGTATGCGCCCCCAGCTCGAGTGTCCCACGGAGCGTCGCGGCGGTGCGCGCGTCGCGGGGCGATTCCTTGCTCGAAAGACCGCCCGACAAGGTGCTCGTGATGTAGTCGAGGAACAGCGGTTCCGTGTCGCCTCGGGCCGTCTCCGCTCCCTGCTGCGAGAAGCTCGTCGCCCGGGCGACGGTGGCCTCGAGTACGGCGTGCGCGCCCAGGTGGTGCGTGAGCTGGAGCGATCCCGATGTGTGGCTCCCGCGACTGAACACGCGATAGGGGTCGGGATTCGCCACCGTGTCCACCGCGGCGTAGGCGGAGAAGAGAGCGCCTGTCACCTCGTGATGTGTGCCGCGGCCTGCCACGTGAGCTTCCCCGCGAAGACCTGCCGCCGCAGCCGGTCCGGATAATGGATCCAATCGGGGACGGCGCGGTCCGCCGACTCGACCTGCGGATTGTAGGCGGCGGAGAACCACAGCCGGTCGCGCAAGATTGGTCCGCCCACGCGGGCGCCGACGTCGTAGCTCGAGAGGTTGTCGTTGCGCACGTCCTTGAGGCCGATCCGCGCGGGACCCGTCAACGCGCTGTTGGTGAAGAATGCGAAGACGTCGCCCTCGAACCTGTTGCCGCCAGAGTACGTCACCGCGTTGACCGTCCCGCCGATCGCCCGGCCGTACCGGGCATCGTAGCCGCCCTCCTTCACCTCGACGGCCCGCACGAAGTTGTAGGGCAGCATGAAGCTCGACACTGGGAGAGAGCCTTGGAAGTGCGGGGGCGTCATGTTGACGCCATCGATGTAGTAGCCGTTCTCGAGTCCCGTGGCACCGCCGATATTCACCGCGTCCCCTGCGTAATAGCTCGTGTTGGCGTGCGGTAGAAAGTCGACAACGGACCGGTAATCGCGGCCCACCGGGAGCGCGTCGTACGTTGCCGCGTCCACGTTGGTTCCGATCGTTGTGCTCGCGGGGTCAATCGAGAGCCGTTGAGCGCTCACGACGATTTCCCGCAACTCGAAGGCCTGCGGCTCGACGGTGACGAGGCCGAGGTTCGTCGTGGCGCCGATCCGCACGAGAACGCTGTCGACGACCACGGGCCGGAACCCTATGCGCTCGAGCCGCACCATGTAGCTCCCCGCCGGAAGGGCAAGGACTTCGAAGAAGCCTTGTGAATCGGTCCGCGTGCCGCGGGTCCCTTGGATGCTCGACCCTGCAACGGTCACGCGTACGTCGGCGACGGGCTCGGCCTGAACAGAGACCCCGCGGCCTTGCAGGTTGCCGCTGACCTCCTGTGCGGAAAGCGACTGCGGGAGGACGCAGATGATCGTGAGGAAGGCTCGACCGGTCTTCATCTAGTTGCTCACCGCAGCCAGTCGCTGGAATCGCGGGCTCCCCCGCAACGGATCCCAGAACGGATCCGCCTTGAGCCAGTTGGCCGAGAGCGGACCGGGTCGCGAGAGCACGATCTCCAGCTGCTCGATGGCCTTATCCCGTTCGCTTAGCAGCACGTAAATGCGCGCGAGGTTCGCTCGCAGATACCCGCTCCACTCGGCGTCCTTGGAGAGGGGAACCAGTGCGACCGCCCGCTCACCTTCGCGAATCGCGTCGACCGAGCGGCCGACACCGGCCAGGGCGAGGCCGAGCAAGGCGGCGTAGTAGTCATCATTGGGCTCCTGACGGGCGCTGACTACCAAGATGCTGCGCGCCGAGTCGAACTGCGCGCGCGCTTGTGGCCCGTGACCGTTCGCGCGCTGGACCATCGCCTTAGTCAGGGCCAACACGGCCCTATCCCCGTCCAGCGCGGCTGGGGTGAGCGCGAGCAGGCTCGCGCGGCGTTCAGCATCCAACAGGGTCGCTACGTCGCTCAGCTGCAGAATAGGCAGCCCTTGACCGGTCGGATCGAGTGTCTGCAAGAAGTCTGGCAGCAGTCGCTGCGCCCCCGACAGATCGCCAGTCTGCCCGATATAGGCCATGGCTTTGCCGAGCTGTGCGTCGAACGACTCCGGCTTGAGTGCGAGAGCCCGGTCGTAGTAGTAGGTGGCCGCCGCGAACTGGCGCCGGTCCATGAAGCTGGCCCCCGTCATGAGCATGATCATGACGTTCCGAGGATCGAGCGCCACGGCTTCGCGCCTATAGGCCAACGCCTCGTTCCAGCGTCCCTTCGCCTCGTCGATTGCAGCGATCAAGGCCGGAAACCACGGATCGCTGGGGCGCATGCGTCTGGCTCGAGTGTATTCCTGCAGCGCCTTGTCTTTGTCCCCCAGAACGTTGAGGTAGAACATTCCCAGCGCGGCGTGGGATTCCGGCAGGTTGGGATCGAGGCGCAGCGCGCGATCCAAGGCAGCCTTCGCACGAGTCACCAGGTCTGGCGCCCGGTCCATGTGGTTTTGGTACATCCACACGTAACCCACGGACAGCCAGTCATAGGCGAGGGCGAAATTCGAGTCCAGGGCGACCGCCTGCTCGTACAGGCGGACCGACTTGCGGCCGTTGGCCGGATCGAACTCACGGTCCCCCAGCACGCGCCCGCGCAGATACGCGTCATAGGCCTCGAGGTTTGCCGTCGGCCTGGCCTCCAACAAACGGCGCTCGGCGTCTATTAGGGCGAGGTCGAGCGCACCTGCCACCCGGGTGGCGAGGTTCGTCTGCACCGCGAACACGCCAGTCAGCGTCGTGTCGTACTGGTCGGCCCACAGCTGGGCGGCGTCGGACACCCGGATCAACGTTGTGCTCACGCGGACGCGGCTCGCGCCGCCGGCTTTCTCCCAGCGGACCGAGCCGTCCAGGATGTACTGGACGCCCAACTCCCGGCCGATCTCCTGTGGGGTCTTGTTGGTCCCTTTGTATTGGCTGGCGCTCTGCCAGGCGATGACGCCGAGCCTCCGGACGCTGCCGAGCCGGGTGGCGATGGCCTCGCTGAGTCCATCGGCGAAGTACTCGTCAGCCGGAGCGCCGCGATTCTCGAGCGGCAGCACGGCGAGCATCTTGCGGTTCGCGACGGGCAAAGGCTCGAGCTCGCTCGCGGTAGCATGCCTTCCCGAGACGCCGTACCCCACGGCGCCGACGACGAGCACGATCCCGAGGGCCGCCGCGGCGGTGCTGAGCGTGGTCGCTCGGCGCAGCTCGCGCCGCAGCGCCGCCGGCAGCGCCGCCAACAGGAAATCGGTCGTGGATTGACGCCGCTTGCGGTGCTGCTCCGCGGCGCCCAGCAGGGGCGCGCCGCGCTTGGCTTCCTCACACAGCTGCTTCACGAGCGCCAGCACGGCGGTATCTGGCCCGGTCCCCATCTCTTGCTGTAGAAGCGCTTCGTGCGCTCGCGCGTGCTTGATGGCTGCGGCGGACTCGCCCGCGGCCACGAGGGCCTTCATGAGGCCGAGCGCGGCGTGTGAACTGAGCGGATCGACTGCCGTGAGTATGCGCCACCGGTCGGCCGCGGCACGGTGGTCGCCGCGGCTGGCGGCTTCTTTCGCCAGGGTTACGAGCGCGTCGCTGAACTGGTTTGCGAGTTGCGCGCGCTCGGCGTCCACCCAACGCTCGAACTCCGGCGCCCCACTCACGAAGAAGCCGTCGAGGAACGGTCCCGCATAGGCCCGGACCGCCGCTTCGGCGTCGCGGCGCTGCAGCGCGTTCTCGAAGACTTGCAGGTCGCTTGCGAGCACATCCGGGTTTAGCCGCAGCTCGCTCGTGCCGAGGAGCACCTCGCGTTGGCGAAGATCGCGTCGCAGGGCGTAGCACGCCTGGTTGAGGAGATTGCGGCCGTGCTCGGTGTCGGTCTCGGGCCAGAGGTAGGCGATCAGCTTGTCGCGACTGAGCCCGTTTTTGCTGGCGGAGGCAAGGAGGGCAAGGAGGGCCAGGGTCTTGCGCTGGGTGGCCGCGCCCGTGACCGGGGCGCCGCCGTCCTTGAGGGACAGCCCGCCAAACGTCCTGAGTTCGAGCATCGGCCCGCCGCACGTCCTGAGGTCCGGCATCGGGCCCATTTGAGCCGGGTTTGATCGGGCCCACACCGCGCGGGTCTAACTTAGCCCTCGTTCACTGCGGTTGCGAATCGCGACGGGTAGAGCGCGGCTCCTACGGGTCAACTCCTTTGGGGCCAAGCATATAGGGAGAGAGCCATGGCATCCATCCACAGGGCCACCGCGAGCTGGACGGCGTTATGTGCGGCGTCGTCCGTCCTGGTCGTCCTCGCCTGCGGCAGTTCCGAGTCCACCGGACCCTCCACGGGAATCGTGCAGATCAGGGCCTCGACCACCGGCCCGGGCCTCGATCCGGACGGCTACGTCGTCGCGGTGGACGGCGGCGCGGGGCAGTCCTTACCGGTGAACGGAGTGGTCACGTTCAACCACCTGAATGTGGGAAGTCATCAATTCCTGCTGAGCGGGGTCGCAACGAACTGCACGCTATTAAGCCCCAATCCGGCGACGGTAGCCGTCACTGCGGTGGACACCGCGCAAGCCACGTTCCAACTCTCTTGCGGGGCGCCCCTTCGCCCGATCGCCTTTTCGAGCAACCGCGACTATAGCACAAGCATCTACGCGATGAACGCTGACGGCTCAGGCGTCGTCCAGCTGACAAGCAACCCGCCCGACTACAGGCTGCGGGACGGCGCCGCAGCCTGGTCGCCTGACGGAACCAGGATTGCGTTCTGGAGCACGCGCGACGGCGACTGGGAGGTCTGGGTGATGAACGCCGACGGGAGGGGCGTCACCCGACTCACCAACAGCTCAGGACTGTTTGACTCGACCCCGATTGCCTGGTCCTCCGATGGCAGAAAGATGGCTTTTCAGTCTTTCAATTTTACTGCGTCTCCCAGCGAGATCTACGTGTTGAACGCTGACGGCTCGAGCCTCGTCAACGTCACCAACAACGCGGCGGCGGACGGGGGGCCCGTCTGGTCACCGAACGGCAGCAAGATCGCCTTTTGGACGAACCGCGACGGCAACGATGAGATCTATGTGATGAACGCCGAGGGCTCGAATCCCGTGAACCTCACGACCAACCCGGCGGCGGACAGGGCGCCCGCATGGTCCCCCGACGGTCAGAAGATCGCCTTCGAAACCGATCGCGACGGCAAGGTCGCGATCTACGTGATGAATGCCGACGGATTGGGCAGCGCCACCCAGCTCATCAACACCGCGGCGGACGACCAGGCGCCTGTCTGGTCTCCCGACGGCACAAAGATCGGGTTCGAAGCCGGTGGCGACGTCTATGTGATGAACGCCGACGGCTCGAACCCGGTCAACGTCACCAACAGCCCGGAGTGGAACTCGGGCATCGTGTGGTCCCCCGACGGCCGAACGATCGCCTTTGGAACGAGCAACACCTCGTCCGGCTACGGCGAGATCTGGGTGGTGAACGCCGACGGCTCGAGCCCCAGACCGATTGCCGCAAGTCCGTCCTATAACAACGGCTCTCCCGCCTGGAGACCCCGGTAGTGAGGTGTGATGCTCGCGCGGCACAGTGGAAGTCAACCGCTGAAGATCTTCCGCACCTGGCGTGCGGTGTGGGCCCTGGCTTCTCCAGTGACTTCGAATGGGAGGGACGATGAGAACGACACGCATCACAGGCAACCTGCTGCTCGCCGCGGCCCTGCTAGCTGCCTGCAGCGACCGTAACGCTCTCACGGCGCCGTCCGCTCGCCCACTGGCGGCCACAGCGGCTCTCGTGGATCGGCCGTACACCTGGAGTTTCACGTGTCACGGGGGGTTTGTTCTCGGCGCTCAATGGTCCTGGACCGAGAACGGCGTGGCGATCGCAAGCGGCAGTGCGGGCTGCAGCGGCGATCAGAACCTGAGCGGCACTGGCGTGCGCCCAGCCAACGCGAACGGCTTCACCGCGCAAGTTGGGTACAACTCCAATAGGTGGACCTTCGACCCAGCTGGGCCGTTCAAGGCAAGTCTGTCGGGCTCTGTGGCGGGTGGTGGCTGCCACCGCGTCTTGGTTTGCTTCGATAAGGAAAGCGGCAAGCTGACTGTCGACAGCTAGGGCAGCCCTCGCGCCGGGGGACTCAAAATTGGAGGAACTATGAAATCGATTTGCGTCGCAGGCGGCTTACTGCTCGGAGCCGCCTTCCTGGCGGGCTGCGGCGAGCGTAACGGCCAAACGGGGCCGACCGGCACAGCAACCGGAGCATTCGCGGCTGACGTTGTCGCGGGGAAGACCAGTGTGGTAACCGACCCGGTTGGAGACGCGGACAAGACAGCGGAAGCCTACCTGGACATCGTCAGGGCCGAGATCACGAAGCAGGGGACAAGCTTCATCTTCGTCCTGACGCTGACGGCCCCCATACCAGACAATCCCCCATTGCCATCGTGGGCCGATGTCATGGTATGGCAGCCGATCCTCGACACGGACCCGACTGCGTCCCCAGTGGGCGCTCCGGGTTCGTCGACCCGCTCGACCCCGCTAGCGCGGCGGACGTCTTGGTAGACCGGAGGCCGCTGCTGACAGGCGGACAGGCGACGGTCACACCGATAAAGGTTACCATCGTCGGTGCGCAGATCACGTTTGTGGTAGATGCTGCATTGCTCGGTGACCCATCGACCTTCAGCTGGCTTTCGGTTACCGCTGTTGCGAAGGCTGGCGATGATGTGAAGAGCGCCTACAACAAACACGTTCCCTTTGACTTCGCGCCAGACTTCAACTTGGGCGCGCCACTCGCCACCTGGCCGCAGTAAACGTGGCCGGGCAGCGAAATCAGCGGGGCGGTCGAGAGACCGCCCCGTCAAGCTAGCTGCCCGCTGCGGCCAACCGCTGAAACCGTGGGCTCCACCGCAACGGATCCCAGAACGGATCGGCCTTGAGCCAGTTGGCCGAGAGCGGGCCGGGTCGAGAGAACACCGCCTCCAGCTGATCGATCGCTTTGTCGCGCTCGCCCAGCAGCACATAGATCCGCGCCAGGTTCGCTATCAGCAACGCGTGTTCGGACGCACCCGCCGAGACCGGCATCAGCTCGACCGCCCGTTCCCCTTCGCGGATCGCGTTCGCCGACCGACCGAGGCCGGCCAGCGCCAGACCGAGCAGGGCGCGGGCCAAGCGGTCGTCGGGCTGTTGCCGGACCTTCCTCGCCAGAGTGATGCGCGCGAAATCGAAGTGGTCGTTTGCCACAGACAGCTGGCGCCTCCCCCGATAGATCATGGCTTTCGCCAGGGTCAGGGCCGCAGTGTCGCCGTCGAGCGCCGCAGGGCCGAGGCGGAGCACGCGCGCCTGTTCGGTATCGTCGAGCAGCAACGCGACATCACTGAGGGTGATGACCTGGGTCTCCAAGCCGGTTGGTGCGATGTTCCGGGCGACGTCCGGCATCAGTCGCCGCGCTCCAGCCAAGTTCCCCGTCTGGTTGAGATAGCCGATGGCTTTGGTCAGATGGGCGGAGACGGATTGCGGCGAGAGGGCGACGGCGCGGTCGTAATAATAGTTCGCGGTGGCGAACTGGCGGAGCGCGCTGTAGAGGTCGCCCAGGCCAGCCACGAATCCTCCGTTGAGGGGATCGAGCACGACCGCTTCGTGCCCGTAGGTCAAGGCTTCGCTCCATTGACCCTGGTCCGCCTTTATGCCGCTGATAATCGCCGGGGGCCACGGATCGTTGGGGCGGCTGCGTCTGGCTGCGGCGTACTCCGCCAACGCTCGGGAGTAATCGCCCAGGCCATGGTAGTAGTAGAACCCCAACGCGCCGTGCGCCTCATACGACTCAGGGTTCAGGCGCTGTGTGCGGTCCGCCTCGGCCTTGGCGCGGGTGAGCTGCTCCGGAGACCGGTCCACGTAGTTCCAGTACATCGTCACATAGGTGGCCGACAACCAGGCGTGAGCGAGCGCGAAATTAGAGTCGAGGGCCACCGCGCGCTCGAACATCCGGGCGGCAGTCCGCAAGTCGGCCGCGTCCCAGTCTCGTTCCGTCACCTCTCGCCCGCGCAGATACGCGTCGTAAGCCTGGAGGTTCGTGGTGGGCTGGGCCTCGAGCAGGCGCCGCTCGGCGTCCCCCAGGGCGATGTCGAGCGCGCCGGCGACCCGGGTGGCGAGCTGGGCCTGCACCGCGAACACGCCCGCGAGCACCGTGTCGTACTGGTCGGCCCACAGCTGGGCCCCGTCGGAAACGCGGACCAGCGCGGGGCTCACGCGCACCGCACTCGGACCGCGCCGCGGCTTCTCCCAGCGGACGGTGCCTTCGAGGAGGTACTGGGCGCCAAGCTCCCGACCGATCTCCTCCGGCTTCTTCGTCGTCCCCTTGTATTGTCGGCTGCTCTGCCAGGCGATGACGCCCAGACCCCGCACGCTCCCGAGCCGCGTGGCGATGGCCTCGGTGAGCCCGTCGGCGAAGTACTCGTCGGTTGGCGCGCCGCGATTCTCGAGCGGCAGCACGGCGAGCATCTTCCGGTCCGCGACGGGCAAGGGCTCGGGCCCGCTCGTTGTCCCATGCCTTCCCGAGACGCCGTACCCCACGGCGCCGACGACGAGCACGATGCCGAGGGCGGCCGCGACGGTGCTGAGCGTGGTCGCTCGGCGCAGCTCCCGTCGCAGCGCCGCCGGCAGCGCTGCGAGCAGAAAATCGGTCGTAGATTGGCGCCGCCTGTGCTGCTGCTCGGCGGCGCCCGGCAGGGACGCGCCGCGCTCGGCCTCGTCGCATAACTGCTTGACCAGCGTCAACAAGGCGGCGTCCGGCGCCGTGCCCAGCTCTTGGCGCAGGAACGCTTCATGCACTCGCGCGTGCTTGATGGCTTCGGCGGACTCTCCCCCGGCCACGAGCGCCGTCATGAGGCCGAGCGCAGCGTGGGAGCTGAGGGGATCGAGCGCCGTGAGCCGGCGCCACCAGTCGGCCGCCGCGCGGTGGTCGCCGCGCGCGGTGGCTTCTCTGGCCAGCGTTTCCAACGCGTCGCGGAACTGCTTTGCGAGCTGCGCGCGCTCCGTTTCCAGCCAGCGCTCGAACTCGCTCGCCTCGGTGAGATAGAAACCGTCCAGGAACGGCCCGCTGTAGCGGTCGACAGCTGCAGCAGGGTCGCCACGCTGGAGCGCGTCGTCAAAGACCTGGACGTCGCTCGTCACGACGGCCGGGTTCAACCGGAGCTCGCTCGAGCCGAGGAACAGGTCGTTTGCGTGGAGGTCGCGGCGCAGGGCGTAGCAGGCCTGTCTCAACAGGCTCCGGCCGTGCTCTGCGTCGGTTTCCGACCAGAGGTAGGCGATGAGCTTGTCACGGCTCAGGCCCCGCGGGTGGCGCGCCAGCAGGGCGAGGAGGGCGAGCGTCTTGCGCTGGGCAGCTGCGCCTGGGGGAGGAGCGCCGTTAGCCTCGAGGGACAGCCCGCCGAACGTCCTGAGCTCAAGCATATGGGTCTGTTTGACGTCTTTTTGACGCCGTCCTCACGCCGCCGCTCTAACATAGCCCTCGAACACGATCAGGGCGAATCGGACCATCGAATCCCCTTCGCGAGCCGGTTGCCCAAAGGGAGTCAAGTCGATTCGCCTGACCCAATTGGAGGTTTCATGAGAACGAATCGAGCGCTACAGGCCGGCCTGCTCTTCGGCATCGCCGTTCTGGCGGCGTGCTCTGAGCGCAACGTCATAACCGCGCCGTCCGCTCGCTCGCTGACGGCCACCGCGGCTCTCGTGGACCGGCCCTACACGTGGACTCTCACGTGTCAAGGCAAGTCGGTTCTCTTCGCTCAATGGTCCTGGACAGAGAACGGCGTGGCGATCGCCAGCGAGAGTGGTAGTTGCGCCTACGATGAGACAGTCAGCGGCACTGGCGTGCGCCCTGCCAACGCGAATGGCTTCACGGCCGAAGTTGGGAGTAATTCCAAGAGCTGGACCTTCGACCCGGCAGGTCCCTTCAAGGCGAGTCTGTCTGGCTCCACGGGCGGCGGCCGCTGTGTTTTCACTTGCTGGCCTAAGGAGAGCGGAAAACTGACCGTGGACAGCTAGCCGCGGGGAAGGAGATCATCATGTCCGGGCTTCGAATGCGGTCCGCCCTCTTCCTTGGCGTGGCGCTCCTCGCTTTAGGGTGCGGCGGATCCGACTCCACGGGGCCGTCCACTGGGAACGTACAGGTCAGTGCTTCCACCACCGGTGCGGATCTCGACCCCGATGGCTACACCGTCGCGGTCGATGGCGGCGCCGGGCGGTCGCTCGCGGTGAATGGAACGGTCACGTTCTCCCAACTGAGTGCGGGGGATCATACCGTCACCCTCAGCGGCATCGCGGCGAACTGCACTCCCAGCGGCCAGAACCCGCGCACGGTAGCCGTCTCGGCGGGCGCAGCGGCACAGACCGTCTTCCAGGTAGCGTGCGCTCAACCCGCTGCTATCGCGTTCCTGAGTTTCCGGGGCAGCGACCAAACCTGGCCGGCGCTCTGGGTAGCGAACGCCGACGGCTCGGGAGCGACTCGGATCGCCGCCGAGCGGACCGGTTTCGGCGCCCACTCGTGGTCACCCCGCGGCGACCAGCTCGCTTTTCTGGGCGGCAGTGACAGCGCGTCTTCAGGGCTCTATGTCGCGAACGTCGACGGCACAGGCATCAGGCGACTGACGAATACGCCGTGGGATGCCAACGGGAGGAATGTGGCATGGTCCCCCGACGGCTCTAAGATCACGTTCCAGGACTACGAGGCCGGCATCGTAGTCGTGAACGCTGACGGAACCGGTCTCGACACTCTAGGCGGGGCCGGCCCTTATCTCGATTGGGAGGCTCGAAAATCCTCTTGGTCGCCCGATGGGAAAAAGATCGCCTATGCCGATTTCGCCCCCGATGGGTGGTCGGAGATCTACGTCATGAACGCCGATGGCTCGGCGCGGACCCGCGTCACCTACGGTTGTCGAGGCCCCGACAACACGTTATGTGACCAAAACACGGGCCCCGCTTGGTCGCCCGACGGGACAAAGATTGCTTATCAGGATCAGCACTACGACCCAAACAAAGTGCCAAGCCTTATTGAATATATCCACGTGATTCGGTCCGATGGCACCGGAGACGTCAATCTCACTGCGGCCCTCCTGTCGGCCTGGCACCCCAGCTGGTCCCCCGACGGAGCTCGACTGGCTTTCTGGGCCCCGAACGGGGGTTCCTACGAGATCTATCTGATGAACGCCGATGGGTCCGGCCTCGTCCAGCTCGTGGAGAGCTCCAGCTATGCCTGCAACTCTTGGTCGGCTGACGGTACAAAGCTGGCGTACTGTTTTCAAGGCGACGTGTATTCCGTAGGCGTTGACGGCAAAGGCGTCGTCAACCTCACCAATAATCCGGCCCTCGATATCGCCCCTCTTTGGAGCCCGAGGCGATGAAACGGGCCGCGTTCAATTACCAGCCTGGAGGCCGTAGGGCAAACCGGCAGCAACGATGAAACCGAGTCGGTGGTGTCGTGCAGGATTGCTTCTCTGCGCTGTCGCGTGCGGCGGGTCCGAGCCTACAGGACCATTCACTGGAAACATTGAGGTCACCGCCTCGAGTACGGGCGCGGACCTGGATCCGGACGGTTACACCGTTGCGGTGGACGGCGCTGCCGGGCAGTCGCTCGCGGTGAATGGAACCGTCACGTTCTCACAGTTTGGCGCGGGAGTTCACAACGTCGCGTTGGGCGGCGTGGCGGGAAACTGCGCGGTCGGGGGTCAGAATCCAGCGGCGGTCACAGTCACGTCAGCGGCCAAGGTGCACGCCGCTTTCCAGATCATCTGCGCACGGATCGCGAAGATCCTGTTCGAGAGCGATCGCGATCCCGCAGGGCTATACCTACTCAACCCGGACGGCTCGAGTCCTGTCGCACTCGATCTCGTCGGGTACGAGCCCACGTCATCGCCCGACTACAAGCGGATCGCCTTTTCGTCTGCCGCAGCCCCCGAGATCGGGATCAACTTCCTCGTGATCGCACACGCCGACTGGTCGACGCCACAAGTGATCACGAGCCCCTTCTCAGGAGGGGTGGTGAACGCCTACTCCCCGTCCTGGTCGCCCGACGGTTCCAAAATCGTCTTCAAATGCAATCTCCTGGCCATCTGCGTGGTAGACACGACCGGCGCCAATCTCGTCCCTCTCACCGCGAGCAGCGGCTACGATTTTCAGCCGGGGTGGTCGCCCGACGGCGCGAAGATCGCCTTCACGACCACCGCGCGTACGACGAGTGGGCATGGTCACCCGACGGCTCGAAAATCGCCTTCGACAGCGATCGTGATGGGAACTTCGAAGTGTACGTGATGAACGCCGATGGGACGGCAGTGCAACGCCTGACACGCGATCCCGCGGGCGATGAGGCTCTGTCGTGGTCGCCCGACGGCTCCACGATCGCATTCATGACACATCGGGACGGCCAGTGGGAAGTCTACACGATGAGTGCCGCGGACGGGTCGGGACTCGTCAACATCTCCAAGTCTCCGGGCTTCGATGGGTGGCCAGCCTGGTAGCGTTAGCGGCGCACAGCCACCCCCAATGCCCGCGACTGTACCAAGGCAGCGGGCTCCGAGGAGGGACGATGAAATGGAACCAGCTGCGGTACCTTAGCACTGCAGGCGCGCTGCTCGGACTTCTCGCTGGTTGCACCGAGCGAAATGTCTCGACGGGGTTGCCTGACCACCCGGCGGCATTCGACGCGGCAGGGCCACTGACCAGCGTCGTCACCGATCCCGCCGGCGACGCCGCCTGGAACTTGAACTCAGGTCCTGGCTCTTCGAAGAAGGTGCCCGACTACCTCGACCTCCTCAGGAGCGAAGTAACACAGAAAGGAAGCGACTTCATTATGACCATCGATGTAGCGGCTCCGATCGCGCTGCCCGATGTGAGCACAGGGAATGGCCTAATCGGCTGGGCCATCGGGCTCGATACGGACCCGAACACCGCTCCCGCGGGCTATCCGCTGTCAAGCGGGACAGTCGTTCCATTCGAGTTCTACGTCAACGTGACTTACGATGGCACGCGGTTTCAGGGGATGGTTATTGATAGGAGGCCCCTTCTCACAGGCGGGGAGGCGATTGTTACACCCCATCCGTTCAGTATCGCCGACTCGAGGATTACGATGGTGGTTTCGGCTAACGCGGTAGGTGCACCCTCTGCCTTTGGATGGATAAGCTTCGCAGCCGTTCGCACGGCGTCTCACGACGGTGCGGATGCATTTAACGGGGTCGACGTTGCGACTGCACCAGGTGGAGGGGAAGCGAGGTTTCCGCAGTAGCGGAACTGCGTGGGCCAGCGTCTTGGCCGTCATCCGGTCGAGGCGGTCGCACGGCCGTGTCACCGGGTCGCGGGCTGTGAGTTCTGCTGTGAGTTTCTCACGACACTCGGTTGATCTTCGGGTCCGCTGTTACGACACCGACGCCCAGGACATCGCTGATTGGTACTCGGTGTCGTAACTCGGTTCCCTAACGAGTCGCATGGGGTTCAGGGGGTCGCGGGTTCAAATCCCGCCGTCCCGACTCGCAGTAGCAACGACCGATGATCGACGCGAGAATGACCGACGACATCCTCCGCCGTCTCGGCGCCGCGGCTCGTGAAGCGTGTGGGCGGAATTCGCCGAAACGCTAATCCGCCCGCATCGCGATCGTCGGGTCGATCCGCATCGCGCGCAGCGCCGGCGCCAGCGCCGCCGCGAATGCCACGGCCAGCAGGAACACGCTCGCCGCGCCCAGCGCCAACGGATCGCGTGGACCCACCCCGAACAGCATCGCGCTCAGACTCTTCCCGCCCCACAGCGCCAGCAGCACGCCGATCGCGACGCCCGCCGCCGCCATTGTCATCGCCTGGCCTACCACCAGCGCTACCACGTCCCGCCGCTGCGCGCCGAGCGCCACGCGCACCCCGATCTCGCCCGTGCGCTGCGTGACGTTGTACGAGATCACGCCGTAGATCCCCACCGACGCCAGCGCCAGCGCCACCGCCGCGAAGATCGTCAGCAGCAGCATGGAGAACTTCGGCCCCTGCACCTCCACCGCCAGCGCCGCGTCCATCGTCCCCACCCGCTCGAGCGGCACGTCCCGGTCCACCTCCGCCAGCGCGCGCCGCAGCTGTGCCGTCACCTGCTCCGCCGGCTGCGCATTGCGCACGATCACCCAGCCGTCTCGCATCTTCTCCTGCGCCCGCGGCAGATACAGGGTGCCGCGCGGAGCCTCGGTCAGCCCGTCGGTGCGCGTGTCGCGCACCACGCCCACGATCGTGCGCCAGCTGCTCGTGTCGTTCACCTGGCCACCCCCCCCCAGCCGCAGCCGCTCGCCGATGGGACTCGCGCCCGCGAAGAACTTCTTCGCCACGCGCTCGCTCACCAGCGCCACCAGCGGCTGGCCCGCGCGGTCACCGGTTTCGATGCGACGCCCGCTCACGAGCGGGATCTTCAGCGTCTCGAAGTACTCAGGGTCCACCACGGCGACGTTGAGCAGCGGCAGCCTGCCCTCGTCCGTCCTGGGTCGCGACGCGAACGAGATGGGCGACTGTCCGCTACAGCAGATCGGCAGGTCCGACCCGAGCGCTGCGCTCTCGACGCCCGGAATCGCGCGCACCTTCGCGAGCAGCTGGTCCAATGTCACGCGCGCCTGCTCGACCGGATACCTGGCTGACGGGAGACTCACCATGCCGACCATCACGTGCGAAGGCTGGAAGCCGGGGTCCACGGCCGTGAGCCTGGCGAAGCTCCGCATCAGCAGGCCCGACCCCGCCAGCAGCACGACGGCGAGCGCCACCTCGGCCACGGTCAGCGCGGCCCGTGTCCGCTGAAGCGACGCGCCACCGCTCGTACCGCGGCCGCCTTCCTTCAACGCGGACACGAGCTGCGCGCGTCCCGCTTGCAGCGCCGGCGCGAGACCGAAGAGCAGTCCGGTGAGCAGCGACACGCCCAGCGCGAACAGCAGCACCGGCGCGTTCACGTGACTGTCCGCGATCCGCGGCGCGCCCCTTTGCAGCGTCACCAGGATTCGCACGCCCGCCACGGCGATTCCCACGCCCAGCGCGCCCCCCGCGAGCGCCAGCACCACGCTCTCCGTCAGAACCTGCCGCACGATGCGTCCGCGCGCCGCGCCGAGCGCCGTCCGCAGCGCGAACTCCCGCTGCCGCGCCGCGGAGCGCGACAGCACGAGGCTCGACACGTTGGCGCACGCGATCAGCAGCACCAGCGCCACGGCGGCCATCAGGATCTGGAGCGCCGGCTTGATGAACCGCACCACCCCGTACATCAGCGGCGCGCCCGCCGCGCCGAGCCCCAAGTTCTCGCCGGGATATTCCGTGCGCAGCTCCGCGCTCACGCGCTGGTCCGCCTGCCCCCGGCGGTTGTAGGGGGCGTCTTTCGCGAACAGCCCCACCGGGAGGACCACGTCCGGGTTCTGGTCGCCCGCGCGATACGACACGCGCACGTCCGGCGCGAGCACGCCCACCACCGTGTACGCTTGGCCGTCGAGCACCAGCGTGCGGCCGAGCACCGAGCGGTCGCCGCCGAAGCGCGACTGGAAGAAGCCGTTGTCCAGCAGCGCGACGCGCGCCGAGCCCGGCGAGTCATCCGCCGGCGTCACGAGCCGGCCCAGCGCCGGCCGCACGCCGAGGAGCTGGAGATAGTTGCCGCTCACCAGCGCCCCGTCCACGCGCTCGGCGTCCCCCCGGCCCGTCATGGTGAACGACGCCCACGGGTAGTAGACCCCGATGTCCTCGAACCCGCGCTGCCGCTGCCGCCAGTCCTCGAAGTTGGGGTACGAGACGAGCGGGCGGTCGCTGCCCGGCCTCGTCTCCCACAGCATCACCAGCCGGTGCGGCTCGCGGTAGGGCAGGGGCGCGAGCAGCACGCTGTTGATGACGCTGAAGATCGCGGTGTTGGCGCCGATGCCGAGCGCCAGGGTGATCACCGCGATGGCGGTGAATGCCGGCTGCCGGCGCAGCGAGCGCAGGGCAAAGCGTACGTCCTGTTTCAGCACGATGAGATTCTCCTTGCGATGCGCGCGTCCCGCGCGGCGTTCGTCCGCGGAGCGGCAGTCGCGGCGGTACTGCTCCACGTCACCGAAGCGGCGCACCGCTTCCTCGCGCGCGGCCACGGGGGTCCATCCGCGCGCGGTGAGGTACTCCATTTCCGCGTCCACGTGGAAGCGGAACTCCTGGTCGAGGTCGGCGTCGATGTCGCTCGGCCAGAAGCGCAGGTACCTGCGCCACGTAGGGACATGCACCGTCAGGCCGGCTGCGTGGTGGCGGTGAGGAGGCGGGTGACGGTCTGCACGTAGCGCTGCCACGCCGCCGTCTCGGTCTTCAGCTGCTGCCGGCCGGCGGTGGTGAGCCGGTAGAAGCGGGCGCGCTTCCCCTTGTCGGAGAGCCCCCACTCGCTGTCCACCAGCCCGCGCTCCTCGAGGCGGTGCAGGGCGACGTACAGGGAGCCGTCGGTGACCTCGAGCGTGCCGGACGTCGAGTCGCGGATGACGCGGGCGACGCCGTGCCCGTGCCGCGGGCCCCACGAGATCGCCTTGAGAACGAGGACGTCGAGCGTGCCCTGGAGGAGGTCGACCGGGGTGGCCATGGTCTGTCCTGGAGTGTCTAGGACATGATAGGCCGGTTCCCTAGAATGTCAAGGAAATAACCCCCGCTGCCTGATTTCCGCATTGTTCAGTTGTCGACGAACTTGAATCTGTCCGTCGCCTAGCGGAGGGCGGCGGGGGTGAAGGGCATAGTTGCTGGGCTACCCCATCGGCGGTACTCTCACGTGATGGGACCCCTTCGGTATTCCATCAACGTCACATTGGACGGGTGCTGCGATCATCGTGCAATGTTCGCGGACGAAGACTTGCATCGTCACGCGACCGAGAACCTCGACCAGGCCGATGCCCTCCTCTTTGGCCGGGTGACTTACGAAATGATGGAGGCGGCGTTCCGGCCGCCGGTGCGGACGGGAGCGAGGGCTGATTGGATGGAACCCTTCGCCCGGACGATCGACGCGGCAAAGAAGTACGTCGTGTCGGGCACCCTGGACCGGGTCGATTGGAACGCGGAGCTCGTGCGCGGGGATCTAGGGAAGGCCGTTCAGCAGCTCAAGCGGGAGTCGGGTAAGGGACTGTTAATGGGAGGCGTGAAGCTCCCGCTGGCGTTGGCGGAGCTGGGATTGATCGATGAGTACGAGTTCGTGGTGCAGCCCAGGCTAGCGGGCCATGGGCCGACGTTGTTCGCGGGGCTATCGAAGCGTGTCGACTTGAAGCTCGTAAGCCGGCTGGAGTTCGGCTCGGGGGCGGTGGCGATGCGGTATGAGCCGAGAAGGTAGCCATCGGGCTTGCTGAAGTCATCTCATGAACAGGTCGTGCGGTACCGTCGCCGGAGTATGAGAGGACACGCTGCGTAACTGTTGAAACATCGCGTTGGTGCGACCGAGCCTGGCCGACAAATTTTACTTCCTCGTGTGACCACCATTAAAGGTGTTGATATTTGACGGAGCGCGGTACTACAGTCAAGGATTGAGTTTTCAGCTCGAAGGCCCCACAACAGAGGCTCTCGGAAGAGTCTCTTTCCTGGCGTATACAGCCATTATGATCTTTTCCATCCAGGAGGCAACATGCTGCTGCTAAGACTCGCCAAAATTGCGCGCGTATGTGTCATTATCGGGGTTATTGGACTGCTTCCCGGCTTTACGCTGGCCCAAACCACTGATCGCTTGGTCGGCAGTTGGAATTTCAAGGTGACAGTCACCGGTGGGTGCACGACCAACTGTAAGTACGTCGGCATGATCGCCTTCAACCAAGGCGGCACGGTCGTGGAACAACGCGGTACGGTCGTTGAATACAACGGGTTGGGATACGTTGAGCGCACTGCGTTAGGAACATGGCGATCAACCGGCGCATCTGTCTACAGGTTCAGAATGAAAAACTTCGTCTTTGATTCAACGGGGAAACTCTCTGCGTTTATTGTTGGAATTTCAGATGTAACGCTAAGCGCAACCTTGAATTCCTTTAGCGGTTCGGGAACGGCACAGATTTTCAAGGCTAGTGGCACGCTGATCGGGGCTACAGCTTTCACGATTACCGGAACTCGATTCTGAGCTATACGGGGGCTGGAAGGAGTCCTGCATCATGCCCCAACGCCGATTTACTGTTGGAAAATCGACTTTGCGCTCATTGGCGGGGTTGTGAGTGTAATTAATTACAACAGTCAATCCGACTGTCCGACTTCGTTACAACCGGACATTCCGAGCGAATCCCGCAGGAATCAAGGAAGGTTGAGATCAGTCAGATCATCAGGACCGGGCTGCGGCGAAGACCGCGATGGGAAAGCGTCATAGTCCTCACGGAGTGTCTCCAGATATTCAAGCCGCCGCTGCACGATGGTATGAAGCGTCAGAAAAAACGCCAACCAACCCAAGATCAAGAAGATCTTGTCCCAGCTATAAACAAGCCAGGCTGATTCGCCGGCGATCTTGACATCCGGCCCATTTGGGTCGTGGAGGATTTGCACATGAGAGTTCCTCTGATAGCCATGGCTCAGCCAATCGTAAACCGCATACGGAGAACTCGTGCTACGGGTACGGACGATTCCCCGGCAGGGCATGGAACCTTGTTCGTCAGCAGAAACTGTGCCCGTTTTACATTGATCCGCCGGCACGGCAAATCTCACTTCATACTCCACCCAATACCTGGTGTGCTTCTCTGTGGTGGTTGCCCCCGGAAGACCTTTTGAATCTTTCTGACTGGCTGAGACTACTTCTCCATCCGCAACCGGCCAGGTGTGGCGCGCATGCAAGTCCCGGTACACATCCCAAATCAAGCTCAATCCTGCAAGCACGCCAACGGCGAGGAATATCCGGATCAATCCTCGGAGAAACGTTACCCTTCCACGATTGGGCAATAATTGGGCGAGGAAGCCAGTGTCGTCTGCGGGCGCGGGTGCCGAGATATTGGTCGACGACATTGGATGAACCTATGCTCATTGTACGGTGCGCACCAAGTCATTCAGGTGTCACGGCGCCAGCAAAGGCGGGTCGGGACAGCAACTTCGGTAACCTACGTCCCGGAGCGCCAATAAGTGCAAAATTCCTGCTTGAACTACTGCTCTGACCACACATGTCGTGGAAAACCGCGTAATGATTGGCATCGTATTCATCGGAGTTATGACCGCCCTGGCAGTGTTCGCTATTTTGGCGAAGACATGCGCAGGTGGGCCCAAAAAGGCGGAAAAGTGGGAAAAGGGAGAAATCATCAAGCAGCTCTTGGCACTATCTGACGGCGAAAACAGCAGTGCGGCAATCGCTTCTCCTCCCGCCAGAAGTCGCTCTGCACCCACTTCAGCCAGACGTACTGACACGTTGCGAAAGGGCACGTCTCGGGAGCGCAATTCGAAGCGAAGGCACTCCCCCATCAGTTCCAAGCCCCTTGTTTCACTCAGACCAAACCGGCGCGATGCCGAAATCGAAGAAAGGACCCGCCAACGCGCGTATGAGTTGTATCAAGAACGCGGCGGCGTGGATGGAAACCCAACAGATGACTGGCTGCAAGCAAAGCAGGAAGTATTGCGCCACAAAGCCAGAGCGGGCACCCCCTCGTCCTAACCAGTTCTCACGTTCTTCTCAGCTGCCCGCCCAGCGCGGATGTTTTCCTTGTAGGCTCGAAAACAGTGGCCCTGCGTACCGTACCAAAAGATAAATCTTTTCGCACAAACCGAGTTGTGTCGCCGCTGTGACGGGAACATGCCTCACACAGCATATCCCCCACGTACTGGACCGTAATTTGCATGTCGCGGAAAACCGCGTCCGACGCACTCAAAGAGCAATCAGGAATATTCGATCGTAATCCGATTCCATGCCCTCAA
>WNGN01000513.1_pt1 | contig 24998 bp, 18 predicted proteins | sample 5400561 | NCBI WGS metagenome assembly WNGN01 (sample SAMN13153379, study PRJNA577476) | soil metagenome | isolation source: 115 cm soil or saprolite under Garry oak tree replicate 2 | place: USA:California | collected 2016-06-15 | reverse complement strand
CCCCCACATTTTCCGGGAGCAGACCCCCGCGCAGATGGCCGCGGAGTGGCGCACCAGTCGGGAGCTGCTCGCCGACCTGCTGGGCGAGCCCTGCACCACAGCGGCGGTTCCGGGCGGGGACATCTCGCGCCTGGTGCTCGATTCGGCCGCCGCGGCCGGATTCCATCAGGTGTTCACCTGCGAGCCCACCCTCGTCCCCGAGCGGGTCGGCGCGTGCTGGGTGCTGGGCCGGTTCTCCGTGAAGGTCACCACCTCGGCGTCCCGCATCCGCGAGCTCGCGGGGCTGCGCGGCTGGGAGCGCGCGCTACTGGTCCGGCGCTTGAAGAACTTCGCCCGCATGGCGCTCCCCGGACCGTACCGGCAGTACGTGCGCTGGCGCACCACATAATCCGCGACCTCAGTTGCTGACCGTGACCGTGACGCCGGCGGACGTCGTCGTCTGCCCGGCCGTGTCTCGAGCGATCGCCGTGAGCGTGTAGGTCCCGTTCGCCACGCCGTGCGAGTCCCACGTCAGCGCATAGTGCGTGGGCCCGAACATATCGTCCCCGCTCACCCCGTCCTGCGTCACCTCGGCGCCGATGTTCTGGCCGTTCAGCTGGAGCTGGACGCCCGCCACCGCGCGATCGTCCACGGCGGTCGCGATGATCGTGACCGCGCCCGTCAGCGTCGTGCTGCCGGAGATGCCCGGCGAGAACAGCGACACGATCGGCGGCGCCACGTCGGGCAAGGGATCGGGATGGGCCGCCTGCCACTGTGCCACGGCGTTGTTCCAGTACTGCAGGCCGGCCGCGCCCGTCATGATCGTGAAGCACGGCTGACCATTGAAGCTGGTCGGCAACGTCTCCGGGTACGAGCCGGAGCCGAGCCACACCATCACGTTGTTCTTGCAGTCGGCCAGCTTCCCGGGCGGCGGCGCCATGTACATGCGAGCGCCACTCCCCTCTTCGGACGGTCCGTCGGCACGGAACACGTTGTTGTACAGGGCGAGGCTCGGCGCGAGGTCGCTCCACTTCCAGAACGCGTTGTGGTTGGGCACGGGGCCGGAGTACACCGAGTCCAGCGCCTGCAGCCGCACCAAGGAGTTGCTGATCGTGATGAGATTGTCGACCCCCTGAGTGGCACCAGGGTCTTCTTGCGAGCTGACGGCGTCATAGCAGCCGTCGAGGAAGGTGGAGTCGATCGTGCCGCCGTTGAAGAAATCGTCCTCGACGCAATCGTCGCGAATGTACTTGAAGTGCGCGTTGCGCGCTGCTCTGGCTACCGGGGAGCATCCCGTACTTGTCGTGCATCGTGTTTCACGACATCGCGGGGGGAAACTGGCCCAGGATCTCGCCGCCCGACCAGCAGAGGCCTGACCCTCCTCCCACCCGGACCACGACGTTCACCGACGTGTCGAGCGGGAACTGCGCCGTGGTCGCGTCGATCTTGGTCGAGGAGGCCAGGCTGGTCGTATCGTAGGTCGACGTCTGCGCGCCGCTGAGGGTGATGCTCGGGCCCGCCTGGTTCAGGCACGCGCCCGCGGGAGGCGGTGCCAGCGTCCAGACGGTCGCGGTCGCCGTATCGGACCTGCTGTCACGGGCGACGACGTGGAACCGCCCCGCCCGCGCGCCCGCCGTGTAGCGCCCGTAGTGGAGGCCCTGACTCGTGGTCGAATCGCTGATGGTGCCGCCCGTGGCGCTCCAGGTGACGGCGACCGGAATGGTATCGCCGGCGGTCCCGAGATCGAACGCCACGAATGCGGTGGACTGATGCTCGGGGAGCGCGACAGTCTGGGGGCTGACCACCAGTCGCGCGCCGCCGCCCGAGCCCGTGATCTGCGAGGTGTGGTCGCAGCTCAGGACCAGGGCGGCGGTCAACGTTCCCGTCAGTTGCGCCGGGACTCGGCTCCTCCACAGCCACCGCACACACTGAAGACCCGCGTCAGTTACTGACCGTCACCGTGACTCCGTCGGAGGTCGTCGAGTGGCCCGCCGCGTCGCGCGCGACCGCGGTGAGCGTGTAGGTCCCGTTCGCCACGCCGTGCGAGTCCCACGTCAGCGCATAGTGCGTGGGCCCGAACATGTCGTCCCCGCTCGCGCCGTCCTGCGTCACCTCGGCGCCGATGTTCTGGCCGTTCAGCTGCAGCTGCACGCCCACCACCGCCCGGTCGTCGTTGGCGGTCGCGACGATCGTGACCGTCCCCGTCAGCGTCGTGCTGCCGGAGATGCCCGGCGAGAACAGCGACACGATCGGCGGCGCCACGTCGGGCAGCGGATCCGGATGGGCCGCGTACCATTGCGCCACGGCGTTGTTCCAGTACTGCAGGCCGGCCGCGCCCGTCATGATCGTGAAGCACGGCTGACCATTGAAGCTGGTCGGCAAGGTCTCCGGGTACGAGCCGGAGCCGAGCCACACCATCACGTTGTTCTTGCAGTCGGCCAGCTTCCCGGGCGGCGGCGCCATCCACATCTGGGCGCCGTTCCCCTCCCGCGACGGCCCGTCGGTCCGGAACACGTTGTTGTACAGCGCCAGGCTCGGGCCGATCGTGCTCCACTTCCAGAACGCGTTGTGGTTCGGCACCGCGCCCCCGTACACTGCATCCATCGACTGCAGCCGCAACAGCGAGTTGCTGATGGTGACGATGTTGTTGTTGCCGTTGGGGCTGCCCGAGTATTCCTGGGCGCTCACCGCGTCGTAGCACCCGTCCAGGAAGGTCGAGTCGATGGTGCCCGCGTTGAGGAAGTCGTTCTCGATGCAGTCATCACGGCTGTACTTCACGTGCACGTTCTTGATCGACCAGTTCGCATCGTCCTGCACGTCGAAGCTGATGCCGTCGCCGTAGGAGAAGATGGTGACGTTCTGGATCTTGATCCCGTTCGCGCTCGAGCCGCTGCCCGGAATCATGCCGTACTTGTCATGCATCGTGCTCCACGACGTCGACGGTGGGAACTGACCGAGGATCTCGCCCCCCGACCAGCAGATGCCGTCGCCGCCGCCCACCCGGACCGGGACGTTGGTCCCCTGATCGACCAGGAACTGCGCGGTCGTCGCATCCACCTTCTCGCTGGCGCTGAGACTCCCGGTCTCGTAGGTCGAGGTCCGGAACCCGCTCAGGGTCACGAGCGTGCCCGTCTGGCTCAAGCAGGTGCCCGTCGGCGGCGGAAGCGGCGTGCTGACGGTGATCGCCGACGTGCCGCTCTTCGTCTCGGACGTGGCCGTGATGGTCGCCGAGCCCGTCGTCACGCCGCTCACCAGCCCGCTCGAGCTGACCGTCGCCACGGACGAGTTGCTGCTCCCCCACGTGATCGTGCGACCCGTGAGGGTGTTGCCGTTCGCGTCCTTCGGCGTCGCGCTGAGCTGCAGCGTCTGACTCACGAACACCGTCGCCGAGGCTGGGCTCACCGTCACCGTCGCCACCGGCACAGCCGTGACCGTGATCGCCGACGAGCCACTCTTCCCCTCGGACGTCGCCGTGATGGTCGCGGAGCCCGCCACCACGCCGCGCACCACGCCGCTCGAGCTGACCGTGGCCACGGACGTATTGCTGCTCGCCCACGTGATCGTCCGGCCGGTGAGCGGATTACCGCTCGCGTCCTTCGGGGTGGCCGTGAGTTGCGCGGTCTGTCCCGCCGGGACCGAGGCGGAGGCCGGGCTCACCGTCACTGTTGCCACCGGGACGGTCACGGCGGTGACCGTGATCGCCGACGTGCCGCTCTTGCCTTCGGCCGTGGCCGTGATGGTCGCCGAGCCTGCCACCACCCCGCTTACGAGCCCGCTCGAGCTGACCGTGGCGACGGACGTATTGCTGCTCGTCCAATTGATCGTCCGGCCCGTGAGCGTATTGCCGTTCGCGTCTTTGGGCGTGGCCGTCAGCTGGACCGTCTGTCCGGCGGTGACGGAGGCGGATGCCGGGCTCACCGTCACCGTTGCTACCGGTAGGGTGACGGCGCTGACGGTGAGGGCGGCGGAGCCGCTGTGCCCTTCGCTCGTGGCCGTGATCGTCGCCGATCCGGCCGTCACGCTCGTCGCCAGTCCGCCGCCGTCCACGCTCGCCACGGAGCTGTTGGAGCTCGCCCAGGTGATCACCCGGCCGCCCAGCGCCGTGCCCGTGGAATCAAGCGGAATCGCGACGAACTGCACGGTGCTGGCCACCGACGCCGTGGCGCTCGTCGGGAGCACCGCGACCTGGGCCACCGGCACCGCCGTGGCGGTCACGACGGCCGTCGCCGAATCGGACAGGCCACTCCCCGGGTCGGTGGCGACGACCTTGTATCGGCCCGCCTGAGCACCCGCCTTGTAATGGCCGTAATGCATGCCCTTGCTGGTAGTCGAATCGGTGATGCTGCCGCCCGTGACGCTCCAGCTCACTGCTACCGCCATGGTGTCGCCCGCGCTCGTCAAGCCGAACGCGGCAAAGTCGGCCGACTGATTCTCCACCACGTTGACCGTTGGGGGGAAGACCACCAGCTGGGCCAGACCGTCGCCCACGCCGGTAGCGACGGGGCGCTCGCAGTTCGCGACCGCGGCCGCGAGCACCACCGCCAGCGAAACCGCGCGACGGTCCTTCAGGAGCGCCAGGCGCCGCGACAGCTTGTACTTGAACGTCATGGTCGTCGTCCCCCCCACCCTTATGGATTGAAGAACTCGCTCATGTCCGGTGCCGTGGCCGCGTCCCCGGGGAACGTGTTGATGCCCAGTCCCTTGAGGATCAGCCGCAAGGTGCTCTGATGCAGGTACGTGGTCGTGGATACGTAGCCCGGCTTCGACTTGGGGCTGATCGCCACCCAGTACACCTTGCCGCCGCCGTTGGTGTTGTCACCGCCCGACTCGTCGAACGTGATGATCAACAGGCCGTCCCGCTGGAACACCGGGCTCGCGAGCAGCGGCGCGATGTTGGTCCTGAGCCAGCTGTCGGCCGTGCTCAACGAGCAGTCGTGCGCGTCGTTGCACAGATTGGGCACGATGTTCGAGAACGCGGGCAGCGTCCCGTTCGCCAGGTCCGTCGCGAACTGAGTGAACGGCACGTTGTTGCACGCTTGGCCGGTCGGGTCGTTCGCCACGTCCGACAAGAGCGCGAACACGTTGTGCTTACGGGCGTAGTTCCCGGTATCGCCACCGAGATAGCACGCGTTCGGGATGCTCTCGGCGTACGACTTCCACGTCTTGCCCGCGGCCACCAGGCTGCGCACGACGTTCGGCACGTTCTCGATGGTCGACGAGCCGTCGTCGTTCGTGAGAATCTGGCCCGTCGCCAGCTGGAAGTAGTTGCCGATCGACGGATGGGTGACGGCGTAGTACTGCGTCGCCAGCCCGTATTGCGCCGCCAGGCCCGTCAGGTACGGCATCGACGAGCTGGTGACGTCGACGTAGTCGGTGTTCTCTTCCGTCACCACGAACACGTGCCCGAACTGCGACGTCCCGGGTGGCGTGACCGTGATCGCCGACGTGCCGCTCTGTCCTTCACTCGTAGCCGTGATCGTCGCCGACCCGGCCGCGACCCCCGTGACGAGCCCGCTGCCGTTGACCGTCGCGGCCGCCGTGTTGCCGCTCGACCACGTGACCGTCCGGCCCACCAGCGGATTGCCGTTCGCGTCCTTGGGCGTGGCGGTCAACTGCACGCTGCCGCCCGCCGGTACGCTGGCCGACGCCGGCGTCACCGTCACCGAGGCGACGGGCAGGTGCACGACCGTAATAGCCGAGGTGCCGCTCTGTCCCTCGCTCGTAGCCGTGATCGAAGCCGACCCGGCCACCTTGCCCGTCACCAGCCCGCTCGCGCCCACCGTCGCCGCCGAGCTGTTGCTGCTCGACCAGGTGATCGACCGCCCCGTGAGGACGTTGCCGTTCGCATCCTTCAGCGTGGCCGTGAGCTGCAGCGCCTGGCCCTCGTTCACCGTGGCCGCCGCCGGGGTCAGCGTCACCGTTGCCACGGGCGCAGGCGGCTGACTGCCGGCGATTGCGAAGTTGCACACGGTGTGGCTGCCGGTGTTGGCGGTCAGCGCCCAGTTGGCGAGCGCCGTCACGCCGCTCTGCTCCGTCCGGAACGCGAAACCGGTGCCGATCGTCTGCTCGGCGCTGCCGGCCGGCGTGACGTATGCCGAGTACGTGTGGCTCGGCACGTCGACCACGACCCGGAAGTGGTAGCTCGTGCCGGCCGTGTAGGGAATGCTGTTCGCCGCGGCGTACGCCCCGCCGTTCCGAGCGTCGATCGTCCCACCCGTGTTGAAGCGCACGATGACCGCCATGTCGGTGAACGCGGCCGCGGCGCCCGACGACAGGCCCGTCGCCGCGTCGAGCCCGGCGCCGTTTGGCGTCGCGTCGAACGTCGCGGTGAACGAGCCGTTCTGCGAGGTGAACCCGCTGTTCTGGAACGCGGTCGTGCTGGTGGCGCAGCCCGGGGCCGCACCCGTCACCGTGATGGCCGACGTGCCGCTCTGCCCTTCGCTCGTCGCCGTGATCGTCGCCGACCCGGCCGCGACCCCCGACACGAGCCCGCTGCCGTTGACCGTCGCCACGGACGTATTGCTGCTGGTCCAGGTCACGACCCGCCCTGACAGCGTATTGCCGTTGGCGTCCTTCGTGGTGGCGCTGAGCTGTGTCGTCTGACCCTGCGCGACGCTCGCCGACGCGGGGCTGACGGTCACCGACGCCACCGGGACGTTCGTCACGGTGATCGCTGCGGTGCCGCTCTTGGCTTCGCTCGTAGCGGTGATCGTCGCAGACCCGGGCGCGATGCCCGTGACGTCGCCGTTCACGTCCGCGACCGCGACCGACGTGTTACTGCTCGACCACGTGACCGTGCGCCCCGAAAGCGGGTTGCCGTTGGCATCCTGCGGCGTCGCCGTCAGCTGCGCCGACTGCCCCGCCGCGACCGTGGCCGACGCCGGCGTCAAGCTCACCGACGCGACCGGGACGGTGCACCCGGTGACGGTGACGCTCGCGCTGGCGGACAGATTGCCGGGGTTGCTGGTCGCGACGACCGTGAACGAGCCGCAATTGGCGCTGTGGTAGTTGCCGTAGTGGCGCTTGCCGTTGGAGCTCGGGTCGACACTGCCGCCCGTCGCGGTCCAGGTCACGCCGACGTCCGCGCTGTCGCCCGTAGCCGTGAAGCCGACCGCCAGGAAGTCCTGGGTTTGATTCGGCTGGAGCGTCACGTTCTGTGGGGAGACAACGAACTGCGTGATTGTGGATCCTGGACCGGTGACTGCGATTGGCTTTTCGCAGCCGAATACGAAGGCGACCGTCAGGAAGGCCGCCCACGTCGGCGACGGTTTTAGGCGCGCCAACCGGCTCGCCAGCTTATGCATGAATGTCATGGCACGCCCCCGCTGATGGAAAAAAGACCGGGCCGCCAACGTCGACCCGTGTTCGGGATCGCTGGCGGCCCGGCGAGCGTAGCGGATTGAAACCGCGTTAGCCCCGTGGCTCTGCGTCACCGCCTTTCGACGGCTTTGCTCTGAGCAGCGTGCGAGCGCAAACTAGGGCGACGTGCACGCGCGAATCCGTGACGCGCGTCATGCTCCGCAGTGGGGTTGCGCCGACGGCCCGAATGACTCCCGAAACCACGAGCCCACCCGGCGCCGCCGGGACGCCGTATCGGGAGGCCCGCGCAGCTGTAACGGCCCTGCTACATGGCACCCGACTCGCCCCCTCGCCACAGGCCGCAAACGCATAGCGGTCATGGCATTAACCTCGACAGCCCGCCCGCATGGGTCCTGCTGAACATTGGGGCGCAATAGCGGGGAGTTCAGGGTGAAACTGGCGGTCTTCACGAGCAAATATCCAGCTCGCGTCGCCACGTTCTTCGAGCGCGACATGCGGTCGCTGCTCGAGGCGGGCGTCGAGATCGACGTGTTCCCGATCTACCCGCTCGACCAGCGCATGTGGCGCTACGCGCAGCCGCTGCTCGACGCCGCGGTGCTGCCGCGCGAGCGGGTGCATCATCTCGGCTTCGCCAAGAGTCTCGGTCGCCTGGTCGCCCCCCCGCGCCGCGGGCTCGGTCGCTTCCTGCGCGATGCCGGCGCGGTGAGCGCGGCGGCGCTGCGCTACGGGCCAGTGTCGCTCGCGAAAACGGCGTACGTGCTGCCCAAGGCCTGGGCCGCCGCCGCGCGGTACGCCGATCGTTACGACCACGTGCTGGGTTATTGGGGGAACTACGCGGGTACCTGCGCCTACCTGTTCCACCGCCTGCAGCGGCGGCGCGTCCCCTTCTCGCTCTGGGTGCACGCCGGCACGGATCTCTACTTCCGACCCGCGTACCTGCGCCAGAAGCTCGAGTACGCCGACAACATCATTACGTGTTGCGACTTCAACCGCTCGTTCATGCTGGAGCGCTATCGCGACGTGGCCCAGCGCCTCGCTCCCAAGATCCATGTGTGCTACCACGGCCTTGACCTCCCGGTGTTCCCCTTCCGCCCGGACGGCCGTCCGCCCGCCACGGTGATCGCCGTCGGTCGGCTCGCCCGCGACAAGGGGTTCGCCTATCTGCTGCGCGCGGTCGCCGTACTCGCGAGCCGCGGCGTGGCGGTCGCACTCGAGATCGTGGGCGACGGCGAGGAGCGCGGTGCGCTCGAGCGTCTCACGCGCCGGCTCGGGCTCGGCGACCGGGTGGCGTTCCGGGGCTGGGTCAGGTTCGACGAGGCCCGCGCCCGCATGGCCGGGGCGACCATGCTGGTGCACCCGTCGGATCGCCTGGGCGACGGCCTTCCCAACGTGCTGCGCGAGGCCATGGCGCTCGGCACACCGGTCATTGCCTCGCGCGTGGCCGGCATTCCGGAAGCGCTGGACGGCGGGTGCGGAGTCCTGGTCCCGCCGCGCGACATCGGCGCCCTCGCGGACGCGATCGCGACGCTGCTGGGCGATGCCGGGCTGCGCCGCGCCGTGGCCGAGCGCGCGCGGCGCCGCACCGAGCAGCAGTTCGACATGGTCCGCACCGGAGCGCGACTCGCCGAGCTGCTCCGCCGCCCCGCGCCGGGCGCCCCCCCCTCCCCCTCCCCCTCCGTCCCGGAGCCGGCGAATGCCGCTCCGGTCCTGTCCGCAAATCCCGGATGACCGTGTCCGTGCATCCCCTGACCGACGAGGAGCGCCACGCGCGTTTCATTCTCGAGCTGCTGCTCGACGACCCGGCGGGCGCGGGACCCGCCCTCGACGGGCCCGACTGGCCGCTGCTCGGCCGGCTGGCGCAGCGACACGCCGTGCTGGTCCGAGTCGCCGACCGGCTCGCGGACCTCGGGGTTCCCGTGCCTGCCGCGTTCGCGGCGCTTGCCGAGCTGGAGCGCGAGCGGGGCCGCGCGACGCTCGACCTGCTGCGCCTGGTGCACGCGGCCTCCATCCGGCACCGCATCACGTGGATGGCGCCCAAAGTGCCGCAGCGCTATCCCGACGTGGGCGACGACCTGGATCTCCTCGTCTTCACCCCGGACTCGAGCGTCGACCGGCTCATCCTGGAAGGCATTCCCGTCACCCGCGAGCGGGCATCGCTTGCGAACCGGCTGTCTGGCAGCACCGTCTACACGGTGGTCGGAGCCATCGCGCCCGGGCTGGTGGTCGACATCCATCACGGTCGCGTTGGGCCCGCCGGCCAGCACGTCGCGTTCGCACGCGCGCTCGCTTCCCACGGACAGCGTCAGGTGCTCGGCGGGACCGAGCTGTGCGTGCCGGCGCCCGAGGACCAGCTGGTGCTGCAGGGCCTCGAAAAGGTGGCGGGGCGACGCTCGTTCCATCTCTGCGACGTGCTCCAGACCGTCGCCGTGCTGCGCCGCCCGCGCCTCGACTGGGACCGGGTGGTCGCGACCGCCAGGGCCCATGGGGGTTGGGACGGCCTGAGCTGCTACCTCCACTATGTGGACGAAGCGTACGCGCGGCTCGTCGGGCGCGAGCTCCTGGCCCCGGAGCAGCGCCGCACGCTCACGCTCCGCGGCTGGGGCCACGCGAACCTGCGCGAAGCCGGATTCCTCTTCCCCGCCGTGCGCGTGACCGGCCGGCTGCACGGCTCCCAGCTCGGTCGCTCGCTGGGACAGGCGGAGTGGAACACCGCGCTGAGACTCAGTCTCTGGCCCTTCGCCGTAGTCGGCACCCGGCTCGCACAGGCGCGCCCATGGTGAGCGATACACTGCTGCGGCTGTATCATCGCCTGCCGGCCCCGGCTCGGTCCGCGGCCGCGACGGTGCGCGGCTTCTACCTGCGCGCGTGGCGCTACGGCGCGGACTTCGAGCGCCTGGTCCATGCCGCGCTTGCCCGCGAGCGCTGGACGCCCGAGCAATGGAAGGCCTGGCAGGACGAGCGTCTCTCCGCCCTGCTGGAGCGTGCGGCGACGCGCGTGCCGTTCTACCGGGAGGCCTGGCGCGCGCGGCGGCGCGCCGGCGATCACGCCTCCTGGGACCGGCTCGAGCACTGGCAGGTTCTCGAGAAGCAGACGCTGCGTGACAACCCCGGGGCGTTTCTGGCGGACGACCGTGCCGGGCGCGGTCTCTTCCGCGAGCACACCAGCGGCACGAGCGGGGTCCCGCTCTCCATCGGGAAGAGCCGCGGCATGCTGCGCGAGCTGTACGCGCTCGCCGCGGCGCGCACGCGGCGCTGGTACGGGGTGCTCCCCGGCGACCGCACGGCCCGCCTGGGCGGCCAGCTCGTCGCCTCGTTCGCGCAGCGCCGCCCGCCGTTCTGGGTATGGAACGCGGCAGCGCGAGAGCTCTACATGTCCACGTTCCACCTCGCGCCCGAGCACGTCCGTCACTATCTCGATGCACTGGTGCGCTACCGCGTCGTGTGCCTCACCGGGTACACCTCCTCGCTCGTGGCGCTCGCACATGAAGTGCTGCGGGCCGGCCGGGTCGACCTCCGAATGAAGGTCGTCGTGACGAGCGCCGAACCGCTCGGCGAGGATCAGCGGGCGGCCATCGAGGCGGCGTTCGGCTGCCCGGTGCGCGAGACGTACGGCATGACCGAGAACGTGGCAGCGGCGAGCGAGTGCGAAGCCGGACGCCTGCACCAATGGCCCGAGATGGGCGTGATCGAGGCACGGGACGAGGAGTTCATCTGCACGGGACTGATCAACGACGCCATGCCGCTGATCCGGTACCGGCTGGGCGACCGCGGCCGGCTCGCGCCGGCCGGCGCCACCTGCCCGTGCGGGCGGACGCTGCCCGTGATCGCGGCCATTGAAGGACGCACCAGCGACCTGCTGGTGACGTCGGACGGGCGTCGCATCTTCTGGATGAACCCCGTCCTGTACGGGCTCCCGGTGCGCCAGGGCCAGATCGTCCAGGAGTCCATTCGCCGCATCCGGGTCCGCTTCATCCCGACGCCCGCCTTTAGCGACGGCGCCGGCCAGACCCTCGTCGCCCGGATCCGTGACCGGCTCGGCGACGTGGACGTGGTGCTCGAGCCGGTGGCGGAGCTGCCCCGGACGGCCGCCGGAAAGGTCCGCGCCATCGTCGGTAACGTCGAGTGGGCACCGTCATGACCGCGACGCCGCTGCCGTTCGTGTCCGTCGTCGTGCCCTGCCTGAACGAGGAGCGGTACGTCGCCGCCTGCCTCGACTCCATCCTCGCGACCACGTATCCGGCCGACCGGCTGGAGGTCCTGATCGTGGACGGGATGAGCGAGGATCGTACCCGGCCCATCGTCGCCGCGTACGCGAAGCGCCACCCGGCGGTGCGATTGATCGACAACCCGAGCCACATCACGCCCACCGGGCTCAACGCCGGCATCCGGGCGGCGCGGGGCGACGTCATCGTGCGAATGGACGCCCACGTCGTCTATCCGCCCGATTACCTCGCCCTCTCGGTGGCCGCGCTGCAGCAGACGGGCGCCGACAACGTGGGCCCCGTGATCGTGACGCGTCCGGCCGACGGCCACGCGGTGGCCCGGGCCATCGCGGTCGCGCTGTCGCATCCCTTCGGGGTCGGCAATTCCCACTTCCGCATCGGCAGCCGCGAGCGTCGCTGGGTCGACACGGTGCCTTTCGGCTGCTTCTACCGCAGCGTGTTCGACCGGGTCGGCATGTTCGATGAGGAGCTGCCCCGCAACCAGGACGACGAGTTCAACCACCGGCTCGCCACGCACGGAGGGCGCGTGCTGCTCGAGCCGCGACTGGTCGCGTACTACTATGCCCGGGGGTCCATCCGGCAGGTCGCCCGCATGTGGTATCAGTACGGCTACTTCAAGCCGCTGGTCGCGCGCAAGGTCGGCCGCGTGATGACGCTGCGCCAGCTCGTGCCGGCGTGCTTCGTGCTCGGCCTGGCCGGAACCGGCGCCCTGAGCGGCTGGTTTCCCCTCGCCCGCGTGGCGTTCGGCGCCCTGGCCCTGGCCTACGCGGCCCTGGCGGTCGGCTGCGGGCTCGCCGCCGCCCGCAAGCAGGGCGTGGCGTGCGCGCTTACGCTGCCTTTCATCTTCGGGGCCATTCATACGAGCTACGGCGTCGGGTTCCTCCAGGGCGTGGCGCACCACCTGTTGGGCTTGGGCCGGCGGCGGCGCGACCACGCCGCCTTGGCGCTCACCCGCTGACGCGCGCCAGCGCCATGTCCCTGCGCCTCCGCTATGCCCGGGTCGCCGACTGGCCGCCGCTCGCCTGGCTGGCCCGGTGCACCGCGTCCGACCGCGTGATCGAGGTCCTGCACGGCGATCGCGTCGAGGTCACGCCCGACTGGTTCTGCGAGGCTGTGTGGACGGGCGACTACGAGGCCGCCGATTTCGACAAGAGCGACGTCGTGTTCGGGTCCGGTGCCCGGGTGCGCGGGGAGCGCGCCACTTTCGTATCGGCGTCCTCGACGGTCGATCGGCTGCACGCGTTGGAGCTGTCCGATGGCGCATGGGTGTCGAACTCGCTCGCCTGTCTGCTTGCCACCGCCCGGGCGGGCGTCGACCCGCTCTACGCGCGCTACTTCGAGGACTTTCGCACCGTGCGCGACGGTTTGATCCGATACCGGCCGTCGCTCTTGACCACTCGCGGCGCCGTTCGCCTGACCTACTACCGTAATCTCGAATGGGATGGTCGTCGGCTCCGCTCCGTGAGCAAGCCGGCCCCGGTACGCACGCTCGACTCCTTCTGGCGGTACCGCACGTTCCTCAGTCAGTCGCTGCGGTCCCTCGCCGACAACATGGCCGACCGCCGCCGGCGACGGCCGTTCACGTTCCTGGGCACGATCTCCACCGGCTACGACTCGGCCACCGCGGCGGTCCTGGGACGGGAGGTCGGGTTGTCCGAGGCGATCACCGTGAACCGGTCGCGCAGCGGCGCCGCGGACGCAGGCGTAGAGCTCGCCGCCCGGCTCGGTCTGACGACGCACGTCGTCGAGCGGGACGCGTGGCGACGGAGCCCATTCCCGGAGGTCCCCTTCCTCGCGTCCGACGCCAAAGGAGAGGACGTGTATTTCAAGGGCGCCGAGTCGCGCCTCGCCGGCCGGGTGCTGCTCACGGGCTTTCATGGCGACGGCGCCTGGTCCCGAGCGCCCCATCGATTGAACGGCGACATCGTCCGCAAGGACCAGTCGGGCCTGTCGCTGTCCGAGTACCGCTTGTGGATCGGGTTCCTGCATTGTCCGGTGCCGTTCATCGGCATCCGGCAGGCCGCCGCCATCACCGCCATCAGCCGCTCGCCCGAAATGGCCCGCTGGGACTGGCCGTCGGGCAACAGCCGGCCGATCTGCCGTCGCATCCTCGAGGAGGCCGGGCTGCCGCGCCACGGCTTCGGCCTCGAGAAGCGGGCGGCGTCCGTCTTGTTGTTCGACGAGGGATTCCTGACGCCGGACTCACTCGTCGACTATACGGCCTGGTTGGCGGAGCGCGCCGGCGATGCGCACGGGCCGGCGCGCCGTCCGGCCGAGGCCCTGTGGCGTCTATGCGGTCGCCTGGTGGCGCCGCTCGCCCACGTCACCCCGCAGCGTTGGTCCCGGGTGCGGGCGGTCCTGGGCCGTGTGGTCGAGATGAGCCGGCGAGAGCGGTTGTTCCGCTACGTCTTCCCGTGGGCCCTGGCCCGTGCGCAACGCCGTTACGAGCCCGGGCTCGCGGCTTAGTCCCCGATCTCCACGCCGACCCCCTCGCGCCGCAGCTTGCCGAGCAGCCACGCCTGCACCCGCGCGGTGACCTCGACGACGCCGTCCACCTGCGCTTCGGCCAGCACTTCGGAGTCGCGGTGCAGCGCGGCGAGCAGCTTCCCATCCCCCACGGGCACGCGGATACGCGCGATAGGACGGAGCGCTTGGGCGGAGGTACGGAGCGCGGAGCGCAGCCCGTCTACCCCACCGGAAGTCGGAACGCGGAACGCGGAACGCAGAACAGTGGATGTCAACAGGGCGTGGGGGTATTGCTCTCGAACCCGGGTCAGAAACGCGTCAGCATCGGGCAGCAAATCGGCTTTGTTGAACACGTAGATCACGCGCTTGCGCTCGACGTCTACATCGCTGTTCCGCGTTCCGCGTTCCGCGTTCCGCATTTCGTTGTCCACGACCTCCGCCTGCTCTTCCCATGTCGGGTGTGAGGCGTCGATCACATGCAGCAGCAGATCCGCCGCGCGCGCCTCCTCGAGCGTGGCGCGGAACGAAGCCACCAGGTGATGCGGCAGCTTGCGGATGAACCCCACCGTGTCGGTCAGCCGGAAGCGGTAGCCTCCGCCCACGTCGACTTCCCGCGTCAACGTGTCGAGCGTGGCGAACAGCCGGTCCTCCACCAGGATGTCGGCTCCCGAGAGCGCCCGCAGCAGACTCGATTTGCCGGCGTTGGTGTAGCCGACCAGCGCGGCGCTGGGCAGGTCGCGGCGTCCCTGGCGCTGGTTGGCGCGATGGTGCGCGACTTCCTCGAGGCGCCGCTTCAGGTTGGAGATCTTACGCCGGATCACCCGCCGGTCCGTCTCGAGCTGGGTCTCGCCCGGCCCGCGCAGTCCGATGCCGCCGCGGATGCGCGAGAGGTGGGTCCACATCCGCGTGAGGCGCGGGAGCAGGTACTCGAGCTGCGCCAGCTCGACCTGCATCTTCGCCTCGGCCGAGCGCGCGCGGGTCGCGAAGATGTCGAGAATCACCTCGGTGCGATCCATCACCCGCACCGCGAGCGCCTTTTCCAGGTTCGACCCCTGCACCGGCGACAGCGCCTCGTCGAACAACAGCAGCGTCGAGCCGGTGTCCTGGAGCACGCCCTTCAGCTCGTCGACCTTCCCCTGCCCGAGGTAGAACGTGGGACTGGGGGCTTCAACGCGCTGGTGGGTCCGCCCCACCACCTCGGCACCCGCCGTGTCGGCGAGCCGGCCGAGCTCGTCGAGATGGTCGTCCAGCTGCGCCGCGTCCAGCGAGCCCTTGCGCGGCGCACCGACCAGGAACGCGCGCTCGACCGGCGGCTGGACGTCGATTAGTTGTCGGATCTGACCTGGCTCCTCGTCATGTGCTACTCTAATCTATTTCAATAACTTCATCAGCGGCACGTTCCCCGTGCCCGTCAATCCCACCGTCTTGGCCCCCAGCGGGGTATCGAGGAACACTCGACCCGTCACGCCGTATGCGAGGGCCCGCCGCGTGAGCAGCGCCTTCGCGCCCGCCCCGATGCCGGCCCAGGCGAACCGCACGGGGACGATCACCCGGCTGTGATTGGTGGGCGACAAGTCGAGCGGCCGGTCCAGCAGCGCGTCGCCGAAGTGCGTGCCCTCGAGATCGATGCCCACTTCGAGTCGCGTCGAGCGCAGCCGGTAGTCGTTCGGGTTCCAGACGTCGAACACCAGATCGAACGTGCCGCCGGTGAGCCCGAGGCCGGTGACGTCGATCTCCTGAAGCGTCAGATCGGGCTCGGTGAACGAGAGATGGCCGAGGGTCGCGCAGGCGAGGCACAACCAGACCACAGGAAACGGGAAACGGGACACGGGAAACGAGCGTCTCGTCACGTTTCCCCTTTCCCCTTTCCCGTTTCCCGCTTCAGGTTCTCCCACCACTCGATCCGTTTCTTGATCTCTTTCTCGTATCCGAACTCACTCGGCTCGTACCAGTTCTGCCCCCGCAGCACCTCCGGCAGGTACTCTTGCGGCACGTAGGCATCCGCGAAGGCGTGGGCGTACTGATACCCCGCCCCATAGCCCAGGTCCTCCATGAGCTTGGTCGGCGCATTGCGGATGTGCAACGGCACCGCCTCGGACGGATGTTGCCGCGCCGCCTCCATCGCCCGGTCGAACGCGACGTACACACGGTTCGACTTGGGCGCGGTGGCGAGATACACGACCGCCTCGGCGAGGGCGAGCTCTCCCTCGGGCGAGCCGAGAAAGTGGTAGGCCTCCTTGGCCGCGAGCGCGACGGACAGGGCGCGCGGATCCGCCAGCCCCACGTCTTCGGCGGCGATGCGCACCACGCGGCGGGCGACATACAGCGGATCCTCGCCCCCCGCCAGCATCCGCGCCAGCCAGTACAGCGACCCCTCCACGTCCGACCCGCGCACGGCCTTGTGGAGGGCGGAGATGAGGTTGAAGTGCTGCTCGCCGGATTTGTCGTAGGCGGGGAGAGGCTTCTCGAGGACGGACACAACGAAGTCGCGGGAGAGGGGACGTGGGACGGGGGACGAGGAGTTCCCGACGTGCTGCCCGATCGCTTCCAAAGCGTTCAGCGCTCGCCGCGCGTCCCCTTGGGCGTATTGAACGAGCCCATCAAGAGCCTCGCTGGACAGCAGCGGCACGCGTCCGTCGTCCCCCGTCCCCCGTCCCACGTGCGCCACCGCGCGTTCGATCACAGCCCGTATGTGGGCATCGGTGAGCGGCTCGAACACGAACACCCGGCAGCGCGACAGCAGCGGTGCCGTCAGCTCGAAACTGGGGTTCTCGGTGGTGGCGCCGATCAGCGTGATGACGCCGTTCTCGACCCAAGGGAGAAACGCGTCCTGCTGCGCCCGGTTGAAGCGGTGGATCTCGTCGCAGAACAGGATCGTGCCGCGTCCCTCGTACTTGAGCCGGTCCTCGGCTTGCTTGATGATTTCGCGCACGCGCGCCACCCCCTCGGTGACCGCGGAGAACGGCTCGAAGTGGCGGTCGGTGTGGTTCGCGATCAGGCGAGCGAGCGTGGTCTTGCCGGAGCCGGGCGGGCCCCAGAAGATGCACGACCCCACGTCGCCACGGCGAATCAGCTCGCCCAGCGCCTTGCCGGGGCCGAGCAGGTGCTCCTGGCCGAGGAACTCCTCGAGCCGCGTCGGGCGCATGCGGGCGGCGAGGGGCTCGGGGGAGCGGGAAAAGAGGGTGGGGTCAGACACTCATGGCCTCTTCATCCACAGCCACCTCGTCATCCCGTGCCCGCTCGGGTAGACCAACCCCGGGGCCATGCCCCGGGGCTCACCGAAACACCAACGTCCCTGCCGCGGCTCGGCCGCGCGGTGCCAGGGGCGGGTCGCGTTATTCCCCGGGCCATGGGCCCGGGGTTGGTCCACCCGCACCACCACTCGACGTGCGATGGAGGTCACGACACCCTCGCCAGCACGAGCTTGGTGACATAGAACGCTGCCGCCCCGGCGAAGAAGGCACCGGGAAGCTTCCAGCCGTGCTTCCCCTGGAATTCGGGGACTAGGTTGGATGCGGCCACGTAAATCGTAACGCCTGCTGACAACGCGAGCCCGTGGACCACCAGGAAGGAAAGCTGGTCCGTGAACACGACCCCCGCGAGCGTCGCGCCGCCCAGCATCGCCGCCGCCGTGATCGCCTGCCCGCGGGAGCGCCCGCCTGCCAGCATCAGGCTCGACACCGTCACGCCTTCCGGCAGCTTATGAAGGAAGATCGCGATGAACACCATGACGCCGAGCGCCGGCCGCACCAGAAAGGCGCTGGCGATGGCCACGCCGTCGAAAAACGTATGCAGCAACAGGCCCACCAGAGCCGACGTGCCGGCCACGCGGTTGACGGCGTGCGTCTCCTCGCCAAAGTGGAAGTGGGGCGTGAGCGTATGCTGCGTGAGGTGCACCGCGAGATACCCCGCGAGCACCAGCCCTGGGGCCGCCGCGCCCGAACGGGCGAACGCCTCGGGGAGCAGCTCCACCAAAGCGACTGCCAGCATGAATCCGGCTCCGAACGCCACGAAGTGCTCGATCAGCGCCAGCTCGCGCGCCGCGCGTCGGGTCACCGCGAGGGCGCCCGCGACGTTCCCCAGGGCCGCTACCAGGGCGTACAGCAGCGCGCTAGACACGAGCGAGCAGCTGCTCCCGCGTGTTGCGCGTGGGGTCGTCGAGCACGTCGGCGAGCAGCCGCGCCAGCGTCTCGCCCACCTCGGGGCCGGGCCGCACCCCTGCCGCGATGAGGTCGTCTCCGGTGATGGCGAGGTCCTTCAGGGTCAGGGGATCCTTGGCGGCGCGGATCGACGACACGACCTTGGGCAGGCGGGACACGGGAAACGGGAAACGGGAAACGTTCAGTCCCGGTAGCAGTACCAGCAGATCATCCGAGTACTCGCCCACCTGCGACAGCCATTTCCGGACCTCTGGAAGGTGCTTCGGATCAGGATACTTGTCCCGCCATTGACCAATCACCCGTCCACGTTCGATGTCTTTGTTCGAACTCTTCAGACGCGTCAGCACCGAAGCGGGATCCGAAGCTAGGTATGCGGTCACGAGCACCGGATCGCGGGGCAGCCTGTCCACGTTTCCCCTTTCCCGTTTCCCGTTTCCCGGAATCTCCGGCAACCATATCCTCGCCGCCCCCACATCGATCCACAGGGCGAGCAGCTTGGAGACACGGCCCGCCGTCCGGATCCCCTTGAACCACTCGTCTCGCACCCGCTCGGCCGAGAGCTGCGACAGGCCTTGGGCGTTGGCCTTCGCGGCCTCCAGCGTGCCCGCGTGGATGCGGAAGTCGAAGCGCGCGCTGAAGCGCAACGCCCGCAGGATCCGGAGATAGTCCTCCTGGAACCGCCAGTTCGCGTCGCCCACCGAGCGGATCAGCTTCTTGGCCAGGTCGCCCGCGCCCTTGAAGGGGTCGCGCCACTCGTGTCGGATCGGATGGTAGGCGATCGCGTTGATCGTGAAGTCGCGGCGCGCGAGGTCGTCGGTGAGCGAGACGCCGAACTCCACCACGGCGTGCCGGCCGTCGGTGCGGATGTCCCGGCGGAACGTGGTGACCTCGTGGGCCCGGTTGTCCCGGTCGAGCACCGCTACGGTGCCGTGCTCGATCCCCACCGGGACCGTGCGCTTGAACAGGCGCCGGACCGCTTCCGGCGGGGCCGCCGTCGTGAGATCGAAGTCGTGGTTCTCGAGCCCGAGCAGATTGTCGCGGATCGCGCCGCCCACGCACCAGGTTTCGAAGCCGGCGTGCTCGAGCGTCTGCGCGATTTTCAGAACCTCGTCGGGAATGGGGAGACGGTCCGGGAATTTCATGCGGTAGAAAGTGCGGAATGCGGAGTGCGGAATGCGGAGTGTAAAGGGTAGGGACGCTTGGCGAGCGACCTTACCCTGACATTCCGCACTCCGCACTCCGCACTCCGCATTCGAGTCACCCGCACAACACACTCCCTCCGTTCACGTTGAGGATCTCGCCCGTGATGTGGCGCGCCAGATCGGAGCAGAGAAACACGATCGGGCCGGCGATGTCCTCGGCGCTCGCGACCCGCCCCAACGGGATCGTGTCCTCGATCTCCTGCCTCCCCTCTCCCGTGTCCCGCCCGTACGGCTGCGCCGACATCTCCGTGTCGACCCATCCGGGCGCCACGCAATTCACGTTGATCTGACGCGGGGCGAGCTCCACGGCGAGGGACTTGGTGAGCGCGATGACCGCGCCCTTGGTCGCGGCGTAATCGGCGTGAAACGCCTCGCCCCGCTGCCCCGCCGTGGACGAGACCAGCACCACCTTGCCACCGTCGGGCAGCAGTGGAACACCGGCGCGGCACACGTACAGCACGGCGTCCAGATTGACGCGCATCGTGACATCCCACTGCGCGTCGGTCATGCGCTCGAGCGCTACCTCGTCGGGTGGCCAGATGCCGTGGTTCACGATCAGCAGGTCCAGCCCGCCGAGCGCCTCCGCTGCCGCGGCCACCGCGCGCTGCGCCGCGGCGGAGTCTCCCAGGTCACCTCCGATGGCGACCGCCCTTCCCTGCCCTCCACCGCCCTCCACCGCCCCGACCGTTTCTTCCGCGTCCGCTCGCCGGCTCCTGTAGCCAACCGCCACCCTGCAGCCCGCCCGGGCGAGCAGCACTGCTGTCGCCCGGCCGATGCCGCGGCCGCCACCCGTCACAAACGCGCGCTTCGCCGCGAGATCGATCACCCCACCCCCAGCTGGGCCTCAACGATCCCGCAGATCACATGCTCGATCGCCAGATGCAGCTCCTGGATATGGGAGGTCTCATCGGCGGGGATGACGAGCGCGTCGTCGACCAGGCGCCGCGCCGCGCCGCCGCCCTTGCCGAGCAGCGCGACCACCCGCACGCCCTTGGCGCGCGCCGCCTGGGCCGCGCGCAGCACGTTCGCGCTCTCACCGCTGGTCGAGTGCAGCACGAGCAGGTCGCCGGGCCGCACCAGCGCCTCCACCTGCCGGGCAAAGACGGCCTCGAACCCCAGATCGTTGCCGCACGCGGTGAGCAGTGACGTGTCGGTGGTCAAGGCGACCGCGGGAAGCGCCCGCCGGGTCCGTGCGTAGCGGACCACGTACTCCGCCGCCACGTGCTGGGCGTCGGCGGCGCTGCCGCCGTTTCCCGCGAACCAGAGCGTGCCGCCGCCGCGCAGCGTGTCGACGTAGTGGGCGGCCAAGCGCGCGATGTCGGCGGCGTGCTGCTCGGCCACGCGGGAGGCGAGCGCCGCCAGGCCGGCCAGGCCGACCCGCGCCTGCTCCGCCGGGGTCACCCGGCGACCGCCCGCACCAGCGCTGGCAGATCGGCGTGCGGTCCGGCGGCGCCCCGCTCTTCCAGCGCCGTCCCCACCACCACGAAGTCCGCTCCCGCTCCCCGGGCGGCCCGCACCTGCTCCGGGCTCCGGATGCCGCCTCCCACGAACAGGGTCAGGCCCGGCACGCCCTCGCGACAGGCGCGGATCACTTCGGCCGACACGGGCCGCGGGGCGCCGCTCCCCGCGTCCAGGTAGATGGCCTGCATGCCGATGAGACGTGCCGCGGTGGCGTGCGCCCGCGCCAGCTCCGGCTTGTCGGCAGGGAGCGGGCGCGTTTGGCTCACCGCCTCCACGCTCGTAACCCGTCCCCCGTCGACCAGGATGTAGCCGGTCGAGAGCGTGGGCACGGCGTGACGCGTCAGGAATGGGACGGCGCGCACGTGCTCTTCGATCAGGTACTGCGGGTTACGCCCGGACACGAGCGAAAGGAAGAGGATGAGATCGACTTCCTGCGTGAGCTGCAGCGCGGAGCCGGGGAACAGCGCCACGGGCAGCCCCGCGGCCGCCTGCCGGATCGCCCGTGCCACCAGCTCCGTGTCCTGCGTGCCGTCGAAGGAAGAGCCCAGGAGGATGCCCGCGGCGCCGGCGGCGCGCGCCGCCCGCGCCACGGTCGCGGCGTCCGCGGGCCCGGTACGACTCGGGTCCACCAGCACCAGCAGGCCCGGTCCCGCCCCGAGCGGCGTCACGACCCGGAGGCGGCTCCCACGCGTCCCGCGAGCGGAGCGAGCCCGGCCACGTCGGCTTCGGCCTGGGCCTCGAACGCGTAGGTGACGAATGCATCGGCCGCCAGCAGGTCGAGCGCCAGCTCGCGCCCGCCCGCGGGTCGGCCCGCAACCCGAGCCAGCAGGCGCTGCCCCAGCAGGGCCAGGTGATCGGGGAGCGGCAGGTCGGCGTCGATCACGGCCGCCGCGAGGCGGGGGCGCAGCATGTCGGGCGGCGCGGGACGGCGCGCCTCGAGCCAGGCGAGCAGCTCGCGCCGGGTCATCGTGCGAGCAACCGTTGCACGATGGCCGCCGTCTGCTCGCGGGTCTGGCCCAGCTTGGCGGGATCGCCTGCGCCCGCGGACGCGAAGTGCGGGCGACCGCCCCCCTTGCCGCCCGAGACGGCCGCCAGGGCGGCCGCGATGTCGCCGGCCTTCACGCCCTGCGCCACCAGGTCGTCGGTCACGCCCACGTGGATCCCCGGTCGCTCGCCGTTGGTGAACAGCACGGACACCGCGCGCCGATGGCTGGCCCGGAACGCGTCCATGACAAGGCCGATCTGGTCGCGGTCGCTGAGCGTGCTCTCGTCCACGTAGAGCTCCACGTCGCCGATCCGCTCCACGCTTCCCGTTTCCCGCTTCCCGCCTCCCGTCTTGAGCAGCTCCTCCACGCGCTTCTCCAGCTTCTTGTTTTCTTCCAGCAGCTGCTCGATGCGCCGCACCAGATGCTCGGGCTGCGTCTTGAGCGCGCCCGCCGCGTCCTCGAGCTCCCCCTCGAGCTTGCGGATCAGAGCGTACGCCCCCGGGCCGGTCACGGCTTCGATGCGCCGCACTCCCGCCGCGGCCCCCGTTTCGTGGGTGAACCGGAACAAGGCGATCTGCCCGGTGCTGGGCACGTGCGTGCCGCCGCACAGCTCGAGCGACACGCCCCCCACGTCCACCACGCGCACGATGTCGCGGTACTTCTCGGTGAAGAACGCCATCGCGCCCGCGGCGATCGCCTGCTTGTACGTCATCTCGCGCGTGGTGACCGGCAGGTTCTCCCACACATGGCGGTTCACCTCTTCCTCGATCCGGGCGAGCGTCGGGTCGTCCACCGGCCCGTGATGCGCGAAGTCGAAGCGCAGCCGCTCGGGAGCCACGACCGAGCCCTGCTGGCGCACGTGGGGCCCGAGAATTCTGCGCAGCGCCGCGTGCACCAGATGCGTGGCGGTGTGGTTGCGCTCGATGTTCTTGCGGCGCGGCTCGTCGACCTGGGCCAGGACCGGCGTGGGCTCGAACGCGTCCGCGAAATGCCCCACGACCGCGCTCATGCCGTCCACCTGCTCCACGCTCTCGACGTCGAGGGTCCACCCCTCCCCTTTCACCTGCCCCGTATCACTGACCTGCCCGCCCGACTCGGCGTAGAAGGGATTCTCCTGGAGGACGAGCTCCACCACGTCGCTCGCCTGCCGAAACCTGAGGACGTCGGTTTCGGCCGCGGTCGTGTCGTAGCCCACCCATTTCTGTTTGGCCCGGGGCTTCACGGTGCGCCATTCGCCGCTCCGCTGCACCGGCACGGCGCCCTTTCCCGAGCGTCCCGCTTTGCTCCGCTCCAGCGCCTCGAGCGAGCGGGTGCGCTGTTTGCCCAGCTCGCGCTCGAAGCCCGCCACGTCGACCGTCTGACCCCGCTCCGCGGCGATGAGCTGCGTGAGATCGATCGGGAACCCGTACGTGTCGTACAGCTTGAACGCCTCCGCGCCGGAGAGCCGCTTGGCGTCCCTGAGCTGCTCCAGCCGCTCCAGGCCGCCCTCGATCGTGTCGAAGAAGCGCTCCTCCTCGGCACGCGTCACGCTCTCGAGGTGGGTGCGCTTCTGGACCAGCTCGGGGTATACGCTCCCCATCACGCCGCCCACCGCGTGCACGAGATGCACCAGGGTCGGCTCGCGGCGCCCCAGCAGCCAGGCATGCCGCACCGCCCGGCGTAGAATGCGACGCAGCACGTAGCCGCGTCCCTCGTTGGACGGATACACGCCGTCGGCCAGCAGGAACGCCACCGCCCGCGCGTGGTCGGCGAGCACCCGATACGAGGCTCCTGCGGGCCCCGGGTCGTATCGCTTGCCGATCACTTCACCCGCCCGCTCGATGATCGGAGCGAACAGATCGGTGTCGAAGTTCGACCGCACGCCCTGCATCACGGCGGTGATGCGCTCCAACCCGGCCCCCGTGTCGACTGAGGGAGCGGGGAGCGGGACGCGCGAGCCGTCGGGCTGCTGGTCGAACTGCATGAACACGAGATTCCAGATCTCGAGTAGCTCACCTTCCTCGCTCAACCGCACGAACTCGTCGAGCGGGAGCTCCCGTTTCCCCTGTCCCGTTTCCCCTTTCCCGCGAATATCGACGAGCAGCTCCGAGCACGGACCGCACGGCCCGGTGTCGCCCATCTGCCAGAAGTTGTCTTTGTCGCCGAGCCCGTAGATGCGCCCGTCGGGGATGCCCGTCACCTCGCGCCACAGCCGGCGGGCGTCGTCGTCGCTGTGGTGGACGGTGACGTACAGTCGCCCGGGGTCGATCCCCAGCCAGTCCTTCCCGGTCACCCACTCCCAGGCGTACCCGATTGCTTCCTTCTTGAAGTAGTCGCCGAAGGAGAAGTTGCCGAGCATCTCGAAGAAGGTGTGGTGGCGGGCGGTGTGGCCCACCTGCTCCAGGTCGTTGTGCTTGCCGCCGGCGCGCACGCACTTCTGGCAGGTGACGGCGCGGGTATAGTCGCGCCGCTCGAGCCCCTGGAACACTCGCTTGAACTGCACCATGCCGGCGTTGGTGAACAGCAAGGTGGGATCGTCCGCCGGGACCAGGGGGGAGCTCGGCACCTCGCGATGCCCCCGGGCCGCAAAGAACGCCCCGAACTTGCGGCGGATTTCGGCGGAAGTCATGGGGGGAAATATAGCGCGCGCCACGGGGCAACTGAAAGGCGAGCGCGGAGTTACCGCTTGTGCCGGGGGACCACCGCCCGCGGGCGCCGACGCCCCCGTGAACCCCGGGGCATGGCCCCCGTCGGCTCCGAAGAGACCCCGGGCCGCCAGCCCGGGGTCAGCCGCGTAATTGATGAGCCCCGGGGCGTGGCCCCGGGGTCGGTCTACTCAGACCGGCACGCGATCGGCGTGTCGCACGTGCTGCCGCGCGATGTAAATCCGAGCGCGGGGAATGTGGCCGTGAGAAAGCGTGCCTGCGTAATACCCGCGAGCCCACGTCAATCGGCCCCCCGCCGTCTTCACTACTCGCGCCGATTCGGACTTGGCATCGCGTATGAAAGGCATTAAAGGGCGATCCGGGCGGAAGCTGATCAGCACATGGACGTGATCGGCGACGACCGCTTGCGCGAGCACACGCACCGAGTTTCGAGCCGCTGCAGCCGAGATGCTATCCGTCACACTTCGCACATCTTCCTGTCGGATGCTCGGCTCACGTCGGTAGGTGTGCCAGGTGATGTGACCCCGCGGCCATGCCGCGGGGTTAATAAGGGTCA
>WNGN01001683.1_pt1 | contig 25013 bp, 24 predicted proteins | sample 5400561 | NCBI WGS metagenome assembly WNGN01 (sample SAMN13153379, study PRJNA577476) | soil metagenome | isolation source: 115 cm soil or saprolite under Garry oak tree replicate 2 | place: USA:California | collected 2016-06-15 | reverse complement strand
GGCGCGCCTTCAAATGGCGAGCTCATGATCGTGATGGAACGGAAAATGTCGGGCCGGATGAGCGCCGACCACGAGGCGACCGGCGCGCCGGCGTCGTGTCCGACCACCATCGCTACCGAACGGTAGCCAAGCGCGTAGACGAGCCCGATGGCGTCTCGTGTCATATTGAGAATGCGAAACGGATCCGAATCGGCGTCGTAGGAATCGTCCCAGCCGATGGTGCGACCGTAGCCGCGCTGATCGGGGGCGATCACGTGATAGCCGGCGGCCGCCAGAGCCGGCATCACCTTGCGCCAGCTATAGGCGAGCTCCGGGAAGCCATGCAGGAGCAAGACTGCCGGCCGGCCCGGCGTTTCGTAACCTGCCTCCAAAATGTGCACGGTCATGCCGTTCACGTTGGCGATTTGGCGCGAGCGGATGCCGGCGGGCATCGTACCGTTGCCGTAAGCCGGAAGGGTCGAAAAATCAGTTTGCACGATGTCGGCACGTGCGCGTGTGCTTTGCGGGATCGCCAATCCGCCGAGCCCCGCCGCGGCCGTCGCCAAGAAAGCGCGCCGCGAGAGGTTGGCGATGGTGTCGACACTTGGCTGTTCAGACATTTGTACACTCCGCGGTCAAGGATGTCGCATTAGAATCGCGAACGGTGCAGTCTGTGTCAAGCGCAGGAGTGAAGGTCTCCCACCGGGGCGGAGGAAAGGGAACCACTTAGGGGCTGTTTGCACGCGGCTAGTCGGCCAGCGTAGCGTTATTGGCTCAAGCAAACTTACGGTTGTTTTCAAGCAACCCTTTGATTTGCTTGTGAATACGAATAACGCGCTCGAACTGCGGCAGGAGGTCAACCGTGCCTACGCTGGTGGATTTTGAGAATTGGCTCCCCGGGCAGGACTCGAACCTGCAACATTTCGGTTAACAGCCGAACGCTCTACCATTGAGCTACCGGGGAGTGCATCAAACACATTTGGCGGCAGTCTAACCAACGCTCCCACCTCTGTCAAAGACGCAAGCTAGAGAAACACGCGAGTTCCATGCGCGGGAAAACCTTCGGATCCACTCAATCGGCTATTGCAGGCGGGTGATGCGGGTATCGAAGCCGATCAAGGAATCAAAAATGGCGAGGACGTGACGGCGGTACTCCACCATACGCTCGAGCACTTCGCGCAGGCTTGGTTCGCGCTCGGCCTCTCGGTGCCAGCGGGCCAATACCTGGGGAGGCACTTCGATATCTCGGCGAAGTTCCTCGGCAGAATGGCCACGGAGAAACAGTCCATAGAAGAAAGCTGCTTCGCGCTGCGGATACTCAAATTCCCGCAGAGCCTCCTCGCCGATAATGAATTGGTCCGCCATACGAGAAAAGCGCAGTTTACCCAAACTCGCGGCGGCGTCAAGAGGGCTGCCGGGCTGAGCGCACAAAATCGCGCAATGCGGAGACGTTGGGACCATAAACGCCAACGCGAGCGGCATCAACGGGCAAGCCTAGCCGTTCCGCTAGCTCCAAATTGATCCCGGCATCGTCCAGTTCAGAAAGGCTGAATCCGACCACCGGCAGCACGCGGTTCAAACCAGAGGGAGCCACCGGGCGTGGCGGGCGACGACGCTGCCACTGGCGTTGGGCTATCTGGAAGAACTGGTGCCAATCGCGCTTATCCCACATCGCTCGGCCCTTCCTTGGGAGGCCAACGTGCTGATATATGGATGCTCGAGCAGCCTCCAAGGTCGCCTATTTGCCGAATGCGAGGCGACTTGCACTCCCATATACGCCAGAACAGGCCCAGAGTCTACAGTGGTGTCCAATTACTACATAGGAGTTTCGCGCTGGGTGGCGCACTGGAGTGCTCGCAAAATCGGCGGTCTCGCAATGATTCAGAGCCGCTGTATACTGGTCTGAGGGTTCCTCGTCATTTCCCAAATAAATGCTCCAAACGGTCATTGTCATTCACTACCACGAGCTCTGGCTCAAGGGCCGGAATCGCAAATTCTTTCTGGGGAAATTTTTGCTTGCGCTGCGGCGCGCATTCGCGGATTTTCCCGGTGCGCGCATGCGCCAACCGGGCGATCGCGTGGTTTTAGAGTTCGGGGTGAATGCGCCGGTGGAAACGGTAATCGCGCGCCTGAAACGAGTTCTCGGCATAGCTTACTTTGCGGTAGCTCGTTCCGTGCAGCGCGGATCCAGCGACGATCTAGAAGTCCTTTGCCAAGTCGCGTGGGAAGAGATAGCGCCACTCGAGTTCTCGAATTTCGCCGTTCGTGCCAAGCGCAGCGATAAATCTTTTCCTCACCGCGTCGATGAGATCGAAAGGTGCGTCGGACGCTATCTGCTGGAGAAATTGCGTGCCGCAGGGCGCTCTGTCCGCGTGCAACTCGATGATCCGGAGCTGACCTGCAGGATCGAAATTACTCCGGGCCCCATGTTGGTCTATGCCAGAAGGATTCCCGGCACAGGAGGACTCCCCGCAAATACCACGGGACGAATGGTCTGCCTGTTATCAGGCGGATTTGATTCCGCAGTTGCCGCGTACAAAATGATGCGACGTGGTGCGCATGTCAACTTTGTCCATTTCTGGGGCGGCGGAGCCAGACCAGGCGAGTCCTCGGTACATGTGGCGAGGGCGTTGGTGGAGCGCTTGGTGCCTTACCAATTTACGGCAAGGCTTTATCTCGTCCCCTTCGAGCCGATTCAGCGGGAGATTGTACGCAGCGCACCTGAGCAATATAGGCTGCTACTGTATCGGCGCATGATGCTGAGAATCGCGGAGCGCATTGCGCGGAGAAACCAAGCCCAGGCGATCATAGCAGGGGATAGTCTGGGGCAAGTGGCTTCTCAGACCTTGCAGAACATGGTAGCGGTGGGTGCAGCTTCACCGATGCCTGTTTTCCGTCCTCTGGCCGGCGATGACAAACAGGAGATTCTCGCGCTGGCGCGCCGCATCGGCACCTTTGAGGTTTCCGAGGAGCCATTTCACGACTGCTGCCCGCTTTTCTTGCCGCGCAGTCCAGCCCTTTATGCTTCGGCGGCCGATCTGGAAGGGGCCGAGACGGGGCTTGATGTTATGGAATTAACCAAACAGGCTACAGAGGCGAGTGTGCTTGAAAAATACAGCTATAGCGCAGGACGGGTCGAGCGTGTGGAAGCCGACCCCGTCGTCCTCGGCATCCCCGAGAATTCGGTCGGCCAGTTGAACCAGCAGAAAGCCTAAGCGGCATCGCTCCCGTTCGCTTCCTAAGCTTGAAGACGAAAGGGAGCGACGCTCCATGCAAGATTAATAGCGGCCCCTCCCCGCGCCGCCAGGCCCTCCACGGCCTCCACGTCCGCCGCCGCCGTAGGCGCCGCGTCCTCCTCCGCCAGCACCCCGACCGGCGCCCCCGCCTCCTCCACCGCCTTCGCGCGGAGGACGCGCTTCATTGACGACCACGCTGCGGCCCATGAAATCATGGCCGTTGAGCGCCTGAATGGCGCGGCCAGCGTCGTCATCGTTATTCACTTCGACGAAGCCGAATCCGCGAGGTTGACCTGAGAAGCGGTCGCGCACCAGAGTGATATTCGCAGGCACTCCGTACGCAGTCCGAACGAACGCAGGCTACTCCGGCGCGAAGCTTGCGCTTCAGCTCTCGGGCCGCATCATCCGCCAACCTTGCGACCAGGTCAACCGGGACTAGCAAAAATAGGGAACTTACCTTATGGACTGATCAGCGCCTCTGCAGCCAGAGATCGGATTCGTGGTCGGCGTAAGTCCTGGCCTCATAGTGAATTATCGCCATATTTTTCAAAGAGATCGCGGCGGAGAGAACAATCCTCTCAAGAACCGAGGATTGGCCGAGCACATTTAGAGCAACGCTCCTATAACAAAATGAACAATACGGTCTCACGGATCAGGTTCGATAGCTGGCATTAATATGCACATAGTCAGAAGTAAAATCGCAGGTCCACACGTAAGCGCGTCCACGGCCCAGGCCGAGCTCCACGCGAACGGGAATAAAATCGCGCAGCATGCGGCGGTGCACCTGTGGTTCGCTAAAGGGATGCTCGACGCCGGCACGGCAAGTGAGAGTGCCGGCGAGATAAATGTTCGTACGGGGAGGCTCGATTTTGACTCCGGAGCGCCCGGCAGCCGCGAGAATGCGCCCCCAATTCGGGTCGGCACCGGCGAACATGGTCTTCACTAAGGAGGATCCGGCAATCGTGCGTGCTACTTTTCGCGCGTCATCGTCACTTGCCGCTCCGCGCACCTCTATCTCGATTACGCGCGTAGCGCCCTCGCCATCTGCAACGATTTGCAATGCAAGAGACTGACAGACGCTCTCGAGTGCGGTCAAAAAGCGGCGATAATCCGCATCCGGCCGCGTAATTGTACGATTGTCGGCAGCGCCGCTGGCGAAGGCCAGAAGCGTGTCGTTGGTGGATGTGTCCCCATCGACCGTGATGGAGTTGAAGGTTCCGCGAATCGCGAAATTCAAGGCGCGTTGCAGCAGCGGCGATGTGATGGCTGCATCGGTAACAACGTAAGCCAGCATAGTCGCCATATTGGGATGAATCATTCCCGCGCCTTTGGCGCAGCCGAGTAAGCGAATCGTGCGGCCCGAAAGAGTGCAGCGCGATGCGGCCCATTTCGGGCGAGTATCCGTGGTCATGATTGCCCTGGTGAAACCGCCAAACCCTTCCGCAGTGCGATCGGCCGCTTTGACCAAGGCCGGTACAGCATTCAGGATGCGTTCGGTGCGCAACGGAAGACCGATAACTCCGGTCGAGCAAACAAATACTTGTTCTTTATCGCAGCCGACCTCGCGCGCGACCGCTTGTGCCGTCGCTTCGGCTGCGGCCATTCCAGCCTCGCCCGTAGCGCAGTTTGCGTTGCGCGAATTGACGATCACCGCGCGCATGCGCGATGCTGCTTTGCGTAGGTGCTTGCGGCAAAGGACCACCGGCGCGGCTTGCACCAGGTTTTGCGTGAAAACTCCGGCAGCCGTGACTTCCTCGTCGCCGATGATCAATCCCAAATCCAGATTAGGAGCCTTCCGCAAGCCGCAATTCGTAGCTGCGAAGCGAAATCCCCGCGGAAGGGCATTGAGCGGCGCCGTATTCATTCGGGGAGTATCGTTGTTCACTCAGGCGTCTCCCTTAGCCAGTTGAGCCGTCCATTGCTCCAAGCGAGCGCGGCAGCCGGCCATCGCTTCTCGAACGCGTGCCGGTGCCGTTCCTCCAGGAACGTCGCAGCTCGCCAGAGCAGATTCGAGGGTCAGTACCTGTCCGAGATCGGATTCAAATAGAGGCGAAAAGCTCTTGAGCTTTGACAAAGGCATCGACCTCCACGATTCGCGGGCGCGCTCCGCTTCGCGAACGATACGACCGATGATTTCGTGCGCTTGGCGGAAGGGCAGACCCCGGCGGACCAGATAATGTGCCGCCTGGGTGGCCAGCAGCGCCGAATCTTCAGCCGCAGCCAAGAGCCTCGCTTCATCAACGCGCGTCGCACCGACGGCTCCAGTCGCAATTTGGGCGATCGCCACAGCCTGATCGTGTGCGGCAAAGAGCGGCTCCTTATCTTCCTGTAGATCGCGTTGATAGCTTGAAGGCAGCCCTTTCAAAGTTATTAACAGGGAAATTAGAGCGGCGGTAATGCGGCCGGTCTTTCCCCGCAGGAGTTCCCACGCATCCGGATTCTTCTTTTGGGGAAGAAGACTGCTTCCGGTCGAATATTCATCGGGTAACAGGACATATCCGAATTCCTGAGAAGCAAAGAGAACAAAATCTTCGGCCAAGCGCGAAATATGTGTAGCCAGGCCGGCAAGCGCGTAAAGGTAATCCGCCGCGAAGTCGCGATCGCCTACCGCATCGAGGCTGTTGGCGGTAATGCGCGAAAAGCCCAGTTCTTTCGCCAGCGCTGCCCGATCCACGGGGAAAGCACAGCCGCCCAGCGCGCCCGATCCCAATGGGCAAGAATCCGCCATGCTCCGAGCGGCGCTGAGCCGTTCCAGATCGCGAAAAAATGCCTCGGTATGCGCGAGGACGAAATGCGAAAAGAGAACAGGCTGCGCACGCTGAAGGTGCGTCATTCCGGCCAGTGGGACTCCCATCGTTCGCTCGGCCAAGCCTGCCAGCGCAGCGATGAGGGCCAGAATCCTTCCGGAGACTCCCTGCGCGGCTTCCTTAACGAACATACGGAAGTCGGTGGCCACCAGCTCGTTGCGGCTCCGCGCGGTGTGCAGCTTGTAACCAAGTGCACCCAGCCTTTCGACCAGAGCCATCTCAACGAAATGGTGCACATCTTCGGCCGGCGAGAGGTCGAGCCATGACGTGTCCGACTGGGCCCGCTTGGCAATGGCGTCGAGTGCAGCCAGCGTTTGTTGCGTCTCCGAAGACGTGAGGATGCCGACTGTTTCTAAGGCGTGCGCCCACGCGCGGTCCACGGCCAATTCGTAAGGAAGCAGGCGCCGGTCAAACCGAAAGGAACGCTGAAACTCGTAGAACAATTCGTCGGGCGGCTGATCAAATCGGCCACCCCAAAGTTTGCTTGCGCCCGCCGCTTTTGACTCCTGGTTCACGACGCTGCGTCATTCGCCGGCGTCGTCACCGGCAATGCAAAGAGGTTAATGAACCCTTCCGCGTCCTTGGGGTTGTAACGAGCCATGCTGAAACTGGCGAGATCGGTTCGATAGAGGGAGTGGGGAGATTGCCGTCTGGTTACGGCGACGTTGCCTTTATATAACCGCAAGCCAACCGTTCCAGTCACGCGTCGTTGTGCGACCCCAAAAAAGGCGTCCAGAGCTTCGCGCAGGGCCGTGAACCACAAACCGTAATAGACGAGCTCCGCATAGCGATGCGCCAAAATTTGCGAGTAATGCGCGGTCTCGCGATCCAGGCAAAGCGCCTCGAGTTCGCGGTGAGCCAAAACGAGCAGAGTGCCACCGGGCGTTTCGTACGCGCCGCGTGATTTAATACCGACGAGCCGGTTTTCCACCAGATCGATGCGCCCCACACCGTTTGCTGCAGCTATCGCGTTTAACCCTTCGAGCAGGGCCACCGCATTCAACCGCTTCCCGTCGACGGATACTGGGGCCCCGGCTTCGAAGCCGATTTCAACCTCCGCGGACTTATCCGGGGCGCGTTCAGGGGAAGCGATCCACTGCCACATGGATTCCTCGGGAGCGTTAGCGGGATCCTCGAGTATTCCGCCTTCGTGACTCAAATGCCAGATGTTGCGGTCGCGGCTATAGAGATCGGCTTTCGTTTGCGCTACCGGCACATTGTGCGTCTGGGCGTAGGCAAGCGCATCTTCGCGGGACTGGATCTTCCACTCGCGCCAGGGCGCAATGATCTGCAGCTTCGGCGCGATGGCTTTGTATGCAAGCTCAAACCGTACTTGGTCGTTGCCCTTCCCGGTGCAGCCGTGAGCAAGGGCGTCCGCGCCGGTCCGCAGAGCAATCTCCGCCTGGCGCTTGGCCAAAACCGGACGGGCAAAGGACGTGCCCAGCAGATATTTGTGTTCGTAAACGGCTCCTGCTCGCAATGTCGGCCAGATATACTCGGTGATGAATTCCTCACGCAAATCCTCAATGGAAGCCGCCGAAGCGCCGGTGGCGAGCGCCTTGCTCCGCGCGGCTTCTAAGTCTTCTTGCTGGCCCACATCGCCAATCATGGCGATCACTTCACACCGATAGTTCTCTATCAGCCAGGGAATAATGATTGATGTATCCAGCCCGCCCGAATAGGCGAGCACTACTTTGCGGGGCACGCAGTCTCCTTTTAGCTGAGCAGCATCAGCAGGATGGCTTTCTGTACGTGCAGACGATTTTCTGCCTGATCGAAGACGATGGAACGGGGCGAATCCATTACGGAATCGGTCACTTCAGCGCCGCGATGGGCGGGAAGGCAATGCATAAATAGGGCGTCCGGAGCCGCACGTTTCATCAGGGCGTCATTTACCCGATAAGAAGCAAAGATTTTTGCGCGGGTGGCCGCTTCGTCCTCTTGTCCCATGCTGGCCCAGACATCTGTGTAGACGGCTTGTGCTCCGGCCACCGCCTCCTCGGGCGAAGCGAACATCTCTAAAATAGCGCCAGTTTCGCGCCCAGCCTGCCGCGCCTCGGCAACGACAGAAGCATCGGGTTCGTAACCCGCCGGTGTGGCAATGCGCATCTCTGCCCCGACGCGCGCCGCGACAGCCATCAGCGAATGGCAAACGTTATTGCCGTCTCCCACATAAGCAAGTTTCAATCCGCGCAGTGTTCCATAGCGCTCGCGCAGCGTAAAGAAGTCCGCATAGGCCTGACAAGGATGAAAGCGGTCGGAGAGCGCGTTAATTACGGGGACGCTGGCGAACTCTGCGAGCTGCTCGAGTTCGCGCTGGGCGAAGACTCGCGCAACAATAGCCTGAACCCAGCGCGAGAGGTTTCTGGCTACATCGGGGATCGACTCGCGTTCCCCAAGCTTTGAAACGGTGTGGTCCAAAAAAATCGCCGTTCCGCCCAGGCTCCGCATGCCAACCTCAAAAGTGACGCGCGTACGCAGCGAAGGCTTTTCCAAGATCAAAGCCAGGAAACGGCCGGCCAGCGCGGAGGCGTAGTGATCCGGGCGAGCCTTGGCGTCCGCCGAAAGCTGAAGGAGTTCCTGGACGCGCGCCGCGTTCCACTCCGCGCCGGTAAGAAGGTCGGTGGAAAGAGCGACGGGTATGGATATCGTGGTCATGATTTAGCGGGAAGCCGCCAAGGCGTTCCGGTCGTTCTTTTCGGCGAACTCTGCAGCAACAGCATGGGGACGCTTGGTTTTCTTCAGGACTTGCCGAAATCTCTCCGTGAATTCATCCACTTGGCGCTCGGTCACGATAAAAGGCGGCAGCAGCCGCAGCACGCGTTCATGGGTGCAATTAATAATCAATCCTTCGCGCAGCGCGCCTTCTACATAAGCTTTGCCCTCGACAGCAAGCTCGATTCCCAAGATCAGTCCTTCGCCGCGAACCTCTCGGATGAAGTCGAAGTCCCCGGCAAGGCGGGCCAGTTCCGAGCGCAATTGCGATCCACGCTCGCGAACGTTTTCAAGCAAGTTGTCGTCCTCGATGGTAGACAGAAATTCGAGCGCAACGGCACAGGCCAGCGGTCCGCCCCCGAATGTCGAGCCGTGCAGACCAGGCGAGAAGGATTCCGCGAAACTCTCTCGGGCCACAACCGCTCCTAAAGGGAGCCCACCAGCCAACGGCTTGGCAATGACTACGATATCCGGTGAACCCGTGTGGCGCTGATAGGCAAAGGGACGGCCGGTCCGCCCCAGGCCCGACTGGATCTCGTCCGCAATGAGCGCCGCGTCATAGTGGCTGGCCAGTTCGCGAGCGCGCGTCCAAAATGCCGCGCTGACGGGATAAATGCCGCCCTCTCCCTGGATTGGTTCGATAACGATGGCGCAAACCGAATCGTCGAATTTAGCTTCCAGATCAGCGATGTCGTTAAAGCGCACAAATTCGATCCCGGGCACCAACGGAGCAAAGGGCTCGCGATACTTTGCGGGGTAGGTTATGGAAAGCGCGCCGAAGGTGCGCCCGTGGAACGAATTTTCAAGCGCCAGAACACGAGTCTTTCCTTCGGTACCGCGTTTGTGGGCGGCAAGCCGCGCCAGTTTGATGGCCCCTTCCACAGCTTCCGTGCCGCTATTGCAAAAAAAGACGCGCTCTAGCCCGGACCACTCCGCCAACTTGCGCGCCAAGGGACCCTGATAAGAGTGATGAAACAGATTCGAGACGTGCACGGCGCGCGCAGCTTCGCGGCGAATGACACGTGTCAGCCTCGGATGCGAATATCCCAGGGCATTTACGGCCAGGCCGCCGAGGAAATCCAGGTACTTACGACCGCGATGGTCGTAAAGATAGCAGCCGCGGCCGCGTACAAACAGCAGAGCGGGGCGCCGGTACGTGTTCATCAGGTATCGTCCCGTCAGGCGCATGGCCTGCTCGGGGGGTACCCTGTGCTTCACGGGTTTCGGCTTGCGGGGTCTGTTCAACTTCCAACTCCGGCTGCAGCAGGATAACTGGATGTGACGCGCGTCCCCGGCCCTTTCTGCCCGTTCGCCGCAGAAAGCAGCCCGCTTTCGTTCGCCCCGCCTACGATGCGCACTTGCTTCACGCCGGCTGCAAGTGCCCGCTTGCATGCTTCCAGTTTAAGCACCATGCCTCCGGACACCTTGCTGTGCCGAATCAAATCTTCCACATCGCTGCAGGAGACGGCCTTCATCACCTTGGATCCGTCGAGCACCCCGGCGACATCGGTCATATAGATCAGCCGGTCGGCATGGATGTATTCGGCGCAGGCGGCCGCCATGTGGTCAGCATTGATGTTGTAGAGTTCCCCATCAGCACCCATTCCGAGGCAGGATGCCACCGGAACGATGCCGGCCCGCCAAAGCGATTCGAGAAATTCGACATTTACGCCTGTGAGATAGCCGACGAAACCCAGCGCACCCACTACGTCATCGTGTTGCATCGGCTCGGCAAGGAAGCAGCCGGAGTCCGAGGCACACAAGCCGATGGCTGGCTGCCCCGCGGCAGAAACGGCGCCGGCCATACGTTTATTGAGCAATCCGCCGAGAACCATCACAGCCACATCCCGCGTCTCCCGATCGGTGACGCGCAGGCCACTGATGAATCGGCTCTCAATGCCCATGCGCTTAAGCGTGGCGGTAAAAATCTTGCCACCGCCGTGCACCACCAGCAACTCATGCCCTTGCTGGGCAAGTTGCGCGATCTGCCTGGCCAGCGAGCGTACTGCTTGCGGATCGTCCAGCAGAGCCCCGGCGATCTTCACGACCATTCTCATTGCAGACCCGTTGCCTCCTCGAAGCCCATCATCGTGTTCATGTTCTGTACTGCTTGGCCCGCAGCGCCCTTGCCGAGATTATCGAGACAGCTCACCACGACGAGGCGCTCCCCTCGTGAATCTAGAGCGAAGCCGATATCACAGAAATTCGTGTGCGCCACGTGCTGGAGTTCCGGGAGACGTCCTGCCGGCCATAGTCTGACCATGGGTTTTCCGGCGTAGAACTGGCGATAGAGGGCTTCGATTTCGGCTGCCTCGCGCCGCGGTTCCAGCCAAACGTAAAGCGTGGAAAGAATTCCGCGGGCTAGGGGGAGCAGATGCGTGGAAAACATCATTTCGCCGGCAGCGATCCCCAGATGCTCGGTGACTTCCGGCGTGTGCCGGTGGGTGAACAGGCTGTACGCGCGGAAGTTTTCGTCTACCTCAACGAAATGGAGCTCACGCTTTGGTTCCTTGCCGGCGCCGGAAGCACCGGACTTGCAATCGCACACGACGCCACGGCCCGATGCGATCCATCCTGCTTCGACAAGCGGCCGAAGCCCGAGAATCACCGACGTCGGATAGCAGCCCGGATTGGCAACCAATTTCGCGTTGGTCACAGCATTGCCGTATAGCTCGGGAAGGCCGTAAACAGCCTGGGCCAGCAGCTCCGCATCCGGCGCAGGCAACTTATACCAATTCTCGAACGTGCCAGGATCACGGAAGCGGAATGCCCCGCTCAAGTCCACAATCCGCAGCCCCGCCTCAAGCAGTTGCGGAACAATCTCCAGTGAAGCCTCATGAGGCGTGGCCAGGAAGGCCACTCCCGCACCGCTCTCCGCAATCGCTCGTACGGAGAAAGCACGGCACGGAGCCTCGCCCCATCCACGAAGCTGCGGAAAGATCTCGGTAAGACAGTTCACCGGCTTCGCGCTTTCGCGCAGGTAAAATGTGGGCTTGGCGATGGTAGGGTGCCGAAGCAGGAGCTGCGCCAGCTCAAATCCCGCGTAGCCGGTTGCTCCAACGACGGCGACCCGCATGGGGCCGTTCATCGGAGCAGGGCCTCCAATCGTTGTTGCACCGCGGTCCTGGCGGCCCGAGACGGCGTAATCACGAGAACCGTATCGTCGCCGGCGATGGTGCCGGCCACTTCACGAAGCCGTTCCCCGTCTACGGCAGCGGCCAATGGCTGCGCACCGCTGGGCGGCGTCTTGAGGACCAGTAGATTATCGGCAGGCCGCACGTCCAGCAGATATTCGCGCACCGCGCGCGCCAGCGGAGGGAGCGCCTGCGCGCCATCTTCGTGGGCCGGCTTTAGCGGTTTATAGCCCTCCGCTGTTTTCACCAGCTTTAGCTCAGCGATGTCGCGGGAGAGGGTGGCTTGGGTGACACGCAGTTTCAACTGCGCCAGCCGCCGCCGCAATTCGTTCTGGCTCGAAATAGCTTCGCTCGCGATCAATTTGAGTATCTGCCCTTGCCGGAACCGTTTTTGGCTTGCCAACCCTTGACCTGCCACCGTTTATGCATTCGATTGCATAATTATGCGGGCACCGGCCGGGGCTTGTCAACAAAAATTTGATTTTCTCCATCGGATTTTTGATTCGAGATCTTCTTTACCGCGTTGAGCCATGGCGAAGCCGGTGCTATTCTCGTTGGCAATGTCTGACGTTTCCGTAAAAGCCTCTCCGCCGCAGCCGCTGTCGTCCCGCTCCCAGGCACTGCTTCAGGTGGCGGAGTCGATTGCGCACCATCGCGATCTGGCCGAGCTGTTCCACGATCTGGCTGCCCGGCTGCACGGCGTCGCTCATTTTGATTACTTAAATCTCGTGCTGCACGACCCCGAACGCCAGGTAATGCGCCTGCACCTCCTCGAAACCTTGCGCGCAAGACCGACCCAGTTGCGTGTGGGCAGAGAATCGCCCATCGGGTCCACGCCTTCCGGGCGCGTTCTCGAGACTCAGGAGGCGTTTGTCGTTTCGGATGTCGAAGCGGAGACGTCCTTCCCGGCCCTCATGGAGGCGCTTCGGCAAGAGGGGGTCCGTTCCTTCTGCGTGGTTCCGTTGACGACCGCGCAGCGCCGGCTGGGAACGATTGGCTTCGGAAAGCTCGAACCCCATCACTACGATGCCAGCGAAGTTGATTTCATGCAGCAGGTGGCGCGCCAGGTGGCCGTGGCTGTGGATAACGCGCTGAACTTTGAGACCGCAAGGGCCTATCAGCAGCAATTGGCGCGAGAGCGGGATCGCTTGCGCGTGCTGCTCGAGGTCAATAATGCGCTCGTCTCAACGCTCGACCTGCGTCAGCTCTTTCACGTAATCGCCAGTAGTCTGCGGCGGGTCCTGCATCATGAGTATACAAGTTTGGCCCTGCTCGACCCCAAAACCAACAGATTACGAGTGCGGGCGCTCGACTTCTCAGGCGGACAGGGTTTGATTCACGAGGAGATGTCCGTTCCTCTGGAGAAGTCCCCAGCCGGAGAGGCGTTTTCCGCGCGGCTGCCGCAACGCTATACCCGCGCCGATTTGGAAAGATTTGATTCCGACATCACCCGCCGGCTGATAGCCGAGGGAGTACGTGTAGAGTGTTGCGTTCCTCTCATCACACGTGAACGCGTGCTGGGAACCCTTAACGTGGCCAGCTTTCGCGATTCCGCGTTCCCGCAGGAGGACCAAGACCTGCTCAGTCAGGTCGGGGCGCAAGTAGCGATAGCCGTCGAAAATGCGCTGGCTTTTCAAGAGATTGCCGAACTCAAGAACAAGCTCACCGAAGAAAAGCTCTATCTCGAAGATGAAATTCGCACGGAGCACAATTTTGAGGAGATCGTCGGCGAAAGCCCGGTACTGAAATCTCTGCTCTCACAACTGCAAACGGTGGCGCCCACCGATTCGACCGTGCTGATTACGGGAGAGACCGGCACCGGCAAGGAACTCATTGCCCGCGCTCTTCATAATCTAAGCGCCCGCCGCGATCGGACCTTTGTAAAGATCAATTGCGCCGCCATCCCTACTGGATTGCTGGAATCCGAGCTCTTCGGACACGAAAAAGGCGCTTTCACGGGCGCCATCGCTCAGAAGCTCGGGCGCTTCGAGCTGGCTGATAAAGGAACCCTCTTCCTTGACGAAGTTGCCGATATTCCCCTGGAGCTTCAGCCCAAACTCTTGCGTGTTCTGCAAGAACAAGAGTTTGAACGCCTCGGCAGCACGCGCACGCGCCATGTGGACGTGCGCGTGGTAGCCGCCACAAACAGCGATCTCGCCCGCATGGTCGAGAAAGGCGCATTCCGCAGCGACCTTTTTTATCGGTTGAACGTTTTTCCACTGGCCGTCCCCCCTCTGCGTGAACGCCGCGAAGACATCGCCACTTTGGTGCGCTATTTCGTCCAGCGTTACGCCCGCCGGATGAACCGGCACATCGAAACCGTTTCCACAGAAACAATCGCTGCTCTCGAGCGCTACCATTGGCCCGGTAACGTCCGCGAACTGGAAAACCTTATCGAGCGCGCAGTTATCCTTTCTCCCTCACCTGTGCTGCGTATTCCTCTTTCTGAATTGAAGTCGAATCCGGATGGCCATACAGCCGGTCTGCCTACCTTGGCTGAAGCCGAACGAGATCACATCCTACGAGCGCTTGAGGAATCGAAATGGGTTCTCGGCGGACCCAAAGGCGCCGCGGCCTTGCTGGGCATGAAGCGTACGACCCTTCAGTCGCGCATGCAGAAGCTGGGGATTTCCCGACCGCGTTAAAAATCCTTATAACGAGTCTCAGGCTTTTGGATCCCACATTTTCGGGCGGCGATTTCGGCGACCGGACGCTTGTGGGCGGCGTCGCGGGGGCGGCCTTCGTAGTAATGTAGAATTTCCCAGCCCCGGAAATAAGTTTTTAACTCGCCAGGGTGCAGTCGGTGCGAAGTGGCGGCGTCCTCACCAGGGTGGGTGATGTGAACAATCGCGAGGAGAACCCCGCCAGCCACGATGCCCCGTTTGGCGGGCGCGAAGAGGTCCCGTTGAAGGTAGTAGCACATCGCTATGAGGTCCCAGGCGTTAGGGGCGATATCAAATTCGTGTTTCTCGAGGTCGGCAACGCGGGTATCAATTTTCAGGTGCCGGTCGGAGGCGCGGTCCAACAATACCCCAATGGCGCTGGGGGCGCCATCAACTGCGGTAACTCTCCAAGCGTGCTCGGCGAGCCAAAGAGCATGGCGGCCGGTGCCGCAGGCAAGGTCGAGGGCTTTTCCTGGGCGGAGCTTTCGAGCGGTTTCGGTCAGCAGAGGCGCTGGAGCAGCGTCGAAATCCTCGGCGGGGCGTTCTCTCGAGCGGTAGCGCTCTTCCCAGGCGCGGATTTCCACGCGGGAATTGTTGCCGGAATGGCAGGGATGTGCAAGGCGCGCCCGTGTACGTGGAAGCAGCAGTTTGAGACAGAGCAGCTAACGCCGAGTCGAAGAGGGGTCGCAGTGAACCTGCGGATTAAAATCCGCAGGGCGAAGGTTAGACAAACAGCTTGGTTCGCTTAATCCCATCGGCGCAACGCTAAACCGCCGCGCACGAAGCTAGGCGCCGGCCGTGCGAGCCTGGGGTTCGTTCAGCCGCACGCGATAGCTTTTCTGGTGGCGTTTGATGACGACTTTGTCCTCACGCGCCAGCCAGCCAACGGCCCAGTCGAAAACCGGAGACTTTGCCTCTACTTCTTGTTTCAAGCTAGGTAAAGACAATTCGCCTTTCGCATTCAGGGCTTGCCAGATTGCTCCCGCGGCCGTCCCAATTTCTTCATGCATTTACGCCCTCACAATCCACGGCGGTATAGCCGGTCGGCGCACTGCGCTGGAGTTAACTGCACAAAGCTCACATTTCCGATCACAGGAAGTCTAGCACGATCTCCAGTTGGCTTGGCCGAGCAGTCGGGGCGCCGCAGAGGCGGTGACGAGAGCATCTTTAATTGTTGTAGGAACGGGAAGTCAGGGGTAGACTCTCTTCCCGTGTTCAGCAAACTGAACAGCCCCGTGAGGGTTAAGCCGGAGACGGAGAGCCCTGAGAGGCCGTCGCCGAAGACCGTTCCGGCGGAGGTTAAGTCCCCGCCAGGCCAATATCTTAAGGCCGTTCGCGAACGGCTGCAGGTTGGCATGCGTGAGGTCCAGGACGCAAGTATGGTGATTGCGTCGGAAGAGGGCAACCCGAACTTTTACCTGTCCCCCGCTAGACTGACGCAGATCGAGAACGAAGAATCGGTCCCCAGTTTCTACAAGCTCTTCAGCCTTTGTTCCATCTACGGACTTGATCTCAATGATGTCCTGGGACGCTACGGCGTCAATGCGAACCGGACGCGAGCTTACCGAACGCGCTTTCTGCCGGAGATCACTCGCACCACCTCGGCCGAAATCTACGGATTTCAGGACAAGGTTTTGGTTCCGGTTCGCATGGACCCTACGTTCCGTTGGGAGACAACGCAATTGGTGAATCGCGTGGTGGCCATGTGGGGAGAAATCCCCGCGGCTTTTCTCTTGAACAGCAGTCCCCACCGGCATACCTATGGCTATGTAGGGCTGGCCGACAGGACCATGTTCCCCCTCCTGCGCCCCGGCTCCTTAGTGATGATTGATCCTGAGCGGAGGCGAGTAGCTCAGGACGGATGGAAGAGCGAATTCGAACGGCCGGTTTACTTCGTGGAACTGCGTAATGGATACCGTTGCGCGTGGTGCCAAGTGGAAGGTTCGCGGCTAGTGCTAATACCTCATCCGGTCTCGAATGTGCCCGTACAGAGCTTTAATTTAACCACCGAGGCCGAGGTCCTGGGTCAGGTAGTGGGAGTGGCGATGAGGCTGGTTCCTCCAAATACGTCCAGCCAGGGGCCTGGATCAAAACTTCCAGCGCCGAGCGAAATTGTGAGATAAAAAACCTCCGCGCTAGCAAGGAGCATCCTTCCGGAATCATCTCGTAGTAAGGCTCGGTCTCCAGCCACAGGTTGGCCACACGAATTTCCACCTGGCCCAACGAATTAAAGTGCTTCCGCAGTTCTCGCGACAAGTCCATCAGCGAAAGATTGGCCACTGCTTCAAAGACGGAGCGGTGAGTTTCGCGAAGCGCCCGATTGACTTCCTCGGGCGTGGAGATACTCGCCCACCCTTCGTGCAAATAGCGGCCGGTGTAGGGATCTCGTAGAGAGGAGAGAAATACGAGCTGTGCGAAGGCGCTGGGCAAGGCCTCTAGGACGTTCTGCAAATAACGCGAGATGGGTTGTTCCCGCAGCATCACCGTGGAGAATTCTAGGACAACTTTAGCACGCGGCGCAATTCTTTCGTTTTCAGTCTGCTGAACGGATTACGAAAAGATTACTAGCTCTACGGCGAATACTGTAGATTGGCGTCGCTTTACATAAACTCTCGTTCGAGGTGATTATCATGGGCGGACGCCCCCCGATGTTCCCAGAGGATTAGTACGTTAGTACGTTAAGGCTTGCATAACAGAGGCGGTGCCTAAGCCGCCTCCAGCGCAACGGTTTAGTGTATACTGTCGGCTGTCATGTTTCTCTCTGGCGCGATATGCGTCGCGGCCGTGTCTCTTGAGCTTGCCACTCTTCTCCTTTTGGTGTCTAAAGGCGTGTGGCGCTCATACAGGCTTTTCTTCGTATACGCAACGTGGCTGTTCCTCGCCAATTCTGCAATTCTCGTCACCTTTCTTTATCTCCCCGCTGACAGTCACACGATCAACTGGGCCAGCCGCGTTTATCCGGCGCTGTACTGGAATATTGACAGCATCGATGTGGTCCTTCGGTTCGTCGTGGTCTGGGAAGTATTTCACCAAATATTCCCAAAGAGTTCAGGACTGAACAAGAGCTTGTCGAAAGGTTTGGCGATCGTTGCCTTTGCTCTTCTCGTGGTCGGCTGTGGCACGTTTTTGATCTATCAGAACTATACCGGTCCCCGTTCCATCCATTTGGCTCTAGATCGTAGCTTCGGTGTTGTCCAGGCTTTTATGATCCTCGGCACGCTAGTAACAGCTCGCTATTATGGTGTGAGGTGCGGTCGAAACGTTCGTGGTATAGCACTTGCCTTCGGGGGCTGGGTATCGATCTCAACAGCCACCAATGCGATGGCTGACCTTGCGAGTCCTTTCTTAGCCTATTGGTACTATTTACGACCGCTGAGTTTCGTTGTGATGATAGCTGTCTGGATATGGGCGCTGTGGGTTTATGAACCCAATCCGCCAATCATGGAGAGCGAAGCAATCGAACTTGACCGGTGGACTCAGGATTGGAATCGCACGATTTCAACCGCACGGACCATCATACGGCCATGATCAATCTAATTTTTTTCACGATATTGGGATTAGCGCTGGCAGCTTTATTTTCATTGCCCTGCAGGGCAGCCCGAAGAGTTTGCCCGATTCTTCGGCCGTTCAGGCGGTAACGGAAATCATCGCTCTGGAAGGCAGTTCTTTTGCCAATGCCAGGCGCCTCCTGGATGACACGGATTACCAAGCCCTGTGCTCGAATCCTGATCTGCGGCGCTTGGCGCAAAGGCTTCGCAACGACCGCAAGCAACTCGCGCTGACGTGGATTTCGTCGCTGCAGAACGACCTTATCAGGTTATGGCGATTCCGGCGATTCCTGATTCAGCGGGGTGTGGCTTCCAGTATGAGCGAAGAGCTGCGGACGCTTCAGGCGCTCTCGCTCTCTCTCGTGCTGCTCAGTTTCATTCGACTTTCCATACGCGCCGCGGGCCCGTTTGCCTTGCCGCGCGCCACGCGTCAAGCCGGGCAATTGGTGGACAGCATGTCCACCGGTGCGGCCCTCGTGCTCGGTCGTATTCCCGTCGCCGGCTGGGCGGAAATCGAGCGCAGTTGGGTGAAGAGCGCAGCCTAACCGGCTTGATCGATGTCTCCGCTTTTTGCTTCGGGTTATGTCGAAATCGGCCAAATTCCAAGTGCGGTTTTACTCGTGCGATCTGAATCAAACCAGTTGCCTCAGCCAGCCCAGGGTCGCATGATCGGCGTCTCTGCTCAGATGCAGTGCCTTTACGGCCTGATCCATCAGGTCAGTACTTATGCCTATCCCGTGCTCATTGCCGGTGAGAAGGGCACGGGCAAAAAATTGGCCGCCCAAACAATCCATTCCCTCAGCCGGCGGAGAGAAAAGGCTTTTGTCGTTGCCGATTTTTCCACGCTGGCGCCCACCCTGGCGGAATCCGAGCTCTTCGGCTATGAGAGGGGCACTTTTGCCGGAGCGAGCCAGACGCAATGGGGTTTGCTGGCCTTTGCACGTGAGGGGACCATTCTGCTGAACGAAGTCGGAGACCTTCCCTTTCACGTTCAGACCAGATTCGTCCAGGTGCTGCAGGAGAAGGAATTCAAGCCCATTGGTTCCCCTCATCCCCTTCCGTTCAAAGCTAGAATTCTTGCGACGACCTCACGCGACCTGCAGGCGGACGTAAAACGCGGCACATTTCGCGAAGAGCTTTTCCTGCGGCTGAATGCGACGCAAATCACGCTCGCTCCCCTTCGCGAACGCCAAGAAGATATTCCGCTTCTGATCGACTATTTCCTGGAGAAGCATGAGGGTGCGGAGCAGTCGAAAACAAAATTCTCGGCGGCCGCAATCCAGCATTTACGCGCGCATGACTGGCCAGGAAACGTTCGGGAATTGGAGGAGAAAGTTCGGCAGGCAATCTCGCTTCATTCTGGAGCTGTCGTCGACGTCAGTGATCTCAATCTCGCACCCGAATTGCCAGACGATCGGCGGTGGGCAGCGGATATAACGTCTTATCTCGACGTGCGGGAACGACATACCATTGTGCAGGCTCTTCATGAGTCCCACGGAGACAGATCGGCTGCCGCAAGGCTTCTCGGAATGGCGGAATCAGCCCTCCAGAAGCGGCTTCAATATTATGACCTGTGATCAGCAGGCACCCGCCGGAGTTGAACCCGATCCTGGCACGCCTCGTCCTCAGCGGCTAGGCCCATATCTTCGCATGGCCCAATAGGCCGCTGTGTCACCCACGGCCGCGGTTGCCACAATCAGACCAGCATCCCGCTTCGATTTCATCCGAGCTTCGTCTTCTTCAGCAAGCCGCGCGGGCCGTCTGTGGAAGAAAGTAGTTGTTGAAGGTATCCGGGAACAGCAGAACGTGGTTGCCGTCTGTGCCCAGCGGTTTTGTTTCTGCGGCGAAACCATTGCGTGAAAGGCTCGGGCGCGAACTGAGGAATCTTGCGCTGTGGCGCCATTCCGGCCAGCCATTTTGCGATTTCGCGCGTGCCCGACGTTGCGATCGGTTAAGGTGCAGGAGTTGGTTACGCGTTATATCATCTCGATGAAGGGCTATACGGCACGGGAGAAAATGAGCGACGCGATTGCCGGAACTGAATCGTAACTCTATGTCAGTTGCCTATATTTGCGAGGGGTTTCGCACTCCCATCGGCCGCTACGGCGGCGCCCTAGCCCAGATCCGCACCGATGACTTAGCAGCAGTGCCGCTCGCGGCTCTGCGGGAGAAATTTGTCCGCAGCGATTGGGAGTCCCTCGACGAGATTGTGCTCGGCTGCACGAATCAGGCGGGCGAAGATAATCGCAACGTCGCGCGGATGGCGTCACTCCTGGCGGGTATTCCACACACTGTTCCAGCCATGACGGTCAACCGGCTTTGCGGCTCAGGGATGGAAGCGATTGCAGTTGCCGCCCGAGCGATTGCCGCGGGTGAAATTTCGCTCGCTATTGCCGGTGGAGTGGAAAGTATGAGCCGCGCGCCGATGGTCATTCCAAAGGCGTACTCCGCGTTTTCCAGAACTGCGGAGATTTACGACACCACCATCGGATGGCGCTTCGTGAATCCGGAGCTAGCGAAAAAGTATGGCACCGCCTCTATGCCAGAGACAGCCGAGAACGTCGCGGCCGCTTATCGGATTGACCGATGCTCGCAGGACAAATTCGCTCTTCGCTCGCAGCAGAGGGCTGCCACCGCTCAGAGGGCCGGAATCCTCGCCCAAGAGATCGTGCCTGTTCATGTTTCGCAACCTAAGGGGCCTTGCAAAGTCGTATCCCAGGATGAGCATTTACGGCCGGACACGACCATCGAGGCGCTTGCGAAATTGCCGACGCCATTCCGGGAAGGCGGCACGGTAACCGCCGGAAACGCATCTGGGATTAACGATGGCGCCTGCGCGATCTTCGTGGCTTCAGAAGCTGCAGCTTCCCGTTTTGGATTGACTCCCATGGCTCGCGTCATCGGTACAGCTGCGGCGGGCGTGCCACCCGATGTCATGGGTATCGGCCCGATTCCTGCCATCCAGAAGTTGCTCGGACGATTCAATTTGAAAATGGATGATATGGATGTCGTGGAAGTGAACGAAGCCTTTGCGGCGCAGGCGCTTGCCGTAATCCGTGCATTCAGCCTGCCTGACGACTGCGAAAAAGTGAATCCAAATGGCGGGGCAATCGCGCTGGGCCATCCTCTCGGAATGAGCGGCGCGCGTCTGGTCCTGACCGCTGCCAGGCAACTGCAGCGCATCAAGGGGCGCTATGCTCTTGCATCCATGTGCATTGGGGTGGGGCAGGGAATCGCAACTTTATTGGCGCAACCCTGAAATCCCAGCGGGTTGCCTCCTCTGGAGATCCCGATTAAGCGGAGCGCCGCAGGTACGACAGGAGGCGCCGCGTGCGCGGAGTCTGTCGCAGTGTCTGCAGAGCTTGAGCTTCGATCTGTCGCGTGCGTTCCCGGGTGACTCCCAGGCAGCGGCCCACTTCCTCGAGCGTATGTTCGTCTCCGTCCTCCAGCCCGAAACGCATGCGGATGACTTTGGCCTCGCGCGGCGTGAGATCATTCAGCATATCGATCGCGTGCTCTTTCAGATTGCGATCAATTACGGCCTCGGAAGGAGACGCGGCCTGCTTGTCTTCGATGAAGTCACCGAGATGCGATTCCCCATCAGTCCCGATGCGGGTTTCCAGAGACAGCGGCTCCTGTGCAATCTTCATCAGTTCGCGAACTTTTTCAATGGGGAGACCCAGGCGTTCGGCAATCTCATGTGAAGTGGGTTGACGCCCGAACTCTTTGAGCAATTCACGATTTGCCTGCATGAACCTGTTAATGTGCTCGATCATGTGCACAGGCACGCGAATCGTGCGAGCTTGGTCAGCAATTGCGCGAGTGATAGCCTGGCGAATCCACCACGTAGCGTAGGTCGAAAATTTGAATCCGCGCCGCCATTCAAATTTCTCCACGGCTCTCATCAACCCAATGTTGCCCTCTTGAATGAGATCAAGAAAGCTCATGCCCCGGTTCACATATCGCTTAGCTATGGATACAACCAGGCGAAGGTTGGCCTCAGTCATCTGCTTCTTGGCGTGCTCCGCAATCGCTTCGCCTTTGCGCATCCGCTGTAGCAATCGCTTCTCTTCGCTCACGCTCAGCAGATGGTTGGGAGCCCGTAGGGCCGACCCAGGTCGCCGCGCGACGCCCTTTGGCCGCGCAGCAGACTCCACCAGGGCGGCACGAGTCAGTGCAATCAGGCGCGCTCTCTCGAACGGAGTGAACTTGATCGAGTTCATAAGTAGAGAAGCGCGCACCCGCAGTCGGGCGAGTGGCCAGGTGCGCCGACGCCCAGAAGCCGATCGCTTGAGTCGCCGGCTCCGACGAATCGCTAGCGAGTAAAGCCGCGAGACCTCGGCGATAGCCTGCAAAGTGTGCTTGAGTTCGGTTTTTTCGGCCGACGGCGTCTCGCCCCCGATTTGGACGACATTTTTGATCGGTCTGGCGCCGTTGCGCAGTTCTTCGGCCACGCGAAGCAGCGCTTCGATGCCAACCGGCGAACGCGAGACGGCCGTCATGACCATCTTCTCTCCGCGCTCAATCTGCTTCGCGAGAGCCACCTCCTGTTCGCGCTTCAGCAGAGGCACGGCGCCGAGCGCCGCCAAATAGGTGCGGATAGGGTCGTAGGTGTCGTCTGTGCCCGGCGCGTATTCGATCTCTCTTTCATCGACGGAGGTCTCCCGTCCGCCAGATTCTGACAAGCTGCCGGCCCTGACGACGTCGTCGTATTCGTCCTCTCTCAACTGTTGGATGTTGTCTATGAATCCCATAAAATCAGATTTCCTCACGCTTCGTCTTCAGAAAAGGCGGCCGGGGGGAACAAGGGATCAGAATAAATAGTATTACCATCCGTCGATATTCCTAACGAAATCAGCAAGATGCGGAGCTTAATCGACCGGTCGACTCTGAAGTTCCTATATTAGCTTTATTTTTAGATGCGGCGGATCAATAAAAGATGCACCTGATTTTTCGCTCCCGTGTTACATCTTCCGATGCAGTGTTTACTCTTAGCGAAGCCCTTATTTAGCCCTGAGGCTCATGACATACGCGACCAGCGGCTTATGGTCCGGGCTGTCGAGCGGTATGTCGGGCATACCCTTATTATCGGCATCCACGCTGGGCTTTGTAAGGAATTTTGAAACTTGATCGGCCGTCAACTTCGAGTGGGTGAGATCCGGCGCATCCGGGGTTCCTTCACCATTCTGGCCATGGCAGTCGTAGCATTTATACGCCTGGAAGCGCGCTTTGCCTTGCGCGGCGAGAGCATTCTGTTGACCGCCTGCGGCGGCACGGCCGGCGGGCCCGGCACTCGCGGCTGGCCCCTGCGCGTACAGAGAGGGGACCAAAATAGCTGCCGTGGCGAAAGCGCACTCAAGCAACGCTAATTTCCGCAACTCCATAAAACCTCCGGGGGCGGATTATACGAGCAGGGAGCTCCCCGGTGGAAGGGCTCGACGCAGCGGTCCTCAGGGGCCGGACTGATTGCCGTAGCACATTAATTGACGGCCATCGGCCAGCACGACCTTGGACAGACGCAATTTGTAGGTGCCGTCGCTGATGCGATTGCCCACAATGGTAATCTGATCGCCCGGATGAAGAGTATCTTTGGTCCAGCCGGCATTCGCCATGCGGCTGGGACTCGGGCCGCCGGCACTCCATTTCTCGATCTCGCCCTTGTCGTTTGTCACGTCCAGATTCATCCACACATGCGGATTACCAAAATCGAATCCGGTGACGGTGCCCTTCATGGTGGTCAGATTTTTCATGTCATAGCCGCGCCAGGCATGATGGGCGAAGACCGGAGCAGCCGTGATCAGGAGGCAAAGGGAGAATACGACGAGCGTCAGGAGCCTGGTTCTCATGTTCGACACCTCACAGTGTGCGACCATATTTTCGACGCGCTCGGCTTAGGCCCGGTTTCCCGACCGCTCGCCCGCGGATGAGCGAGCCGCGATATTCAGGACCAGACCGGCTTGACGCCGGGGCCTACCAACATTGCCGGGTTAGCCCCCTTTCGAGGAATGAACTTCTGCGCGCGCCCATTGTCGACTTCAGCGACATAGAAGTTGCCTTCCTGGTCCACATGCATTCCGTGAACGCCCCAAAAGCCGCCAGGAAAATCGCCCCAGGTCCCCCAGGTGTAGAGGAAGCGCCCTTCCAAATCATACTTGATCATTTTGGACGTGCCGCGGTCGTAAGCCCAGAGATGCCGGTCGGCAGACATGATGATGATGTGCACGTCCGACGGCGGATCGCCGACGCGCCACTGGTTGAGGAATTTGCCGTTCTCATCGAAGACCTGGATGCGATGATTGTTCCTGTCATTGACAAACACACGGCCGGTCTGGACATCGACTGCGACGCCATGCACGCTGTTGAAGTAGCCGGGGCGCGTTTCATTCGGCGGGGTGCCCTTCTGGCCCCAGGCTGTGATGTACTTGCCGTCTTTATCGAACTTCACGACGCGCGTATTGGCGTATCCATCGGCCACGAACATGGTGCCGTCGGGCAGCCAGGCGAGGTAGGTGGGCCGGTAGAAATGCTTATCGTCATCGCCGTGTTCGTTGAGCACACCGAGGGTGAGGACGAGCTTCTTCAGGTCGTGAGTGAATTTGAAAATAGCGTGCCGGTAATCGTCCACCAGCCAGACGTATTTGTCCTTATCGTAGGGGCTGATATAGATCGCGTGCGGCCGGCGCAGCATTTTGTCCCATTCCGGCCAGGTCTCGATGATGTCTCCTTTGGAGTTCACCGCAACGAGACAATGATTCCAGCGCCAGTCCACGTTTTCGGTGCCCCGGTTGGGGCCGTCGAGCGCGCCTGGCGGACTAGCCGAAGTGGCATCACGCCAAGGCAGCCGGCCGATGGGAAAACCGAGGCTCGGGCCAAGCTGAGGGAGATCGATTTCCTTCGGCCTCTTTATGTTCGGCAGTTCACCGCGCTGGAG
>WNGN01000207.1_pt1 | contig 25016 bp, 18 predicted proteins | sample 5400561 | NCBI WGS metagenome assembly WNGN01 (sample SAMN13153379, study PRJNA577476) | soil metagenome | isolation source: 115 cm soil or saprolite under Garry oak tree replicate 2 | place: USA:California | collected 2016-06-15 | reverse complement strand
TCCCGAATCGGGTCGAAAGACTCTCCGGCGGCTCTTGTCCTACGTGAGGCCTCACTGGCCGTATGCGGCTGGGATCATGGGTGGACTCGTCATCGCGGCCGTGATGGACCTGACGCAAGTGTGGATCCTAGCGTTTTTCTTCATCGATCAGGTTGTACGCCTAGGACACGTGGAAATTCTTCCAAATGTGCTTCTCCTGCTCGGCACGACCTTTGCCGTCAAGGAGATCGCTTCGTTTCTCAAGGACTATTTGTCGGAGATCTTGGCTCAGAAGACCGTTCACAAACTCCGGTCCGACTTGTACGAGAACATCGAGCGAATGCCGATGAGCTTCCTCGATACGTCGCGTTCCGGTGAACTCATCTCCCGCGTCGTCAGCGACACGAACGAAGTGGAAAGGGTCCTCACGGACAACGTCGCGGATTTCCTCTCGAATGCGGTCATGGTCGCGGGCGCCCTCGGCTTGCTGTTCTTCGTGAACACGAGACTCGCCCTACTCGTCACGCCCCCCGCGCTCGTCATGGTCATCGTCGTGAACCGATTCAAGAAGTCCATCAAACAGACCTCGAGGAAAATCCGCGAAGCGGTCGCCGAACTTACCGCGAAGGCCTTCGAGGTCGTCTCCGGCCTCCGTATCGTGAAGAGTTTTCGGATGGAGCACCACGAGGCGAACGCGTTTCGCGATCGGTCCTGGGCGATCGCCCGGGCCAAGGTCCGCCTGGCTCGGCTTTCCGGAGCCTATTCCTCGACCGTGGATTTCCTGACCTTGTGCTCCCTCGCTGTGTTCGTTTGGTTCTCGGCGCCGGCGGTGGTCACCGGCGTGACGGTTGCAGCGGCGTACGCCTTCCTAGGGTACATGGACAAGGTGTTCAAGCCTCTCGTCGTCCTGAGCAAGGTCAATTTCACGGTCCAGAAGGCCGTGGCAGCCGCCGACCGCATTTTCGAATTCATGGATGCGAAGGTGGAAATCTTGGACGCGCCCGACAGTCTCTCCCCGCAAACGATCGAGGGACGCATCCAATTCGACCGGGTGACGTTCGGATATCGGCCGAATCGATACGTGCTCGAAGATTTCTCGTTGACGATCGAGCCCGGGGAGACGGTCGCGGTCGTCGGATCGAGCGGTGTGGGCAAATCCACGATCGTCAACCTGCTCCTCCGGTTCTACGAGCCGATCGCGGGCCGGATCTCGATCGACGGATACCCCCTCGATCGGTTGAACTTGGGCTGCCTACGGAAGAAAATCGGCCTCGTCCTGCAGGAGCCGGTCCTCTTCTCCGGAACGATTCGAGAGAATATCCTGTACGGCGACGTAGACGCTTCCGAGGAGAACGTCGTGCGAGCGGCGCAATCCGCAAATGCCCACGATTTCATCATGGGCCTGCCGAAGGGGTATGACACGCAGATTGGCGAGCGTGGAGTCACCCTCTCCGTAGGCCAGAGGCAACGGATCGCGATTGCACGCGTCCTCTTGAAGAATCCGAGCATCCTCATTCTCGATGAGGCGACATCGAACATCGACTCTGAGTCCGAATCGCTCATCCAAGACGCCTTGCGCAAGCTTGCACAACGCAGGACGATGATCGTCATCGGGCATCGGCTCTCCTCGATCATTGACGCGGACCGGATTGTGGTGCTCGAGGATGGAGGAATCGCCGAGGTCGGGACCCACGAAGATCTGCTGGGGAAAGGAGGGGTCTACGCGCGGCTGTACGAGGCCCAGATCGATCGGGGAGCTCCCGAGGAGGCGCCACACAACCAACTCGACGCCGTGTAACACCCGGCAAACCTTCGTCATGCCGCACCAGAGGTTCCGGTCCCGGACACAGGGCGAACGCCGATGAGGGAGGGCCCTCGTCCGCCTGTCGCTTTACAGGTTTACGTCATCCATGCCCAAGGAACTGAGTTGTCGCCGACCGAATTCGACAAGCGTCAAAACACCTTTGTGGTACAACTGGCCCAACATGTGGCTGACCTGATTACAATCGGGGCCAGAGAGGCCTCAGTTGGCGACGAAGCCTTGATAGGACCCATCTCGTACGAGCCCGGAGCGCATGAAGGGGATGGCCGCGATAGACCGCCGACCCCGCACGGGACGGGTCGATTTTCGCGAAAGGGCAAGGGCTTTGGTCCGAACGAGCCGGAAGTTTCGAGCGCACGACACCCCCTCCGGTCGTGAGAGGAAGTCCCACCTTCGGCAGGGGGACGGCGTGGAGCCGCGCGCGAGGGCCGTCCGCGTCAAGCCCGATTCCGACAACGAGCTATTAGAGGAACTTAGGAAGTCGTTGACGTGGATGAAAGCCCTCGAAGGCCCAAAGGCGGATCGAATTCCGAGACAGGCATCGATCGCGGACAGCGACATCAAGGAACCGCGACGAATCCCAAGAAAGCGGCCCGAGACCGCCATCCTCCGCCGGAGAGCGGGCGCCGTCCTCGCGCTCTCTCTCCTCATCGCCGCGGCCGCGGGGTGGGTCCTGTTCCAGAAAGGAGCGGTCCAAAAGAGTCCGTTCGATAACGCCCAGCCGCGCTGGAAGGACGAGTCCGCCACGCACTTCACGTTTGCCGCCGCGGGAGACTTTGGGGGACCGGGCAATAACGATTCCCTCGGGCTCTTGGGACGTGCCCGAACGGCTGGAATGTCGTTCTTCCTCGCCCTCGGAGATTTGGGATACACGACGGACGCATCCGGGTGGTGCACGCAAATGAAACGGCTTCTGCCCGAGATCGTCATCGTCGCCGGCGACGACGGGAGCAACGCGGACGGAAACATGTCGCAGTACGTCGCGAGCTGTCCATACCCGCTCTCCTCCCCGATGGTCGCGGGCAACGGGACTCCTGGCTACGGCTACGAGTACTACTTCGACTACCCTCGGGAGAAGCCCCTCGCGCGATTCATCCTGCTCTCGGCCGGACTCTCGGGTGTCGATTACAACTACAGTCGGAAGTCGCCGCACACGGAGTGGGTCGAGGACACGGTCGCCAGCGCCCGAGATGCGGGCATCCCATGGGTCATCGCGGGAGTCCACAAGGAGTGCATCACGGTGGGCAACGATGGGCATTGTCCCATGGGCCAGGACATCTTCGACGAGCTCGTGGAAGCCCATGTGGACCTGATCTTGGTAGGTCACGACCATGTGTACGAGCGGAGCAAGCAGCTCAGGGTCTCATCGAGCTGCGAGTCCGTCAACTCGACGAACCCGTTCGAGCCGTCTTGCGTCGCGGCGAATGGAACCCAAGGCGTCTACCCGAAAGGCGAAGGCACCATCGTCGTCGTGCAAGGTGTCGGAGGGCGAAGCTTCGACAACGGGGCGATTGACGGAAGCGACCGGGAGTTGGGCTACTTCGATGCGGTGATGGGCGCCAATGCGAACACCCAAGGGCGGCTCTCTGGCTTCGGGTCCGTGTTCTACCAGGTCACGGCCGATTCGATCGCGGCGAAAACCGATTTCTGTCCGCCCGACTCGACCGGGACTGAAGGCCGTTGCACGTCGAATCCGAGCGAGGTATTCGCGGACCGGTTTGCGATCTCGACAGCCACCGGTTTGGAGCCCATGTCGTATACCCGCGCTTCAGGCCTCGTCTCTGCTGCCTCTCCGGTATCGAGTGCCGCGTCCCTCCCGCAGGACCCCAATCAAAATGGATTCGATCAACAAGGGATTCTCCTACCGAGGGCTGAGAGACCGCCTCTTCGCCTCTGGACAGGACGTTAGCTGGCCTCGGTGCGACGGGCGCGAGCTTCCGCGGCCCAGACCGTCGCCGTGGAAAGGGTTTTCGTCTTCCGCTCGATATCCCGAAACGATGGACCTCCGTGCTCTCGTCGACCGGGACATTTCGCTCACAGAACGCGCTCTCGGGAAGGCCAAGATTGCGGTGCCGGAACGATCTCACCTCCGGAAAGTGGCGGAAGACTTCGTGACGATGGCTCGGGCGTATTACGCGGACGCGAACCACTTCCGGGACGCGGGGGAGTTGGACAAGGCCCTCGCGAACATCAACTACGCGCACGGCTGGCTCGACGCCGGTGCGCGACTCGGCCTCTTCGATGTCGGCGGCGATGACCAGCTCTTCACGCTGAGCGAGTGATCAAAGGACGCGCGCACCCTCGTTGTCGACCTCGCATCGCTGCAAGGTCCCGAACTTGCGGTAGAGGGTCGCGAGCTGCTCCGACTTCCCGGTGGCGATCAAGGAGTTGCCGAGCATGGCCATGGTCGCCCTCCCGAACATCCGGCTTGCTCGGATAACCTCGAGCATCGTCCGATTTGCAAGTCCCGTCTCTTCCGCGAATCGGTTCCCGAGGTCGAACCATCGCTCGAGGCTGGGGGAGCGGGAGAATTCATCGACCAACGCCCCGCCGACCCGGTTGATCACTGCGACTTTCGGCGCATCACGAAGGATGCTCTTCGTGGGGATCTCCGGTCCCAGGACCGCGAGCAGAAGGTCCGCTTGCACAGGGAAGGTTCGAACTTCACCGTAGCCGGGCGCGCCCGGTTTCCAGCGGAGGTCCATGCCTCCGAGTGAGGCGGGGACGACATCGCCAAGTCCCGTGCCGCATTCGACCTCGGTTTCATGGGCGATGGCTACGAGCTCGTCGCGAGGCAGTCCTCCGCCCAGCGCCTCATTCAGTGCAAGCGCCGTGCTGAGGGCCGCGGCCGCACTCACCCCGAAACCCTGCGACACGGGCAAGGGCGTTTCGCTCAGGATCTTGATCTCGTGCGACCGCGAACTCATGAGCTTCTCGACGATGCGCTGCGTCACCTCCGCCTTCTGGCGGCGCTCATTCACCATGATGTCGACGGAGGAGCGAGTCGCTTCACGGACCCTGGCGACCGTCCGCACACCGAGGCTCAGCGATAGCCCGGCACCGCGAGATCCCTTCGCCCGGGGATTCAGGTCCTCACGGACCTCGAAGAAGGCCGTCGCGTGTCCGGGGCAGAACGCCTCACCCTCGGACACCATGCAGGACGGCCCGCCACACTCGCTCCGCCGCGAGCGATTTCGATCCCTCGAACGTCTCCGAGTGACCTTTGCGGTCGAAGATCGTGATGGAGGTCGTGTCTCCCTTGACCTTCGATACATCGTTGGCCACGACGAAGTCCAAATCCGCTTCTTTCGCAAGCGTCATGGCCTGAGACTTGAGCTCCGCCTCGCTGACCCCGGCTTCGGCCTTGAACCCAACGAGGGCCTTTCGGGTGCCCGTACGGAATCGCCCAAGCAGTTTGGGTGTGGGCTCCAAGTCCAGGGTGAGCGTCCCTTTGCGGCTCGGGATTTTTCCCGTCTGCTTCTTCACCGGAGTGAAGTCGGCGACGGCGGCTGGCACGACGCAGATGTCCGCATCCGTCTTCTCGGCCATGCTGGACAGGTCTTCCGTCGTCTCGAACGACTTGTAGGGAAGCCAAGAAGGGACCGGCGCCTCGTGACGTCCGAGCCACAATTCCACATCGGCCCCATGCTCGAACGCGGTTCTGGCGAGTTCGATGCCGGTCCCGCCGGACGATCGGTTCGTGACCACGCGGACGTCGTCGATGGGTTCCACCGTGGCCCCGGCCACGACGAGGACCCGTACCTCGTGAAGGTCTCGAGGACCGAGGCGACGAACCACCCGCGCGACAATCGTGTCCACGTCGGCCATCTTCGCCTTGTCTTCGTCGCGGCGCGGGTCGACAAACTCAATTCCGAGTTCCCGCAAGCGGCGAACGTTCGCGGCGACAGCCGGGTTGTCCATCATGGACTCGTGGGCCGCCGGTGCGAGGAGGATCGGGATGCCCGAGCCGAGCGCGTTCGTCGCGTACGTCGTCACGGTCGTGTCATCGATTCCCTGCGCGATCTTCCCCATGGTATTCGCCGTGCATGGAGCGATCAAGAGGAGGTCGGCCTTCCCGTCGCGCCCGCACATCTCGAGGTACTCCATGGAGCCGGTGATGGCGGTGACCACGGCGTGCCCGGTCGCGTATTCCAGGGCGTTCGGATGGACGATCTCGACGGCGGATCGGGTCAGGACCGCATGGACGTCGGCCCCGTGGCGGATCAACTCATGGGCCAGCTTCACCGTTTCCACGGCGGCGATGCTGCCCGTGACCCCGAGGACGATTGTCTTGCCTTGGAGCTTCGCGCTCTTCCGTCCGCGCAGTCGCTCCGCCGGATGCATCGTGTGAACGATTGCCATGCGCGATATATAGGTATGGGCCTCGTTCGATTCCTCGGGCCGCGATCGGGCAACCTTTAACCCGCGAGGTCCGTTAGCCTCGGCCGGACCGATGGATTACGACACGACCCTCGAGCACCTCTATGGTCTCGAGCGGTTCGGGATCAAGCTGGGCCTGGACAACATTCGGCGGCTGCTTTCCCTGCTCGGAGACCCTCATCACGGCCTGAAGGTCCTCCACGTCACCGGCACGAACGGCAAGGGTTCCGTGTGCGCATACGCGGCCTCCGTCCTTGAGAACACCGGCTATCGCGTCGGCTTGTACACGTCCCCGCACCTCGTTCGATTTAATGAGCGGATCCAGGTGAACCGTAAGCCGATCGCGGACGAGGAGGTCCTTCGACTCTGGTCGGGAATGCAACCTGCGATTCGGGCCATGACCGCAGCCCGTGCGATCGACCACCCCACCTTTTTCGAGGTGACGACTGCCATGGCCTTCCAGCACTTCCGCGAGCAGCACGTCGACGTCGCGGTGATCGAGGTGGGGATGGGAGGGAGGATGGATGCCACGAACATCGTGGACGGGCTCGTCTCCGTCGTCACGCGCGTGGACCTGGATCATACCGAACATCTGGGGAAGACGGTCTCCCGCATCGCCCGGGAGAAGGCTGCCATCATCAAGCCGACGTCCCGGGCTGTGACCGTCGCGCAGGAGGCCCTTTCCGTGATCGAGGCTCGCTGCCGGGAGGTGCACGCTCCCTTGGCGGTGGTTGGTCGCGACGTTCGGGTGGAACGACGGGCGGGAGACCTCCACGGTCAAGAGGTACGAGTTCGCGGGGCGTTCGGAGAGATCGATGTTCGGACGCCGCTTCTGGGAACCTTCCAAGTGGAGAACGTCGCGCTCGCGGCCACCGCCCTTTTCGAACTTCGTGAAGCGGGATTCACGATTCCGGACGAGGCGATTCGGAACGGCATTGCGTCGGCCCGCTGGCCTGCACGGCTGGATTTGATTCGTGAGACGCCCTCCATCCTCGTCGATGGGGCCCACAACCGGCCCGCCGCGGAGGCGCTCGCGGCTTCCATGCGGGAGCTGTTTCCCGGCCGCAAGGTCCTGCTCGTGGTGGGCATCTTGAACGACAAGGATCTGTCCGGGATGGCCGCGGCCCTCGGCCCTCTCGCTTCCCGCGTGTATGCTTGCCGCCCGAAGACGCACCGCGCCTTCGACGGGGAGGCGGTCGCCCTCGCTTTTCGGCCGCATGCGGAGAGCGTCTCGATTCCCGCCGTAAGCGATGCTATGGACACCGCGATCGCGGCAGCAGGCCCGAACGATATCGTCCTGATCACTGGATCCATCTACACCGCGGGGGAGGCCCTTGACCACCTCGGCGTCCGTCCGTAAGCGCATCCCGTTCATCATGCGGGACCTGGCTGCGCGGTACCTTCCCGCAGGGGACCTCCACTATGGGGAGACGGCCCTTGCGAAGATCGTCGCGGAACGGGAAGATCCGTTCCTCGTCCTCATCTCGACGATTCTGTCCCAGCGAACGAGGGACGAGATGACGGAGCGGGCCTCTCGGCAGCTCTTCGCGCAGTACGACACGCCCCAGAGCATCGCGGATGCGAGCCGTGCGGATCTCGAGCGGCTCATCAAACCCGTCGGTTTCTTCCGCCAGAAGGCGGGTCAAATCCAGAATGTGAGTCGGGTCCTAATCCAGCAGTACGGGGGGGCGGTCCCGGCCACCTACGAGGAGCTCATCGAACTCCCCCAGGTCGGCCCAAAGACGGCCAACTGTGTCCTCGTGTATGGGTTCGGTGAACCTCGGATTCCGACGGACACGCACGTGCACCGGCTGAGCAACCGGCTCGGTCTAGTTCGGACCAAGACTCCGGAGGCGACGGAGCAGCGTCTGATGCGGACGGTCCCGAAGGAGTACTGGCTCCACATCAACGAACTGTTCATTCGCTTCGGGAAAGATATATGCCGGCCGATCGGACCGAAGTGTCCGCAATGCTCATTTACGGATTTCTGCCGTTTCTACCCGCACACGAAATGGGGGAAGACGATCCCTCGGCCTCGCCGACCGCAGGTTCATCGCCCGCGTCGCCTATCACCCGCCCATGGTTGAGGCGGAGGGAAGGGCGAAGGTTTATTCCACGTTGGATGGCCGTGCCGAAGACTTTGTCGGACTTCTCTCGGACTACGTCCGGGTGCCGACGATTTCGGCCCACGGGGCCATGTTTCGGGAGGGCGCCGACGCCACACGAAAGGTGTTGGAGGCGACCGGAGCCAAGGTTCGACTCCTTCCAGAGGAAGACGGGCCACCGGTCGTCATTGGCGAGGTCCTGGAAGATCCGCCCCTTCCTTGGGTCATCATGTACAATCACTACGACGTCCAGCCCGTGGATCCTCTCGAAGAGTGGACATCGGATCCCTTCGACCCGGTGGTCCGGGGCGGGAAGCTGTACGGCCGCGGCGCCGCCGACACGAAGGGGAACACGGTCGCCCAAGGCCTCGCGGTGCAGGCGATCCGAGAAATCCTTGGCCGCCTCCCCATGAACGTGCGGTTCTTCGTCGACGGCGAGGAGGAGAGCGGGAGCCCGCATCTGATGCGCTTCGCGGAGGCCCATCCGGACCTGTTCCGAGGGCTCGGGGCGACGATCGAAGCCGCCGCACACAGCCGGGACGGGAGGCCCTCCCTGAGCCTCGGCTCCAAAGGGATCCTGAGCGTCGATCTGGAGGTTCGGACGTCCGATGTGGATCAGCACTCGTCCTTGGCGACGGTGATTCCGAACGCCGCGTGGCGACTCATTGCCGCCCTTCGCACTTTGCGATCGGAGAACGGCAAAATCCTCATCGATGGCTTCTTGGACGGAGTCCCCCCTCCCGACCCGGAGATGCTTCGGTACCTCCGGAAGAACACGTCCGATCCCCTTTCCTACAAAGAGGATTTCGGGGCACGGGAGATCCTCGGCGGGAAGACTCGTTATTCCCGTCTCAAGCGGGCTGCGTACGGCACGACCTGCACGATCGACGGAATCTGGAGCGGCTATACGGGGCCGGGTCACAAGACTGTGAATCCGGCCGTCGCCCGTGCGAAACTCGACTTCCGCCTCCTTCCGGGACAAAGGCCCGATGCGATTTTCGACCGACTCGTCGCCCACCTGCGAGCGAAGGGGTTTCCCGACGTCAAGGTACACAAAGACTCCATCTTCGAACCGGCCGCTTGCGCAATCGCGGAACGCCTCCCACAAGCCATTCTGGCCGCGACGCGGGAGGTGTACGGCGTGGAACCGAACGTGTTTCCTTGGTCTTACGGCTCCTCGACGACGTGGTACTTCACTCGAATGGGAACGCCCGCTCCCCACGGTCCAGGGGTCGGGTACCAGGGGAGCCGAGCCCACGCCCCGAACGAGCAGATTCGCCTCGAGGATGCGGGGCGCTCGATGAAGGCCACCGCGGGAATGCTGATGGCGCTTTGATACTTCGTGCCGGAGCTTCTCGGAAGCGAGAGGGTCCGCGATTTCGTCGTTGCCGACAAGAAACCGAAACTCGGCGCGAAGTTCTGGGTTCTGAATTTTAGATGCTCATGTTTCATATTCTCTATCTCCACTGCGGGAAGCGCCATGCGAATTGACCTGATGGAATTTCTTCCTGTGACGCTCCAAAGAAAGGAGACTTTCACCATCGCACGCGGATCGTCTGCGATCTCGGAGGTGGTTTTCCTCGCCGTCCATTCTGGGAGGCGCACCGGGCACGGAGTCGCCGCTCCCACGTCGGTCACGCGAGAGAACGTCCATTCCGTCATGAACACGCTGCAGTCGTTTGCCCGTTCCCTCCCGGGCGTAGAGTTCGAGAAGCCGTTCCAGCTTCAGGAACGGATGGACAAGTTGGCGGCGAACCAGCCGAGTGCGAGGGCCGCCCTCGAAATGGCCTTGTTTGACCTGGCGGCCCAGGCCGCCGGCGTCCCGCTCTACGCCTACCTCGGCGGTCGCCGGGATCGGATGGCGACGGATATGACGATCGGCATCATGGACACGGACCCGGCCGTGGAACGCGCCAGACGATGGGTCGACGTCGGCTTTCGCGCCTTGAAGATCAAGGTGGGGCGGGATTGGAGGGCGGATGTGAAGCGGGTCAAGTCGATCCGCGATGCGGTCGGAACGGACGTAGAGCTCCGCGTCGACGGAAACCAGGGGTACTCCTGGAGCGATGCCTTGTCCTTTGCGCGGAACGCCCGGAGCGAACGGGTCGCCTTCTTCGAACAGCCGGTCTCCGTCGATGATTGGGAGGGGATGCGCGCACTCACGGAATCCTCCCCGATCCCGATCATGGCGGACGAGATGGTCCTGACGCCGGAGGATGTGAAGAAACTTCGGTGGAGCAACGCCGCCCGGGCCGTGAACATGAAACTGATGAAACACGGGGGGATCCTCCGCTCGATGGAGGTGAACACGCTTTGCGAGGCGGCGGGATATCCGACGATGGTCGGATGCATGGGGGAGCCGCAGCTCTCCGTCGCCGCCGGACTCCATTTCGGTTTGGCGCAAAAGAACGTCCACTGGCTCGACCTCGACTCCCATTTCAAGTTCTCGTCCGATCCCACGTCCGGCCTGCGGTTCGACAAGGGTGAGCTCGTCGCACCGTCGAAACCGGGCCTCGGCATCGACGTGAAATTCCCCACGTGATCGGTACGGAGCCTATTGATCCGGCGGGGTCGCGGCATCGCCGACGGCGGTTTCCTCTTCCGTCGGTCGGACGAGGCGGACCACGGCGGTGACCTTGTCCCCCTCGCTCAAACGTTGGATGCGGACGCCCCGAGCCGCGCGCCCGGTCTCACGGATCTCCTCGACGGGACACCGGATCACGATCCCTCCGACCGTGGTTACGAGAAGTTCATCGATTGGCTCGACTTCGAGCGCGGCGACGACGGGACTCTGCGCGGTCTTCATGTTCGTGGTCTTCACCCCTTGGCTCCCGCGGCGGGTCTTGCGGTATTCGCCGACCTTCGTCCTCTTCCCGTACCCGCTCTCGAGGACCGTGAGGAGTTCCGTCTCCTCGCTCTTGACGAGGGCCATGGACACCACGCGATCGTCCTTTCGGAGACGCATCCCCCGTACGCCCGCCGCGGTCCGGCCCATCGCGCGGACCTCGCCGAGGCTGAAGCGGTTCGCGGAGCCGCCGGCCGATGCCAGAATGACCTCCGGGTCGCCGTCGGCAATCCGGGCCTCGACGAGCTCGTCGCCGTCGTTGAGCGCGATGGCGCGGATGCCTCGGACATTCGGGCGCTTGAATGCGTCGAGGCGGGTCTGCTTGATCTTGCCGAGCTTCGTCGCAAAGACGATGGTCCGCTGGGGATCGAATTCTCGCACCGCGATCATGTCGAGGATACGCTCCCCGGGTTCGAGGCGCGGCAGGAGGTTCACGATCGGTTTCCCCTTCGCATACCGGCTCCCGACCGGGATGCGGTAGGTCTTGAGCCAGTAGCACTGGCCCTTGCTCGAGAAGAACAGGATGTAGTCGTGGCTCGACGCGGTGAAGAGGTTGACGACGAAGTCCTCCTCCTTCGTCTCCATGCCGGTGACGCCCTTGCCTCCGCGCCGTTGGGTGCGGTAGACGGTCGCCGGAACACGTTTGATGTATCCCGTGTTCGTGATCGTGACCACGACGTTCTCCTCAGGAATCAGATCCTCGACTTCCATGTCATAGGCTTGGAGTTCGACCGTCGTGCGGCGGTCGTCGCCGAACTTGTCCTTGACCTCGAGGAACTCGGTCTTCAAGATGCGTAGGACCCGATCCTTCGACGCAAGGATGGATTCGAGGTCCTCGATCTTGTGGTTCAAGTCCGTCTTCTCCGTGCGGAGCTTTTCGATCTCGAGTCCGGTAAGCTGACGCAACGTCATCCCGAGGATTGCCTTCGCCTGGTTCTCGCTCAGGAGGTATCGGTTCATCAGGCCCGCTTGGGCTTCGTCCGCATCTCGCGCCCGTCGGATCAGCCGGATCACCTCGTCGAGGTGGTCGACCGCCGTGATGAGGCCTTCCACGATGTGCAACCGTTCGCGCGCCTTCCGGAGGTCGAACTCCGTCCGCCGTCGGACCACGACGACCCGGTGGTCGATGAACGCCTGCATCGACTCCTTCAGGGGCAGGACCTTCGGCTGTCCGTCCAAGAGGGCGAGGTTGATCACGCCGAAGGTCGTCTCCATCTGGGTGTGGTGGTACAACTGGTTCAGCACGACGTCTTCCACAGCGTCGCGCTTCAGCTCGAGGACGATCCGCATCCCTTCCCGGTCGCTTTCGTCGCGGAGGTCCGTCACCCCGTCGATCCGTTTCGACTTGACGAGCAACGCGATCGATTCGACGAGGGCGGCTTTGCTGACCATGTACGGGATTTCCGTGATCACGATCCGCACTCGGTCGTGGCCTGCCTCCTCGTAGTTGGCCCTCGCGCGGATCCGGATGAGTCCGCGGCCGTCTCGATACGCGTCCGCGACCCCCTCGGCTCCGTACAGGATCCCGCCGGTCGGGAAGTCCGGTCCTCGGATCGGTCCCGTCTCCGGATTGTAGAGGTCGATGAGCCCCGCGTTCGGGTTGTCGATCAAGATGATGAGCGCGTCGATGATTTCACGCAGGTTGTGGGGAGGGATATTCGTCGCCATGCCGACGGCGATGCCGCTGGAACCGTTCACGAGGAGATTGGGGAACTTCGACGGGAGGACGGTCGGTTCCTTCAGCGTCCCGTCGAAGTTGTCCATCCAGTTGACCGTGTCCTTCTCCAGGTCTTCGAGCATCGCCTCCGCGGTCTTTGCCAGGCGGCATTCCGTGTACCGCATTGCGGCGGGCTCGTCCTCCGTGCTCCCCCAGTTGCCCTGTCCGTCGATTAAGGGGTACCGGAGGGAGAAGCTCTGGACCATCCTCGCGAGGGCGTCGTAGACCGCGAGGTCTCCATGAGGGTGGAGCGTTCCCAGAGTCTGCCCGACCACACGGGCCGCCTTCTTGTGTTGCGACCCCGAGCTCATGCCAAGCTCGTTCATCGCGTAGAGGATGCGCCGTTGGACCGGCTTGAGTCCGTCCCGCACGTCGGGCAACGCCCGCCCGACGATGACGCTCATCGCGTAGTCGATGTAGGACCGGTGAAGTTCGTCCTCGATCGGCTGCGGCGTCACACGAGGACGAGGTTCCTGGGCTTCCTCTGGCATGCTCCTCCTAGATGTCCAGGTTCACGACTTCCTTCGCGTGTTCCTGGATGTATTGCCGGCGCGGTTCGACGGCCTCGCCCATGAGGATCGAGAAGAGGGCGTCGGCGGACGCGGCGTCCTCGATCGTCACCTGTTTCAGGACGCGTCGCGCGGGATCCATCGTGGTCTCCCAGAGTTCATCCGCGTTCATCTCGCCCAGGCCCTTGTAGCGTTGGTACGCCACCCCCTTGTCACCGAGGCGCTTCGCCAGATCTTCCCGCTGCTTCTCTGTATACGCATAGTGGAGTTCCTTGCCTTTCTTGACCTTGTACAGGGGCGGCTGCGCGATGTAGATATAGCCGCTATCGAGGAGCGGACGCATGTAGCGGAAGAACAGGGTGAGCAGGAGCGTCGTGATGTGCTGGCCATCCACGTCCGCGTCGGCCATCGTGATGATCTTGTGATACCGCACCTTCTCGAGATTGAACTCCTCGCCGATGCCCGCGCCGATCGCCGTGATCAGCGTGCGAATCTCCTCGTTTTTCAGCATCTGGTCCATCCGGGCTTTCTCGACGTTCAGGATCTTCCCGCGCAGCGGAAGGATCGCCTGGAACTCCCGGCGGCGTCCTTGTTTCGCCGACCCTCCTGCCGACGGCCCTTCCACGATGAACAGCTCGCTCTTCGCGGGATCCCGCTCCTGGCAGTCCGCCAGCTTCCCGGGCAGGTTGAAGCCTTCGAGCAGCCCCTTCCGTCGGGTCAACTCCCGCGCCTTCCGTGCGGCTTCGCGGGCCTGCGCCGCGAGGACGGCCTTCCCGATGCAGATCTCCGCGACCTTCGGAGTCTCGTTGAAAAAGTCCGTGAGTTTCTCGTAGACGATCGACTCGACGATCCCTTTGACCTCCGAGTTCCCGAGCTTCATCTTCGTCTGACCTTCGAACTGCGGTTCGGGGATTTTCAGGCTCAGGATCGCCGTCAGGCCCTCCCGGACGTCGTCGCCCTCGAGGCCTTCGCCCGTCTTCACGTACTTGTTGTCCTTCGCGTACTTGATGAACGCACGGGCAAGACCGGCTTTGAAGCCGGCGAGGTGCGTGCCCCCTTCGATTGTGTCGATGTTGTTGACGAACGTGAAGATTGATTCGTTGTAGCCATCGTGGTACTGCATCGCCACTTCGACCAGGGTCCCGTCGGACTCCTTCGAGAAACGGATCGGGTCTGAGTGCAGCGGCGACTTTGCGCGGTTGATCCACTTCACGTATTCGGCGATGCCACCCTCGAACTGAAACACGTCCCCGCGGCCGTGGATCTTGTCCACGATGATGATGCGTAGGCCCGCGTTGAGGAACGCGAGCTCACGGAGCCGCGCAGCGAGCGTGTCGTACTCGAACTCGATGGTCTCGAAGACTTCCGGATCCGGCCGGAACGTGATGATCGTTCCCGTCCCTTCCGCCGGTCCGACGACCTCGAGCTCGGAGGCCTTCTGTCCTCGTTCGAACCGCATCCGGTGCTCCTTGCCTTCCCTCCGCACGCGGACCTCGAGCGACTCGCTCAGACCGTTGACGACGGAGAGCCCGACGCCGTGGAGGCCGCCCGAGACGCGGTACATCTTGTGTTCGAACTTGCCGCCGGTGTGCATCCGCGTCAAGACGAGTTCCACGCCGGGTACGCCGTATTTCGGGTGGAGGTCGACCGGAATCCCTCGGCCATCGTCGGCGACGGTCACGCTCCCGTCCTCATTCAACGTGACCTGGATTTCCTTACAGAAGCCCGCCATGGCTTCGTCGATCGAGTTGTCGACGACTTCATGGACGAGGTGGTGCAGCCCCCGGTTGTCGATCGACCCGACATACATCGCGGGCCGCTTTCGGACCGCCTGGAGGCCCTCCAAAACCTGGATCTGCTGGGCGTCGTAGGCGGTCTCTTCTACCATCTATTTCGCAACCTTCTAAAGTGGGTTGGCCGGCCCTCTCGCAACCCATCCCTGGCGATGCTCTGAGTATACGGTGGGTCATTATAAAGGTTCGGACCCCCGTTTCTATGGAGAAAACTGACTCTGGGATGAGATCATTTCGGGACTTGTTTGCTTAAATACTCTAGCAAGGCCGTTTGGAGGTCCTCATTCTCGCGGATGAAGACGTCGAAAACGAGGTCGAAATTGTTCCCGTGTCCAGGACTCATTTCTGCTTCCATCGGACGCCGTCTCGGGTGTCTTCTAAGACGATTCCGAGGGCTGCGAGTCCATCTCGAATTCGGTCTGCCGTTGCGAAGTCCTTGCGCTGTCGCGCATCCTCTCGCAACCGCACGACGAGGTCCATCACGCCGTCGAAGCGGTCGGTCGCGAGGGCCGGGATCTGGAAAAGTCCTAGGATGTCGCCGACGGTTCGAAAGGCGGCGGCCGCCGAGTCGAGTTCGGCCCGGCCGGCACCCGTTTCGATCGCCTTGTTCACCGCGCGAGCGTATTCGAACAGGACGGCGATCGCTTCTCGTGTGTTGAAGTCGTCGGACATCGCAGCGTCGAAATCCGCCAGGGCCTTCGTCGTCGACGCACGGAGTTCGGGATCCGCTTTCCCTTTCGCAGGTGCTCGCCGACGTTCCGCGTCCACGGTTCGCACGGTCTCCGAGAGGCGCCCGTACGATCGCTTCGCCTCGTCGAGCAGTTCCGGCGTGAAGTCGATCGGGCCGCGGTACTGCACGTTGATCAGGAAGAATCGGATCACTTCGGGTTCGTACCGTTGCAATGCGGCCGTGACGGGCCAGAAGTTTCCGAGTGACTTGTGCATCTCCTCGCCGCTCACCATGACCATGCCGCCGTGCATCCAGTATTTCACGAAGGGCGCCACGCCGGTGTACGACTCCGCTTGGGCGATCTCCGCCTCGTGATGAGGGAACAAGAGTTCGGTCGCGCCGCCGTGGAGATCGTATTGCGGGCCGAAGTGCCGGATCGTGATCGCCGTGTCCTCGATGTGCCATCCTGGCCGGCCTTTTCCCCATGGACTGTCCCAGGCCGGCTCCCCGGGTTTCTGCGCCCTCCAGAGGACGAAGTCCGCGGGATGCCGCTTTCGCTCCTCGATCTCGACCCGGGCACCCGGGCGGAGTTCCTCGACCTTTTGCCCGCTGAGCTTGCCCCACCCCGAGAAGGTCGTCGTGTCGAAGTACACACTCTTGTCCTCGGCGACGTAGGCGTGTCCCTTGCCGATGAGGCCCTGGATTTGTTCCACGATCTCGTCCATATAGTCCGTCGCGAAGGCGTACACGTCGACCGCCGTGCAATGGAGTCGGTCCATCACGTCGAGGTATTCCGCGAAATACTGTGCGACGATGTCGTTCCACGCACGGCCTGTCGACTTCATTCTCGCGATGATCCGGTCCTCGATGTCCGTGACGTTCTGCAAATAGAAGACGCGGTATCCCTTGTGGCGCAGGTAGCGTGCCACGACGTCGAATGCGACGTAGGTCTTCGCGTGCCCCATGTGGGTCTGGTCCTGCGGCGTGAGTCCGCAGACGAACATGGAGACGCGCCTGCCGTGGAGCGGGACGAACGCCTCCTTCTTCCGGGAGAGGCTGTTGTAGACGCGGAGGGCCATTTCTCCGTCCGCATGAGGGCGGCGCGTATTAAGGTTCTTTCAATCGCGTCGATCCATGTCGCGGGTTGCGGGCGCCGTTTGTCAAGGCGAGCGTCATTCTGAGACAACGTCTTATCGACGCAGGCGACGCGTGCACTCGGGCCATGGCGGGCTCATTCCGATTGTCGCGCGCGGCACGCCATAATGCCTTCTGGCCCCACGAGTTGCATCGTGGCGCCCTGCTCCTCGGAGCGAGCGCCGCAATCTTCTGGTCCTCCTTCGCGGTCGGACGGTGGATCGTCTCCACCGTGGAGTTCGGCCCGATCTACGTCGACCTGCTCCTGGGCTGGGTCGCGGTGCTCGTTCACATGGCCGCGTGGCCGAACCTCTGGATCGGATTGCGGGACCTCCGAGGGCGTCAGCCTCGAGACGACCACCCGGTGATTGCCTGGCGTTCGTTCGTGATCACGCTCGTCATGATCCTTGCGGCCGTGGTCATCCTTCCGATCGAGTACCACTCGCTGTCGTCGACGGACGCATGGATCTTCGTTGTGTACGTGACCTCCTTTCCGTACCTTGGCTGGACCTTCGTTCCAACCCTCGCCCTGCACGGCGTCCTCTTCGGTCGCGTCGCCTATTATCTCGAATCCCGATCGCGACACTTGGCGGATGCGGGCGCCGTCGTCCTGTTCGCCGTCGCCGCGGCCACGACCGGTGTGATCCTCCACCTCGGGCATCACGACCCACACGACCCAGGTGTTCCCGCGGGTCCCATCGTGGACTCCCCGGCGGGTTCGTTGGTAGCGGTCAAACAAGGGCCCGTTGCAGGTCTTCCTGCAGGTCCCCGGCGTCCTCGAGTCCGACGGAGAATCGGACGAGTCCTTCACTGATGCCTTGCTTCTCGCGCTGCTCCTTCGGAACACTCGAGTGCGTCATCGACGCGGGATGTTCGATGAGCGACTCGACCCCGCCCAGGCTCTCGGCGAGGACGATCACCTCGAGCCGGCGGAGGCGCTCGACGACCTTCGCTGCGTCCCGCATTTCGAAGCTCAGCATACCACCGAACCGTCGCATCTGCTTCTTCGCGACCCGATGGCCGGGGTCCTCCGGCAGCCCGGGATAGTGGACCTTCGAGACCCCTTTGTGGCCTGCGAGGAACCGCGCGATCGCCTCCGCGTTGTCGCAATGCCGCTCCATGCGGACCGCGAGCGTCTTGATCCCGCGGAGGGTGAGCCAACAGTCGAACGGACTGGGGACCGCGCCGAGCGCGTTCTGGGCGAATCTCAGCTTCTCGTACAGGTCCTCGCGGTTCGTGACCATCGCCCCCCCGAGGAGGTCGGCATGGCCACCGATGTACTTCGTCGTGCTGTGGACGACCAAGTCCACGCCCAGCCCGAGAGGGTTCTGCAGCGCGGGCGACCCGAACGTGTTGTCGCAGACGCTGATCGAGTCATGGGCTTTCGAGATCACGGCGAGCTCCTTCAGGTCGACGACCTTCATCAGCGGGTTCGTCGGCGATTCCATCCAGACTATCTTCGTCTCCGGTCGGAAGGCATCCTCCACGTCCACGAGGTCGCGGAGGTCCAGGAAGGTCGATTCGATTCCGTACCCGCTCATGATCCGCGTGAAGATCCGATACACGCCCCCGTAGCAGTCGTCCGTGACGATCGCATGGTCTCCCCGCCTCGAGGGCGGCGAGGCTCTTCTGCAACGCGTCCCGCGTCGGGTTCGCGCCGCGTCCGTAGACGTACTCGGCTTGCGCCTTCTGCGAGTACGTCGACGTCATGTAGATAGGCGGTGTCACCGCGCCCGTCTGAGGATCCGGTTCTTGCCCTGCATGGATGGCCGTCGTTGCGAAGCGCATCGGAAATCGCCGGGGCGAAGTCGCGGCTCCGCCGTAAAAGCCTTGCTAGGCCCGGCCTGCCAGGTACTCGATCACGTCGATCCGGGTAATGATGCCCTCGAGGCGGTTTTCCTTCCCCACCACGACCGCGGGACTTCCCCGCATGAGGAGCTTGTAGACCGGTTCGAGATCGGCCCCCGGTTCGACGAGCGGGAACGGCTTCTCCATCACCTTCGCGACGTAGTCCGTGTACATCTTCGGATTCTCCAGGAGCGCTTTCATCAGGTTTTCCTCCCGCAGGCTTCCGACGAGGATCCCGGTGTCCAGGACTGGGAGCTGGGACACGTTGTATTGGCGCATCATGTCGACCGCCTCCCGGACCGTTGCCGCGACGTCGATCGTGATGACACCCGGGATCGTCCGTTCCTTCGCCCGCAAGATGGCCATGAGCGGCGCGACCGGCTCCTCCAGGTAGCCTTGTTCCTTCAACCACTCCTCGTTGTGGGCTTTCGACAGGTATCGTTCCCCGGTGTCGGGCAAGAGGACCACCAGGAGGTCGTTCGGTCCCAGCGTTTCCGCGATACGTCGCGCGGCGACTACGGCTGCCCCGCTCGAGCTCCCCGCGAGGATTGCTTCTTCCCGGGCCAATCGCCGGGTCATGAGGTACGACTCCTTGTCCGCGACCTTCACGATCTCATCGATGTACTGGAACCAGGTGGATTCCGGGATGAAGTCTTCTCCGATCCCCTCGATCTTGTACGTGTGAGGTTTTATTGTCTCCTTCTTATAGAAATAGTCCTTCAGGATGGAACCGAGCGGGTCCACGCCGATGATTCGGACCTTCGGGTTCTTCTCTTTCAGGTAGCTTCCCACGCCGCTGATGGTCCCACCGGTGCCCATCCCGCACACGAAGTGCGTGACCTTGCCGTCCGTGTCCCGCCAGATCTCGGGTCCGGTCGTCTCGTAATGGGCCTGCGGATTCGCCTGGTTGGCATACTGATTCGGCAGGATCGAGTTCGGAGTCTCGCGATGAATGCGTTCCGCGACCCGGTAGTAGGACTCCGGATGGTCCGGCGGCACAGCCGTCGGTGTGACGACGACGCGAGCTCCGAGCGCCTTCAGGAGATCGATTTTCTCTCGGCTCATCTTGTCCGGCATCGTGAACACCGCCCGGTACCCCTTGATCGCCGCGACCATGGCAAGGCCCAGCCCGGTGTTCCCGCTCGTCGGCTCGATGATCGTTCCACCGGGCCTCAGGGTCCCCTTCGCCTCCGCCTCCTCGATCATCTTCTCGCCGATGCGGTCCTTCACGCTCCCTCCGGGATTCATCATCTCGAGCTTCGCCAGGACGAGACCCTTCACACCGTCCATGATCTTCGGCAGCTGGACGAGGGGCGTGTTCCCGATGGTCTCCAAAATGCTCGCATAGTAGCGCATGGCCGCCCCGAGGCACATCAAAGGTCTGACGTTATAAGAACGTGTGCGCCGGGAGGCCAATCACCCATCGGAATTCCTGACTTGCCCCGGGCGAGAGACATTCGGGACGTGCCGGGGGAGGGAGTCGAACCCCCAAGAAACCGATCTGCAGTCGGTCACATTAGCCGCTCTGTCACCCCGGCGCCGGTTTGCGCATCCGAGGAAACCGTATTGAAGCTTTGGAGCACGATGTCTGCAGGTTCGGCGCCCCAGTTTGACCTTTGTTTCAAAACGTATTAAGTATGACCCGCCGTTGGGTCGCTTTGCCATTCGCTCGCGGGGAGGAATGCGATTGGAATCTGAACCAAAGACAGAGGGCTCGCCCCCGAGCATCCCGTCCATTCGTCCTCCTCCCTCCGTGGCGAGCCCGTGGCGAAAGCTGGCGGCGATCGGGGTCGTCGTCGTCGCGATCACCTCAGCACTCGTATTCGTCTCTCGATCTCCGAATCAAGCTCCAACAATCGACCACGCAAGCGTGAGCTCGGAATTTGCGGACACGGCTCAGTCGCTGAACTTCACGGCACAGGCGAGGGATGCCGATGGAGACGCGGTGACGTACACCTGGAACTTCGGCGACAATTCCACGGCCACCGGCGCTCTCGCGTCCCACCGGTATCCGGTACCCGGCTGGTACGTGGGCGCGCTGACGGTCACGGACAGCAAAGGAGCTGAAGTGACGAACGACGCGAAGTCGCTGTTCATCCACGTCCGGCTTCCCCCTTCGGAAATCGCGTCACCGCCGGCGCCCGTGTCGGGCGTCTGTCCTGCGGACTGCATCCTAGGTCCTGGTTCGGCGATTCTCACCGCGGATCAGACCATGGTGGCCGTGGGGGCTTCTGTTCAGTTCAGCGGGAACGCATCCTGGGCCTATACGTGGGCCTGGAACAATCGGTCGAATCAGTCCGCGGGAGGCGCCGCGGTGGTCGTCCCGGCGGCGGACGATTCCTCTCTCTTCACGACTTTCACATATGTCTGGGGGGACGGCACCCGAGACGCCGGCGGCAATTCGGAGTCGGTGGGGGTCACGAGCCACACGTTCACCTCCGCAGGGAACTTCTTCGTTCGGCTGACCTTAACCCTGCCGACCGTCTTCGGGACAAAGACGGTGTCGGCGGGATATACGATCCGGGTGATACCGACGGCGCCGCCTCTGCAGTTGAAACATCCCGGCGTCTTTACCACCGTCTCCTTCGGCGACCCGAACTCCCTCGATCCCGCGGCCGATGTCGAGACTGCGGGCGTCGAGATTCTGCAGAACGTGTACGAGACGCTCGTCTGGTACCAGCCCGGCGTCGAGAACGTCACGGTCCTCCTGCCGCGTCTCGCGACCGAGGTGCCGACGGTGGCGAATGGCGGGATATCGGCGGACGGGAGGAACTACACGTTCACGATTCGACCGAGCGTGAAGTTTCACAGCGGCGCGGTCATGGACGCCGATGACGTCGTGTATTCGATCCGACGGGTCCTCGCCATGCATGATCCCAACGGACCTTCCTGGATTCTGGAGCAGGTTCTCACGAATCATGTCGCGAATTACATGGTGGGTTGCGGTCCGCAAGCGAATCGGTCGTGCACCTTGGCCGACTACGCGGACATGGCCTTTCCCTCTCGGGCAGATATCCCGTGGAACATTCAGAAGGTCCTCGAGACGGCGGCTCAAGGGGCCGCATGGTCGATGAAACCGATGAATCGCACCGTCGCCTGGGCCGTGAGCAACTCGACGGTCGAGAAGATTGGGACGAACCAAGTTCGAATCCACCTGACGCGCCCGTACCCCGCGTTCCTGCAGTCGATGGCCTTCACCGTCGGGTCCGTCGTCGAGAAGGCGTGCGCCGAACCCTGGGATTACTGGGGAATCCGCAACGACATTTTGGATCGCCATCGCGATTGCGGCACCGGCCCCTTCGAACTGGGCACCTGGGTGCCGAACCAGGCGGTTGTCCTGGACCGCTTCGACCAGTATTGGGGGACGCTGGCCCCCTTGGAGGAGGTCCGCATCGAGAAGGCGAACGATGTCGTCACCCGCGAGTTCATGCTGCTCTCCGGGGACGCGGACGCCGCGGCGATCAACCGGGACCACCAATTCGACGTGATGAATCCCGATGGAACGCCCCGGTACACCTCCCTCCGGATCGTGAAAGACCGACCTTCATTCGATGTGACCGTGTTCGGCTACAACCAGGCCATCAACGGCTCCGCGGTGCCCGACCGCCTCGAAGTCCCGGCGACCTTTTTCTCGGACATTCATGTCCGGAGGGCGTTCAGCTATGCCTTCGACTACGACGGTTTCATGGACAACGTGACGTTCAAGAGCGGCATCCAACTCCGCGGCCCGATCGCGAAGGGGATTCCCGGATACAACATGAGTACGCCCTTGTTCACGCACAACTTGACCAGGGCGGCGGCGGAACTCCAGCAGACTCCCTATTGGACCACGGGATTCAACATTACTCTGTATTACAACGCGGGGAATACGGAGCGCCGACAAGGATGCCTCGTCCTGAAGCAAGGCCTCGAGGCGCTACACGATCAGAAAGGAGCCGGGCCGATTACGGTCGGGGTAGGGGCCCTCGATTGGCCCGCGTATCTGACGACGCTCCGGGCGAAGGGACTCCCGATTTTCTTCTTGGGCTGGCGTGCCGACTATGCGGATCCCGACGACTACGTGGTCCCGTTCCTGCGCACGGGCGGGCTCTTCTCCGGTCGAGTCGGATACAGCAACGGGACCTTGGACCGCTTGATCGATGCCGCGGCCGCCGAGCTGAACCAGACGAGGCGCGACCGGATGTATCAGGATCTGTCCACGCGCGCGGTCGTGGACGACGTGCCTTACCTGTGGGTCTACCAGTCGAGGAGTTTCCATGTGGAGCGCACCTGGGTCCGGGGCTACTACTTCAACCCCATGCTCTCCGGCCTCGACTACCACCTCTTGTCCAAGGCCGCGGCTTGAACGATCCTGGGAAATCGACCCGCGATTCGGCTGACGATTCGCGAAACGGTTCGAACGAATCTTTTTATTCGCTCCCCGCAGTCGGTCGGAGGATGGCGGACCTGAAGACCGTCACGGACACGGTTCACGGCACGATCCGTCTGGAGCCGCTCACGCTCGACTTGCTCGAGACCCTGGAGCTGCAGCGGCTCAATTCGATCCGGCAACTCGGGCTGACGTACCTCGTCTTTCCGGGCGCGAACCACTCCCGGGTCGAGCACTGCCTCGGCGTGGGCCATGTCGCCGGCGAGATGGCGAAGGCTCTCGACCTCTCCCCCGAGGAACGAAAACTGGTCCAAGCCGCGGGCCTCCTCCACGACGTCGGTCACGGGCCGTTCTCGCACACCCTCGAACACGTGCTGAGCCGCGAGCTCGCGGTGGACCATATGCATCTGACACAGCGGATCATCACGGGCGAGGATGACAACGTTTCGCCGGAGGATCGCGGGGCGTTCCCGGAGGTCCTGCGGATCCACGGAATCCTCGAGCGGCACGGAGTGGACCCGGAAGCGGTTGCGGCCCTCATCCGCGGACCGTCTGAAAAGGGCGCGAAGTGGATCGTGCCGAGCAATCGCAAGGAGCCGCCGCGGTACTTGGCTCAGATCATCCATAGTCCGATGGACGCAGACCAGATCGACTACCTGATGCGGGACGCTCACTACACGGGGGCCTCCCATGGGACGATCGACTTCTCGCGGCTCCTCCAGACCCTCCGCATCCACCGCGGGGAACTGGCCCTCGATCGGAAGGGCCTCCCCGCCCTGGAGGGAATGCTCGTCGCACGGGGCCTGATGTACTCCTCGGTCTACTTCCACAAGACCGTGAGGATCGCGGAACAGATGCTCGCTCGCGCGGTCGAACGATCGGAGGCCCCGATCGCGGACATCCAGAAGATGGTGGACCACGAACTCCTGAACTGGCTCGTGCGCCAGGGGCCGTTCCAGAAGGAGATCGCTCTGCGACTCAAATACCGCAAGCTGTACAAACGGGTCCTCGCATCGGGTCGTGATGAGCTCACAGAGGCGACCCGCGCGGTGCTCGCCTCCTTCAAAGATCCCATGGAACGTCGGAGGACAGAGGACCGCATCGCCCGACGCGCCGGACTCTCGCCGGGGCAAGTGATCATCGATGTGCCCCTCCCGGAACTCCTCCTGAGCGAGCCGCGGATCGCGAAGACGGAAGTCCCGATCCTTGACGACGGAGAGGCGAAACCCTTCTCCCGGGTGAGTTCGCTCGGTCGCGCCCTCCAGGTTCGTCAAGTCGTCGACTGGGTCGTGATGGTCGCCGCGCCGGCGGAGTCGGCGACCGCGGTCCGGAAGGCGGCCTTGTCCGCGCTCTCCGGCTGAACGCTCCGATCCGACGCGGCGCAACGGCGTTTGTCAACGCGGCGGACGTTCGTCGGACAACTTTTAAATAGCGTCCGCCGGATACGCGCCCATCTTGCGGGATGGGATGACCTCGCGGGTTCTGCAGGTGGCGCAATGAATTCGATGCTAGAGGATGTGCTCGCCCGGGAAGGGAGTGCTCCAGCGTTTGAGGACAGCCGGGTGGATGCCGAGCTCGAAGAGATGCTCAGCAAGATGCGGACGAACATCAAGATCATCGGCCTCGGTGGCGGAGGGTGCAACACGATCGCCCGCGTCTACGGCGAAGGGATCGTCGGGGCCGAACTGTTCGCGTGCAACACGGACGCGCAGCACTTGCTCCACATCACGTCCCCCAAGAAGGTGCTTCTGGGACGCCGGATCACGAAAGGCCTGGGCGCCGGCGCCTTGCCGCAGATCGGCGAGGAGGCCGCCCGGGAAGCCGAAGAGGAATTGCGGGCCATCG
>WNGN01000804.1_pt1 | contig 25047 bp, 23 predicted proteins | sample 5400561 | NCBI WGS metagenome assembly WNGN01 (sample SAMN13153379, study PRJNA577476) | soil metagenome | isolation source: 115 cm soil or saprolite under Garry oak tree replicate 2 | place: USA:California | collected 2016-06-15 | reverse complement strand
CGCCGTACACCTTCTCCAGGTACTTCGCCCCTTCCTGCACCGCCATGCGACCGGCCACCTCGCTCATCGGCGTGAGCAGCGGCAGCTCGCCGGAGGAGAGCTGCACCGTCTCGTAGGCGATCGCCACGATGTTCGACCGAATCACGGCCCGGGTGAGCGGCTCGGACGCGGCGAAGTGGAAGTAGGTGAAGACGACCTGGCCCTTCCGCATGCACGGCCACTCCGGCTCGACCGGCTCTTTCACCTTGAGCACCATCTCGCATCGGGCCCACACGTCGGCCGCCGTGGGGACGATGGTCGCGCCGACCGCGCGGTAGGCGTCGTCGGGGAAGCCCGACCCCGTGCCGGCGCCCTGCTCGACAAACAGCGTGTGCCCGTCGCCGCGCAGCGACTCCGCCCCCGCCGGCACCAGCGCCACACGGTGCTCGGCCGTCTTGATCTCTCTCGGGACCCCGACGATCATGCCCGCTCACCCCGCGCCGGAGTCGTTCAGTTGGGCCCGAGCCAGACCACCGTCTGGCGCTCGGGCGCGAAGAATTCGGCAGCGACGGCCGCCACCTCGTCCGCGGTCAGCGATCCGACGGTCGCGACCACCTGGTCGAGGCTCTGATACGGCTCCCCGTAGACCGAGAAGCCCGCCAAACGATACATCCGGGCGGACGGGCTCTCCAGAGACAGCATCAGCTGGCCCTGCGTCTGTTGTATCGCCTCCGCCAGCGCGTCGCCCGCGAGCGATTCGCGCGCGAGCTTGGCGTACTCCTCGTGGATCGCGGCGGCCGCCTGCGCGGCCGTCTTGGGCTGCGTGCCCACGTACACGCCCGCCACGCCCATCTGGCGATACAGGCTGGTGAAGGAGTAGACCGCGTAGGCGAGCCCCAGCTCCTCACGCACCCGCTGGAACAGCCGGGAGGACATCCCACCGCCGAACACGTTGGAGAGCACCAGCAGGGCGTACTTGCGCCGGTCGGCGTAAGGGATCGAGTCGGTCGCGAACACGATGTGGGTCTGGGCCGTCTCCTTCGCGTGCCGGGCCTCGCCGCCCCGGACCGCCGACACGGTGGGGGGAGAGGGTGGGGCCCCTTCCCCCTTCCCTCTTCCCCCCTCCCCGTCGAACCACCCCTGCTGCGCCACGAGCTCGACGAGCCGCTCGTGGGTGAGGTTGCCGGCGGCCGCGAAGACACAGTTGCCCGGGAAGTACGCGCGCTCGTGGAGCTGTCTGAGGTCCTTCGTGGCGAGCGCGCTCACCGACTCCCGCGTTCCCAGGATGGAGTAGCCGTACGGGTGGGACGGCCAGAGCTGCCGGGCCGACAGATCGAACACCAGGTCGTCCGGCGTGTCCTCCACGGTGTTGATCTCCTCGAGCACGACGTTGCGCTCCAGCTCGAGGTCGCTCGAGCGCAGCAGCGGGTGGCGCACGAGGTCCGTGAGGACGTCGAGGGCGCGCGGCAGGTCGACGTCGAGGACGCGTGCCTGGAACGCCGTCGTGTCGCGGGAGGTGTAGGCGTCGAGCGAGCCGCCCCGGGCCTCGAGCGCCAGCGCGATCTCCTGCGCCGTGCGCCGCTCGGTCCCCTTGAACACCATGTGCTCGAGCAGGTGGGACACGCCCATCGTGGGCGCCGATTCGTGGGCGCTGGCGGTGCGCACCCACACGCCGACCGCCGCCGAGCGCACGCTCGGCACGTGCTCGGAGAGGACGACGAGCCCGTTCGGGGCGGTGGTTTGGAAGATCTCCCGGTCGAGCCCGACGGTCTCCATCAACGCGAGCGGGCGGGCTCCGGCGCTTCCAGCAGCGCCTTCCGGGACAGCCGCATCCGCCCGCGCTCGTCCACCTCGAGCAGCTTCACCCGCACCTTATCGCCCTTCTTCACCACGTCCTCGGTCCGCTCGGTGCGGCCGTGCTGCAGCTCGGAGATGTGCAGCAGCCCCTCGACGCCCGGGATGATCTCGACGAACGCCCCGAACGCGGTGGTGCTCTTCACGACGCCCTCGTACACCTTCCCCACCTCTGGCTCCTGCACGATCGCCGCGATCATATCGCGCGCCCGCTCGCCGCCCTCGCCCACGGCCGAGATGGTGACCAGCCCGGAGTCGTCCACGTTGATCTCGGCGCCGGTCTGCTCCTGGATGCCGCGGATCACCTTGCCCTTGGGCCCGATAACGTCGCCGATCTTGTCCGGCCGGACCTGGATCGTGATGATGCGCGGCGCGTACTTGGAGAGCTGCGAGCGCGGCCGGGCGATCGTCTGATCCATGACGTCGAGGATGTGCACCCGCGCGCGGCGCGCCTTGTCGAGCGCTTCGCTGATGATCTTGAAGTCCAGTCCCTCGATCTTGATGTCCATCTGGATCGAGCTCACGCCCTGGCGCGTGCCCGCGACCTTGAAGTCCATATCGCCGAGGTGGTCCTCCGTGCCCAGGATGTCGGTGAGCACCGCGACCCGGGCGCCTTCCTTGATGAGCCCCATCGCGATGCCGGCGCAGGCTCCCGTCATCGGCACGCCGGCGTCGAACAGCGCGAGCGACCCGCCGCACACCGTCGCCATCGACGACGAGCCGTTCGACTCCAGGATGTCCGACACGATCCGGATGGTGTAGGGGAACTGGTCGTAGGGCGGCAGCAGGGCCTGGAGCGCGCGCTCCGCCAGCGCGCCGTGGCCGACCTCGCGCCGCGACGTCCCGCGGATCGGCTTCACCTCACCCGTCGAGAACGGCGGGAAGTTGTAGTGCAGCATGAACGACTTCGACGTCTCCTGCGCCACGTCGATCGAGTCGATGCGCTGCTCGTCGCTCACGGTGCCGAGCGTTACGGACACGAGGGCCTGCGTCTGCCCGCGCGTGAACAGCGCCGATCCATGGGTGCGCGGCAGCACTCCCACCTCGCAGCTGATGGGGCGCACCGTGTCCAGGTCGCGCCCGTCGATGCGCTCGCCACGCGTGAGGACCTGCTCCCGCATCGTGGTGTACTCGATCTCCTCGAGGACCGCGCCGATCTCCTTCGGGTTGTCCGGGAACTCGGCGCCGAGCTGCTCCTGGACGGTGGCCCTGAGGGCCGCGAGCGCCTGCGCCCGCTGCGCCTTCTCGGGCAGGTTGAGCGCCTCGGTCACGCGTGGTCCCGCGAGCTCCCGCACCCGCGCCACCAGCGCGGCCGGCGGCTCCACCTTGGTCCACTCCATCTTCGGCTGGCGCTTGTCCGCCACCAGCTCGTCCGCCGCGTCGAGCAGCTCGCGAATGCCGCGCTGCCCCACTTCCAGCGCCTTCACGATCTCCCCCTCGGTCAGCTCCAGCGCCCCGCCCTCCACCATCACGATCGAGTCCCGCGAGCCGGACACCGTCAGGTCCACGTCCGAAAACTCGAGCTGCTGGAACGTGGGATTGAGGATCCACGCCCCTTCGACGCGCCCCACCCGCACCGCCGCGACCGGACCCTTCCACGGCACCACGGACATCGTCAGCGCGGCCGAGGCGGCGGTCAGCCCGAGCACGTCGGCGTCGTTCTCCTGGTCGGCCGACAGGACGTAGACGAAGACCTGGACTTCGTTCTTGAATCCCTCGGGGAAGAGCGGGCGGATCGAGCGGTCGATCACCCGGGCGGCGAGCACCTCCTCGTCGGAGGGCCGGCCTTCGCGCTTGAGGAAGCCGCCCGGAATCTTGCCGGCGGCGTAGGCCTTCTCGCGGTATTCGACGGTCAGCGGGAAAAAGGGGAGGGTCGAGATGTTGTCGGAGACGGTCACGGTCGCGAGCACCACCGTGTCCCCGAACTGGATCAGGCACGAGCCGGCGGCCTGCTTGGCCAGCCGGCCGGTCTCGAGCCGCAACGACCGTCCCGCGAAAGTCTTGTCAACGTGCTTCACTATGTCGCCTGACTAGAGCACCAGAAAAATACGCCGAGCGCCCCGGTGCTCTTCCCGGGGCGCGCCGGCGCGACGCCGTTGGCTTAATGGCGGAGACCCAGCTCGTCGATGAGCTGCCGATAACGTTCCAGGTCCACGCGCTTCAAGTACTCCAGCAGGCGGCGGCGCTTGCTGACCATTTTCAAGAGGCCGCGCTGCCCGTGGTTGTCCTTGGCGTGCGCCCGGAAGTGATCGGTCAGGCTGTTGATCCGCTCGGTGAGCAGCGCGATTTGGACAGGGGCGGAGCCCGTGTCGCGGTCGTGCAGCCCGTACTTCCTGACCGGCGTCGTCTTGTCGTACATCTGTTCCGACTTCCTAATTATCGAGATCGCACTAAGTTAGAGGCCCAACGCCCGAATGTAAAGCCCACACGTGACCCACACGCCCACCGACCTCGTCGATCACACGATCGGCCCCTACCACCTCGAGCGCCTGCTCGGCCAGGGGGGCTTCGCCTGGGTGTTCGTCGGGCGGGAGCTCGACGGGACTCCGGTGGCGGTCAAGATCCTGAAGCCCCGCTACGCAGCCGACCCCCAGTTCGAGATCAGGTTTCGCAACGAGGCCGAGACGGCCGCCAAGCTCGACCATCCCAACATCATCCGCATCCGGTTCGTGGCGCGCTCCGGGGACTACGTCTACTTCGCGATGGACCTGTGCACCGACTCGCTCGGCGCCCGGCTCGCCCGCGAAGGCCCACTCGCCGAGCGCGACATTGTGGCCGTCGCCGCGGACGTAGCGCGGGGGCTCGACTTCGCGCACCGGCAGGGCGTGGTCCATCGCGATCTGAAGCCCGACAACATCCTCATCCACTCGGACGGCAGTGCGGTGATCTCGGACTTCGGGATCGCCCGGGCCGTGTCGGGGTACGTCGCCTCCACCGGCGTGAACATGACGATCGGCACGCCGCACTACCTCTCACCCGAGCAGGCCCAGGGCCGCCCCGTGGACCAGCGAGCCGACTTCTACGCCCTCGGCATTACGCTGTACAAGGCGGCGACGGGCGAGGTGCCGTTCACATCCACCGACTGGTTCGAGCTGGCGCGCCTGCACGTCGAGGCCCCGCCCCCATCGCTCCGCAAGAAGCGGCCGGAGCTGTCGAAGCGCTTCGAGCGGGTGGTGATGAAGTGCCTCGCCAAGCACCCCGACGACCGCTACGCCGACGCGGCGGCGCTGCTCGCCGATCTCGGGGACTTCGCCACGCGCCAGCCCCATACCGTGGTACGGGGCCAGCGCGCCACGGAGGACGTCGGGCTGGCGCCGGTCGGCACGAACGAGCGACGGGTGCCCTGGCGGCTCGTGGCGGCGATCGTTCTGGGAGTGGCGCTGCTGGTGCTGGTCGTGGTCAAGCTGATGCGCTGAACAGCCAGCGGATCGCTGCCAGCGCGCGGCCTACCAGGCCGTCACCCTTCCCCCCGACCGTTAGGGCGTCCTTTAGGGTTCCCCCTTCCCCGGCCTCATCCCCGGCCTCTTCCCCCAGGAGGTAGTTCTCCGCCGCGCGGCGCAGCTCGGCCTCGTACCGCTTCGGGAACGGCCGCTCGGCGAGCCGAATCGCGAACCCGGCTCCGCCGGGCCTCGCCGCGAGCTCCACGACTCCCGGAGCCGCCCGCTGGATGACGTCGATCAGTGGCTTCAACCCGTCCCTCGTCCCCCTTCCCCCGTCCCCGTAGTACGCCGCGGAGACAAGCGCGACGAGCCCCTCCGCCTTGACCCGGCCCGCCACGTACCCGGCGATCGCCAGGCTAACGGGGGAGGATGCGGAGGACGTCATTGACGAGGGCGAGTGCCATGAGACCGAGCACCACGAGGAAACCGATCTGGGCGAGGCGCGTCCGCACCTCGACCGGGAGCGGCTTGCGCCTCACGGCCTCGATGAGCAGGAACAGCACCTGGCCGCCGTCCAGAACCGGCACCGGGACCAGGTTCAGGACCGCGAGGTTCACCGAGAAAAAGGCCACGAACGTGAGGAACCAATCGATCCCGAGGCGCACCACCTGGCCGGAAATCTGGCCCACGAGGATGGGACCGCCGACGTCCCTGGGCGAGAGCTGGCCGAGCACCAGTCCCTTGAGGAAGCCGAGCACGACGCGGACCCGGCTGATCGTTTCCTCGTAGCCGGTGACGACGGCGCGGCCGAGCGACTCGCGCACGTGGATGGTGGGCGGATCCTGCCCCGCGCCGATGGCGCCGTACACATGCGGCCGCGGCGATGCAGTGTCGGTCTCGGTCCGCGGCTCGGGGGTGACCGTGATCCGGAGCAGCGCCGTGTCGCGCCGCACGTCGAAGCGGATCGGCTTGTCGGGGCTGCTCCACACGGCGTGCAGCACGTCGTTCCAGGAGCGAATGGTGTCGCCGTTGGCGCGCAGGATCAGGTCGCCGGGCCTGAGCCCCGCCCGGATCGCCGGGCGCCCCGGCTCGAGCAGCCCGAGGCGCGGCGGCTCGAGTCGCACGAGCGCCTGGGCGAGCTGCTGGCGCGCCCGCAGGGACCCCTCCCGCAGGTGCACGTGGAGCGGCTCGGCGCGTCCGGCGACCGCGAAGTCGAGGTCCGTTCCGCCGCTCACGATCCCCTCGATGAGGTCGTTCCAGGTGCGCACCGTATCGCCGTTGAGCCTCACGATGCGGTCGCCGTGGCGCAGCGCGGCGAGGCCCTCCGCCCCCGCCGGCAGGACCGACGCGGTGACCGAGTCGACCTGCGTGGTCGCGAGCTGCGGCGACCCGATCGTGGCCGCGACCCCGGCGTAGATCCCGAACGCGAGCACGAGGTTCATCGTCACGCCCGCCAGCATCACGACGAGGCGCGCGGGGACCGACTTACTCTCGATCACCCGCGCGGGATCGATCGGCACGGCCGCGGCGCCGCCCTCGAGCGCGCCCGCCGGACCTTCCTCCTCGAGCGTCGCGAGCTTGACGTAGCCTCCGAGGGGGATCAATGAGAGCCAGTACTCCGTCTCCCCCCAGCGCCGACGCCACAGCGGCCGCCCGAACCCGATCGAGAAGCGCAGCACCTGGACGCCCACCGCTTTCGCCGCGAGGAAGTGGCCCATCTCGTGCACGAAGATCAGCGGCCCGAGGACGACCGCGAGTGCGGCCAGCGTCAGGAGCACGCCGCCTCCCGCGCCAGGCGGCGCGCCGCGGCGTCCGCGGAGAGCACGTCCTCCAGGCTCCGCGCGCTGGACGGCCAGTGGGCCGCCAGCACCCGCTCGATCGTCTCCGCGATCTTGCCGAAGCGGATCCGCCCCTCGAGGAAGAGCTGCACCGCCACCTCGTTTGCGGCGTTGAACGCCGCCGGCGCCGTCCCTCCCTGCTCCCCCGCCGCCCGCCCGAGGGCGTAGGCGGGATAGAGCTCCGGCCTCACCGGCTCGAAGGTGAGCGCACCCGCCTCCACCGGGTCGAACCGCTTCGCGCCGCGGTCGGGCACCCGCTCAGGATGGGTCAACGCGTAGAGGATGGGCAGCTCCATCGTGGGGAAGCCGACCTGGGCGAGCACCGAGCCATCCACGAACTCGACGAACGCGTGCACCACGGATTGGGGGTGCACGACCACCTGGACCGCCGGGTAGGGCAGCCCGAACAAGAAGTGCGCCTCGATCACCTCCAGCGCCTTGTTGACTAGTGTGGCGGAGTCCACGGTGATCTTCTTGCCCATTTTCCACGTGGGGTGCTGCAGCGCCTCGGCCACCGTCGCTCCGGCGAGGCGCTCCGGCGTCCAGGTCCGGAACGGCCCGCCCGACGCCGTCAGGATGAGGCGCGCGAGCTCGCCGGGCCTGCGGCCGGTGATGCACTGCAGCACGGCGCTGTGCTCGGAATCGACCGGCACGATCTCCCCGCCCCCCGCCCGTGCCGCCTCGGTGACGAGCTCCCCCGCCATCACGAGGGCTTCCTTGTTGGCGAGCGCCACGCGCTTGCCGGCGCGCAGCGCGGCGAGCGTCGCCTCGAGGCCCGCCGCGCCGACGATCGCGTTCACCACGATCCCGACGTCGGGGTGCGTTGCGGCCTCCACGAGGCAGGCATTCCCGGTGCCCCCTTCCCACGCCCCACGCCCCACGACCGTCAGGGAGTCCTTTAGGACGCCCCCGCCGTTGACGATCCCCACGTAGGCCGGATGCCATTCGGCGACCTGGCCTTCCAGCAGCTCCGCGTTCGAGTGCGCGGTGAGCGCCACCACGCGGAAGCGCTCGCGCTGGCGCCGCAGCACCTGCAGCGTGGACGTGCCGATCGATCCGGTCGAGCCGAGGATGGCGACGCCGCGGGTCATACCACGCCGAACAGCTTGAAGAGCCCGGCCGTGACCGGGACCACGAAGTACAGCGAATCGAGCCGGTCGAGCACGCCACCGTGACCCGGGATGAGCGACGAGGAGTCCTTGAGCCCGGCCTCGCGCTTGAACAGCGACTCGGCCACGTCGCCCGTCTGCGCGGCCAGCGCGACCGCCGCACCCATCGTCACGAGCTGCAGGCTGCCGAGTTGCATGGCGACGCGGTCCAGCACGAGCGGGCCGTACAACAGCGCGGCGGCGAGCGCGCCCACGGTGCCGCCGATCGCGCCCGCCCACGTCTTCCTGGGCGACAGCACCGGCGCGAGCCTCGGGCCGCCGAGCAGCGTCCCGGCCGCCATGGCGCTGGTATCGCACACCCACGTGAGGACGAGGGGCATCACCACGAGCGCGGTGGAGCCCAGGGGGTGCGCCTCGCTGTGGTCGCCGTGCCGGATCGCGACCGTGAACGCGAGCAAGGCCGACGCGTACAGCACCCCGAACACCGTCACCGCCACGGCGGTCAGCGGGCGGCGCTCCGGCCCGCGCGCGAACGTCGCCGTGGTGAGCACCGCCACGAGCCACAGCGCGCCGGCGAAGATCGCCGGCTCGGCCCAGCGCTCGGTGGAGCCCTTGGCCCAAACGGTCGCGAACGGGATCACCGCCGCCGCCGCGTAGCCCAATCCCTCGAGCGGCTCGACCCCCTGCCGGCGCGCCAGGTCATACAGCTCGCGCGTGCCGAGCACGCCGAGGCAGGCGAGAAACGTCGCCAGCACCCAGCCGCCCAGCCGCAGCACGATCACCGTAGCGGCGATGGCCGGAACGGCGAAGGCGATTCGCACGAGCAGGTTGCGAGACATTACACCGTGACCTTGCCGAAGCGCCGGTCGCGCCGCTGGTAGTCGAGGATCGCTTCGAACAGCTCGCGCCGCGTGACGTCCGGCCACAAGAGCGGCGTGATGTACAGCTCCGTGTAGGCGAGCTGCCACAGCAGAAAGTTCGACAGGCGACGCTCGCCCGAGGTGCGGATGAGGAGGTCGGGATCACGGCACGCCGCCGTATAGAGCCGCTCCCTGACCGCCTCTTCGTCGATCTCCTCGAGGCGCTTCGTCCCCTTGAGGACCTCCTCCGCGAGTAGCCGCGCCGCCCGGGCGATCTCCGCGCGCGAGGAGTACGAGATGCACAGGTTCAGGACGAGGCGCGCGCCGTCGCGCGTGTCCCGCTCGACCCGCTCCACGGCGGCCCGGGCACCGGGCCCGAGCCGCGCCCGGTCCCCCAGCACGTGGACCCGGACGCCCTGCTGCCGCAGCTCCTCCACCTCCGCCGCGATGTACTCCTCCAGCAGCTCCATCAGCGCGGAGATCTCGGTCGGAGGCCGCTGCCAGTTTTCCTCCGAGAAAGCGAACAGCGTGAGCACCTCGACCCCCGCCGCGATCGCTCCCTCTACCACTTCCCGCACCGCCTTCATGCCGGCCCGGTGTCCCAGCGGGCGGGGCAGGTGGCGCTCGCGGGCCCAGCGCCCGTTCCCGTCCATGATGATGGCGATGTGGCGCGGCACCGCGCCGTGCCCCTTGATGCGGGCGAGGAGGTCGGGGGCCACGCTAGACCTCCATGATCTCGGCTTCCTTGGTCTTCACCGCGGCGTCGACGAGCTTCAGGTGGTCGTCGTGCAGCTTCTGCACGTCCTTCTCGGCGTGCTTCTTCTCGTCCTCGGAGACGTGCTCGGTCTTCTTGATGCGGCTGATCGCCTCGGTGCGCGCGTGGCGGATCGCGACGCGTCCCTCCTCGGCGAACTTGTGGATCACCTTGACCAGCTCCTTGCGGCGCTCCTCGGTGAGCGAGGGGATGGGGATGCGGATGATATTGCCGTCGTTGGCGGGCGTGAGGCCGAGGTCGGAAGCGAGGATCGCCTTCTCGACGGCCTTGAGGAGGCTCTTGTCCCACGGCTGCACCGTCAGGAGCTTCGGCTCGGGGGCCGCCACGGTGCCGACCTGGTTGAGCGGCATTTCGCTGCCGTACGCTTCGACCTTCACCAGGTCGAGCAGCGCCGTGGTCGCCCGGCCCGTGCGCACGGTGGAGAATTCGCGCTTCACGGCGTCCACCGCCTTGTCCATCAGCTGCTTCGCGTTTTTGCTGTGGTCTTGCAGCGAGGTCCCGGTCGTCATTGGACGATGGTGCCGACGCGCTCTCCGGCCACCACCCTGGCCGTCGCGCCGGGCTGGTTGATGTTGAACACCACGATGGGGAGGTTGTTCTCCTGACACAGCCCGAAGGCGTTCGCGTCCATCACGGCGTACCCCTTGACCAGCGCGTCGCGGAACGTGAGGGCGGAGAGGAACTTCGCCTTCGGGTCTTTCTTGGGATCGGCCGTGTACACGCCGTCCACGTTCGTCGCTTTGAGGATCACCTTCGCCTCGATCTCGAGCGCCCGCAACACCGCGGCCGTGTCGGTCGAAAAGTACGGGTTTCCCGTGCCGCCCGCGAAGATGACCATGCGGCCCTTCTCGAGGTGGCGCACCGCTCGCCGGCGGATGTAGGGCTCGGCGAGCTCCTCCATGCGGATCGCCGTCATGACCCGCGTGTCCACGCCCTTCTTCTCCAGGATGTCCTGGAGCGCGAGGGCGTTGATCACCGTCGCCAGCATGCCCATGTAGTCGGCCGAGACGCGGTCCATCCCCTGCTCGCTCGCGGCCGTGCCGCGCAGGATGTTGCCGCCGCCCACCACGAGACCGAGCTGCACCCCCAGCGCCGCCACCGCCTTAAGCTCGCCAGCGAGGCGGTCGATGAACCCGAAGTCCAGCCCTCCGCCCGCCCCGCGCTCCCCCGCGAAGGCTTCCCCCGAGATCTTCAGCAGGGCGCGGGGGTAGGCGAGCTTGGGCGCGGCGCTCACCGTCAGCGGCCTCCCAGCTCGAACCGCGCGAACCTGCGGATGCGGACGTTTTCGCCCGTCTTCGCGACCAGCGCCTTCACCAGATCGCCCACCGTGCGCGTGTCGTCCTTGACGAATTTCTGCTCCAGCAGCACGGCGTCCTCGAAGAACTTCTTGAGGCGCCCCTCGACGATCTTCGCCCTGACGGCGTCGGGCTTCTTCTCCTCGGCGGCCTGGGCTTCGTAGATCTTCCGCTCCCGCTCGACCAGCTCCGCGGGAAGATCCTCGACCCGCACCGCGAGCGGCTTCGCGGAGGCGATGTGCAGCGCGACGTCCCGCACCAGCTGCTTGAAGTCCTCGGTGCGCGCCACGAAGTCGGTCTCGCAGTTCACCTCGACCAGCACGCCGACGCGGCCGTTGAAGTGGATGTAGGCCTCGACCAGCCCCTCGGACGCCTCGCGTCCGGCGCGCGTGTCGGCCTTGGCGGCGCCCTTCTTCCGCAGCACGTCCACCGCCTTCTCGAGGTCGCCGCCCGCCTCCTCGAGCGCGCGCTTGCAGTCCATCATTCCGGCGCCCGTGCGGGCCCGGAGCTCGGCCACGCGTTTCGCGCTGACTTCTTTCACGCTCGCCACCGTCGCTCACTCCTCATGAGAACGCCGCCCTCGCGCCGTGGGGCGCGACGGGCGGCGGCTGGTTTGACCGGTCGCGACCCGGCGTCGGCCTAGGACTCGCCCCCGCCGCTCGATTCCGCCGGGGCCGGTGCTTCCTCGGTCTTCATCCGCGCCGCGATCGCCTCGGGCTTCGGCCGCCGCTTGCGGCGCGCCGGCTTCTTCTTGCGGTCGCCCTCCGCCTCCGCCTCGACGCCGGTCTCCGTTGAGTAGGTCACCGCCTCCCCCTCCTCCACCGCCTCCCGCAGCGGACTCTGGCGCCGCGCTTCGGCGATCACGTCGGACACCGCCGCCGCGATCAACGACACGGCCCGGATGGCGTCGTCGTTCCCAGGAATCGGGACCGTGATCAGGTCGGGATCGGCGTTCGTGTCCACGATCGCCACCACCGCGATGCCGAGCTTGTTCGCCTCGGCCACCGCGATGCGCTCCTTCTTCGCATCCACCACGAACAGCGTCCCGGGGAGGCGACTCATGTTCTTGATCCCCGAGAGGTACTTCTCCAGCTTGGCGCGCTCGCGGTCGAACAGCAACTGCTCCTTCTTCGTGTAATGCTCGAACTCACCCTCGGCGACGCCCTGCTCCAGCTCCTTGAGCCGCTTGATCTGCTTCTTGATGGTCTGGAAGTTGGTCAGCGTGCCGCCCAGCCAGCGCTCGGTCACCCAGAACGCGCCGCAGCGCTGCGCCTCGGCCTGGATGATGTTCTTGAGCTGCTTCTTCGTGCAGACGAACAGGACGCCTTCGCCCTTCAGCACCACTCCCCGCAGCAGCTCCTGCGCGGCCTCGAGCTGACGCAGCGTCTTCTGGAGATCGATGATGTAGATGCCGCTGCGCTCGGCGAAGATGAAGCGGCGCATCTTCGGGTTCCAGCGTCGGGTCTGGTGCCCGAAATGGACCCCCGCCTCGAGCAGGTCCTGCAACTGGGGCTGCGTCATGCCCTTCCTTTCGGATGAACTGCGCTATCAGCCGTCGGCTGTCAGCTAAGCTGATAGCTGAAAGCTGATTGCTGACGGCGTCTTATCTCTTCGAGAACTGGAACCGCTTCCGCGCGCCGGCGCGACCCGGCTTCTTGCGCTCCACCACGCGCGGATCGCGCGTCAGCAGGCCCTGCTCCCGCAGCTTCTTGCGATGCCGCTCGTCCGCCAGCACCAGCGCGCGCCCGATGCCGAGCCGCAGCGACCCCGCCTGCCCGGTCAGCCCCCCGCCCCGCACCAGCGCCCGCACGTCGAACGCACCGAGCGTGTCGGTCGCGGTGAACGGCTGCTGGATGTGCGACACCAGGGAGGGGCGCGGGAAATAGTCGCCCAACGTCCGGCCGTTGATGTTCCACTTCCCCGAGCCCGGCGTCAGGTACACCCGCGCCACGCTCACCTTGCGGCGCCCGACCGCGTGCCAGCGCAGCTCCGGCGTGATCGCGGTCATGCGGTCACGGGCAGCGCGAGCGGCTGCGGCTGCTGCGCCGCGTGCGGATGCGTGGGCCCGGCGTACACCTTGAGCATCTGCTTCACTTTCTGACGAGACAGCGTGGTCTTCGGCAACATCCCCCACACGGCCTTCTCGATCACGCGCTCGGGATGCTTGGCGAGCAGCACCTTGACGGGCGTGAACCGCTCGTGGCCCATGTAGCCCGTGTGGCGGAAGTAGCGCTTCTGCTCCATCTTGCGCCCCGAGAGCTTGACCTGCTCGGCGTTGACGACGATGACGCAGTCCCCGCCATTGATGTGGGGCGTGAACGTGGGCTTGTGTTTGCCGCGTAGGACCTGGGCCACGCGGCTCGCGAGCCGGCCGAGCGGCTGCCCGGCCGCGTCGACCACGTACCAGCGGTGCGTCACGTCCTCTTTGCGCAGGCTGAACGTGTTCATTCCCGAGATTCCCAAGTGAGGCCCGGTCGGTGTTAGCCGGGAACGATACCCGGGCCGTAAGGCCCTGTCAACCCGAGGGTTCCGCGCTTTCGAGAGTCACGAGCGCCGCGCCCCGCTCGACCACCTGTCCCGGCGCGACGTGCACGGCGGCCACGACGCCCGCGCCCGCTGCGCGCAGCTCGTTCTCCATCTTCATCGCCTCCACCACCACGAGCCCTGCCCCGGCGTCTACGCGCTGCCCGGGCTCCACCTCGACCCGCACCACGAGCCCGGGCATCGGCGCCCGGATCGTTCCCGGCGGCGCCGCGGCGACCCGGCCTCCCGTGAGCGCCTGGATCTGGCGGGTCCGCTCGTCCACCACCTCTACCTCCACACGCTCCCCCACGACGCCCAGCGCCCACCGGCCCACGCCCCCTTCAAGGGGCTGGGCCGCCACGGTCCACGACTGGCCGCCCAGCAGCAGGTGATACAGGGGAGTACCCGGTACGGCGACGAGGTGCGCCTCGAGCGCCTCCCCGCCCACCAGCACGCGGGTCCCTTCCACTTGCACTTCGATGGTCTGGGCGCCGATGCGGACGAAATACTTCACGCCGCCTCCAGCACGGCCACCGTCTCCACGTGCGCGGTCTGGGGAAAGAGGTCGAACGCCCGCACTGCCACCAGCCGATAGTTCACGCCCAGTCGGTGCAGGTCGCGGGCGAGCGTCGCGGGGTCGCACGAGATGTAGGCGAGCCGCGGCACGGGTTGGCCGGTGAGCCGCAGCGTCACGTCCCAGTGCAGCCCCCCGCGCGGCGGGTTGCACACGACCGCATGCGCCTCCGGCAGGCTCGGCAGCACGTCCTCCACCTTCGCCGCGATGAAGCGCACGGACTGGCCGTCTCCGACGCCGCGGCGCCGCGCCCACTCAATCGCCTTCTCGTCCACGTCCACGCTCACGACCAGGGCGGCGCGCCCGGCGAGCAGCGACGCCGTGTCGCCGATCCCGCCGTACAAGTCCCATACCGTGCAGCCCCGCAGATCTCCCAGCTGCTCCACGCCCCAGCGGCGCGCCAGCGCCCCCATTTCGGGGTTGACCTGCTCGAACGCCGTGGCGGGGTATCCCGTCTCGGGACCGGCCACGACGCGCGCCGCCCCGTCCACCGGCTGCCACCAGCAGACCACGTGCTCGCCCTCGGGGAGCGCCGCGCGCAGGCGCCCGGCATCGCGCCACGGCTCGCCCGAGGATTCCGCGAGGACGTGGCGGCGTCCCTCCCGGTCGAGGCGCAAGGTGAGGCGCGTGCAGCGGGGCGGGAGCAGGTCCAGGTGCTGCTTCAGCTCGCGCCACAGGGCCATGAGGCGGAAGTCGGTGATGTGGCAGTCCATGAGGGAAAAGAGACTGCCGGGCCGATCATAGGGGTGCAGTCCGACCGTCCGACCGCGACCGTCAGGGAGTCCTTTAGGATCCGTCCGTCCAACCTGCTTGACCGCCAGGCTGATTTTGGCCCGGTAGCGCCACTCCTCCACGGCCTCGACGATCTCCGGGTCCGCCACGTCGAGCTTCCCGATGCGGCGCAGGGCGTCCCCCACGATGGCGCGCTTCGCGGCCAGCTGGGCGTCGTAGGAGAGGTGCTGCAGCTGGCAGTCGCCGCAGTGGTCCTGCTGGTAGTGGCCACAGGGCGCGGTGACGCGGGCGCCCGATGGCGTCACGACTTCGTGCAGCGTCGCATGCGCGAAGTTCTTGCGGAGCTTCACGTCGCGGACCCGCACGCGATCGCCCGGCGCGGTGCGCGACACGAACACGGCACGCCCCTCGGGGAGCCGCCCGACGCCGTCCCCTCCGGCGGCAATGCCGGTGATGGCGACCAGGTCGCTCACTCCGCGCCTCCGCGCAGGTTTTCGCGGCGCGCCGTCTGCACCCAGGCCGACTCGCGGCCGCCCCCGCCGTCGGACGGTGCCGGGGGATGGGCCGCCGCGCGGCGCTCCTCCGCCAGCAGGGCGGCGACGGCGGCGAGGGGGCGCGCGAGCTCCGCCGGCGCCTGCTGCGCCAGCAGCTCGCTCCCCACACGCTCGAGGTACGTGCTGTCCACCTCGCCCCTCCGGAAGCGCGGCTCGTCCATGACGCGCAGATGAAACGCCTGCGACGTCGGCAGCCCCACGATCACGAGCTCGCGCAGCGCCCGGCGCATGCGCTGCAGCGCGACCTCCCGCGTCTCGCCCCACGCGATCAGCTTGGCGATGAGCGGATCGTAGAAGAGGGTGACCTCGTTGCCCGCTTCCACCCCGCCGTCCCAGCGCACTCCCGGCCCCGCGGGCGGGCGCAGGTAGCGCACGACCCCGGTCGCGGGGAGGAAGTCGTTGAACGGGTCTTCCGCGGTGATGCGGCACTCGATCGCATGCCCGCGGGGCTGCAGCGGGCCGCCGTGGATGCGCAGGGGAAGCCCGTTCGCGATCCGCAGCTGCTCGCGCACGATGTCCACCCCGTACACGAGCTCCGTCACCGGGTGCTCGACCTGCAGCCGGGTGTTCATCTCGAGGAAGTAGAACTCGCCGCCCGGCGCGAGCAGGAACTCGATCGTTCCCGCGCTGCGGTACCCTGCGGCGCCCGCCGCGGCCGTCGCGGCATCGCTGATGCGGCGTCGCAGCGCCGGCGTAACGGCGACCGAGGGGGCTTCTTCGATCAGCTTCTGATGGCGACGCTGGATGCTGCACTCGCGCTCGCCCAGGGCCACCACGCGCCCGTTCGCGTCGGCGAGGATCTGGACCTCGACGTGCCGCGCCCGCTCGAGATACTTCTCGAGGTACACCTCGCCGGCGCCGAACGCCTTGAGCGCCTCGCTGCGGGCCGCCTCGAACGCCGACCCCAGCTCCCGCTCCTCACGCACGAGCCGCATCCCCTTCCCTCCGCCCCCCGCCGCCGCCTTGAGCAGCACCGGGTAGCCCAGCCGTGCGGCCTCGGGGCGCGCCTCCACCACGCTGCCCAGCGGTTTGGTCGTGCCGGGGACGATGGGCACCCCGGCCGCCTGCATGCGGCGGCGCGCGGCGGTCTTGTCACCCATGGCGCGGATCGCCTCGGGCGGCGGCCCGACGAACACGAGGCCCGCCGCGGCCACCGCCTCGGCGAACGGCGCCCGCTCGGAGAGGAACCCGTAGCCGGGGTGGAGCGCCTGGCACTCCGTCGTCCGGGCGGCGGCGATGAGCTTCGGGATACTGAGGTACGATTCGGACGCCGGCGCGGCGCCGAGCGGCACCGCTCGGTCGGCGGCCCGGACGTGCGGGGAGAGTCGGTCGGCCTCAGAGTAGACCGCGACCGCCTCGAGCCCCTCCTCGTGACAGGCGCGGATGATGCGGAGCGCGATTTCGCCCCGGTTGGCGACGAGGACGCGCCGGAACGTCGCCATCAGCAGTCAGCCCTCAGCCTTCAGCGCCGACGGCTGATGGCCGACGGCCGATGGCGCCTTCAGCTCCCGCATCCGACCGTGTCCCCGGTGACGCCGAATGTCGCCAGCGTCTCGCACAACGTCGGCGTCAGGCGGGCGGCCCGCCCGTAGACCGCGAGCGCCGCTTGCGCCCAGGCTTCGTGGGCGTCGAGCGCGAGCTTCAGCGCGGCGAACACGAAGTCCCCGGACGGCACGCGGTCCCCCTGCTCTGGTCCCGCGACCCACACGAGCGGCCGGGGCTCCCACTGCATCCCGGCGCGGAGCGGGGGCGGCCGCTCGAACGCCATGCTCACGCACACGGGGCGGCGCTGCGCGAGCGCCCCGAGCCAGCCGTCGCCGGCGCTGCGCGTCCCCAGCTTCCACTCGGCCGCGAGGCGCTGCCGCCACACGGGGTCTCCCCGCCAGGCGGCGAGGGGTACGAACCCGAGGTCGGGTCGCAGGCCGCGCACGAACCGCAGGTACCAGGCGGCCGGCGCGTCCACGTCGCCCGCGGTCACGAGGACGCCGCCGGTGGGACAGGCGCGCAACAGGTTCTCGCCCAGCTCCTCGAGCACCGGGGTGAGCCGCAGATCGGGAGGCGGCGGCCCCCACGCGTCCGTCCCCGCGCGCACCCCGCCCCCGTCCACCGCCAGCCGGGCGCGGCCGCTCCAGCCGGCCACGCGCAGCACCCGCGCGCTGTCGCCCTCTGCGCTCGCACCCGCCGGCCCGAGCAACGCGGCGGCGCGCGCGAGCGCCTGCTCGGCCCCGTCGAGCGCCGCGCGGGGCGCGCTGCTGTCCGACCGCGCCCGCCGGGCCTGCGCCTCGTCGAAGGCCGTCAAGTACGCGCGCCCGAGCGCGAGCCAGGCGCGCCCGTTACTCGAGTCCTGCGCCAGCCGGGCCTGCGCGGCCGCGATGGCGTCGGGCCCCGTGGCCGCCGGCGCGCCCCCCGGCACCTGGCTGAGCGCCGCGGCGAGCACCACGCTAGAGAGGAATGTTGCCATGCTTCTTGGGGGGATTGCGGTCGCGCTTCGTGGCGAGCGTCGTCAGGGCCTCGATGAGGCGCGGGCGGCTGTCGCGGGGATCGATGATGTCGTCGAGATAGCCGCGCGCCGCCGCGAGGTAGGGGTGGGCGAATTTCTCGCGATACTCGCTCTCCTGCGCCTCCGTCGCATCGCCCTTGTACAGCACCTCCACCGCCCCCTTCGGTCCCATCACCGCGATTTCGGCCGTGGGCCAGGCGACGTTGTAGTCCCCGCGCACGTGCTTCGAGTTCATGACGTCGTAGGCGCCGCCGTACGCCTTCCGCGTGATCACGGTGAGCTTCGGCACCGTGGCCTCGCAGTAGGCGTACAGCAGCTTGGCGCCGTGCTTGATGATGCCGCCGTGCTCCTGCGCCACGCCGGGCAGGAACCCGGGCACGTCTTCGAACGTGACGAGCGGGATGTTGAACGCGTCGCAGAAGCGGATGAAACGGGCCCCCTTGAGGGACGCGTTGATGTCCAGCACGCCGGCCAACACCGCCGGCTGGTTCGCGACCACGCCCACCGGGCGGCCGCCCAGCCGCGCGAACCCGACGATCAGGTTCTCGGCGAACGCCTTGTGCACCTCGAAGAACTCCCCCTGGTCCACGATCCGCCGGATCACCTCGTGCATGTCGTAGGGCTGGGTCGCGCTGTCCGGCACGATCGCGAGCAGCTCCTCGTCGCGCCGATCCAGCGGATCGACGGTCGGGCGCACGGGCGGATCGTCGAGGTTGTTGGACGGGAGGTAGGACAGCAGCGTGCGGATCGCGGCCAGCGCCTCGAGCTCCGAGTCGTACGCGAAGTGGGCGACGCCCGAGGTCGTGGCGTGCACGTCCGCGCCGCCCAGCTGGTCGAACGTCACGTCCTCGTGCGTGACCGTCTTCACGACGCTCGGCCCCGTGACGAACATGTACGAGATGCCCCGCACCATGAAGACAAAGTCCGTGATGGCGGGGCTGTACACGGCGCCGCCGGCACAGGGCCCGAGGACGGCGCTGATCTGCGGCACGACCCCCGAGGCGAGCGTGTTCCGGAGGAAGATCTCGGCGTATCCGCCGAGCGACACGACGCCCTCCTGGATGCGCGCCCCGCCGGAGTCGTTCAGCCCGATGATCGGCGCGCCGTTGCGCACCGCGAGGTCCATGACCTTGCAGACCTTCTCGGCATGCGTCTCCGAGAGCGATCCGCCGAACACGGTGAAGTCCTGCGAGAACACGTACACGAGTCGCCCGTCGATGCGGCCGTGGCCCGTCACCACGCCGTCGCCCAGATAGCGCTCGTCGGCGAGCCCGAAGTCCGTCGCGCGATGCGTCACGAAACGATCGAGCTCCACGAAGCTGCCCGGGTCGAGCAGCACCTCGAGCCGCTCCCGCGCCGTCATCTTGCCCTTGTCGTGCTGTGCCTGGATGCGCTCGGCGCCGCCGCCGAGCTCGGCTTCGGCGCGCTTCTGCTGGAGCAGCTCTAGCTTTTCACGCATGGACATGGGGCAAAATCTAGGGCGTAAGACGCCCAGACGGGTAGGTAGACGCCGCGGCGCCGAGACGCCGAGTGGATATGAGTGAAAAGTGGCCAGGAAGGGATCTTCCTGACCACGCGCCACTCACGGCCACTGAGCGTCTCGGCGCCTAGGCGTCTGCCTGGGCGTCTTTCTTTGCTGGTTCCTCGCTCTCGTCCTTCGGCCACCCGGCCGCGCAGCTCCGTGCCGACCGGATAGGTCTCGCCGATCTTCAGCCAGGGGTCTTCCTGCGCCTGCTTGAGACCGAGCGAGATGCGCTTGTTCTCGGCGTCCACGTTCAGGATCAGCACCTCGACCTCGTCGCCCTTCTTCACGACCTCCGAGGGGTGCTGCACCCGCTTGGTCCACGACATGTCGGAGATGTGGATCAGGCCGTCGATGCCGGGCTCGATCTCGACGAACGCCCCGAACGAGGTGAGGTTGCGCACCTTGCCCCGGAGCCGCGTGCCGACCGGATACTTCTGCGGCAGCGCCATCCACGGGTCCTCCTCGGTCTGCTTCATCCCGAGCGACACCTTCTCTTCGGTCTCGTCGACCTTGAGCACCACCGCCTCGATGGTCTCGCCGATCGAGACGATCTTCGAGGGGTGGCGGACGTTGCGCGTCCAGCTCATCTCGGAGATGTGCACCAGGCCCTCGATCCCGGGCTCGAGCTCGACGAACGCGCCGTAATTGGTGATGGAGACGACCTTGCCCTGCACCCGCGTGCCCACGGGGTACTTCTCGGCCACGTTCTTCCACGGGTAGGCCAGGAGCTGCTTCAGCCCCAGGCTGATGCGCTCCCGCTCCCAGTCGATGTCGAGGACCTTCACCTCGAGCTCCTGCCCGATGTGCACCAGCTCCGACGGGTGTGACACGCGTCCGTAGCTCATGTCGGTGATGTGCAGCAGGCCGTCCACGCCGCCCAGGTCGATGAAGGCGCCGAAATCGGTGATGTTCTTGACGACGCCCTTCCGCACCTGGCCGACCTGCAGCTCCTTCATCAGGACCTCGCGCTTGGTCTTGCGCTCGGCCTCGAGCAGCACGCGCCGGCTCACCACGATGTTGCGGCGCCGCTTGTTCAGCTTGATGATCTTGAACTCGAACGTCTGCCCGAGCAGCTCGTCGATGTTGGGCACGCGGCGCAGCGCGATCTGGCTGCCCGGCAGGAAGGCATCGACCCCCATCAGGTCCACGACCACGCCGCCCTTGATCTTCTTCACGAGCGTGCCCTGCACCGGCTCATCCTTCTCGTAGGCCTCGCGGATTCGCTCCCACACCCGCATGAAATCGGCCTTCTTCTTCGAGAGGACGACCGCGCCCTCCTGGTCCTCGAGGTGCTCGAGGAAGACCTCGATCTCGTCCCCTTCCTTCAGGCTCCGCGGATCCTTGAACTCGTCGATCGGGACCGCGCCCTCCGACTTGAACCCGACGTCGAGGATGACGGCGGTATCGGTGACCCGGAGCACCTTCGATTTGACGATCTCGCCCTCCTCGATGTTCGAGAGGGTCCCCTCGTACAGCTCCGTCATCTTCGCGATTTCGTCCGGGGAGTACTCTTCGTGGAGATCGGCGCGGACCCGCAGGGGGGAGTGGCGGCTCGGTGTGGCGGGAGTTTCGGCCTTGGAGTCCGGGAGTTCCTGGGTGTCTACCAGCATTCCGTGGTACCGGTTCGGTTGTGGGTTTGGGGCCTGTAACCCCGGGCTCCCTGCCCGAGGAAGGGCGGAAACCTAGCCGGGGAGCCGGTCCCGCGCCAGCGCCACCACCCGGGCCACCTGATCATCGAGCGACAGGCGTGTCGTGTCGAGCATGACCGCGTCCGCGGCGGCCCGCAGCGGAGCCACCGCCCGCGTGGAATCGGCCTGGTCTCGCGCCGCCAGCGCTGCCGCTTCCCGCCGCAGCTCGCTCGGGTCGACCCGACCTCCCCGCTGCGCCAGGCGGCGCCGGGCGCGCTCTTCCGGGCTCGCGGTCAGGAACACCTTGAGCGGGGCGTCGGGGAACACCACGGTCCCGATGTCCCGGCCGTCCACGACCACCCCCGCCACCCCCGCGTGGTGCCGCAGCGCCGCATCGCGCTGCTGCACGTTCACCCAGTGCCGCACCTCGGGGATCGCCGCGACCTCCGACACCCGGCGCGTCACCCGCTCGGAGCGAATCGCCTCCTCCACGTCCACACCGGCAACCTCCGGTCGAAACACGTCGCCGACGAGCACGAGTCGCACCGGCAGGCCGTCCGCGAGCCCGACGATACGCTGGGCGCTCCACCCTTCCCCGGCAGTTCGCCCTTCCCCGGCCTTTTCCCCGAGGTTGTCTAACGCCGCGAGCGTGATGGCCCGGTACAGCGCGCCCGAATCGAGGTGCGCCCAGCCGAGCCGGCGCGCGACCGCCCGGGCCGTCGAAGACTTTCCCGACGCCGCCGGGCCGTCAATCGCGATCACGCGCAGGGTCACCCCTTCCCCCCGACCGTCAGGGAGTCCTTTAGGGTTCCCCCTTCCCCAATTCGTCTGAGGTCGGCGAAGAAGGTAGGGTAGCTGATGGCGACGGAAGCCCGTTCAGAGAGCCGGACCTCTGCCCCGGGGACCGTGCCGAGGACCGCGAAGGCCATAGCCAGACACCGTCTCGCCAGCGGCGCGGCTCGCGAGCGCGGCGAGGATCGGCACCTCGTCCACGAGGGTCGGCACCTCGGCCGCCGTGACCTCCGTGCCCACGAGCGCCGCGGGCCGCACCAGCAGGTCCGCGACCGGCTCCCCACCCTCGTCCCGCAGGTTCAGCCGCTCGACGCGCGCGCCCATCCGCCCGAGCACGACGAGGAATCCGGTGCGGGTCGGGTTCACGCCGACGTTCTCGACGAGCAGCTCGCCGCCTTCCGCGAGCACCGCGGCGGCCACGAGGAACGCCGCGCTGGAAGCGTCACCCGGGACTGAGAGCGTGAAGGCTGGAAGGCTGACCGCTGACGGCCGAAAGCTGATGGCGCCGTCGTGGTAGCTGAGCGCGAGTCCCAGATGGACCAGCAGCCGCTCGGTGTGATCGCGAGAGAGGTACGGTTCCCGGATCGTCACCGCCACGCCGCCCACGAGCCCCGCCAAGAGCAGGGCGCTCTTGATCTGGGCGCTCGCCACGGGGCTCGTGTAGGTGAAGTTGCGGAGCTCTCCGCCGCGGATCGTGAGCGGCAGGGAGTCGCCGCGCTCTTCCTCTATATGCGCCCCCATGGCCCGCAGCGGCTCGGTGACGCGCCGCATCGGGCGGCGGCGCAGGGAAGCGTCGCCGCTGAGCCGCGCCGCGAACGGCCGCCCCGCGAGGGCGCCCAGCACGAGCCGCGCCGTCGTGCCCGAGTTGCCGCAATCGAGCGTCGCCGCGGGACGGGCGAGGACGCGCCCCCGCACCAGGACCGGGCCGCCCCCGCGCACCGGCGAAATGTCCACACCGAGTTGGCGCAGCACGCGCGCCGTACTCTTCACGTCCGCGCCCGTGAGCAGGCCGTCGAGCTCGCTTCGGCCGTGAGCCAGCCCCGCCAGCAACAGCGCCCGGTGGGAGATGCTCTTGTCGCCCGGGGGCCGCACCACGCCCCGCACCTTCACGTCTCGAGCCTCCCCCGCCACTCGGCGGCGCGCCCCAGCCACGCCCTCACGGCAGCCGCGTCCCCCACCTCGAGTGCGCGCTGCAGCTCGCCCAACGGCTCTTCCAGGGAGCGCAGCGTCGGCAGCAGCTCGTCGCGGTTCATGAGGAGGATCTCGGTCCACAGGGCCGGCTCGCTCGCGGCGAGTCGGGTGGTGTCGCGAGCACCGGGGCCGATGGTGGCGCCGGGGGGAGCGAGCCGCGCCAGGCTGTTCGCGAGCAGCGACGCGACGACCTGCGGGAGGTGGCTCGTGACGGCCAGCTGGCGATCGTGCTGGCGAGCGTCGATCGTGACGGGGTGCGCCGCGAGCGTGTCCGCCCAGAAATGGGCCACTTCGCGCGCCGCGTCGTCCCCGCCCTGCGCCGGGGTCACGTACACGACGGCGTCCCGGAACAAGTCGGCCCGCGCCGCGGCGAACCCGTGCGCCTGCGTCCCCGCGAGGGGGTGGCTGCCGGCGAAGCGGGGGCCCAGGCCGAGCGCTTCCGCGCGGGCCACGATGGCGCGCTTCACGGAGCCCGCGTCGGTGACGAGGGTGCGCGGCGTGAGGGTCGCGCGCAGCGATTCGAGCAGATGGACGTTGGCGGCGGGAGGCGCCGCGAGGACGAGCAGGTCCACCCCGCGCGCGACCTCCTCCACGCGCGCGGGTGCGTCGTCCACCGCACCCTGCTGCGCCGCGGCGGCGCGCTCGGCGGGCTCGGGCGACCAGCCGAGCACCCGTGCCACGCCGGCCCGCTTCGCCTGCCAGGCGAGCGAGCCGCCGATCGCGCCGAGGCCGATGACGCCGAGCGAGGTGGGACGCACGGGATGGAAGCTAGCGGCGCCGCGAGGAGGCGTAAACGCGAAGGGCGGCCCCGGAAGGAACCGCCCCTCATCAATCACTTGACCGTCCCTGGGTTCCTTAACCCCCGCATGCCGGCGCGAACCCCATACCCTGTGGAGCCGAGCCTCCCGTGACACCACGGACGTTGGAAACGGCACCCGTGCCCGGGGCGATGTCGAAGAGAATGTCACCACTCGGCCCACCAAAGCCAGCTCCGATCAGTGTCCCGCTCGTGCCGAACACAATTGACCCGGCCACGCCGATGTTTTGATTGAGCGTGACCTGCGTCAGAGCTGCGCCCGTCGTCTTATCGATCGTCACGAGCCGCTGCGTGCCCGTCGTAGTCAGCTCGAGACCGTACAGCGTCCCGTTCGCGTCGGCGTCCATGCCACCGATACGCAGTCCCATCGAACCAATTGGCCCCGAAACGGCGCCCGTCGCCGCGTCGATCGTTACCAGCCTCGAGGTCAGCGAACCACCGTCTGGGATAAAATCCTCGGCGCCGTAGAGCACACCGCCCGCGAAGGCGAGGGCGCCAATATCACGCAATGTCGCCGTGGAGTTCAGCTTCGTCGCGAGCCCGGAGCACGAATTCACCGTAAGCAGGTCCCCGGTGGACGTGCCTCCAGTCGTCCCGTCTCCCGAATTGTTCCACACAAACATCGCGTGGTCCGGCCGGACGGCCATCGCGACGGGCGTCATGTACAGGTTCAGGTTAGAGCCTCCCAAGCGACCTACGAAGCTCGCGGCACCAGTTGCAACGTCATATGTCGACAGGCCGTCGTCCCCGGCGTTCACGCCGTAGAGCAGCGTCGGCGCCTCGGGCAGGCCCCAGGTGACGTAGCTGAAGCAGCACGACGAGCCACCGAGCCCGAGATGAACGACCGCCGCAGATGCGTACAACGGCTGAGGGCCGACGATCGCGCGGACCGTGGTCATCGCAAGACGCCAGCCTTCGCGCAGCGCACCTGCAAGGCCGCCTGACGCTCCGGGTTGGAAGTTCGGATCGCAGGGCAGGAACGTCGCGGGAGCGTCCGGGAGCGCCTCTAGCTGAGGGATGCCCTCTGTAGGCTGCGGCTCGAACCGGAAGATCTGCAGCCTGGCTTGCTGCGCGGGGGTGAGGTTGCCGACCTCGACGCACATCCCTATGGTGACATCCGT
>WNGN01000619.1_pt1 | contig 25084 bp, 20 predicted proteins | sample 5400561 | NCBI WGS metagenome assembly WNGN01 (sample SAMN13153379, study PRJNA577476) | soil metagenome | isolation source: 115 cm soil or saprolite under Garry oak tree replicate 2 | place: USA:California | collected 2016-06-15 | reverse complement strand
TCTTCGTCCGGCCTAATCCGGTAAAGGGCCGCACGTTGGACGATCCTTACTACGATCGGCTCTACAAAACGTTACAGGAACTCGGCGCGCCGCTGATGGTCCATGAAGGCTCGGGCGCCTATCTGCCGACTGCCGGAGCGGACCGATTTCCGGGACAATGGTTTTTTACCCACACGGTTTCCCATCCCTTCGAACAGATGCTCGCGAGCTTAAGCCTCATCTGCAAAGGCACATTGGAAAGGCATCCGGATCTACAGGTCGTCTTTCTTGAATCCGGCGCCGGCTGGCTCCCCTATTGGCTCTGGCGCATGGACGAGCACTACGAGATTCTTCCCTTTCAAGTGGCGTGGCTGAAGATGAAACCGAGCGACTATTTTCGTCGTCAGTGCTACACCTCCTGCGAGCCGGATGAAACTCGCTTGGGCGAAGTGATTGAAGCCATCGGCGCTGAACGCGTGTTGTTCGCGTCGGACTACCCGCATTGGGACGCGAAGCTTTCCGGCTCGCCGCAGGCGATTATGGATCGGGCCGACATCGGTTTCGACACCAAAAAGAAAATCATGGGCGAAAACGCCATCCGGCTGTTGCATTTGGATTAACGGCTTGGCTGGAATCGAAGGCTGATGGAGTACTGGAGTCATGGAATATTGGGTTGGACGTTTCCAACACTCCACTACTCCATCACTCCACTAAATAGAGGGCGCTTTATGGCCGAAATACCTAAGCTCGTCTCGTCAATGGGTACATTTATTGTTGCTAGCTTTCGCGCTAACCAATAGAAACGACAAACTTGAAACCAGAAACTGTGAAAGCGAGCCCTCGATGACCAACGCACACTGGACTAAAATCACCTGTCTGTTTGTTTTCTTACTGGCCCTTGCCTCTCCCGCATCCGCCCAATCACGCAAGGTCAACATCGCCTATACCGCGACGAGTCCCTACCAGGCGCCTCTCATTATCGCGAGGGAAGCGGGGTTTTTCAAAAAGCATGGTCTGGATGTCTCGCCGATCCTCACGCCGGGCGGTTCCCTCGGATTTCAAGCGATGTTAGGTGGTGACGTGGCGATGGTTTTAGCCGATGGCTCCGCCGCCGTCACCGGCAATCTCGCCGGAGCGGATATCGTCATCATCGCGAGCTTTCTCAACACGTTTCCTTACAGCCTCATCTCGCTGCCCGAAATCAAAAAAGTCGACCAGTTGGTCGGCGGCAAGGTCGCCATCAGCCGCTTCGGTAGCGCGACGGATCTCAGCGTGCGGATGGCGTTGACCAAGGTGGGGCTGAATGCGGAGAAGGATGTTGTCCTGCTACAAATCGGAACTCAGACCGCTCGGGTCGCGGCCTTGCAATCGAAAAACGTCCAGGCGACGATCATCACTCCACCTTTCACGTTGACGGCGCGCAAGATGGGATACAACACCCTCATCGACATGGCCCGTCTCAATATCCCGTTTGAGCTGACGGCCGTTTTGACGACGCGGGCTTTCATCAAATCGCAGCGCGACACAGTGGGGACGGTCATCGCGGCTCTGGCGGAGGCGATTCATTTCTACAAGACGGAAAAAGAGCCGAGCATCAAGATCCTAAGCAAATACCTCCAAACCACCGACCGCGAGGCGCTGGACGAAACCTACAAGGAGATCGCCCTGAAAGTCGTCCCGGAAAAACCCTACCCGACTCTTCCCGGCATCCAGACTATCCTCGACGAGCTGGCCCAAAAAAATCCCAAGGTCAAAACCTCCAGGCCGGAAGATTTCGTTGATATGAGCTTCGTGAAAAAATTGGACGATGAAGGATTCTTTCAGCGGCTGTACAAGCGGTGAAATTTGTGCCGGTCGATCGGGCCATTCCATGAAAGATTCACTTTCCCTTACGACGCGGGCACTCGGAGCCGTCGCAGGCTTTCTTGGTGGCGGCATACTAGGAATCATCGTACTTATTTTGGCGATGGTTCTTGCCCGATCCGACTTCGGGCTCGATAGTATTCGACCAGAAGCTTTGGTTAGCGCTATCGTGGGGGCAATTATTGGTTTCTTTTCACCTAAGAGAGCACTAAAGGTTCTGGGAAAGGTTGTAGGAGAGGCATGAGTTCTTTGGTCGGCAAAACAGCTGGCCGATGGCTGCGCCACTGCGAACGGATCTCGGAATAATCCATTAGATCAGTCAATTGACCGGGAAAAACTGAGTATGCCATATTGAACAGCGTTGGCTTGCTCGGTTCGGAGTGAATATAGGAATTAGGAGACGCAACATGCTCACTCCCATTCGCATCGACAATCGTATTAACGGTTTTCTCGGCAAGCCCGCCGGCGGCGGTAAACAGCCCGCGGTGATTCATCTGCATGAGCGCTACGGCATTGTCCAGCACACGACGGATTTGGGACAGAAGTTCGTCGATGCCGGTTACGTGACAATCGTCCCCGATCTCTTCTCGCGCTTTACCGGCGATCGCGAAGCGCTGGCGCGGGGCAACGGGCGCTGCGAATTGAGGGACGATGAGGTGTTGCAGGACATCGACACAGTCGTCGCTTACCTGCGCGCGCTGCCGGAAGTCGAAGGCGGCAAGATCGCCATGTCCGGCGTGTGTCAGACGGGGCGGCAGCCGTTGCTCATCTCCGCCAAGCGAGATTATCTTTCAGCCGCCGTGGTGTTGTATGGGGCGATTTATCCCGATGATTGGAAATCCCATCCGCTCCGTCCGGAGCCCATTGATAAAATCTTGGAACAACTATCCTGCCCGATCGCTGGAGTATTCGGGGAGCTGGACAATTTAGTCCCCGTGGACAACGTAATACGCATGTGCGCCATCTTGGCCAAAGCCAAGAAGAGCTTCGACGTGCGCCTTTACCCTGAAGCGCCGCATGGTTTTTTGAACGACACGATGCCGGGCCGTTATCGTCTGTCACAAACCCACGTCGCATGGAACCAGATTACGACGTTTCTGAATTCCGTTTTCAACGGCGAATGGAGCAAAGAGCGCGCGATCTGGCGCTTCGAAAGCGATACGTCCATTCACTACGACTTCACCAAGAACAAGCGTTGGGATTAGTCTGCGCTGCGCGAAGAATTTCAAATTGCAAATTTCACCCCTCGCGAAGCGCGCGGATCGCGCTTCGCGCAGCTTGACAGCCAGGGTCACTGGCGCATAGATTCGGCTTTCACGAGGCGAGGAGGCTGTTACGTCCCGACCGCAACGAGATACGCCGCTGGATCTTGTCTCCGTTGACGAAGAACACCCGATAACGACTCACCGTTGGTGGTGGCGTCTTCGCGACTCTGTGTCGAACTGGGTCGGGATCATCGGAATTCTAATCTTTTTTGGCGCTTGGGAAATCGCCACTCGCGCCGAGATTGTCAATCCCTTCTACTTTCCACCGTTCAGCAAGATTATCGCTAAAGGCTTCGAGCTTTTCGCGAACGGCTCGATCTGGGAGCACATGCGGTTCAGCCTCACGAACTTTTCCGTCGGCTTTGTCATTTCCGTGATTATCGGTGTGGTCCTCGGCGTTCCCATGGGCTGGTACAAAGGTGTCAGCAGGGCTTTTGATCCGCTTTTGTCCGGCATCTACGCGACGCCTCTGATCGCGCTGCTGCCGTTGATCATCATGCTCTTCGGCCTTGGGCCGCTCTCAAAAATTATCATGACCGTCCTCGCCGCCGTCTTTCCGATTTTGATCAACACCATGACCGGCATCGCCAATACCGACGATCGACTCATTACGATGGCGCGTGCCTTCGGCGCCAAAGACAGCACGATTTTTCTCAAAGTGTCGGTGCCCGGTTCTCTTCCTTACATCGTGGCCGGCATGCGAGTGGCCTTGGGCCGCGCGCTGGTCTATATCGTTGTCGCCGAACAATACGGCGCAGCTATGGGTCTGGGTTATCTGAGTTCGGTCGCGGCGCAGCGCTTTCAAATGGCCGCGATGTTCGTTCCCATCGTCATTATCGCTGGTCTCGGCGCCGGCCTGAACGAATTGCTCAAGGCGGTGGAGCACCGCTTAGAGAAATGGAAACCACAAAAATAATTCGAATAGAGGGACAAATGAAGTCCGCAACGAGATTCATAGCATTGTTGTTTCTTGTTTTGGCAATCGGGATCTGTACTCGTCCTGGAGAAAGCAACGCCCAAGGCGCAAAGATGACCGTCGGCCAGACCGGAACCAATCCCGGGACCGCTCTCTACTTTATCGCCGAAAAGGAAAAACTGTTCGCCAGGCACGGACTCGACGTGAACATCGTCAAAACGAACACGGCGGCCGCAGTGCAAGCCATGCTCGGCGGGAGCATGCAGATGGCCACTGGATCGGGAGCCGCCGCCTTCGTAACAGCGACCCTTGAAGGCGCCCCGCCCTTTGTGTTGGTTGGCTCATGGGTGAACGTCTTCCCGTACAAAGTGATGACCCACAAGGACATTACGAAAGTCGAAGATCTCAAGGGAAAAACCGGCCATGTCGGAGCGCCGTTTGGGACGATACCCGACACCGCCTTGAGATTCGCTCTGACCAAGCTGAAATTGGATCCGGACAAGGATGTCAAGCTCGTGCAGATTGGCAATGCCGATGCTGCGACCATCATCGCCGCGATGGACAAAGGAGAGGTGCAGTTCGGGCCGCTTGCGCCTCCCTTAGACCGGATCGCCGAGAAGAAAGGATTTCGATCTCTGATTTCCTTGCCTGAGCTGGGAATCCCCTGGCAGCAGAATGGCGAATGGGTCCAGGGCTCCTATTTGAAAAGCAACCGCGCGAACGTGGTTCGCTACATGCGGGCGATATCGGACGCCATAAAATTCTATTTTGAACAGAAGGAAAAAACCGTCAACTATTTGACAGAGTATCTCGGCAGCAACCGCGAGGATACGGAATATGCTTACCAGATGTTCGCCAAATGGGCGGACCGAAACCCCAAACCCAAGATTGAAGCCGTTCGGACAACCCTGGATGCCATCAAGAAGAACACGCCCAGGGCTGCATCAGCGGATCCTGCGTCGTTCGTTGACACCAGCATCATGGATCAGCTGATTAAAGAAGGCTATATTAAATAGTGGACGAAAGGCAGCTCGGAGCGAATGACGTAACCGATTACCGCAATCGCCGGTTTGACGCACCTGCCCCGCGCTGTTAGCATCCCGCAAAGTTTGATGATCTAAGGAGAACTTTTTGCGTGAAAATTTATAATTTCGACCTCCTCGCCTACCCCCACGTTCCCAAAGAAGCGCCGCGGACACCGGTGCCAAGCAGCTACTTCGATCCGCTCAAAGGCGCCGCGAACTACAACGAACACCTGGAAGAGATGATCTACTGCGAGGAGCTCGGTTTTGATGGCGTGGTCTTCAACGAGCATCACTACAGCGCGTACGGGACGATGCCTTCGCCCAACCTGATTGCCGCCGCTCTGAGCCAGAAAACGAAACGGATCAAGATCGGCGTCCTGGGAAACATCCTGCCCCTGCGTAATCATCCGGTTCGTGTCGCGGAAGAATACGCCATGATCGACTGCCTCTCCGGCGGCCGGCTGATCGCCGGGTTCGTGCGCGGCATCCCGCCGGAATATATCTGGTACGGCGTCAATCCGGCAGAGTCTCGTGGGCGCTTCGAAGAAGCCTATGAGCTCATCATGACCGCATGGACCCAACCGGTGTGGAGCTATGAGGGAAAATTTTTTCAGCTCAAAGACTGTGCGATCTGGCCGCGCCCTTTGCAACAACCCTACCCGCCGATATGGATCGCGGCGCGCAGCGCCGAATCCATCGAATGGTGCGTGAAGCGCCACCTGCCGACCGCTCAGGTCTATCAGACCACGGCACAGATCGAAGACACGTTCAATTACTATCGCAAAGTCGCCCGTGATGAAGGTTGGGAAGCGGCGCCGAACGATTTTATTCTCTGTCGTCACATCTACATCGACGAGACGGACAAGAAGGCACAAGAAATCGCCGAGCCCGCGATGCGTTATTTTTTCACCGTCTTTAATCGGGGCTTCAACGAAGCGATCAACAAGGGAGCGGTCGACCAGCGGCTGGTGGCAGCGTTGACGACGGAACGGTCGTTTAATTACTTCCGCGAAGGTAACCGAGAGCGCCGCGATTTTTCCAAGCTGGACTGGGATGGTTTGATCAGCACCGGCTATCTTATCGCCGGCAACCCCGATACCGTCGCGCGCCAGATCTTAGATCAAATGAAACAGATCGGCGCCGGCCATTTCATGGGCATGTTCCACATTGGCAATTTACACCACGACAAAGTGATCTCTTCGCTGAATCTCTTCAAGAAAGAGATCATGCCGAGGCTACAGTAAAGCTCGGCGCCAACTGTTGACTTTGCCGAGCAGAAAACCGCGGGCTCGCACCGTCGTATCTTCGACACCGGCCGCATTTCTCTTTGCAGTGATATCGGATATTCTAAATAAGTTCGTTTGCTTCGAATCGGCCTCACGGTATAAAATAAAAGAGCGACGACGGCCTCTTTTGTTTAGGCTTCAAAGTGGAGCCAGATGACATGAATCGATCGCTTTCGACGCCAACGCCATCTGCGCGTCTCATGAGCCGACGCGAGATGCTTGAATTCATGGGCACGGCGGCGGCCGTCGCGATATTCGGATGTGGACGCGGGCAATCAGCCCCTCCGGATTCGATCGGTGGAGAGAATCTACAATCGACCGCAGTTGCCGCGGTCATCCCCTCTTGCGTAGTGCGACCCGAACAGACGGAAGGACCTTATTTTATCGACGAGAAGCTCAACCGCTCAGACATCCGTTCGGAGCCGTCGGATGGTTCGATAAGGCAGGGGGTACCGCTTCGGTTAGCATTCCAAGTTTCGCGGGTCGAAGGCGGCTCTTGTGCTCCTCTAAGCGGCGCTAGGGTTGATATTTGGCAGTGCGACGCGGTCGGCGTTTATTCGGATGTTCGCGACATGAACGTCGATAGTCGAGGCAAGAAATTTCTCCGGGGCTCTCAAGTGACGAACGCCGGCGGCTCTGCGGAGTTCCTCACGATCTACCCCGGGTGGTATCCAGGGAGAGCGGTCCATATCCATTTTAAGATACGCAATGATCCCGCTTCCCGACAAGGTTACGAGTTCACCTCGCAGCTTTACTTCGATGAATCCGTTACCGATCAAGTTCATAAGCAACCCCCCTACAACACCAAAGGACGCCGCACTACGACAAACGAAGGCGATTTCGGCTTCCGGCGCGGCGGAAAACAACTCATACCAACGCTGACCAAGAATTTGGACGGTTACGCAGCGAAGTTCGATATCGGTCTTCAGATGACCTGACCTTAGATTTGTTGCTGTCCTCAAAGGAGTCCGATTTAGACAAACAGATTGCATTCACCGCTATTTTCACGGACAGACAGCACACCTTTGACATGGCCGATGCCATGCTGCACTTCTTCAATCATCAAGCTCACCACAGGGGTCAGTTAACCACGCTTATCAGCCAGTTAGGATACGATTACCCCATTGCCGGCGTGATGTAGATGCCGGGGTTGAAATTACCTGATTCTGCTACACAAAGATGTCACACGGTCTAGACGGCGTCCTCGAATGTTACCCGTTCTTGCGTGGCGTACCGCCGGAGATTCTCAGATCTCTCGACGTAGATGAGCTGCTTCTTCCGACCTCCACGATCCTTGAAACTAAGCAACGGCTGGAGTCTACGGTCAACGCCTGGATCGTAATCTATCGATGCAGTCAACAACCGCAGTTCTCGTCGCCGCAGCTTTGCAGAACCCTCGTCGCCGCCAGCTTATCCGCGAAGGACCACTCGCTCCTTCACCAGGCGGAAGAACGATTTGCCAAAAACGGCGTGAGTTTCGTTGCTTACGCGAGGCCGCTCGCATTCCGCAAGGATTTGGAATCGTGATCCAGTCAAGCTCGGAGCGTGACTACGGTACTTTCTCATTGCCAAGACGCCGCAGTCACACTATATTCACCTGCGGAATTAAAGACACGATTCAACGCTGGTTTGAATAGTTCGTCATCTGCAATTCCGGACAAGAGACTAAATTGACTGCCCACTGGGAGCGCTATCTCGGGCGCTGGACGAGCGGCGGGCTGATTGATCCAGCCACCGCCGAGCGCATCCGCGCTTATGAGTCGGAACAGGAAAAGAGCCAAGGACTGCGCTGGCCGGTGCTGCTGGCCATTGGTCTGGGTGGACTGCTGCTCGGCGCCGGGGTACTGCTATTCGTCGCAGCCCATTGGGATGCACTTTCTCCAGGTGAGCGCTTCGGACTAGTCTTGCTTCTCGTAGGAGTCTTTCACCTCGCGGCAGCGCTTGCTATGGAACGATTTCCGGTTCTGTCGACGGCACTCCACGCGGTCGGCACGATCTGCCTGGGCACGGGAATTTTCCTCGCGGGCCAGATTTTCAACCTTCAAGAGCACTGGCCCGGCGGCTTCATGCTTTGGGCCTTGGGCGCTTGGGTGGCATACGCGCTCCTGCGCGATTGGCCGCAAGCGGCGCTCGTGGCTGTGCTCACGCCGATGTGGCTCAGCGGTGAATGGATCGAGGCGACGCGCGGATGGATTGGCAGCCAAAAGATCTTGGCTGAAGGATCGTTGGTCTTGTCGGTCACCTATCTAACCGGTCTCTTGCCGGGAAGGGAGACTTCGGTGCGAAAAGCGCTCGCCTGGATCGGCGGAATTACGCTAATCCCACTTACTCTCGCCGTGGCAGAGTCGAGTTTTTTCGACTATCGGAGTCAACCGTCGCTGCCGGCCAGTTATCGCACCTTTGGATGGATGCTCGTGCTACTGCTGCCGCTCGCGCCGGCCTGGTGGTTAAGGCGGGGCGCCTCATGGATAAATCTGATCGCTACCCTTTGGGTGATCTTGTTGGGCGCAACGAGCCTTCGGGCAGAGCCTGGTGAAACCTTGCTCCGTTATCTCTGGCGCGACGTGGGGCCATACGGAATATGCGCACTCGGATCCATCGGACTGGTCGCGTGGGGTTTAAGAGAAGCTCGCAAGGAACGGATCAATCTCGGCATTGCCGGTTTCGCTCTGACGGTTCTTTTTTTCTATTTCTCCTCGGTAATGGATAAACTCGGCCGTTCCGCCAGTCTCATCGGCCTGGGCTTGCTGTTTCTGCTCGGAGGATGGCTGCTCGAGAAGACGCGCCGTCGCCTCATGGTAAAGCTGGAGAGTGCCCAAGCATGAAGCCGTTCATTAACGGTTTGGTAATCGCAGTCGTACACGTCGGTTTGGTGGCCTCGCTCGGCGCAAAGCTTCTCTACGATCGCGCCACCCGGTCGCGCGTGTGGGCGCTTGCTGCGCCTTACGACCCCAGCCTTCCGATTCGCGGGCGTTACGTCAGGCTCGGGCTCGTCGTAGAGCCACGCGGAATTCAGGAAACAAAGCCTGGCCTTCAGCGGCCGCTGCCACAATCCGTCGACTTGCGCGTCGAGAATGGCCGGCTCATAGCTGAAGCGTATCCTCAGGAGGGCGCCTACTCTCCTGCAGATCTCCACGTCCGGTTCATCGAACGTCGCGGCGAGAAGCTCGCAATGCTCGACCAGCCGATCGCCTTCTTCATTCCCGAACATATCCCCGATCCATCGCGTCGTCCTCCGGGCGAAGAACTTTGGGTCGAAGTGACGATTCCCAAGAAAGGCCCTCCCCGTCCGATCCGGCTGGGCGTGAAAAAAAGCGACGGTCCGATTGCGCCGCTGGAAATTAAATGACTGTCACAACCTCCCCCGACCAGATCCGCCGGCTCGTGCACGAGCTTTATGATGCTTGGTCTCTGCATCAACCGGAGCGCATCGACGCCATCTTCACGGACGATGCCATCTACGAAGATGTCGCGGGAGGTCAGATCGTCCGCGGGAAGGAAGCGATCAAGCAACTCCAGCGCGCCGCGTACGCCTGGGCGCCGGACTTCCGCGTGGCGATGAAATCTCTCGTCATCGGAGACGACACCGCCGCGACGGAGTGGGTCAGCGAAGGCATCCAGACCGGCCCCGTCGGCGACCTCCCCGCAAGCGGCAACAGCTTTCAACTGCGCGGAGTTTCGATTCTCACATTTCGTGACGGCAAAATTGCCAAAGTCACCGACTATTACGACATGGCAAGTTTCTTACGGCAGTTAGGCGATACTAACTGAGACTAAACGGCGCCGAAAGTTATAATGATGTTACGTGCGCGTGCGTAACTGTTCATTTCGTTTCGTTCCTAGTCTTGACATCGAACCGCCCCTCTCATATTTCTGCCTGAGAATACGTCGTCATTGTTCGTTAACTCGTGCGACGGCGAAAACTTTCCTAACCACCAGTGTGAACGTGCAGTAGTTATGAAGAGAGCCCTGGCTGAACTTTTCGCTGCGCTCTTCGTTTTGTCCGTTTCGCTTGTTTATGGATTGGAGCGACCGGTTCGGATCGTCTATCCGGGGATCAGCATCGGGGCGATGGTGCCAACATTGGCAATCGATAAAGGCTTCTTTCAACAGGAAGGACTCCAGGTCGAGTTCATTGTAATGCCGGCCGCCACCGGCATTAGCACCCTGATCACGCCGGAAATCCCTGTCGGTGATATCGTCGATTTTCGCCTCTTGAGAGAGGCGCGCGCAAGCACGCCCTGAGCGAATCAGAGAGAAGGAAAATAGATCATGCCAAGGGCCAGGAAGCTCTATCTCGATCCGGTTAAATATGAAACGTTCTTTCATCGCCTCTGGGCGATCGGTGAGGAAGGAAGAAGCTCCATCCAAAGGGTCACCGCCTCGCCCATCGTATCGCAAGGCGGCGAATGCATGGCATCGTTCTATACCGCAGAAGGCGCGATGATCGTCGCTTGTTCCGGTCACCTGAGATTTGCCGCCGCCACTTCCGACGCGATCAAAAAACTCATCGAGTGGTATTCGAAGAGTCCGGGTTTCTTCGATGGCGACCAGTTTTTCTTCAACGATCCGTATGTCGCCGGCGCTCACACCTTCGATATGATGATCATCAAACCCGTCTTCTATCGCGGAAACATGGTGGCGTGGGTCTCATCGAGCATTCATACGGCCGACACCGGCGGCGTTTTGCGCGGTCTCGCCAGCGAAGTCTATCATGAAGGCATCCGCATCCAGGGATTGAAACTGGTTGAGAAAGGCGAGTTTCGCGAAGACGTGTTTCGCTGCCTCACCCAGCAGTGCCGCGATCCGGAATATGTGGGCCTCGATCTTAAATCACAGATCGCTTCCAACAACGTCTGTGCCAAGCGTTACATCGAGCTCATCGAAAAGCTCGGCCTCGATTTCGTCCGGCAGGCCGGAAGCAAAATGATCGCGGACTCCGAGCGGCTCGCTCGGGCGCGTCTGCGCAAACTTCCCGACGGCCAATGGTTTTCGCGGGTCTTCGGCACCGCGTGGGACAGGCGCGAGGGAAAGGTCAAAGAGTATCAAATCGCCTGTGCCATGGGAAAAAAAGGACAAGATCTGTTTCTGGACTTTACGGGAACCAGCGCCGAGATGACCGACAGCACCAATTCCACCTTGGCCGGAACCATCGCTCAAATTGCCGTCGTCATGACCGACTTCCTTTTTTGGGACGTACCCTGGAGCGACGGCAGGCTCCGCCCGGTTAAAATTCATGTGCCCGAAGGGAGCATCTTGAACTGCACTTTTCCCGCCGCTTGCGGGGAGGCTCCGGCAGTGGGCGTCCAGGCGAAAATTGCCGTGAGCGACTGCATCGCGCGAATGCTTTACAGCGCGGGCGACCAGGATATCAACGCGCCCTGGCAAGGGGTGTGGTACGCGGGAGGTCCCGGATTTTTCTATGGAGGGCATCATCGCGACGGCATCCCCGTCGCCCAAGGTCTTTACGACTCGCATGGAGCTGGCCTAGGCGCCACCCCGACGCGCGATGGAGTGCATTGCGGCGGGAACATGAACATCCCCTCCGGTGGAATCAGCGATGTCGAGCGCATCGAGATGCAGTATCCGTTTTTATACTTTACTCGCAATTTTCACCTGAATGGCGGGGGCGCCGGCAAGTTCAACGGCGGGACCGGCAGCTTTCGTGTTTACATGATCTACGGCTCACAGGATTGCAGCGTCAGCTACCGTCCGTATAGTCGCCTGCCGGAAGGCGTCGGTCTTTTTGGCGGCCACCCTGCTGGAATCGGCGGAATCCGCGCGGTCTATCAAACTGTGGGCGCTTCACTTTTGGAGCGCTTGAAGAGTGGCCAATATCCCATCCAGCCGGATCAAATCGACGGCGATCATTGGGGAACGGTCGCGCACCCGGTCGAAATTAAAGGGAGAGTGAACCTTCCCGAGTTCACGATTGTGGCGGACTTCGTCGCCGGTGGCGGCGGCTATGGAGATCCTCTCGATCGCGCACCCGACCTGGTCGCCAAAGACGTAGGGCGCGGCATTGTTTCACCCCGGATCGCGGAGGAAATTTATGGCGTTGTGTTGAGTCAAAATCCCGCGGCCTCGGATAGCGTCGCCACCTTGAAGCGGCGACAGGAGATTCGGGATGAGCGAATGCGGGAGAGCAAACCTTTTTCCGGGACGACCTCCAGTTTATCGGACACGGTTGGGAGATCGACAACTTGGGAACAAGTTCTCAAATTCCACGAGTATCTGGCAATCGCGACGAACGGCAAAACCGAGGCGATCCGCTGCGTCCGTTGCGGACATTTCTTTTGCCAAAAGCACGACAATTACAAGCTCTACGCCCTGCGCCGCGAGCGGGATCTCTTTGATCTAGCGCAGCGTCTCGTGCCGTCCGGGGAGTCTTATCTCGGCGGGTACGTGGAATACACCTGTCCGGGTTGCGCAACGCTTCTGCAGGTGGATAGCTTTTGCGACGCATTTCCAAATTCGCAAGAGCCTTTTCACGACTTCTTTCAACCACGGTCGTCAGGGCCATTCATGTAATAGAGGAGAAAGACAGCATGGCATCGAAAGCGCAATACATTATCGGCGTGGACACCGGCGGAACATTCACCGACGTCGTGGTCCTGAGTAACGCAGGCAAAGTGTGGACGGCGAAAGCATCAACCACACCGGACGACTTTTCTCGCGGTGTCATGGACGCGGTCGCCGAAGCAGCGCGCGCCGTGGGAATGGAGAGCACGCAACTTCTCGAACAAACCATTCTCTTTAAACACGGCAGTACGGTGGCAACCAATGCCCTCATCAACCGTAGCGGTGTCAAAGTCGGCTTCATCACCACTAAAGGATTCGAAGATACGACGGAAATCATGCGCGCCATCGGCCGCGTTGACGGTCTTTCGCCCGACGAAATCAAACACGTGACCTGGATTACGAAGCCGGAGCCTTTTGTCCCGCGTGAACGAATCATCGGCGTGCGCGAGCGGATGGATTACCAGGGCAATGAGATCGTTCCACTCAATTGGGACGATGTCATGGCCGCGATCCGGCGACTGATCGAAGACGACAAAGTTGAAGCCGTCGCCGTGAGCCTCATGCATGCCTGGGCCAACCCGAGACATGAAGAGGAAATTCGCGCGCTCACAGCAGAAGCGGATCCGCAACGAAAAGTCTACTGGTCCTTCGGCAGTTCGCTCTCGCAAGTCGCCGGCGAATATGCTCGCGCCAATACCGCCATCCTGAATAGTTACTTGGGCCCCACCGTCGAACGCCACCTCAAAGGTTTGGAAACGAAACTGCAGGAGAACGGTTTCAAAGGACCGCTCCTCATCATGCAGGGAAATGGCGGCGTCGCGCATCGCGAGCACGTGAGCGCCATCGCGAACCTGCAGTCGGGTCCGGCCGGCGGCATGATCGCGTCGGCTCACGTGGCCGGATTATTGAAACATGAAAACGTCATTACCACGGACATGGGCGGCACGAGCTTCGACGTCGGACTCATCACCGAGGGTTACTGGCGCTACGCGCAGGAACCCATCGTCGAGCGCTTTCGCATGCTGCAGCCGATCATCGATATTGAATCCATCGGCGCGGGCGGCGGCACCCTCGCGCAAGTGGAAGCGGAAACCGGGCGATTGCTGGTCGGACCGGGCAGCGCCGGGGCCAACCCCGGGCCGGTCTGCTACGACGCCGGCGGCGACCAGGTCACGGTCACCGATGCAGACCTCGCCCTCGGCATCATCGACCCGAATTATTTTCTCGGCGGCAGAATGACGTTGAACAAAGAAAAGGCCTTGCGCGCCATCGAAGAGAAGATCGCCAAGCCGTTGAAGCTCAAAATACACGAGGCCGCCGCCGGCATCTACGATATCGTCAATGCCAAGATGTCGGATTTGATCCGCCGCCAAGTCGTGCGCACCGGCTATCTGCCGGAAGAGTTTGTCATCTACGCCTTCGGCGGCGCCGGCCCGGTCCACGCTTCCGGCTTCGCCGCGGAACTGGGAATCAAGATGATCTACATTTTCGCGACCTCGCCGGTTTTCTCCGCCTTTGGCGCGGCGGCCGCCGATGTCATTCGGACGCGCGTCATGAGCTGCCAATACATTCTCCCGGCGGACCCCGCGGTGATTAATCAGCGGCTCGACGCCATCGAAGAAGAAATGGGCGCCGCGCTCACCGGCGAAGGCTTCAAGCGCAATCAGGTGGAGTTCCGTCGCTTCTTCACGATGCGCTACCGGCGCCAGACCGCCGGCGTTGAAATGCCCGTCGCTTGGGATCGCTTCACCGTGAAGCGCGTCGCGGAGATCCAGACCGCCTTCGAAAAGAAATATGAGGAGCTCTACGGTGTCGGCGCCGGTTATACCAAGGCGGGCAGCGAGATCAGCGAGATCCGTGTGGACGCCGTCGGGAAAGTCGCCAAGCCACGCTTGAGCGCCAGCCGCAAACGAAAGAGCGACATCAAAGCTGCCCGCAAAGGCAAACGGCAAGTGTTTTTCACGCGGCCTGATCGTAGATTCATCGATACGCCCGTGTACGACTATGAGCGTCTCGGCACGGGCGCACGGATAAAAGGCCCTGCCGTCATTGAGCTCCCTTTTACGACAACCCTGGTGCCGCCGGAGCACAGAATCACTGTTGATTCTTATCGGAACCTGGTGATGGAAGTGAGATAAAAGAGAAAAGGGATTGTTGGAGTGATGGAGTGATGGAGTAATGGAGTGATGGAAAACGCACGGACCAAATTCAATACTCCAGTACTCCAACACTCCAATGAGGCTAGGAGGAGTGCGATTATGAAAAGCAACGTGACAATATCTAAAATGCACTTGCTTTGCTTGATGATCACTGTCAGCACCCTCAGTTGGGGATGGGGCAGCCCCGCCTTCGCTCAGGCCGTTCGAATCGCTGTCGGCGCGGCGAGTGTCGCTTCGCTGCCGACCTGGGTGGCCCATGACGGCGGCTATTTCGCGCGCGCCGGCGTGCCGGTCGAGTTGATCTATATCCGCGGCGGGCCGCAAACCATGTCCGCACTGGTAAGCGGCGAAGTGCCTTTTGCTCAGATCTACGGCGGCGCACTGGTAGCGGCCGGTTTGACCGGTGTCGATACTGTGATCGTCGCCGGGTTAATCAATCAGCCGTTTTTTTCCGTCATCACCACAAAAGGAATCGACAAGCCCGAAGATCTGCGCGGCAAGAAAATCGGCATCAGCACCTTCGGTTCGGCCACGGATTTTGCGCTGCGGTTGGCGCTGAAGAAATGGGGGCTGAAAGCCGACAGCGAGGTCAGTATTCTGCAGATGCGCGGTGTGCCGGAAATCTTGCCGGCGATGGCTTCCGGCGCCCTCCACGGCGGCGTGCTGTCTCCGCCGACCAACATGATGGCGATTCGCGCCGGTTTCAAAGAACTCGCCTATCTGCCGCAAGTGGGCATTTCGTTCCAGCACACCAGTCTGGCGACGACCCGGAGATATATCGAGAAAAACCGCCCCACCGCATTGAAGGTGATGAGGGCCTATAGCGCGGCTATCGAACGCATCAAAGCTGACAAGGCGTTCACCCTTAAGGTACTGTCGAAGTATATGAGCACCACGGATTCGGTCGTGTTGGATTACAGCTATAATGTCGGACAGCCGTTGTTTCGGACCGTCTCCTACCCGACCCTCGAGGGTATCCAGGCTGCGCTCGATTTTCTGGCGGAAAAAGAGCCCAAGGCAAAACAGTTTCAGCCCAAGGATTTTGTCGATCTCTCCTTGTTGCAGGAGATCGAGAAAGCGGAAGCGAAGAAATAAATCCGGGAGTGATGGAGTACTGGAGTGTTGGAGTATTGGGTATTCGGACTGGCCTCCGAATGTTGCCGCGATTCCGAGTTCCCATCACTCCATTACTCCAACACTCCAATTTGATCCCGCGGAGAGCAATCCATCATGAACAAAATCGACCCCATCCGCTACGAGATGTATCTCCATCGCCTCTGGGCCATCGGCGAAGAAGGCCGCATGACCTTGCAGAGAGTCACTGCGTCCCCCATCGTCTCTCAGGGCGGCGAGTGCATGAGCTCCTTTTATGACGAGAACGGCGTCATGGTACTCGCCTGCTCGGGCCATCTCCGTTTCGCGGCAGCGACCTCGGACGCAATCAGGAACCTAATGGAGCGGTTCAATGAGAGTCCCGGCTTTCACGACGGCGATCAGTTTTTTTTCAACGATCCCTATGTCGCCGGCTCGCATACTTACGACATGATGATCATCAAACCGATCTTTTACCGCGGCGAGTTGATCGCGTGGACCGCCACCAGCACGCATACCGCAGATACTGGCGGTGTTCTCAGGGGCGGCGCGTACGAAATTTTTCACGAGGGCATCTGCATTCCTGGGCTGAAGATCGTCGAGCGGGGAGAATTTCGCGAAGATGTCTTCCAAACGCTAACGGGGCAGTGCCGCGACCCGCAATATGTCGGCCTTGATCTCAAAGCGATGATCGCCGGCAACAACATCTGCGCCAAGCGATATCTCGGCTTGGTCGACAAATTCGGTCTCGAGTTCGTGCAGCTGGCCGGCGAGAAAATGATCGAGGATTCCGAGAATAAATCGCGCGCCAAGCTCAAATCCATGCCGGATGGAACCTGGGTGACTCGCCAGTATGTGACAACGCTCGACCGCAAGAGCCGAAAGGCAGTGGCGCAGCAGCTTTATTGCACGATGACCAAAACGGGCGACGAGCTGCACTTCGACTTCACCGGCACGAGTCCACAGACGGACACGGATCACAATTCCACGCTGCCGAGCACCGTGGCGCATCTCGCGCTCGCGCTTACCAACACGCTTTTTTGGGATGTGCCGTGGAGTGACGGTAAGATGCGGCCGGTGAAGATCCATGTGCCGGAAGGGACGATTCTTAACTGCAAGTACCCGGCGGCTTGCGGGGCCGCGCCGCGGATCGGCAACGTTCTCGTCTCCACCGTCTGCGAGGCGGTGGCGAAAATGATTTACGCCTCGCGGCGTTACGATGACGTGAATGCGTCGACGACGGGAAATTTGGAATTTGTCGGCGGACCCGGCTACTTTTACGGCGGCCACACGCGCGAAGGGATTCCGGTCGCTCAGGGACTCTATGATATTCACGGCGCCGGTATGGGCGCCGCGCCGCACCGCGACGGCGTAAACACCGGTGGTCATATGAACATTCCCTCGGCCGGCATCACCGACATCGAACGGATCGAGATGCAATATCCATTTCTGTACTTCACGCGCTCACATAATCCCGACGGCAGCGGCTTCGGCCAGTATCGCGGCGGCCTGGGCAGCTATCGCATTTACCTAATCTACGGTTCCAAAGATTGCAGCGTGGATTACAAACCGTACGGCGGCGTCGCGCAAGGCGGCTTTGGACTCTCCGGCGGCTATCCCACGGGCATCGGCGCCACCCGCGTCATGGTGGAAGCGGGTTTGGAGATGCTCGACAAGGTCAGAAACGCAAATCATCCAACGGGCCAGGCGATGCGCGCCGGTGAATGGGGCAAATCGTTTTTACCGGCGGGTGTGCCGGAGCGCATTCCCTTGCCCGAAGGAAGCCTGCTCGTCGATTACGTCGCCGGCGGCGGCGGCTTCGGTGACCCCATCGATCGCGATCCGCAAGCGGTGCTGCGCGACTTCGGCCGCGGGTGGGTGAGCTGTGATATCGCAGAGCGCGTTTACGGCGTGATTTTCTCCAAGGACGGCAAAACAGTCGATGCGGCCGCGACGGAAGCTCGCCGGCGCGAGATACGTGAGGCGCGCAAGCAGGACGCAACTCCGGTTTCCGGGAAAACCAGCAGTGTCGAATTGCCAGTCGGCAACGGGTGGCAAACCCTGCTCCGGTTTCACGCCGCGCTCGAAATCAGCGGCCGGGGAAAACAGCGCGCGATCCGGTGTAACCGCTGCGGATACCTGCTTTGCAACGCCAACGAAAATTACAAAATTTGTGCCTTGCATCGTGCAGTACATCTGAGCGAGATCATGCCTCCGCTCCCGACGGGGGAGCCTTACATTGGCGAGTATCACGAGTACTTTTGCCCCGGATGCGCGACGCAGCTTCAAGTCGACATGTTCAGTCCAAGCTTGGGAGGCGAGGCGGTGCTTTGGGACACGCGCATTGACGTGGAACGTCTGGGGCGCAAAAACTAATGTGGTGTCTCAGAAACTCGTCACGCAATTCGGGTGTCATTCCGGCCAACCCCGGCGAAAGCCGCGGCGAGCCGGAATCCAGGGAATTCAAACGAACTGGATTCTATAGATGACAGCTAAGGTAGTCCGGATTTCTCAGCGAATTTTCGGCGACGGAACACTAGTGTGGTGTATCAAAAAGTTCGTTGAAGAATTCTGAGCACCCTTACCGTCATGCCGGCGAAAGCCGGCATCCAGAAGTCTTTGAAAATCCTGGATTCTGGGACGCGCTAGCTATCGCCAGCTTGCCCGGAATGACGACTAAATTTGTTGCAAATCTCTGATACAGGACACTAGCAATAGGATAAACAACGAGCTGATCATGATGAACAAATTCACGGCGCTTTCGCTAAGTTTTCTTCTGTCCTTTGGTATGACTTTAAAACATAGCCGAGCCGAGGATGGCCAGATTACTTTAGGCCTCACGACGCGAAACGGCAGCACGTCCCTCCCTTTCGTCATCGCCGAAGAAAAGGGATTCTTCAAAAGCGAAGGGCTCAACGCCATTGTCGTTATCATGCAGAACCAAGTCGTGGTTAACGGAGTCGTGACCCGCAACGTCGACTACGGCGGCACGTTCTCCAATTTCGTCGGCGCGGCGCTCTCCGGCCTGCCCGTGCGTATCGTGATGTCCGCCATGGATGGCTCTGATCACTACCTGGTCACGGCTTCAAACATAAAAAAGGTGGAAGACCTAAAAGGAAAAACCTTCGGCATCAGCAGCTTCGGCGGCACCCCGCACAGCGAAGCGATCATGATTTTGCGGAAATACGGCATGAATCCCGAAAAAGATGTGACCTTCCTGCAAATCGGCGGCAGCTCCAGCCGCTACACGGCCCTGGAGAGCGGGTCCATCCAGGCAGCTATGCTGCTTCCGCCGTTCAACAACTTCGCCAAAAAGCGGGGGTTTAACCAGCTCATGTCGTTCAACGACATCATGAGTATTCCGTTGGGCGGACTCAGCGTCCACACCCAGAAGATAAAAGAAAAACCGGACGAGATCATCAGAATGATCAAGGCGGTCTTGAAGGCGACCGACTACATCCGCAATCGGAAGAGTGAGATTTTGTCTTTCATAGAAGCCAAGTGGGGCATCAAAGAGGGAGACGTCAGAGAGAGTATCTACCGAGATATGGTTGGCCTCTTCAGCCGCGACGGCATCGCTTCCGACGAGACGATGAAAAATGTCATTCAGCTGGTGCGCGAAACGCGCAAGTCTAAAGACGACAAAACGCTGGCCGATATCGTCGATTGGAGCTTCGCGAAGAAGGCGCAGGCGGAGTTGAAGGTCCGGTGACTGTTCTGTTTGAAGTTAATCACGCGTCTGGTAAACTCTGCAGAAAACAATTCTCGAAGGAAATAAAATGAAACGGCTCTCCCGCATGACAGCCGAGGATCTCAGGCAAATCGTGGAAGAAGCGGTAGAGAGAAAACTCTACGAAATTGTGCAAGACCCGGACACCGGCCTAAAACTCAGACCGGAGATACGCAAACGATTGAGGAGTACGCTCAAATCAGAACGAAAGGGTCAGAAGGGTGTTCCAGCCGCTCAGGTCGCAAAAAACCTCGGCCTGCGGTGGTAGTCGGTGAAATACTCGGTCGAGTTTAGGTCCGAAGCCGACAGGGATCTCTCACGACAAAGAAGTAGCGCAAAGAATCATGAGCCGGATCAAATGGCTCGCTGAGCATCTGGACGAGGTCCGGTTAGAATCTCTTCGGGGTGAGCGTTGGAAAGGAGTCTTCAAGTTACGCATCGGCGACTATCGAGTACTCTTCGCGACTAACCGCTCGAAGAAGTCAATCTCAATTCATCTTGTCGGCCATAGGCGCGAAATTTACGAATAATATTTGGTAAAGGTCAAAATCCAAGAAAGATCCCTGCAAAAAAACTTATTGCCTCAACTTCTTAAAAAAGCCTTCCTTTTCCAATTCATCCATCAACGAGTGATCGACGAACTCTTCGGGATTGCGGTTCTTTAACTCCGAATTTCCCTGCTCTGCGTAAAACCGCAGCGTGTCCCGGACGCCGCTCAGATCGACGCGCGGCGGAAAGGAAAATCGCGGCGCAAAATAGTCATAAGTCGTCTTCAGCACGTCGGGTTCTTCGATGCGCATTCGCTTGGCGAATATTTTTGATGTCCTCTCGCGGTCCGTCTTGATGACGTGAACCGCTTCGACGTAGGCGCGCAAGAAACGTTTGGCGCGGTCGCGGTTCTCGCGCAGGTAGCTCGCCTTCGCGTAAAGAGACGACTGGGTAAAGTTAGCGCTCATATCGCCCATGTCCGCCAGTACCCGGTAACCCGCTTGCACCGCCTTGGTGAGCTGCGGCGGAGAGAGAATGGTTGCGTCGATCAACCCGGCCAAGAGAGCCGCCAACCGCGTCGGGGCATCGCCGCCGATGATGACGGTGACTTCCTGCTGTTTGATTCCCCACTCCTTGAGCGCCAGTTGCAGCGCCAGGTCGTTCGAGCCGCCATAATTGAGGATGCTGATCTTTTTCCCGCGAAGCTCTTTCGGCGATCGAATGTCAGCCTTGGCGATGAAGGCGTAGGGAAACTTATTATACGAGGCAGCGATAATCTTGATATCGGAACCGCGCGCGGCGGCCAACAGCGGCGCTGTCGCCGAGCCTGTGCCGAATTGCGTGCTGCCACTGAGCAGCGCGGCGGTGGAGCGCGCCCCTCCGGTGATCATGATGACGTCCACGTCAAGTCCGTGCTTGTCGAAAATCTTTAGGTCCTTCGCCACCCAGGTCGCCCCCTGAAAACCGGACACGCCACCGTAATCCACAACGAGCTTGTCTGCGGCTTTGGCGGTCGCAGCCGTTAGACACATTAGGCCAAGCAACGAGAGAATAGCCGAACGGACAAATTTCATTTCAGCTCCTGCAAGGGTTTTTAAACACGGCGCGATATTAGAGATTCGGGCGCGACTCGTCAAGGTAAGACGAATTCTCATCCGCCGCACGTCCTAGCGTCGATTACTTCATCGCCTTTTTACTGAGGCTGTGCAGATGAATGACTGTGTTAAAGCGAAAACTTTGTTCCGACACTGTTGGGAACAAACGCTTCTGGAAACTCGCGGGTGATCTCGAAGCTGGCCCGCCAACCCGTGCAATGCTGCGGCACAATTACCGTAGGATTTATCTGCTTGAGGGCCTGGATCGTCGGAGCGATGACGGGCTCGAAGATTTTTCCCGTGAGATGAAATCCTCCCAACACGGCGTATACGTTTTCAACCCCGGTCATGGCAATTGCATGCTGAAGCGTATTTATGAGACCCGCGTGGCCGCAGCCTGTCAGCACCACAAGACCTTTGTTCTGCACGTTCAAGATCACTGCTTGATCATCATGAATCCACGGGTCTGGTTGCCAGTCGCCGTCAATCCAAGCGACTTGGGCCGGGCTCCCTTTTTCATAGGGCGTCGTGCGCGGAATCTGTCCAGTGACCAGGACATGTCCGCCGACTAGAACCGTCGGCGCTCTTTCCTCCACAATCTGCACATCCTCGGCTTCCAAATCGTGCTGGCTCGGTGGAATATGTTCGGTCTCTTGCCCGTCGGGATGAACGCCTGATGAGACCGATCAACCCGCGCGTATGGTCCGTATGGCCATGACTCAAGACGATCGCGTGCAGTTCGTTGGCTTTGACTTCCAGGACATCCATGTTGTGTAACACGCCATCCACCGTTACGCCCGTATCGAAAAGGAAGGAGTCTTTGTTTCCTCCCGCGTACGTCGTCACGAGCATCGACACGCCGTGCTCGGCGCGGAGCTGTGGCCGTGACAGGCTATCCAGTGAACGCGGCGCCCTCTGTGCAACCGGCGTGCTCGACATAAGAACATCCACGGAATTATCCATAACGCTCAGAATCTCTAGTCGATCTATCGGCTTTAATGAAATTGTAGCCACAGCTTTTTGCTCCCTCCTTAAGTTCTTTTCCTCAATCCAAAATCGGCAATCGAAAACTTGTCCTGAATCCTTCGACAGCGCTCAGGATAAACTCCTGTGAAGGATCTTGTGTCACATGTTCCTTCTCCTTTTGCGATTCACCCTCGCGGCTTACGTTTGTTTTTGGATTTCGGATTTTTGATTTTGGATTATTTCGGAATCGGAAATCCAAAATCGGCAAATCCAAAATCCTGAGTCACTTCTTTGCCAGAAACGCTGTCGCGCGTGCGAGCTCCGGCCGCGTGCCGTCCGCGTTCTTGGACAGCGCCACCAGCTTTGCGAAATAGTCCGCCGCCTTCTGCCGGTCGCCAGCCGCCTCGGCCGCACGAGCTGCTCCGTAGAGTCCTCGGTATCGATTAGGATTTTCCTTGAGTGCCGCCTCGAACTCGCGCAGCGCCGGCGCTGCTTCTCCCGTCTCCAACAACAGATCGGCGAACAACTCGCGCATTGGATAGAGACGGTTCTCCATCGACACATGCTTGACGCTCGCGTCTTCGCGGTCGGCAGCAGAACGCATGAGCTTCACAGCCTGGTCGCGCGCGCCTTCCGCGAGCGCTACCCAGGCGGATATCGCCAGGATCTGTTCTTCCGAACGAGCGGCCCAGTAAGAATCTTTGGCCTTCTCCAGCGCTGTTTTTATTCCTTGCAGCGCCTCGATCTCCTGCTTCGCGCCGGCCAGGTCACCGGTGCGCGCCATGCCGAGACCGCGCGTGAAGCGGATCAGGGAATCGGCCACCGGACGCTTGGTTGGAACCGCCGGAAGAGCCGCGGCGCCCTTCCAGTCTGCGCGCTCAAGGGCGTAACGCGCGGGGATGACGGCGAGCGCCGTGTAAGCCCCGAGGTTTGCGAGACCGGCTTTGTACATCTCATCGACGAGTGCTTTGGCCTTGGTGTCCTGCGCGAGCTGCAGATGCGCATACACTGTAAAATCCGTCGCGTGGTAATAATCACGCTGAACTTCAAGCGCCGATCGGTTCGACGCGATCGAGTCCTCCCACAGTCCCACCATCGAGTAGATATGCGATGGCATGTGCCGTGCGTGCGGCGCGGCGGGCGCAATGCCGGCATAGCGCCGCGCGGCGAGAATCCCCTTGTCTGCGAGCGGCGGATAGTCGTAAGCATGAATGAGATAGTGCGATACTCCCGGGTGCTGCGGATTTTGCTTATATAGCTTTTCTAAAATGCCAGCAGCCTTTAGCTGGTTGGCGTAGCTCTTGTCGGTTTTCGGCGCGGACGCCTGCAGTGTCAGCGCGTAATACGCCCAGGCTTCGAAATCATCGGGGTAGCGCTGCGTCATTTTCTCCATCGCCTTTGTGTAAGCTAATAACCGGTCATCCACCGAAACCTTGTCGTGATCGCGGTAGTAGGCGCTAAGCGCCTCGATCCAGTCGCGCTCACGTTCGGTTTTCGCCTCACCCTTGGCTTTGTCGAGTACCTCCCACGCCTTCTGCGCGTCTTTTGCCGGGGGCGGGCCGACGAGCGAATTGCCGAGCAAGTTGACTGCGAGTCCCCAGTAAGCCATCACGCAGCTCGGCTCTTCCCGTACGATCGCCTCAAACGTCTTACTTCCCTCCGTAAACCAGTACGAATGCAGCATCGCCACGCCGCGCTCGAATTGCTCCTGCGCAGCAGGACTACAAGAAATCGGAAAATGAACCTTGCCGAGTTGTTCGGTGGCTTTCTCTTGCGCCACCCCAACGGGAGCGAAGAGAAACGTAAAAACGGTCAGCAGCACAAAAAATTTCACGGATTTCATCGTAGCCTCCCTTTGTTATTCAGCCTTACGGCCTACCAGCCTTTCCATTTTAGATACTTCGACTTCGCTCAGTACAGGCTTTAGATACTTCGACGGAGTCTATCCTGAGCACAGCCGAGGACTCAGTACAGGTTTTCGATTTTAGATTGTCGGAGCCGCCTCACTTGATGATTTTATCTGCTCTCGCCAGCACGTTCGGTGGAATCGTTAGACCGATTTGCTTGGCAGTTTTCAAATTGATCACGAACTCGAACTTCGTCGGCTGCTCCACGGGGAGATCACCGGGCTTGGCACCTTTCAAAATCTTGTCAACGTATGTGGCAGCGCGCCTGAACAATTCGGAACGGTCCGTTCCATATGCCACAAGACCACCAGAGTCCACGAATTCCTTCACGTGAAATATCGACGGCAGGCGGCTCTTTGCTGCAAGGTCGGCGATCCGGTTTAAATCCGTAACGAACACCGGGGCTGGCATGATGGCAACAGCGCCGACGCGCGCTCTGGTTGCATCCTCAAACGCTTTGGCGAAATCGCTGGAGCTCCGTATCTCGACCGAATGAAGCTGGACTCCCAACGACCGTGCCGGGGGTTGGAGCTCGTTCCAACTGATTGTTGACATTTGGTCCTGGGGATTCCAGAGCACCGCCACGCGGGAAAGCTTGGGGACAATTTCCTTGAGTAGCTCCAGCCGTTTTCCGGCCAGATCCGGGTTCATTTGCGACAACCCCGTGATGTTGCCACCGGGCCGCGCCAGGCTGGAAACCAGCCCTGTCCCAACCGGATCGCCGCTAAATGCCATGACGATAGGGATCGTACTCGTTTCCTTCTTGGCGGCACGCACGGCCGGGCCACCCG
>WNGN01000462.1_pt1 | contig 25085 bp, 18 predicted proteins | sample 5400561 | NCBI WGS metagenome assembly WNGN01 (sample SAMN13153379, study PRJNA577476) | soil metagenome | isolation source: 115 cm soil or saprolite under Garry oak tree replicate 2 | place: USA:California | collected 2016-06-15 | reverse complement strand
CGATCAGTTGCAGCCCGTTTTCGGCGAGCAAACCCTCTCTCATCGACTTTGCCGAGGCGACCGATGCTGCGGTGTTGTCGGTGATGATCGCGACGGTCTTCGGCTTCTTGCCGGAAGCAGCCTCCGCCAGCTTCATGATCTGCGGCAAGGCTTGTTTTGCCTGGGATCCTGCCGTTGCCGAGGTTTGAAATACATATTTGAATCCGCGATCGGTGATCAGGTCGGAGTAGGACAGGGTGAGAACCGGCAGATTGGCCCGCTCCGTAACCTCTGTGACCGCGAGCGTGAACGAGCTCAGATAGGCCCCGCTTGCCGCCACCAGATCCGGCTCCTGGGCGACCATGCGCTGCGCCGCATTTTTTGCTTTCTCGGTGGTGTCGCCGGAATCGAGCACCACCAGCTTGAGTTTGGCGCCTCCGAGCGACTTGATGCCGCCTTGCGCATTGATGTGATCCACCCCCATCTCGGCGCCGTCGCGCATCACCGCTCCCGGGCGCGCATAGAGGCCCGAGATCGGCACCAGCAATCCGACCTTCACTTCGGAGGGCGCTTGCGCCCACACCCGAGAGGACATCAATCCGATCGATGCGCCGGCAAGCAGCGTGCGCCGCGTGATCTTGCTCATGACAATTGCTCCCTGAAAATTTGCGAGACGGGTTTAAATCACAATTTTTTTGGCCAGAACGGCGCCGCCAATGCGAGATCGGGTGGAAATACGGTGACGGGCACGCCGGATTGCCATTGCACGATCACCACCCCGGCGCCGACGCGGCGGCCCTTTTCGTCGAATTTGAGCTGACCGCCTGGGTAATGTTTCGAAGGACCGCCATCCATCGTCCGGAATGCTTGCGCGACGGCAAGGCGATCGGCTTTGCCGGCTTTTTCCAGCGCCGCCTTCATCAGCCACATATCGCCATAGGTCGAGATGACGTTCTGCGTCATCCATGGCTCCTTGTATTTTGTCTTCAGCTCGGCGATCAGATCCTCGTGGCCCTTCGAACCCCAATTGGCGACGATGGTCATGATGCCCTGGACGACGTCGGGGCTGACGCTTTGCAGCATGTCGGGTTCTGCGATCGTGATGCTGAAGGAGACTGTCGGAATCTTGCCCTGGCCCAGGCCGAACTCGTTGATTTTCTCCAGGCCGAGCTTGGCGTCCGATATGGCGTTCGGCATGAACAGCAGGAGGTCGGGACGAGCCGACCTGACCTTCTGAATCAACGAGGTGGCGTCGGAGAGCGGCGGCGTCCAGACTTCCTCCACCACCAACTGAAGGCCTTCCTGCGCGAAGATCTTTTCCTTGAGCGCCTTGGCGGTCGCAACTGACGTCGCCGTATTGTCCATCAGCATCGCCACCGTCTTCGGGCGCTTGCCGGATGCGGCTTCGGCAAGCTTCATCAGTTCGGGCAGGCCGAGTTCGGACTGCCGGCTCGCGGGCGCGGCAGTCTGGAAGATGAATTTGAAGCCGCGCTCGGTCAGCAGATCCGAATAGGATAATGTCAGCATCGGCAATTCGGCGCGCTCGGTTACCTCGGTCACGGCCAGCGTGAAGGAGCTCAGATATGAGCCGGTCGCCGCAACGAGATCGGTCTCCTGCGCCACCATGCGCTGCGCCGCGTTCTTGGCCTTTTCGGTGGTGTCTCCGCAATCGATCACGACGAGTTTGAGCTTGGCGCCGCCGAGCGAGTTGATGCCGCCTTGTGCATTGATGTGCTCGATGCCCATCTCTGCGCCCATGCGCATCACCTGGCCCGGGCGGGTATAGATGCCGGAAAGCGGCACGATCAGACCGACCTTGACCTCGGCCGGCTGTTGCGCCCGCGCCACCGTCGATAGTCCCATGGCGGCTGCGCCGGAGAGCACGGTTCGCCGCGTCACCGACGTTTTCGATATCCTGCTGGCTATTCTTTCCTGGCCCATTCTCGTCCTCCCATTTCGTTGATTGATCGTTTGCTACATGCCGAGATAGGCCTTGCGCACACGGTCGTCCGCCCGCAAAGTCTGGTTGTTGCCTTCGAGCGCGACGCGGCCGGCCTCGAGGACGTAGCCGTGATCGGCGGACTCCAGGGCTTCGGCCACGCGCTGCTCGACCAGCAGGATCGTCAGGTTCGATTGCCGGCGAATTTCGATCAGCCGTTCAAACACGAAATCCGCAATCGCGGGCGCCAGCCCCATCGAGGGTTCATCCAGCATCAGAAGCTTGGGCGAGGACGCCAGCCCGCGGCCGATCGCCAGCATCTGCTGCTGTCCGCCGGACAACGTTCCCGCGAACTGGCCGCGGCGCTCGGCGAGCACCGGCAGCCATTCGAAGATGCGCTCGATATTGCGTTTCCAGTCGCGTTGGCCGGCCTCGGTCATCGCGCCCATTTCGAGATTTTCCATCACCGTGAGCGAGGGAAAAACCTGGCGTCCTTCCGGGACGTGGGCGATGCCGAGATGCGCGCGTCGCGCAGGCCGGACCGACAGCAGGTCGGTATCCTCGAAAGTGATCGCTCCGGCGCTTGGCCGCACGATTCCGGAAATCGTTTTGAAGAGGGTGGTCTTGCCGGCACCGTTCGGTCCGACGATGGCGACGAACCGACCTTGCTCGACCTTGATCGAGACGCCGTTCAAGACGGGGATTGCCGAATAGCCGGCGGTCAGCCCTTCAATGCGGAGCATGCGCCATCCATTTCTTGCCGAGATAGGCTTCGATGACGCGGCTGTCGCGGGTGATGGCTTCCGGCTCGCCCTCGACGATAACCGCGCCGTGGTCGAGAACGAGGAAACTGTCGACCAGGCGGACCATGGCCTGCATCGTGTGTTCGATAATGGCGATCGTCATGCCGTCGCGGGCGAGGCGCTGAATCACCGCGACGACCTCGTTGGCTTCGTCATGCCCGAGGCCTGCCAGCGTCTCGTCGAGCAGCAGGATGCGCGGCTGTCCGGCCAGCGCGCGGGCGAGCTCCATCAGCCGCAATTCCTTGGTCGTGAGTTCGCTGGCGACGCGCTCGGCGATCTCAGACAGGCCGACGCGGGCAATCGCTTCTGCCGCCAGTTGCCTTGCCTCGGCGTCGGTCTTGGCCCGGACATAGGCGCCCACGACGACGTTGTCCGAGATCGACATCCGCAAGAATGGGCGCATGATCTGGAAGGTGCGGCCGATGCCTGCCTCGCAGAGCTCATGCGGCTTGCGGCCCGACATGTCGCGCCCGTCGAGGAGAATTTCGCCTGTGCCGGGCCGCAGAAATCCGTTCAGCAGGTTGAACAGCGTTGTTTTTCCGGCGCCGTTGGGACCGATAATTCCAAGGATCTCGTTTCGCCGCAGTTTGAAGCTGACGTTCTGGACGGCTTTCAATCCGCCAAAGGAACGCGACAGGTTGCGGATCTCAAGGACGACATCGTCTGAACCTTGGGATCGTTCCGGGCGCGGCGGCGTTGCGGCGGCGATGGGGACGGCGGCGAGTTGAGCCGGTGCGCTTGACGTTGCCACAGCTTGCGAAGCCGGCCGCCTGCGCAGGAAATCGCGCAGTTTCCAGAACAAACCCTCCGGCGCGACCAGGATGACGGATATGATCGCCAGGCCAAAGATCACCCCCTGAATGCCGGGAAAGCGCGAACCCGCTTCGGCGTTGAGCGTTTCGGCAAGCGGGATCAGGATCACGGATCCGATCACCGGCCCCCACACCGTTCCGACACCGCCGAACATGGCGACCGTCAGCGCCTGTGCGGATACCAGCATGCCGAATACCGATTGCGGGGTCACCACCAGCAGCACGACGGCGTAGAATCCGCCGATCGCCCCGGCAATCGCCCCGCTCAAGGTGATGGCGCGCAGCTTCCAGGCCAGCGTGTCGATTCCCGCGGCTTCCGCGGCAGCCTCATTCTGCTTGATCGCAAGCAGCGCCATCCCGAATCGCGACTTTTCGATCACCCTTGTGAGCAGGATCGTCCCGAGCATCATCGCCAGCGCCAGCAGCGTGTAGAGACGTGGATCGGCAAACTGCATGTAGGCAATCGGATTGTCGCGTTTGATCGGCAGGGTGACTTCCTGGAAGCCGAGCCATTCGAATACGTAGAGAATGGCCAGCGGGTAGGCGAGCATCGCCAGCGCGAAGTAGTGTCCCTGCAGCCGAAATGTCGGAAATCCAATCAGCAGCCCGGCAACGCCGCCGAACATTGCCGCGATCGGGATCAATACCCATGGCGACAAATCAAAATAGATCTGACCGAGTGCTGTCACATAAGCGCCGATTCCGAAGAAGGCGGCATGGCCGAACGAAATCAGTCCGGTGTATCCGCTGAGCAGGTTCCACGACAGCCCGAACACCGCCCAGACCGGAACCAGCGCCAACACCAGCTGGTAGTATGAATTGGTGACGCTCAGCGACAGCGCCGCATACAGCGCCGTGAAGACAAGAATCGGGAGCAGCGATCGCGATCCCTGCATCGTCACGTCCTCTCGACCATGCGTCCGAAGAATCCCTGCGGGCGGAAAAAGATGATCAGGAGAAAGACGACGAAGATCGCCGCGTTCTGCAGTTGCGTCGGCAGCACAAGGGTCGACATCTGCTGTACCAGGCCGATCGTCATGCCGCCCCAGAAGGCGCCGATGATGCTGCCCATGCCGCCGAGCACGACCCCGGCATACATGACGATGACGTATTCGACGCCGACAAAGGGATGAAAGGGATAGTTGGTGGCGAGCAGGCCGCCCGCGATCGCGGTGATGCCGGTGCCGAGCGCGAAGGCGACGCGGTGGGCGCGATCAACGTCGATCCCCATATAGGTTGCCGCGGTGGGATTATCGGCGGCGGCCCGCAGCGATTTTCCGATCCGCGACCGCGTGATCAACAGCGTCAGCAGTATCATCGTTGCGAACGACACGACGGCGTCTATCCCGCGCGCCTTGTTGACGAAGACGCTGATGTCGAAGAACGGGCCGAGCTCCCAGGCCGAACTCGACAGCGGCGTGCGGATCGAGGCCAGCACCGAACCGAACACGAGCAAGCCGCCGTTCTGCAGGATCAGCGCGATCCCCAGCGTCAGAATGAGCTGGGCATAGTGACCTTCTCCCTCGAGCGAGGAGGTGCGCGTGCCCGATACACGCGAGATCAGAGCGAGGTGGACCGCATAGCCGAACGCCGCCAGCACGGGACCGGCAAGCAGAATTGCGACGAACGGTCCGAAGGTGTTGCCGAAAGTGGCTTGCACGCCGAGCGCAGTGAAGAAATAGAACGCCGCATACATGCCGAGCATCATGAAGTCGCCTTGGGCGAAGTTGATGACCCGCATGACGCCGAAAATCAGCCCGAGCCCGACGCACATCAGGCCATAGACCGCGCCAATCAAAAGCCCGGCGCTCAACGCTTGCAGGAAGCCTTCCAGTGCCTGGGTCACCGGTGACCTCGCGTGAGAGTGGAGCCGATTTGCCTCACGCCGAGTGCCGGCCTCGTTGCGTGGTCCATGCCCGATGTGGTCATTGCACCCCCTGTTTGCCGTTCGTTGTGACTGGTCATGACGCCGGCCGTGGCAGCCGTTCCATCGGCTCAAGCCGGCACTGCGCGGCGATGACGCGGCTGTCCGAGAGGAATTCGCAATTATCGACAAGCTCTTCCAAATGCAGCGCGCGCCTGCCGCCGACGACGTCGGCGGCGGCCTGCCGAAAGCGGGCACGGATTTCCTGCGGCGTGGCGGCAATGACATTGTCGAGGTGTTGTCGAATGGTGTTTCCATTCCGCAGGCCGACCACGACCTCGGCGCCTTGCTGCGCAGGGAAAGCCGCGGTGAATCCGGAATCGCATTGCAGGTCGGTCCGATCGACGAGACCAAGAATCTGGGGATCGGCTATCTGCGCATAATTGTCTTCCGCGATCGCGCCGCGCGCGAGCACGGCGGCGACACTGAAGGGAATGCTCATCTTGGCCTGCAGCGCATTCCGATAGGGTCCTTTGGAATTGCAGCCGGGGTAGCGCGCCGCCGCCTCGGGGACGCGGATCAGAATGCTCTCGATGTCCTCCGATTTCGCCAGTTCGCGCGCGGCTCGCAATGCCGCCTGCGCGGCGGTTTGCGCGAAGTTGCAGGCGGGAGCCAGCTTGTTGTAAACGGCCATGATTTCCGGCTGGCGGCCGCCAAACAACCGGATAGCAGCGGGGGCAGGCTCTCGGCGGTAAGCGGCGAACAGTCCGGCCTCACCTTCAAGAATCGTTTCCGAGGCGTAGGCGCCGGCTTCCGCCAGTTCGATCGCTGCAATCGCGTTGCGGGCCGCAAAACCCGGGTGGAAATACATCTCCGAGCCGCCGGCATGCGGCCATTCGTTCAGGCCGGACGATGTGTTGGCGGCAATGGAAACCGCACTTGTCGCGGCATCTTCACTGAGACCGAGGGCATAGCTTCCCGCCAGTGCGGCGCCGAGCGGCGCGACAAGGCCTGTTGGGCGATAGAGGCGCGCCAGATTGGCGGTAAAAAGCGCGCGGCCGATCTGTGCGCCGGCCTCATAGCCGATGATCGCAGCCGCAAGCAATGTCGCGCCGGCGAGCGGCGTTCGTTCCGACAATGCGAGCAGGGTCGGCCAGAGCACCACGCCGTGGTGGCAGATGCTGGCGGCGTGCATGTCCTCGCGCACCAGGCCGTGGCCCAGCGTCGCATTGGCGAAGGCCGCATCGCCCGGTGTTGAAAGTCGGCTGGTCCCGATAATGGTTGCGCCATTTTCGATCCCGCGCGCGATGCCGATCGCCTGACGGCTCCAGGCGTGATGGCGTGCCTCGAACGCGCAGGAGAGGAAATCCAACAGGCAGATCTTGGCCTTGGCGATGACGTCGACATCGAAAGAGCCGAGATCGACAGCAAGCGATGCGCGCGCCAACGCGCGCGCCAGGGACATCTCGCTTGGTCCGGTCGACCCGATTGTCATTTGCAATCGCCCCTCGCTCGACGGCTGCCCGACTCTAGCCGCGCATTTCCACTCCGGCCCACTCCTCAAGGACTTTGGCGATCGATGTGAAGTCGGATGAAGGGCCATATTTGGCGTTGGTAATCGCAAGCATCTGCCGGACCACCGAACCGCAGACCATCGGAACGCCCATGGCCTCGGCTTCATCGACGCAAAGCCGTACGTCCTTGTAGGAAAGGCCGGTGGTGAAACCGAAATCGAAGGTGCCGGGAAGCACCGCGCGGGGGAACTTGTCCTCGGACGCGCTGTTGCGCCCGCTGCTGGCATTGATGATATCGATCAGCACCTTGGCGTCGACGCCACCCTTGACGCCCATTGCAACGGCTTCCGACGTGATCACGAGGGCGGCTGCCGCCATCAGATTGTTGGCGAGCTTCGCGGTCTGCGCCGTGCCCGGCTTGTCGCCGGTATAAAACAGCTTTCCAAAATTCTTCAGGATCGGTTCGACCCTCTCGTAGGTTGCTTTCGGGCAGGAAACCATGACCGCGAGCGTACCGTTCACCGCGCCTTTGACGCCGCCGCTGACGGGAGCATCGACCAGCGTCTTCCTGGGCTTGAATCCTTCCGCGATCAACTTGGCTGCGCCGGGTCCGGTGGTGGACAAATCGATCACGATGCTGGCGCGGTTTCCCGCAATGATTCCGTCGGGTCCCAATGCAACGGCCTTGACGATGTCGGGAGTAGGCAGGCTGGTCAGCACGATATCCGCCGATGATGCGACCTCGGCGGGCGATTTTGCAAGGCGTGCACCACGCGCAACAAGCGGCTTCGTCGCCTCGCTCTGCATGTCGTAAACCGACAACGAATAGCCGGCGTCGAGCAATCGCCCGGCCATCGGCCCGCCCATTCGGCCCGTTCCAACAAAGCCGATCGTATCTTCCGCCATCGCTTCACTCCCTGTCGCACCATATGAGACGGGCGCTCTTGTTCTTGTTTGTTCTGGTCTTCTTGTTTGTTCTGGTTGCGGCACGCTCCCGGCCGCTTTCCCGCAAATGTCCAGATTGTCAGCTAATCTGTCAAGCATAAGATTTGGTATCGACAGGTCGGGGCCCGCCGGAATAGGATTTGAAAAACGACAATCGAGGAATTCGCTCCGTGCGGCAGGATGAAGGGCAAGGCGCCAGTGCAACGCTCGCGAAATTCGTTGCCGCCACGTCATGGGCGGATGTCGCCGCGCAAAGTCACGAAGCCAAACGGTCGATCCTGAACTTCTTCGCCACCGCGCTCGGTTCGGCTTATGATCCGGCCGTCACATCCGCGCTGCGGACGTTGTCTCCATTCAGCGGCGCTGCCACATCCGCCATCATCGGCCGGCCGGAACGGCTCGATGCGCTCGGCGCGGCGTTCGTCAATGCGATCTCGGCCAACCTGCTCGATTTCGACGACACCCATCTGGACACGATCATTCATCCGGCGGCTCCGGTCGCCGCGCCGGTGCTGGCGCTGGCGCAAGCGCGGGGGTTTTCCGGCCGTGATGCGATCACGGCTTTCATTCTCGGGGTGGAGGTGGAGTGCCGTATCGGAAATGCGGTTTCTCCAGCACACTACGCCCGCGGCTGGCATATCACCTCGACCTGCGGAGTCTTCGGCGCGGCCGCCGCCTGCGCCAAGCTGCTCGGACTGTCGGCGGACGGGATTGCGAACGCGATCGGAATTGCCGCGAGCCAGTCGGCCGGGATCGTCGAGAATCTTCCGAGTGCGGCCAAGAATGTCAGCGTTGGTAACGCGGCCCGCAACGGCCTGTTTGCGGCATTGCTTGCCGCGGAGGGTTATGGCGCTTCAGCGCGCGCGATCGAGGGACCGCTCGGCTGGGCGCGTGCCATGGGGGATGAACCCGATCTCGAGCGTCTGGTTGGCGGCCTTGGCAACAGCTGGGAGATCGCCAAGAACACCTACAAGCCCTATCCCGCGGGGATTGTATTTCATGCCGTCATCGACGCCTGCTTCAAATTGCGCGCGAGGCTGAAGCGGCGTGTCGACGATATCGTGTCGATAACGGTGCAGGGTTCGGCGCTGCTGCTTGCGCGCGGCGACCGTCCGGTTCGCAACCAACGTGATGCGCGGGTCAGCATTCATCACTGCGCCGCCTGCGCGCTGTTATCAGGCGTGGCGGGAGTCCCGGAATTTGCTGAACCGATTGTATTTCGGCCCGACATCGTGTCGCTGCGCCAAAAGGTGAGGGCGGAGCTTGACACTTCTCTTCCGGACGGCGCGTCGCGCGTCGCTATCCACCTGGCATCGGGAGAAACGCTCAGTGAGACCGTGATGGCTGCGACAGGCAGTCTCGCCGATCCGCTCTCCGACTTCGATATCGAAGCAAAGCTGCGCGATTGTTCGCGGCTCGGCGGAACCGCGTGGAATGCAGACACCGTCATTGACGATGTCTGGCGCCTGGATGCGCTTGTCGATGTCTCGAGCCTGATGAACGCGCATAACGGGCCTGCCCCGGCGATGGAGCAGGCGGTATCCGGCTCGGTTCGTGCGGCGCGCGGAAAACAACTAGAACTCAAACATGGGAAGGATCGACGATGAGTGACAGCAGTCTGTTCGAAAAGGGCCTGAAGGTTCGCAAGGAAGTACTCGGCGAGGATTACGTCAACAAATCCATTGCTGGGGCGGACGAATTCACGCGGACGATGGCGGAATGGTCGACGGAGTTTTGCTGGGGCGCATTGTGGACGCGGCCGGGACTTGATCGCCGCACCCGCAGCATCGTCAATCTGGCAATGCTCGGCGCTCTCAATCGGCCTCACGAATTGAAGCTGCACGTCAAGGGAGCCTTGAAGAACGGGCTCACAAAGGACGAGATCAAGGAGATACTGCTTCAGGTCGCCGTCTATTGCGGCATCCCCTCAGGTATCGACGCCTTCCGAAACGCGCGCGAGGCGTTCAAGGAAGTGGAGGCCGAATGACAAATGAACTGCGACCGGTATCGGCCGTGCGTCGTAGCCCTCGGCCAGCACCTTGTCTTCCCAGTGGTCGCGGATCGCCGTCACACGGCGAAGGCTCGGAATTGACGAATAGGGGCGCCTCCTCTTTACGGTGTTGCGATCAACGGAGCCAAAGGCGCCAGCGAGGTTACCCCCGCGCGACGCGCTGGCGAGAGCCCGGGCGGTAGGCGAGCCGGGTGTGGCCGGCGCAATATGGCAGGCCTTCGATCGGCGTGTTGCCGCAGAAACAGAAATCCTCGGCGCCCGGGGTGTTGATCGGCCAGCGGCATCTCGCCTCGTTCAACTCGAGCAACGAGCAGGTGTGCCCGTTATGGATCGGCTCGTCGACGGCCGCAGGCTCAGGCTCGGCGTACAACGCCCGCAGCAGCTGATATTGGAGTCTTGGTAACGTTCTCGAGCGGCCTTGTGCCTTCGCGGCACTCTTTCGCTCCGTGCGTGGTGCGTCGCCGCGCTTATCGCGCGTCAGATTGAGGCGGGAGAGTTTGCCGATCACCGCGTTGCGGCTCACCCCGATGTCGCAGGCAATTTCGCGGCAGGTCAGTCCGGCTTCAAAGCGGTTCTTCAGGAGTTCGATGCGTTCTACAGTCCAGGTGGGTTCGTTGGCGAGCATGTCATGGGTTCCCCAAGCTACGAGTGATCATTCCGAATTCTTCGGCCTCGCTGTCGTCCGAACCGCCGCGCCCCCAAGGCTTCCGTTCAAGGTTTCCATTCCAGGCTCCCATTCGGGGTTCCCTTTATGGCGTCTTCCCATTGTCGCGGATCGCAAGCAGCCCGTCCTTGATGGCGAGCCGAATGCCTTCCTCGATCAGGGTCCTTGCTACGCCGGGTACGCTGGTGCCGTGGGTGCCCTGTCTCACCAGTTTTTCGAGATAAGAGATGGTCGAGAGCGCCAACGTTACGGGAACACGGTCGGTTTCGGCTTTTTCTGTGGCCATATAAAAAACTAGCCTTTAACGGGTGTACTTAAAAGTAACGATTTAGAGTCTATTAGGATTCATTTGCGAGTGAAACCAGGACTCGGTTTTTCTCTGTAATTTTGGTGAATCCCTGATTTTGTTGGCAAATTTGTCCTGAAGCGAGGATTTCCGGAAGCTGAAGACGAAAAGAGGGGTGATGATGCGCGACGCAGCCACACTTTTCGCGTTGCGGACGGAGCCTGCCCCGTCGCCTTATCCAGCGCGGTTTTTCAGAAACGGGCGGGGGTGGACCGATCAGCAAACCGCGGGATAAGCGAACTTGCCGGCCATGACACAGGGCGCGCTGTTCGACGCGTTTGCGTGCAAGCGAACCGCTATTCGCGCCAAAATGTTCGCAATCGCTCGCGCTTGGCGCAGCTATTCTGGCGTTCTGGCATCGCCCAATTCCCTGATGTCTTTCGGGTAACGCGATACGGTAATAAAAGGCCATCGACCCGAACAACGCGCGTACTGAAATTCTCGCCCCGCTACGCGACCGCAGGTGAAACAAGCATGTATCCAGATTCGAAGTCGCGTTCCCAACAGCTCTACGATCGTGCTTTGGCGACCCTGCCCGGCGGCAATAGCCGCACCACCGTATGCATGAAGCCGTATCCGATCTATGCCGCGCGCGGTGAGGGTTGCCGGGTCTGGGATGTCGACGGCAATGAATATATCGACTGTATCAATAATTTTACCTCGCTGATCCATGGCCACGCGCACCCGTCGCTGGTGGAAGCGGCCACGCACCAGCTTGCGCTTGGATCGGCGTTCGGCCTACCGACCGAGTCCGAGATCGATCTTGCGGAACTGCTGGCGTCGCGATTGCCCGCGGTGGAGCAGGTGCGGTTCGCAAATTCGGGCACCGAGGCGGTGATGATGGCGCTGAAGGCAGCGCGCGCCTTTACCGGCCGTCCGAAAATCGCCAAATGCGAGGGCGCCTATCATGGCTCCTACGACTACGCCGAAGTGAGCCTTGATCCGACGCCCGAGGCTTGGGGCCGCAATGCTCCGGTTTCAGTCGCCTACGCCAAGGGCACGCCGGAAAATGTGTTGTCCGATGTCGTGACCATCCCCTTCAACGATGCGGAAGCTGCCGTCAGCCTGATCCGCGAGCACGGCCCCGAGCTTGCCTGCGTGCTGGTCGATCCGATGCCGAACCGCGCCGGCCTTGCGCCGACCGACAAGACTTATCTCGAAGCGCTGCGCCAGATCACCCGCGAGGTCGGGGCGCTGTTGATCTTCGATGAGGTCATCACGTTCCGCCTGGGCTATCGCGGCGCGCAAGGGTTGTGGAATATCGATCCTGATCTGACGACGCTGGGAAAGATCATCGGCGGCGGCTTTCCGGTGGGCGCCATCGCGGGCCACCATCAATTCATGGCGGTGTTCGATCCCAGATCCGGCAAGCCGGCGCTGCCGCACGGTGGGACCTTTTCCGCCAATCCCGTGACCATGCGCGCGGGCCTGGCGGCGATGCAATTACTCGACGAGCCGGTATTCGCACGTCTCGACGCCATCGGGGAGGCGGTCCGCACCGGTATCGACCAGGCCTTCCGCCGCAGCGGCGTATCGGGCGGCACCGTCGGGCTTGGTTCGCTGCTGAAAATCCATTTTGCCGATCGTCCGATCCGCGACTATCGATCCGCCTATCTGACCGAACAGGAGGCGCAGCGTCAGGTCGTCTTTAATCGCGGGCTTCTCAATCGGGGCGTGCTGGCCGCGGGCTATGGATTGATGGCATTGTCGACGCCGATGACCGATGCCGATGTCGACGCGATCGTCGCGGCGGCGTCGGGCGCGCTGGCGGAAGTAGCTGCCTCGGTCTGACCAACGTCACCTCGTCAACGCGAACTTTTGCCAGCAGGAGCGTATGTCCCCCAAGATCGATCCCATCACGCGATCCGTCGTTCAGCATCGTCTGAGCTCGATCGTGAAGGAAATGGGCGAAGCCATGCTTCGCACCTCCTATTCGCAGATCCTCAACTCGAGCCGCGATTTCTCGCTCGGCATCTGCGACATCAGCGGACGCCTGATCGCGCAAGCCGATCACATCCCGGTTCATGTCGGCGCGCTGCCCTGGGCGACACTCGCCGTCGAAGCGCGCTTCAAGGAGGTCCGGCCGGGCGACGTCATTCTTCTCAACGATCCCTATCATGGCGGCAGTCATTTGCCGGACTTGACCGCGTTCGTGCCGATCTTCGATGGCGAGCGTCGGTTGCTCTGGACCATCGTTCGCGCGCACCAAAGCGATATCGGCGGCGCCACGCATGGCGGCTATAATCCTGGCGCGACCGAGATCTGGCAGGAGGGACTGCGTGTTCCCCCGATCAAGCTCTACGAAGCGGGACGGCTGCGCGATGATCTGCTCGATCTGCTGGCGTTGAACATTCGCAACCCCCGAGAGTTTCGCGGTGACCTCGCGGCGATGGTCGGGGCGGCGCATCTGGGCGAGCGCCGGCTGTCGCGGCTGTTCGCGGAATTCGGCGCGCCTGTGGTCGAGGCGGCGGTCGAGACGATTCTTGACGCCGCTGAAGTGCAGACGCGGGCGGTGGTCTCGACATGGAAAGATGGCGTGTTCTACGGCGAGGCGTTTCTCGATGACGACGGTCATGGCCGTAGCGACATCAGGATCGCCGCAAAGGTCACGAAGACGGGCAGCGATATCGAGGTCGACCTGTCGGACTCCGATCCGCAGTCGACGAGTTTTGTCAATTCCTCGCATGCCAATATGCAGGCGGCGGTGGTGATGGCGTTCGCCTATCTGATCGACGCCGAAATCCCCAAAAATGCCGGCGCGCTGCGGCCGCTCAAGGTAGTCGCCAAACAAGGCACTATCGTCTGGGCCGATCCGGGACGTCCGGTGACGCTTTGCACCAGCCATCCCTCGAACGAGATCGTGGAGGCCATCATCAAGGCGATATCGGCGTCGTGTCCGGACCGCGCCATGGCGGGATGGAGCCGGCGCTTCCGGATTGCGATACAGGGAGAAGATCCGCGCACGGGCCGGAATTTCATCTGGCACATGTTCCAGGCCCGCCCCGGCGGCGGCGCCTCGTCGGGCGGCGACGGCTGGTCGTCGATCGGCGAATGGCACACGGTCGGCGGCATCAAGTTCGGCAGCATCGAAGTCGCCGAGGTGCGGTTTCCCTTGCACTTCCGTTACCATGAATTTCGCGAAAACTCCGGCGGAGACGGGCAGTTCCGCGGCGGTCTCGGCGTCGCGCTCGATCTGGTGTTGGAGACGGCGAAACCAGCGCGTGCGAACACCGCAGGCGATGGCGTGCGTTACGGCCCGTGCGGAATGCTCGGCGGCAAAGACGGCGTGCCTCACGATTACCGTTTGATCTCGGCGGACCGCGCGCCGCGGGTGTTGCTCACCAAGGAAGTCGGCATCGAGATTCGCCCCAACGATTGCCTCGAAGTCCGTTCGTCCGGCGGCGGCGGCTGGGGACCGCCGGCGCGGCGATCGTCGCAGGCCCGTCAGCGCGACCGTGAACAGGGCCTCACGCAAAACATCGCGACGACGGGGCGGGATTCCTGATGATGTTTACGATCGGGATCGACATCGGCGGGACCTATACGGATCTGGTGGCCATCGATGAAAACGGGAAAACCGTTTTTGCGAAGTCGCCTTCCACACCATCCGATCAATCGGTCGGCGTCATGGCCGGGCTGGAACAGCTCGCGCGACGATTGCAGGTGACGCGCGCGGAAATGCTGGGCCTGACCGACCGCGTGGTTCATGGAACCACGGTTGCGACCAACGCCTTGCTGGAGCGAAAGGGCGCTCATGTCGCGCTGCTTACCACCGAGGGCCATCGCGACGTGATCGAAATGCGCGAAGGCCTCAAAGACAACCGCTACGATTTGCGCTCGCCGCCGCCTGAACCGCTGGTACCACGCGAGCGGCGTTTTGGCGTGAAGGAGCGGCTCAAGGCCAATGGCGACATCTCAACGCCGCTCGACGACCGCTCGCTCGCCGACGCCGTAGCCGCGATCCGCCGCTCCGGCGCCACGTCGGTCGCAGTTTGCTTTCTGCATTCCTATCTCAACCCGGTGCATGAAATCGCCGCCGTGGAGCGCCTGACGCGCGAGCTGCCAGGCATCAGCATTTCCAGGTCGAGCGATGTGCTGCCGCAGATCAAGGAATATGAGCGGGTCTCGACCACGATCGTGAACGCCTATGTCGGGCCGCTGGTGCGGCACTATCTGACCAGTCTGGAGCAGCGTCTGGCGGAGGCAGGCTTCAAGGGCAGCCTGTTCATCATCCTGTCGCATGGCGGCATGGCGCCAGTCGAGGAAGCCTCGCGCCTTGCCGCGGGTACGGTGCTGTCGGGGCCGGCCGGCGGCGTTTCAGGCGCGCGGCGATGCGCCGACCTGCTCGGCATTCCCGATCTGGTGCCGTTCGACATGGGCGGTACCAGCACCGACATCTCGCTGATTTCGGAGGGCCGCGCGTCGCTGTCCGCGGACGGAATGCTCGCGGGGCAGCGCATTGCCTTGCGCAGCCTCGACATCGCCAGCATCGCGGCCGGCGGCGGATCCATCGCCAGTGTCGATGCCGGCGGCACGCTTCGCGTCGGTCCGGAAAGCGCAGGGTCGGTGCCGGGACCGGCCTGCTACGGCAATGGCGGCACCGCCGCAACCGTCACCGACGCCAGTGTCGTTCTGGGCTATCTCGATGCCGCCGCGTTCATGGGCGGACAACGCCCGCTCGATTCGACGGCCGCGGAAGCGGCGGTTGACCAGGTCGCTGCGTCGCTGGGCCTGTCGCGGCTGCAGGCTGCCGCTGGCATCTACCGGATGATCAATCTGAAGATGGCCGATGGCATCAGGCTGATGACGTTGCGGCGCGGCGTCGATCCCCGGCGGTTTGCGCTGTTGAGTTTTGGCGGCGCGGCGGGCTTGCATGCCGCCGAGGTGGCGCGCGAACTGGATATCAAGCGCATCATCGTGCCGACTGCCGCGTCGGTGTTGTCGGCATGGGGCATGCTGACCAGCGATCTGCGCTACGAAGTGAGCCGGACGCACTACGGTGCGGGCGCGCGCATTTCGGCGGAACAAGTGCGAACGCTGTTTGCTCAACTGGAGCAACAGGCGGCCGGCCGGCTTCGCGCCTGGTTCGATGGCCCCATGACCATCGAGCGTTCAGCGGAAATGCGCTACGGCGAGCAGATATTCGAGATTGATGTCGGTCTCGATCACCTCGACTGGGATACAGCCTCGCTGGTGGACCAAATCGAAGACCGCTTTCACCGCCGTCACGAAGAGCTTTACACCTATGCCTCGCGCGATCAGGAGGTGGTGTTCGTCAACGCGCGCGTCGCTGCGGTCGGCGAAGTGTCACGGCGCGGGGAAAAGGAGAAATCGGCGCCGTCCGCCGCGGCCTGCATGCCGCGCGCGACGCGGCAGGCCTTTTTCGGCGGTTGGTGCGAGGTTCCGGTTTTTTCGCTCGATGACTTGCAGCCGGGCCATTCCATCATAGGTCCGGGAATCATTGAGGCCGAGACCACGACCGTCATCATCGCCGCAGGCGACCGGGTAACCGTCAACGCGCTCGGCTGGCTCGATATTGCGCTGGGATAATGGGAGCAAACCCTTGCCGTTCTGGACTTGCGAACAATGCGGTGCCCAGTTTCCCGAAAGCGGTGAGCCGCCGCTGTCGTGCCTTGTCTGCGAGGACGAGCGGCAGTTCGTGAACTGGAAAGGCCAGGCGTGGCTTACCCGCGAAGAGCTGACGAAACGTCACAAGCTTGTCTGGCGTGAAGATCTGGGCATTCCCGGAATCGGTGTCGAGCCCAGTCTCGCGATCGGGCAACGCGCGCTTCTGGTGCGGGAACCGGATGGCTGTGTGCTGTGGGATTGCGTTCCCCTGCTGACTGATGACGCGGTAGAACATATTCGATCGCTCGGTGGCCTCAAGGCGATTGCTGTCTCACATCCGCATTTTTATGGAGCCGTCGCCGATTGGAGCGACGCGTTTGGCGGCGTGCCGATTTATTTGCATGGCGATGACCGCCGATGGATTACGCGGCAGCACCCTGCGATCGTGTTATGGTACGGAGAAAATTATCGGCTGTCCGATGACGTCCTTCTCATACGTGCCGGCGGCCATTTCGCCGGGGCCACAGTCATGCACTGGCGCACGGGCGCCGAAGGGCGCGGTGCGCTACTGACCGGAGATGTCGCCATGGTGGCAATGGATCGCCGTTCTCTGAGCTTCATGTATAGTTTTCCGAACTACATTCCTTTGAATGCGACATCGGTTCAAGGCATCGCCCGTGCGATCGAGCCGCTGGCGTTCGATCGCATCTACGGCGCCTGGTGGGGCCGCAACATCGCGGCCGATGCCAAGGCGGCATTCGATGCCTCGGTCCGGCGCTACCTCGCCGCTATTTCGGACCCGCCGCAGCGGCCATGACCGGCGGAAAACACGTGAGATTAGCGACAATACGCTCATCTTGCATGGCAGGTGCCTCGAGTTTTTTCTGGCTCTACGCGCCGATGTAGAGCTGACATCGAATCTCGCGCCCGTTGCCAAGTGGCACTACACCAACTGCAGTCGCAACTCCCGCCCCACGATTTTGGCGGCGCGCTGAAGGCTCTCGATCGTGGCGCTGCCGTTGTCAGGGTCGAGCAAGCGATCGACTTGTGCGCGGCTGGTTTTCATCAACTCGGCCATCCGCTGCTTGGTGATTTTCTTTTTCTTCATTTCGCTGGCCAGCTGGCGTGCGATCACAGCCTTGATCGCCGCGGTGGTTGCTTCCTCGCGGATTCCGGCGTCGTCGAGCCAGCTTTCGAAGCTCGAACCTATGTGCGGGTTTTTCCTTGCCATGACTGAGTTTCTCGATCATTCCTTCAGGAGTGTATCAAAAAAGATGCATCCAGGGCAATGTGGACGAGCGAAAATGTCCCGTCCCGACGACTGTGCTCGTAGGTGTTCCTGCAACTTGATCCCGCAAACAGGTTCGCTATATCGAAGCTTCCCGATCATGCATTGAGTAGACGACATGACCGCCACCACCGATACCGCCCCCGTATCCCAGCCGTTCCAGGCCGAGGTGGCCGAACTGCTGCACCTGATGGTGCATTCGGTCTATTCGGAAACCGATATTTTCCTGCGCGAACTGATCTCGAACGCCTCTGACGCCTGCGACAAGCTGCGCTACGAGGCCATCGCGGCGCCCGACCTGATCGCCGACGGCGCGCCGCCCAAAATCCGCATCGCGCCCGACAAGCAGGCGGATACGCTCTCGGTGATCGACAGCGGCATCGGGATGGACCGGCAGGAGCTGATCGACAATCTCGGCACCATCGCGCGTTCCGGCACTAAATCCTTTTTGTCTCGGCTGACCGAGGCCAAGGACGGCGCCGGCTTGATCGGCCAGTTCGGGGTCGGTTTTTATTCGGCCTTCATGGTCGCCGATCGCATCGTCGTCAGCAGCCGCCGCGCCGGATCCGACGAGGTCTGGACCTGGTCTTCGTCAGGCGGCAGCGGATTTGAAATCGCGCCGGCCAGCGCGGAGGATGCCAAACGCATCACGCGCGGGACGGAGATCGTCCTGCATCTGAAAAAGGACGCGGCAAAATATCTCGAGACCCACGAGATCGAGCGCATCGTCGGCGCCTATTCCGACAATATCCAGTTTCCGATCGAGCTTCAGCCGGAGGAGGGCGAACCGCGCCAGATCAATTCGGCGAGCGCGCTGTGGCAGCGGCCGAAATCGGAGCTGACGCCGGAAGAATACAAGCAGGCCTACAAGTCGATCGCCGGCGCCTTCGATGATCCCGCGATGACGCTGCATTATCGCGCCGAAGGGCGTCAGTCCTACGCCGTGTTGCTGTTCGCGCCCTCGACAAAGCCGTTCGATCTGTTCGAACCGTCGCGCAAGGGCAAGGTAAAACTCTATGTGCGCCGGGTGTTCATCACCGACGATGCCGACCTGCTGCCGTCCTATCTGCGCTTCATGCGTGGCGTGGTCGACAGCGAAGATCTTCCGCTCAATATTTCCCGGGAGATGCTGCAGAACAATCCGCAGCTGGCGCAGATCCGCAAGGCCGTGACCGGCCGCGTGATCACTGAGTTGGAAAGCCTCAGCGAGAAGGAGCCCGAGAATTTCGCCAGGATATGGGACGCGTTCGGCTCCGTCATCAAGGAAGGCCTCTACGAGGACTATGAGCGGCGCGAGAAATTGCTGGCGCTGTCGCGCTTCACCACGACCGCGGGCGAGAACCGCTCGCTGAAGCAATATATCGCGGATCTGAAACCCAATCAGACCGAGGTCTACTTTCTGGCAGGCGACAGCATTGAGCGGCTGAAATCCAATCCCAAGCTGGAGCAGGCTACGGCCCGCGGCATCGAAGTCCTGCTGCTGACCGATCCGGTTGATGCGTTCTGGACCTCGGCGCCACTCGATTTTGAAGGCAAGCCGCTGAAGTCGCTCAGCCAGGGCGACATCGACTTTGGCCTGATCCCGCGTATCGACGACAGCGCGCAGGAGACCAATGCGGACACCGACGAGGCCTCGATCATCGCCACGATCAAGGCCACTCTCGGCGACCGCGTTTTCGATGTGCGGGCCTCGCAGCGGCTGACCACCAGCGCGTCATGTCTGGTCGCCGGCAGCCATGGCCCGGATCGGGAACTGGAGCGATTGCTGGCACGGCAAAATCGCGGCGCCGGCACCAAGCCGATCCTCGAAATCAACATGCGCCATCCCCTGGTCGCGGCGATTTCCGGCGCCAAAGACTCTGCCTCGGATTTATCGTTTCTGCTGCTGGAGCAGGCGCAAATCCTCGACGGCGAACTGCCGGAAGACCCCGCCGCGTTTGCCAACCGGCTCAATCAGCTGGTGTTGCGTGGGGTGGGCAAGGAGACCGGCTAGCCATGTGGTCAAAGCGGTGTGGATCGAATTGGCGCAACTGGGATCGATAAGCCTGGCGATGGTGCCATCCATCCTGCAGCGGCCATCACCCAACGGTTCCATGGGATTGCGGGCGCTCGATTGCGCCGGTCGCGGGCAGGATACCGGTATCATGGTAAGGCAATTAGGCCCCGATTAGGGAAGTCAGGCGAGTTCATACCAATGATTAGTCATTGTTAGCATTGATGCTTTGAAGTGGGAGGTCACGGTTTCAGTTTTCTCGCTTGGCCCTCGTAATGCTTGTTCATTTCGTCACCGATGATCCTACGAAGATACCGGCCATCCGCGCGATGCTGGAGCCGCGGTATCACATCGCCCCCTGGCTGCTGGGAAGCGATGACACGCAAACCGACTCGAGCGGCGTGCTCATGGTCGACGCCGACCTCCGTAAAATTCATCGTGTCGAGCAGATCCAGCTTGTGTTGCAGGAGCTGAGCTGCATTCGCGAAAAGCTGTTTGTCGTTCATAACCAGGTTCGGTCCATGGTTGCGCAGGCCTATGCGCTCGGAGCGACCGCCGTCGTTTCGCGTCCAAAAGAAATCATCTTCAAGCTGGCGCAGATCGAAATCGCCGAGAAGGCAGCACAAAGCGACTTTGCCATTACCTCACCCGAGATCACAGAGAGCACGGCGGCCTTCGCGTCGATGTTTTCGGCGGTACGGGCCAGCAAACAAATAAACCTGTCAGATGCCGAGCGTGCCACTTTACAAATCATCGATAGCATCTCGCAAAAAGGGCTTGCTGCCTGGCTTGACGACGTACGCCGCTATCACGAAGGAACCTTCCAGCATTGTTTGCTGGTCACGGGAGTGGCAGTCGGCTTTGCGTTGGAAATCGGGTTCTCCGATCTGGATGTAAAGCGATTAGGAATAGCGGCAACCCTCCATGACATTGGAAAGGCCCATATTCCCTTGTCGATTCTCGACAAGCCCGACCGCCTCGACCCAGGCGAAGAAGAGATCATGCGAAGCCATCCGGTGATCGGATATGAATTATTGAAGAACATCGAAGACATTACCCCCGAGATTCTTGACGGCGTGAGACACCACCACGAATATCTGGACGGTTCCGGTTATCCCGACGCGCTGACGGCGCCGGAGATTTCCGATCTCGTAAGATTGCTGACGATCTCCGACATTTTCGCCGCTCTCATCGAGTCGAGGCCGTACCGGCCGGCCATGCCGCGTCAAAACGCCTACAAGATCCTGTGCGGCATGGAGGGCAAGCTGGAACGTCCGCTTGTGAAAGCGTTCCGGAACGTAGCGCTTGTGGTCTGAAGCAAGCCGGCAAAGCGAAATGGTGCGCTTAATGGATGCTTGTAGCATGATCCGGAAAAGTGAGAACCGGTTTTCATGCTCCAACAAAAGGATGGAATCATGATCCGATTCAATCCAATCGGATCCAGCCTTCAGCGCGCCACGAATAAACTTTCGGGATCGCTATCGCGGCCGCGAACCGGCGCAGGATACGCGACGCGCCTGCCGGGCTCGCCTACTGGCCGGGTTCGCGCCAGCGCGTCGCGCGGAGGCGAGGCTGGGCGGGTCTTCCACGTAGTGGCGATTCCGAAACGAAAAAGGCCGCTCGGGAGTGAGCGGCCTTTTGATTTTGAGCAGACCAAGCAGCGGGAGCATCCACTGCAGTAACCTCGGGTGGCCGCTCTTGCGAGGGAGCGCCGACGACCTCCTTCGTCGTCAGCGAGCACGCGCGCCGGCTACGTCTTGATGCGAATATTGGCGAAGGCGACGCTGCCGGTATGCACCTGCAGGCCGATGAAGCCGGAATCCGGATCCTCGTTCTTCTTGCGGCCGCGGAAGCGTTCGTTCGGATCGCCAGGGTCGGCCGTGAATTTCGTGCAGGGCAGGCCGTCGAGCAGCACCTCATACGTGCGGTCCGTCACGGTGATGTCGTAACGGTGCCAGACGCCGGAGGCGAGCCTTTGGTTGTTGGTATAATTCTGCTGGCCCGGCGCGGTGCCGATGGTCTTGACCTTGTAGACCGCTCCGGTGCGGTTGTAGAGGAAGCCGTCGAGCTCGCCCTTGCGCGTGTCGCCGCGCGCTTCCTCGTCGATCTGAATCTCGTAACCGGTATCGACCGCGACGGTCGCAAGATTGCCGGGGACATCCGGCCCCGGCGTGCCTGGCAGCTCCGGCAGTTTCGGATTGCGGAAGCGCAAGAAAATCCCGGAATTGTCGTTGCTGTTGCCGCGGGGATGCGGCAGGCAGAAGTCGAGCCGCAGGGTGAAATTGTCGAACTGCTCGGCTGCGTAATACAGCAGCCCGATGCCGTTCGAGTCGGGCTGCGCGATTAGGGTGCGCCGGACCAGGATGAAGTTTCCACCGCCGACCTGGATCCATTTGGCAAAGAGATCGGCAGATTTCTCCGAGCCGTCGAACAAATAGCGGAAACCGGCCTCGGAAGGGGCCGCAGGTGGCGGCGGCAGCAGGTGGTCGCCGAGCCGTCGCGCCAGCGCGATGCCGGTCAGCATCGGGTTAGGCGAACCGATCGTCGGAAACAGGGCCGGGCCCGCCACATAGGCGTTCTTGATCCCGTGAAAGCGGCAGTTGGCGTCGGTCACCGTGGTGGCCGGATTGTCGCCCATGCGCAACGTGCCCGCTTCGTGGTGCGTCGAGCCGAGCGGATCACGCCGGCCGTTGGGATGCTGCTGATCGCGCCCCACATGCGGGATGACGGTCGCAATCGTCGCGACATCCGCGCCGAGCTGCACGACTGCATTTGTCGACGGATGCAGGAAGTCCACCTTGCGGCCGTTGGCGAAGGCGATTGCGAGGTCGTCGGAGGCCTTGTCCATGGCCTCCCAGAGCTGCATGTCCTTCTGGTTCGGCTGCAGGTTCACATAGGCCTTGCGCTCTCCGAAGTCGACCTGGCTCGGGTCGAGATCGAGCGTAACGTTGCTGGCGCCGTTGTTCGGTTGCATCTCGCCGATGCCGCGGATCGTCACGACCACGTGCGAGTCGGTGGCGTTCAGATGTTGCTGGACGGTGTCGAGGTCGGGCACCTTCTGGAATAACTCCGCCTCGGAACTCGGTCCCGCATTGCCGAGGCCGGATGCGGTGATCTGGAAATGGAAATGGCCAAAAGTGCCGTCCGGATTGCCGTCAGCCCCGATGAAGGGGTGCCGTCCCTTGAACAGTAGCGCCGAGGTTTGCAGCGCCTTCACGGTGGGCGACACGGCATCGAATGCCTCCCGCGGCACGCGCAACGTGACGTTCGAGCGCAAGTGCGCCATGAGGTTGGTGCCGATCCGGCCGTCGGCTCCGAAGGACAAAAGGGCAAGGCGCGTGCTCTCGATGGTGCCAAGCGCGACAATCACCTTGGCATCGGGCGAGAGGGGAATGCGTCCGCGCTCAGTGACCACGCCGTCGATGCGCAACCCGTCCGTATCATTGGTCAGGGTCAGTCGCGACACGTGGCAACGCGGCACGACCATCAAGCGCTTGCGCACGTCGTCGCCCGGTGCGTCGCTGACGGCCCCCCGCGCCGCCTTGATCAGCAGCGGCACCGCGCTGAATTTGTTGAGCGGGAAAAAGCCCGCGTGTTCGGGGCGCGCTTGCACGGCCAGCGGGGCCTCGAGCTTGAGCTTGTTGCGCATCGCGGCCTCGAGCTGCTGGCGCTGCGCCGGATCGGACGGCGGGTTCGGCGGCGCTGTTCCCAGAAGGCCGGCGAGATCATCAAGCGTGGGCGGCGTATCGAGAATTTCGACCGGCGGCGCCTCCGGCAGGGTGCCGAGGTCGACCGCGTCGGCAATCCGATTGCCGGTAATGGCCTTGTACAGCTGCTCGCGCATCCCTTGGTGCAACTCACCGAAGATGTAGTCGTTAGTAGCAGTGACGCCGATCTGCTGTCCGGATTGGCGGAAATAGCCATTGTCGCCGTTTGGGAGCTTCTTCGCGTTGAGATCATCGAGCACGGCCTGCGGCCAATCGGTGCCGGTCTCCGAATCGAGCAGCCGCGGCGACCACCCGCCCCACCAGATCGAGCGCCCGCCGACGCAATAGGCGAGCCCGGATGCCGCATAGCCTAGGATTGGCGCGGCGTTCCATGCCAGCCCCCAAACCTCGCGGCCGAGATTGATTGACGGCAGATTCTGCATGTGTTCTGCAAGCAGAACCGGCCCCGCTTCGAGGACGAGGATGCGTTCCGCCCGGCTGGTGCTGCGGAACCACAAATGCTCGGCGACGGCGGAGCCGAACGTGCCGCCGCCGATGATAATGAAATCGAACGGCCGCATGTCGCCGCGTGGCGGCAGGGCATTTCCGTTTACGTCCCGCGCGTTGGCGCGATAGGCCGGATCGGAATTGGCGAGCGCTTCGTCAAATGTGTTGCAGACGTATCGCCCGAGCACGTCGAGTGCGAAGTCGGTCGATGGCGAGGACGAGCCGATATTCATGTTGCCCTCCGGTCCCGGCCTTCGTGCGTGTGCCGGACGATGCTCCACTGACAAAGCAGACCGCTATTATAAGTCCGCCGCGCCCAACGAGCGTGAACTACTTCACATTCGGCGATTGCAGGATGCGGTAATTGCGGCAAGCGGATGCGCGGCGGAATCGTTCGCGGGAACCGTTTGGCTGTCCGGAAAGGCGGGCGACAAAGTGAGCTCGCGCGCGTAAGGATCCCGCTTCCATCCGGCGCTGCCGGCACCCTCGACGAAAAACATGTAGGGGTCGCCGTCATCACCCACTTCGGCCAGAAAGCCGCCCAGCTGCCGTCACCCAGTGCTGCCAAATGATCTTCCGAAGCCGGCCGCCAGGACGGTTCGTTGATCACGGCAAGCGCGCTGCCGGCGACCACTGAAACGGCCTTTGCGTTCGGCGCCCAGGTCCGAAAGCCCGTGCCGTCGGACCGCACCGTGGCGCCCATGGCGCTGTTCTTGTTAACCCGGCTCAAATCAACTGCCATATGCGCGCCCGGTTCGTTATGCAGATGTCGCTGCTCTCAAATAGTTTTGGGATAAGCGCAAAAAATGCAAGGGCTTGCCGCCGAAGTCTATTCGATCGGCGCCAGTCTTGAACCCGATTACAGAGCCAGCCGTATCTGTTAGACGATTTCAGAATGGGTAATTCCACGGAAATGACCACGCCCAGCGGCAGCGACACGTTTTACGGCAGAATTCCGGTCTTTCGCGGCTTTTCCAGCCTGATGGACCCGGCGCTGTATTCGGCGTTGCCGGATGACTGGAGCCTCGGCGTCGCCGATATCGTGGACTCGACCAAGGCGATCGCGGAGGCGCGTTACAAGGCGGTCAACATGGCTGGCGCGTCCGTGATCGCGGCGGTCGCCAATGCACTGGAGGGACGCGAGT